>ERZ1463038.868-NODE-868-length-10759-cov-18.579690_pt1 | contig 10759 bp, 19 predicted proteins | sample MGYA00564479_ERZ1463038 | MGnify/ENA primary metagenome ERZ1463038 (study PRJEB39244, sample SAMEA3635134) | Helicobacter pylori | study: EMG produced TPA metagenomics assembly of PRJEB11511 data set (Assembly of a 5300-year-old Helicobacter pylori... | reverse complement strand
CTGGACGTACGCGTGCACGCACCCAAGCGCGCCTGGCTGGCGCTCCGCGAACGTCCCAGGCTTGAGCGGGAGTGCCGGCGACAACAAGCCCGCCTCGCTACGGGAGCAAGCCCTCTCGATGCCGCTGTCCTTTGTGCTCGCAGCGCAACTCTTGAGAAGTCTCTTCACTATCTTCAAACGGGTCTCTCAGCTGTTCCTGGCCATCTCCAGCGCCGTGTGGATCAACATGCGTCACTCCGAGCCGCCTCTCGCAGCGCTGCTCACTCCCAGTGCTTCATACACCTAGCGACTGTTGAAAGTCCTCGATTCCCACGTCTCGATCTCTCCTCTGTTGTCAAGATACTTGGAGCAACGCAATACCTCGTGATTCAGGCCCAGACCGCGCTCAAGCTCTTTGTTCGTCCCGTTCCCTCGTCCTCGAGGGCCCAGCTGACCATGGTTTGCTCGTTCACAGCAGCCAAAAGGCCGCCTTTCCCTCTGCTCTTCCGCAGAGTGCTCTGGAGTCCGCTACATCAGCCCAGGGTCCGACCACTCTCATACATTGCCTCCTGCTCCTTGCCGTCAAGACGACCACACCGGGCCCGCTTCTGTCGCCACCTGCCACTTCTCGCAATACAGTCAATAGGTTAGCTGAACTATGTTTGGAACCCAACTCCCTGAGGTACCACATGCTAGGTAGCATTCAAGTTGGCGTCACAACAACGTTCCCACTCTCGCGCTCCCTGCGTCTACCTTCATTGCACCCCCGCTCTTATTCATCTCTCGGTATATCTCAAAAGCACACATTCTGATGCTCCTACCACCTCCCCCTCCCTCCCTCTTTTCAGGCTCAAGCATCGATAGCGGTGAGGTCGGCGGAGTGGCGACAGTTGGGTGATGGCCGGTGGCGGAGAAGACTCGACAGCGTGCTCAAAGTGCAGGAGCAGTTTAAGCGGCGGGTGCCCGAAGATAGGTTCAGAAATGGAGGAAGTAATGCCTGAACCACCCTCCAAACTCTCTGAGCTCCTGCACCCGCCGTCTACCCTTTGACATCCCCATCGCGCTCGGGCCACCTCACACGCACAAGGAGGCAATATGGTGGATGAACTTCTGAATATGCAGTTGGTCTTTCTCCAATAACTTCTACCGGGAGGCGGAGGTCTCCAGCGGGGACACAAACCAGTACATTTGACGCGCCACCACTCGCTGTCCACGACGGGACGCTCTCGGAAGCGCTACCAAGCTACACTGTGGGGTTTGAGATCAAAAGCGACTTCTCTAATAATGAATTAAGTCTCAAGGCTCGTGAGGGCCACAATCTGAATGTCAGCGGTGAGCACGCGCACAACACGCCTGCCGAGGTTTGACGGGTTAAGCATGCAGAGCCTGGGTGTCTTTAACTTGTTGCGCCCCCGACCACCAGAATTTGTCAAGTATACATACAAACGGACCTCAGCAATCCTGAGCCCTCACGTGAACGCGCGCGTCTCGACTGCCGCCGTGCTCAAGCTCCCTCTCTCCACACCCAGTGTCAAATCTGTTGAGGTTGAGTCCAACCGGCAAGTAACTTTAATTACTCGTGCTACTGTGGTGTCATTGCCCACCTGGGTGTGTGGACCCAGGATTCATGGAGCTCCCGGAATGGACGTTGTGATCGTCGGTCCAGCCGCTCACCCCGCCCGCCAGCCTCCCCGATGGCTCTCGACTTACCAATGCGGGGAGATCACTTGACTCCGGATTAGTACTTCACAATGAGAGCAATAAGTGGCCAGCAGGGCTCATAGGTGTTTCCTTAAAAAAACTTAATGAAAGTGGGCTGAGACTACTTCAGCGGATCTGGCTGAAGCTGCATCAGCGAGACCTCAGACTGAAAAATTCTGAGACATGATCAGAGGCTCCTCAGAAAGTAAGGTCTGATAATAATTTCCGCACTGTGCCAAGGTCAAGCTCGCGAAGCCCCAGGAGCCTAAAACACCCAAGGTTGTCCTCAAGGTCCTGTTGCCCGCGCCCGAGCCCTCGAAGGAGCCTGTCATGGTTTCTCCTGAGCCTGTCGCCGTTGTCGTGCTCACTGAGCCACACCCAACCTCACACCTATCAAGTTTGTGCCCCGTCAAGGTCGAGACCACCTCGTCCGAGGCCGCCCAGCCCGCCGTTAACTAGGATGTCAAGATGGCCAAGCTCGGGGAGGATGATGGCGACACCATACAGGTAACTTGAGCCTGCGTTCAAAGCGGATGCCAACAAGGAGGTTCCCGAGGACAAATCATCCACCGTCACTGGCTTGAACCCAGACAACTTCAACCCCAAGGAGAAGGAAGAAGGCAAGGATGGCAAGGATGGCAAGGAGGACAACACCGAGGACGTGATGGAGGCATTGAGGCCGAGGTGGATGACTGGAAGTAAGGAGTGTTGAGGGGAGAGGGTTTCGGTCTCTAAGAGTAGGGCTCCCACGCCCTACTCCAACTTTGCTTTTCTTATCCTCTTTGTTAGATCCCAGCAATCCATACTTGTTGCTGGCCATACTTGTGCATCGTGGAAGGTCGAAGATGGGAGATCATGTTGCTCTGTGTCCACGAATGTTGCACCCTTCGGCAGGAACTTCTGCGTGATGTCCCAAGCGGCCAGGATATACTTGTGCAGAGCACCATTCTTCATCTCGTGCTCACAAGAAAAAGGGTTCCCCATGCATTCCGAGAGCACCGCCAGCCGGCCGACGCGATCCGCGAGTTCGTGCAGAGGTGATCTGATACGTGGTTCAGGTCATGCTCAAGACTGTGGACCGCGTGAGCAGCTTTTAGGTCCACATTGCTCGGTAAACCTCTCCTATGGTTCAAAAGCGTCTGATTAAGGAAATCTGCTCGGAGTAGTACTTCTGCGCGATCTGGGTGTCCAAGTTTTTTCACGCGTCCAACGGCAGCAGCGGCTGAAGTGAGATGTGGGCCTCAAGTTTGGAAATAAGGCCCTGTGACACAGCTCGGACCAAAATAGGTAGCGCAAATGTGTACTAGAGCCGGGGATCGTGTAGCGCTCGTGTAGCGCTCGACAATCACCTGCAGCTTCCGGTAGCACACCTTGGGCTGGTTGACGGGTGTACACATGAATTTCGGCTTGACGCAAGACAGAGGTACGCAAAGGTACCATAGGAGGTCTCAAGCTCGATTAAAGCCGGCCAGGCATCTCCAGGGTCGGCACCAAGCCGCATGATCTCGGTCTTGCCGCTGCTGAAATCAGTCTTTGCACCGTAGGTCCGCCCAAATTTCTCAAAAAGCTTGAGGGAAACCTTGAACCTGTTGAGGCTGGTCCGAACATTCAACGAGTCATCCATCATCTCAGGCATGTGCAATTTTGGTACCTGTAGGTCGATCGGCTGGTGTGGGTGTCTATTGTGTCCAAGGACCGTCTGAAGCTCAACCGGGTCTTGCGTTGCCTGCCATTTCTTTGTGGACCCACCACAAAGCCATTGCAAACACAATGGTGAATTCAGTCACGCTGAATGTGCAGCCCTGGCGCATGATGCCCTCCATGTTGATGGGAATGGTGTCGATCCCGTGCATAGTGACTGTGAAGCCTCCGATGTTGGTCTTTGAAGCGCAGCAGCAGCTGCGTCTTCAATCCAAAGAATCTGCATGCGTCGTCAAGTGTCTGAAGTAATACAATTGTAGCCTTTAGCTTGGTCCTTGCGCATCGATGTGGTGAGGGTCACTCCGTGAGAGTCCGCCAATGCATCAAGCTGGGAGATGAGGGTTATAATGTCTCGGCCCTGGATCCCTTGTGTTCTCGCACCCTGTGTGGGTGTGAGCATCCCCAGCTTCTAGATTTGCGGTTGATATTAAACCAGCTCCTATTGAGCGTCTGCATCTGCTGAGCGAGGCATATGCCGCGGTGCTTGTCCAGGTCCGTCAATATGACTTCTTTGCTTGAGTCCAAACATCAGGAGTGATTTATGTCTTCTTCAAAGTAATTGAACATGGTCTTGTAGTGAAGGGGCTGGCAAATCTGCTCTTTCACCTCGGGTGGCGCTTCCCGCGTCACCCACTTCTCCATGTCATCTGGGCCAGGGCTGGGTCAAGGGCTGCCTTGTCAGTATAGGTACTCCAAATCCTCCGATGTCGGATACTGGAGCCAGACTGGTCCTTCCGCTGCAGATTTGGCCTGGAAATCACGCGTTGCCTGACACCCCATCCAATCTTTTGTGTCGCTCGATTCTGCCTCCTGCGTGTAAACCCGAGAGAAATGCAACTGATACGCCTCAAAGACTCCACCTTTGGACATGTCAATCTTGTCGGGATCATTTGGGTCTTGATACACGCGCGGAGTCAGGAAGGCCCATGCTTGGACCGCGCGACCTTCAAAGCTGACTTGCGCGACGGAATGCTCCGAAGCTGCCTCGTCCGCTTCTCGCCAGCCTTCTTCACAGCATCAGCTTTACTAAAAATGTAAAGCTCTTTCTATTTCTGCTTTCACCAGAGACAACATCACCGTCGTGATCGAACGTGCCCGCGTCAATGGTCAAGCCTGTGATCCAGTCATGTCGCCCAGACGACCGCGGGAATACTTGCCAATCATGGTGTTCAAGTGAGTGACATCCTCCTCGAGCTTGCAGAAACTGGCTGTCGGGGGGCGCACTGCTGGCTGATTGGCTAGCATCAGCCAGCACTTAGCTAAAATTGATGTGAGCTCATTTGTGCCACTGATTTGCTGTGATCTAGACTGCGTAGCCGCGCTTAGCCATTCACCAGCTTCACTGCAATCCGGCGCCGCTGGATGGAAGCGGACCGAATCGTGTCTCTCCTCTATTTGCGCCTCCAGGTGCTGGCAGTGCTGTCGTTTCCTGAAGCCCAGAGCAAGCAGCTCGCGACATCCCTCCACGTCCTCGACGCATGTGGTACAGCTCCACGTTTCACTTCCACACTGCTTACCGCCGCACCAAGATGATCACAATTGATGTTCGGGTTCCTGATGAAGAATCCATGTGGTTTTCTGTATTTTCAACATGCACTCTCACGTGCAGGCGGGCAACCACGACTTTTGTAGCCTCTGCATGTCACGATGTATTGAACATTATTCCCGCCCAGCACTCAAGCTTTGAAGGCCAGGTACTACTCAATACATAGTTAATACAGAATACCTAGCTATGTGTGCTAAGTATTCCGTGATCCCCGGTGCCGTACTGCGTAGTTGGGCTTTGAGTGAGACTGTGGCTGGACTTGGCTGGAGGCGGTTAGCTAAGCCTCGAGTGCACACTCTTCGGCCCAAATCCTGTCAATCTTGCAGATCTCCTTCTACAGCACTTTTTAGAAAGCCTGAGGGGTTTCATTGCTGAGCATGCTTGACAGGCAGTGACTCGGGGTGGCGCAACTTGGCCGGGGAGAGTGGCTGTGGGACGGCTGAGCGTGGTAGCCAAGGAGCCGGCTACTGGGCCAAACAAGCAATTCTTCAAAGATCTGAATCAGATGATATTGGTTGTGCTCCTATTGGGAGCACACCCTCACCTGCGCGTTCGCCGTGAAGTAGTCCATGAAGCACGGCGACAGTTTGTGCAAGTCCGTGAAGGCGGAGGGCACTTCACTCTTCAATTGACCCACGTTGTACCCACTAGCGGTTCCTCTGTATCTTCATTTAAATACACGGGGAAAGACTGGATTCACCCCTATTCGGAACGTCGGCGCGCTCCCGCTTCAGCTTCTCACCTGTGAGTTGGAGTGCGAGCTCGAGTGCGAATGTCGCGGTGCTTCGTGTGCAGTCGGAGCTGAGCGCAGTCCAAGTCAGTGCTAGTTGCAGAGCCTGAGCGGAGGAGAGAGTCATTAATGTAGCTTCTATTCTATCTCTGCGAGAAAAACACTGAAAGGTGGGACCAGCTGTTGACGCCGAGAAAAGAAAAGAAAAGAAATATTCCACTAGCAGACGGCCCTGGAGCCGGAAGCCTGAAACTCGGGCCCGTGGAATACTGCAGCCTAAGGCTGACCAGGGTAAAACTGATCTACGCGTCTTGGTGACCTCTGGGAGTGTTCGTGCTCGGCCTTGGTGGATGCGCCGAACAGCTGCGTTATTAAGTAATATTGATAAATGTAAACTAGATTGTAAGTATCGAGAGAACGTCTTCACGGCTTCCTGCACGGTTCTGATTTCTTCGCTGTCAAGTGCATGCGACAGTCCTTCCAGCCGTTGCCACAATTCTACATGGTGTCTGCAGACGTGTGTGGTCGTCGCATCAGCTTAGTTCGTGTTGCTCTCATCTTGTGCAGCGTCATAATACTGCATTACATTGTCTCCCCTGTAAGTTGTACAAAGTACCTACAGGTGGTAACTAAACTGTGTTGAAACCTGCAGCACATCTCAGTAGCCAATCTGAAGAGTCGTGAGGCCTCAAGGGCTTTCCGGGAGCTGTCCCAGCCCAGGGAGAATGTGCTGTTCGAATCATCAACTGGGTCAAGGGGTGCGTCACAGTAGCTGTGACTGAGGTACCTAGCTCATCAATGCTTTACAATTGTAGGTGTGCACTACAAGGAAGATGACCTCTTAGTGAGGTATGGAAACAACTTCTGCGTTAAGGTAGAAGGGTCCCATATGGAACTCTTTCCACTTATTGCTGAGGGGGAGCAGACTTTGAGCCAGAGTGCTGTCAATCTCTTTGCGGGTGGCTTTCGTATGAAAGGTGGCTCACCAATCACACGTGAATCACTGGACAGATCTTCCACTTTCCATGTGCCGGGACTCACTTATTTGGTGCACACCGACAGTCAAGTGGCAAGCCAGCCAGCCCACTGGGCTATGCGATGGGCCTCTCTTCTGTCATTCTACTCCAACCGAAAACGTTACGCTGGCCTAGCAGGCAGTGGTAGAATTGACTCTGTTGTTCTATTGAACTTGGATCCTTTGTTATCGGGTTTTCAAGAAAGCATCATGGACATTGCGCTGCGCGCTACAACCCAATTTCTGCCTTTTTCCTACCGTCTCTATGCACCCTCAGTTATATACTTGCGAGACCTAGATGCAAAGACTACTTGCTTCCAAACAGCTTTTGGGATTTTCAAGTCTGAAGTGTACTTTGTTGATGCCGCAGCAGCCGATGCGTGGCAAAGTGCTGCCCAGCAATACCTGACAGGTCCTGCTGCTTCCATGGAGAAGGAGTCCCAGACTCCATGTCCAAAATATAAGCACGCATCAATTGTATCCCGCGATAGGGGGGGAGACTTGCAAAAACTTTCCGCTCGCCCCCTCTGGAACATACAGGCTGTTCAAGATGTTGTGACCTCTCGAGGACTGACATGGGACTTGGCAGTAATTACATCCAGTTGGCCATTTATAAATCAAGCCGCCATGTTTAGAGAATCACATTTGATCATTAGTGTGCATTCATCACAACTTGTGAATGTTTTGTTTTCACAACCTAACAGCGCCGTCATTGAATTGATGCCACACAACTTTGACAATCGTGTTTTTCAAAACATCGGTCTTGCTCTCGGGGTGGACTATCATGTCATTGGCAATAACCCTATTGCCACCAGCAGCCCCTGGGCGGCAGAAGCGCTACATAAATTTCCCGGGTTGGATGTGGCAACGTGCATGGAGAGCGTTGACTGCCGAGGTTTGCATCGTAATCTTGGGGTCCAAGCCAACTTGACTGCTTTTAGTCAAGTGTTAGATAGCCTTCTTGCGAAGGGTTGCCCTTGAATAAATCTAGCAGTGTTCCCTCCTCTTCACCCTCTCAGCTATATTCACTCTGCCGGGCATGGGAATACTACCTCGAGAGGCCCATGAGGTCTACCAGTTCATCATTGCTTGCATCGAATCAAACTGAAAGGACCTGGAGAGGGACAGACAACTGAGCCATTATTCAACGTAAAAATGCAGGGCTACCCCAAGACAATTCAAGCAGCAATTGCTTCATTGTACCAGCACAACCACATCAACCATGTACCACTCCCTGCCGCGCTTCTTCACTGTGAGAACATACAGCGCTGTGTTTGCCCCGCGCCTTTCCTCCGCACGTTCCTCGGAGCTGCTTCACTCGGGAGAGCCAACGAGAGCCAACGCGCATACTAGAAGATGAGGGGCCTCGGTCGCACGCTCTCCGATCTCGCCGAGTTGCCCGCGGAGCGCGAGCACACGTGGACCATTTTGCTGTTCCACATCTCGGAGATCATCATCGAGTACCATCCAGCCCTTCGAGGCAACTCAAAGGCCAGCGCCAAGCTTCGCTCGACTCTTCACACCGCAAACCGCTCCGCCATCGCCACCCTTCCTCTCGCCCCCCTCTTCCTGACTTCCCCTCCGAGCGACACTCCCTCCTAGCCTAGCCACGAACCACAACCTCGGCATCACAGCAGGAACAGCAGCCTTCATCGTTGAGAGGAAGAAGAAGTTTGGCTTGAGCCCGGGTGTCCCGTTCACCCTCACCGCCGACTTCGGCCTCTAGAAGAACTACGAGGGAGCGAAGGCGGAGGCTTCAGGTGAGTCTGATTGCAAGAACCAGCATACAATCCTGCACGCCACAGCCTCACCCTTCCACACCAAGCTCAACAACGGAGCGCGAATTGGACTGCAGTTCTACGGCAGCGCTCCACACCACAATCCTGCGGACCTTCACGCGCATGCAGTCATCACGCGAGGGAGAAGGGAGAGTGCTCAACCCGGTCAAGCCAGTCTTTCACTTCATAGAGGACCTCATCCACACCTTGTGCACTGCCCGCGTCCTCGATCTCGTCCGGTGTGTCCCCTCCATCTGACCCGTGAAAGCTGATACTGACGGTCTTACAACCTAGGTCAACTCAGAACCAGACCAGCCTCGTCGAGATGCGCTGGTCGAGCATCAAATCCTTTGCTCAAGTTTGCCCAATGGCCCTCACAACGGCGACCCAGTTTAAGGGCTTCATGCGCGCCGGCGACGACGCACTGGCCGCGGGCGACAAGGTCACCGCGTTCAACCTCCTTTTTATTGACAAAGCGCTCCGGCATAAGGAGTACCGGCATGCCATTCAGGCTGGCGAGATCAGGAGCATGTAGGTCGTCTACAACCACCTCGTGCATGGCTTCAAGGGGGCGGGGATGTTCAACTACGCAAACCTTTTGATGGAGATGTTTATCAAGTATGGGAAGGAGCTCTGTGGGGACATGCGGACCATGTATGAAGCTATGTGGCTGATGAACACGGCAGCGGGGTGGATCGGGGTAGACCTTGGGGTTGAGCGCAACATTGGCACCGCCAAGGTGAGTCCTCTCCTTGGTTTTGAGTGTAGAGGCTAATTTACTTTCTTTCAGGCCTGCATGAAGGACACGAAAGGGAAGGCCACCCTCAACTTGCTCCTCAAAGTCCACTCGGGCAACACCGACTTCGGTTCACACCTTCACAAGTCAGTTCCCAGCGCACTTGGTGTCCTTGTCTGTGACCGCCCCCATCATACCCTTCCTTGCCACGACAAAGTACTCCTTGTTCTTCACGACCTCACTTTCCAGGCGGTTTCAGACCTCCAGCCCAGCCGCCTCGTCGACCCTTCGGTGGCCGGCGCGGCCATGAAGGACCTCGCACCCTCTCACACAGAACCCAACACCGATGCTGTGAAGCGGGCCTCTGCCGCTGAGGTAGCATTGGAGGCTGGCCCCAAGCCTGTCAAGAAGCCGCACCCGAGCCTTGTCAACCAGTACCGACTCGGTCTCAGGTCTCAACACCTGGATCTCCGCCCTCCCTGACTTCCTCGCCACTCCCACACTTCAAGCGACGGAAACATCCGGTGATCCCGTTCCCGTCAACAACGAGAACCTGTTGATGTTGGGCGCCGTGGCCGGTAAGCTCACGATGGAGATCAAGGAGGTGGCGTCCGTCAAGGAGTGTGAGGCAGAGTTTGGGCAGTTCCACAACCTGCTGGACAACACTGATGTAATGGTCAAGGAGGTGGTCAAGCAGGAGGATGGCCAGCACAACGAGGTGTAGCAATTGGGCGGGAGCTTCTAAAGGCCGGTGGGGCTGGCTGTGGGAGATTGCAAACTTGTACAGCACTGTCTACTTGTTGAACTGCCTCTTCCCCTTCAAGGTCTTTGCTGGCCTCCCCTTGTTTTCGTCTCCAATCTGGTTGTTGTGCCGTGCTTGCAGTGCACTTGTTGTGAGCGCGGTCAACTGCCCGACCATTCCGCGGTGGCGCTTGGTCAGGGGTCCTCAGAGCGGCGGCTGGGTGTAGAGTGACAGCAAGGATTTGTCGGGTAGTAGAGGTGCTGGAGCTGGAGCCGGTGCAGGTCCAGTGGGCGCTGCGAGCTCGGCAGGTGCAACAACGGGCTCCGACGTAGAAGCGGGCAAGCCTGCCGCTGCCCCCTCGCGCGCCTCCTTTGTGACCAGGGTGCGCACCCGGTTGGCTCCTTCTCTGCCTGCTTCTTGTGCTTGCCCTCCTCAGCGGCCCAGGACCGCTACTCAATAAGTGTGGTGATGACAAGCTCCTGCACCGAGTCCTCCGCCATCCACGGGAAGCGCTGCTTGACCCAGTCAATGTCAACCGCTGGAGCTCCTTGGACAACGTGGGCGCCAAGCACAAGTGCATTGACAACGGAGGTAAAAAAGACGGCTTCCTCAGAGATGTATGACCAGCCCTCTGAGCGAGTCGAGGACAGCCTGGCGGACGACGAGGAGCGAGCTGGCTTGGAACAGGCAATCTTTGGGTTGGGTAGGCAAGTTGAGGGTGGAAAGAGGTGAATCTTTGGGTTGGGGAGGCAAGTTAAGGGTGGAAAGAGGTGAGAGTACAGCTGTTTCGGGGAAGCATTGCCGCTGGCGCGCGAAAAATAATAATGCGCG
>ERZ1463038.867-NODE-867-length-10764-cov-12.750957_pt1 | contig 10764 bp, 19 predicted proteins | sample MGYA00564479_ERZ1463038 | MGnify/ENA primary metagenome ERZ1463038 (study PRJEB39244, sample SAMEA3635134) | Helicobacter pylori | study: EMG produced TPA metagenomics assembly of PRJEB11511 data set (Assembly of a 5300-year-old Helicobacter pylori... | reverse complement strand
TTCAGCCGGACGCTCGGTGGGAAAGGAGCCTCACGTGCGTCGCGATATGCAGCGGCATGATTCTAGCGTCGATGACTCGGAGGTTCTGGGAATCACGAAATTGTTTAGATGAAACACACCTTATGAAGTTGCAAGGTATCTGGAAACGAACCTTCGTGCCGTAGACGATCAGCTCGGGGCTGACCACACCTCCGTCCGCCTTCGGGAGCATGCTCGTCGTGCCAATCGGGTCTTCAGGGAGTTTGTCAGCGTACCGTACTATGTGACTGATGTATCAGACCTCACGGTACTCGGTTCCGATGTGCTGCGAAGTCCAAAGTTCCCAGTCGGCGGTGGTGGCGTTGGCGGGTACGACGTCCAGCCCTGGGCGAGCCTCCGAGTCGATGATTGCGGCGAGGGCCGGCGTTTGGGAAAGCTTTCGGACGTATGCAGCCCCCTGTGCGAGATGGAAAGCGTCGGAGGGGTGTGAAAAGTCTGCAGCGAGCAAGGTCAGCCGCGCTGCGCTCAGAGGGTCGAGCTTCGCAGACGCACATTTGGGGTCGATCGAAGGGTAAGCGCGAGGGTCCGTCGAGTCGATGTGCTTCACAGCGGAAGCTCTTTAGCAGAGTTTGAGAAACAGAAGAACGAGTGGCTACCTGGCTTCCTCGACTGAGCCCATGCTGAAGTGCGGGGATGATGCCAATATAAACCGCGCCCGCCTCAGCAGTTGCACCAAGGCTGCAGAGGGCAAGCTCAGTGCAAAGCATAGATCGAGCAGGATTAAGGACTGACTTGTAGTTGAGCGGGATGACTTCGATCATCGGGCTGGTGTCGTAATTGTCTAGGACAACCTGCTGTTGAGACGCCGGCAAGTCCTTGGACGTCGTTGCGACCAAAGCCCGGCCAGTCTCGACATCTGCGGCCGACATGAAGATGGAAGGCGTGAGGTAGGACAGGACAGGTGCCGCCTGAGTCAAGATGCCGGTCTTGTTGTTCGCGTACGCCGCCTCAGCCTGCCAGAGCTCTCATCAGTCGAGGAATGAGTGGAATCCTGTACAACCTTGGCTTCTCACCGCTGCCGCAAAAGTAACGTTCGACATGTCGTCCATCGACACAAGTCCAAGGCTGTCCTTGAGCTTGAAGACCAGCGAAGAGGTCGGGTGGTCCTATAGACCAAGAGTGAGCTTCCGCCTCGCAGATTGACGGAAGAGTGCAGACCTGAAGGTTCTCTCCCACTCCTGGGAGGTTTACGAGAGTTTTGATACCGACTGGAGGGTAGGTTGCTCAGTGGGCAGTGCCGCCTGCACCTGGCCGCACCGACTCACGAGGCTCCAAGACCTCCTTGTTCCCAATGCCAGAGAGCTCCAAGAGCTGAGGTGAGTTGATGCTTCCACCAGAGAGTACGATTTCGCCCGTCGCTCTCTGTTGGTTGCCGCAGAGTCAATTGAGCGACTCTTCGGACTGCGGTGAGGCCTGAGGGAAGGCTCATGGGGTCACTCACAGCCGTGTACGACGCAGTGGAGTTCACCCCGCCAAGAAAGGTGACACTCGTGGCAACCAAATCGCCCTTGACCTTCACCGAGGCAAAGTTGACTTTGCTCGCGAGAGCACTGGTAATGACGACAAGGTTTTTGCGGCCAAGGTTCGGCGTGACTGCAGGCGGTAAAGGGTCACCTTCTGGACAAAATCCTCGAGCATCAAAAGATTCACGATACGCAGACTGAGACGATGAGCGAGTCTGGGTCTTGGGGTCGACACTGCTCGTGATCCATCCGACTCCGACATTGTCCCCACCGTTCGGGTCGACCATCTCGCTGACGTTGAGCGAGCGAAGGCCGTTGTAGAGCGAGTCAAACTGAGGGGAAACGTAAACGTTGTAGCTTGCCTGGACTGGTCCAGACGTGCCGTGAACGCTCAGGTCGTAGGACGCCGTCACGTTGATCTCGTTGCCGGCGGGCTTGTGGAAAGTTTCGGACTTCTCGTGGTAGGGGAGCAGGGACTCCCAGTCCCTGATGGCAGTACGTGAGATGGGTAGTAACGAGGTGGGCTGGAGACTCGCCACGTACCACCCAGGGTTTCCGAGCGTCCTCCAGGCATCGTAGTCGGCTGCGAAGGCGCCTACAATAATGCACACCGAGGAGTGATCAGGAGCTGGATCGAGGAAGAGAGCGGGGCACTCACGATTCCAAACTTCGATATTGAAGCAACTGGATCCACCTAGACGCACTGTTTCAACATGACATGGTTTACCCGCGAGTCGGGATCGGTCGCCTACCGAGGAGCTGCGAAGGGAGCGGGCGGGTCAGGAGGCCGAGTCAAAGCGTAGGCGTCCCACAAACTGAGCTCACCTTTCCACGAGGCCATGAAATACTAGAACCACTCAGGTTGAGCTGGGGAACCGTGACGTACGACCAGTCGAGAGCGGTTCCCTCGGCGTCGCCAGCGTTGGCGGGCACGGTGATGTCCGGGTTGGTGTCTTGCCTGTGGTACCAATCAGTGCACATTCCGAGAGTGTGGACTGATCTTTGACCTACAGTGTACCGGCTTCCAGAACCAGGACGCGGTTCCGAGGAACTTCGCTCAAACGTGCCGCGACGACGAGTCCAGCTGGAACGCGCGTCAGCTACGCAGCCACGCGAGGGGGAGAAAGCTCACCAGTCCCGCCGCCAACAACGATGTGCGAGTAGCTAGATCGTAGAACCTTTTCGACGAGCGTTTGGTTTGTAACGGCGTCCACGATGCCCGAAACGGGAAGCGAGACCCCAGCCGCGGACTGGAACGCGCAAGCCGTCAAGGCGAGGCAAGCGATGGACGACCGCATGGCTCGCTTAGAATTGAAAGATGGAGAGAAATGGAGAACTGAGGGAAGAAGAAAGCGAGCGGGAGCTTAATTGAGCGGAGATGCACGAGGGCGAGAGGCGGACCGGGACAGGGGTGTCGTGCTGACCGTAATGCCCGCCCAGTTAGGCAGCATCGCTCAATCAGGCAGTCTCCGAAACAGACAGAAGCTGGAGAGTGACATACCGAGCCGCAGGCTGGCCAAGAGCGGCGAGTGATCACGCAAGCCGTAGCCGCGAAGGGTGCCGACGAAGCTGAAGCGCGGAAGCACCTGCCGAGCCACACAAGCTACCTTCAAGCAGTTTCTAACTTCCTTTAAACCGACTCACTCACACTCGTGAAGACGGTCACCAGAAGACCGCTCCTCGTTGCCCCTGCGGCGGACTTGGAGAGCTTGGACCGACTCTGGAGTGAACCGATCGAGCCTATCTCGTTCAACCTTCTCCGTCGTCTGCCAAACCAGGAGCCTCACACCACATGTCTGGTCGGCAGCAGGAACAGCCATCACCGTACACCCCGATCGCGCAGCTCAATACGTCTCTCCGTGCCCGGCGCCGCTCCGCTCCTGTGCTTACCTTTCCTCGCAGCACTGGAACGCCTCGAGAGGTCAGTCTCCGTCCTCACCACCAACCACTCGACGCTGGGGAAGCAGGTCAAGCTCGTCCGCGAGACCACGGCCGGGATGGCGACGGCGCTCGGCGTCGAGGTGGAGGGGGCAGGCGTCAAGCCTGCCAGCGCGGCGACGTAGGCTCGGGCGACGCTGGTGACGAGGCCTGGACCAGGAGCAGCAGGGCACCGACACCCTGGGGCTCGGAGGCGCGCTGGCGGGACGAGGAGGGCGGCCGTCACGGGAGGACGAGCTGAGGGCGCTCAGAGCCTTCCAGCAGGCGTGAGTTCCAGTTGAGAACAGTGGTGGCTAGGTGCGTACGAACTGTGCAGCGAGACGAGGAAAGTCGCGTCGTGGAGCTGACGTCGCCTCTTACTGCAGGACACCGCCGGCTAGCGTGCGGCTCGCCGACCCTGTGGTTCTGCGACGTTTGCACGGGCGTGCATGTACTTGCTCTGAAACCCTCAACACTTTTGCTCTCCAACCCGCCTCTGAAGAGTGCTGCCGCAGAGCGCCGGGACGCGACCACCAGCCTGAGCGACGCCCGATAGATGTCAATGCTTACAAGCTCAGGGGGCCCAGCCTCCAGAACCGGCCAAGTCTATGAAACCCTGTCAGAGGAAGATTCTCCCATCCATGATCTCACATCAAACCCGCGTCACGATCATCGAGGTGGTCATCGAGTAGGGGATCAACATCATCCGGCAGTGCACCAGCTAGTGGAGGTCCACGGGGCTCATTAGAAACGCACTAGGAGTCTACTCCGTGAACACCTGACCGTACCTTCCGAGCCTGTCACCGCGTCGCTGTCTCGCCGGTACCTGTGGAGAGGGGGACTTCGCACGGGCGCTGAGCGCTGAGTGGACGATCCAGTTCCGAATCCTCCGGCCGCCTTTGCTTCTTTCATCCTTCATCCACTCGTCTTCCAGCTCAATAGGATTTTTCCTGCCAGCGCTCGTCCGTCCGTCAGCAGCCCTTGGCATGAGCCGTGTCGACAAGCCATCATCCGGCGGCATTTCTCTCACTCCGTACCGTTCAGAAGCGATGGAGTGGGAAGACGAAGGTCTGTAATGTAAATTTGTGAGTTTTGAGGCTGCCGATACTGACGACTTGGCGGGGTAGGGTACGGCCTTCTCGACGTCGAGCACGCCGACCCCAACCAGCTGTACCAGCGCCCTCAGGAGTTCGATCTTCCACCACCAAACTCGATTGAGCTAGTTATAGCGATGTCGAAGCGCTACGAGAAGAACCGCCTCCGCGCCTCCCCGCGGGATCTGGGCCGTCGCCGCCGACGTGCGAAGGTCGAGTCGCACCCAAGCATCTCGGAGCCAACTCGGACCGGTAACAGCTGGACGATCGAGGTCCTTGGCCCCATCTTCAAGAATTCCAAGCTGCCTCGAATCCCAGGTGCTCCAGGGTCCAGCTGATGGACCGAAGGCAAGGCGCTTGTCAAAGTGTCAAGCCCTCGCGGCACTCGCAAGGTCTCTAGCATGTTCGAGTTCAAGTTTCGAGGTAGTCCGCTCAAGGATTTAGTACTAGAGGCGAAGCTGACCTGTAGAATGTCAAGGACTCACCTACAAGGCGCTGTGCGTGACGCGGACGACAGCACTCCGTCAAGAAGCATACACAGGTGTCACACAGTGGATGGTGACCCGCGGTGTGGACAGCACAGCGATAGTCGTTAGGTTCGTGGACCCCGATTGGGAGAAGATCCCTGCAAGCCTCGCAGCGGTAGGACAAAAAGAGGGGGCTCGTGAGGGCTCTCGGCTGAGGGCGATGGCGCGGGCGCTCTCGGCCTGGCGGAGGCGTGTTACGTCTTCCGTTGTTCTGTAGGCACTGGAATTCATATCTTATGGGGCAAAACAGCAGCGTGAAAGTGTTCAGCCGCGTACGATTCCCGCCTGCGTCGCGCCAGCTTGCGAAGGGTCAGATCGCTTCACATTTACAGCTTGCTCGCCTCCTCCTTCTTTAACGCCTCGAGCAAAGCTGTAAGACCTGCCTCAGCAAAAGCCACCATGTGACCCGCCCGGTCGAGTCCTTGCTCGGAGACGTCGACTGTCTTTGTCGCGCTGCCGGCCGCACCACCGACGACTGCAATCGGGCAGTAGCCCGGGCCCTTGATCTCTGGCCGGTACTTGTCGGGGCGTGAAGGACCTTAAATACTCTTTCAGCGTAGTCTCGTTCCTCAGTCAGGCAAAGTTGCTCACCAGCGACGCCCGACTCCGCGACGGCCCAGGTGGTGCCGAGGACCTCGCGCAAGTTGGTCGCCAACTTCAGCACGATCGCCTCAGTGGGGCCACTGTGCAGACGGGTTAGCTTGCCTCGCAGAGAAAGTGGAAGTGCTCACGCGTAGCCAGCCGTGTCTGCCGGCGTCCAGTTCAAGAAGGCCGTCCGGGCGGGAAGCGAGTACGCGTTCACCCCGCCACGGAAGCACGCTGACGTGCCGGGGATGCTGAGGATAGCGCTGCACATGAGCCCTCCCGTGGCCGTCTCGACGATGCCGACTGTCTCCTGTGGCACGCTCGCGCTGTGTCAGCCTTCCGATCGCCGAATGTGGGGAAGCGGCCTAGCGCACTCGGCGTGCGATGAGGAGCTCGGCGACTTCGGTAGCGACCTGTTTGAGAGCTGGGGGAGGAAAGCTCATGTTGAGATGTAGGACGCGGTGGTTGGAGCGGAGCAGAGCCGACCATCTAAAGTTGATGTAAAGCGCCGGCAGCTCATCGCTCCCAGTCTCCCACGGTAGCCCACGGTGTGGCGAGCCTTTGAGCTCACGCTCCTTCTTTTCGAGCCGCATGCATCTATTTCCATAGAAGCTGTCGAGTCCCGCACTTGTCTAGCAAACGAGGCCATAAAACGCGGCAGAAGCCGGCGGCGTCGCTGGACGTCGTGAGGAGTTGAGCTATACTCGTACGCACCTACCTATCTTCACCGAACTACGGAGCTCCACATTTTGCAAATCCAAGGTCCTCATGCCCTGTCAAGTGCAGCTGGCCGAAAGCTGGCTCAAACATGCTGGGCGGAGCCTGTCGTGGGGCAGCGCGAATACGACAAGCAGTATGTCCGGACTTCGCGGGAGCTGACCAGAAGTGCCAGCGAAACACTTTTTGATGTCCCTGGATACTTCGTACAGCGGATGTACGAAGTCGTAAAAGCGCGCCGTGCGCTGCGGCCGTCGTGGAAGGCCCTGACCGGCGCGGCTCATACTCTCACCAACTCTCCCCACTCACCTCGCCACGCAACACCTACCCCCACTCGTACCAGGACCACTTCACAATGGCAAAGAAGGCCAAGAGCAAGGACGTTGAGCCCGCAGCGTCCTCGTCCGCCCGTGAGCTACTCGCCTGCCCTGGCTCCCCGTCCACCGTGCTCATCAACGCCCGCGTGGCTTTGCAGTTCCTCCGCCAATAGATGACCTCCCAGCATCCTCAGTTCCAGCCTCTTCTGCCTCTACGAGTACCGCCCCAGCACGACCAGGCGCCAAGCTGGACTCCAAGCCGGTCAACACGTCGAACCTCACAGAGCTCAAGCTCGCGTGCGACGACTGCGTCAAGGCCGTGCGTGCCGTCGCATTTCCAACTAATCGCAACGAGCTAAAGACCCCATGCCACAGTACTTCGGCCGGCCAGCAGCGTTCACGCCGTCACACGTCCACGAGGACATCCGCCTCGCGCTGGGGTGGTCTGCGACCCTGATCGCGTTCGCAGCCGCGTACCACGGCTACCGGACATCGTTTGAGGAGAGCAAGTTCTGGGTCACGGTGGGCGTCGTATTGTGCGTCTCGAGCCCAGTCCCGGCGCGCGCGACGAGGCAGCTGACCGACCCGGTCGCCTGCAGATACGCGCTACTGAGCGGCGCGTCGTCGCTGTACTCGCAATACGTCGAGAAGAACGAGATCTTTGTCGGCAAGCGGCGAACGGTCAAGGCGCGGGTTAGGCAGCAGCTGTCCGGCTCGGCCGTGCGCACGCGAGCTCACGCACCACCCTGCAGATATCAACCGAGCGCCTGACGATCTCGTCAACCGTGCCGCCGTCCCCAACCGCACCACGATCTCCGCTTGCGTACCTCACCTCCCTCATCTCCACCCCGTCCCCCAAGCCCGCACCGGGCACCGCCTCGGCCGCCAAGGCTCCCTTGCCCGCCGACGCGTTCCCGGTCTACTCGCTCCGCCTCTCCTACGTGCAGTCGTCAAACAACGGCAAGGCGCTCATCCACCACGCCGAGGCGACCCTCGAGCGGCCGTTCGCGGACTGGTTTGACGCGGAAGGCACGTTGTGGAAGGAGGGCTTTGAGAAGGAGCTCGAGGGCCTTCTCGTCGGGGTTGTTGGCGAGTAGGTCTGATTTCAGTGGATGAGAGGTCTGCCAGCGTTGGGCCGGTGTGGCTACATGGGCCGCGTGCTTTGCTGGAATTGGCGGCTTAACACCTCCGCGGACGCCTGCAGGCGAATGGCCCCAGCACCTGCTCGTCTACGCATCGTGCTGTCTTTCGCTGACCGGGGTCCTCTCTTCCTGAGTTCTTCGGCAGCTCATCGGTAGCGCGTCGCTAAGGGCGGACGGGTCGTCAAGCTCAAGGTCCTTTAGGCAACGACGCGCAAACGCGTGAGGTGGCGTCAAGTGTTTGCGGGAGATGAGCGTCGTCAAGAGCCGAGCAATTACGGCTTGCCCGGCCCTCGGCCTTCCACAGGCCGCGACGCGTGACTTTGGCGTAAGTGAACCTTGGGGTAGCGCGCCTTGGGCCACAGTTCGACGCTACGAAGATCGACATCCTGCGTCAGACACCCAGCCGCCTCATCTTGGATCCCGACCGCCACCTCTCTCAGACCGCGCCAGAGCAACCAGAGCGCCTGCTTCTGAGGGAGACTGCTCCCAAACGGCGACGCCACCGGCCCACTTGGACGCGCCCGATCATGGACGAGCTGTCGTCGCCCGCATTCCCGCAATCACCTTTCTTCAGCTCAGCGTTCGATAAGGTGGTCGACTCGAAGGTAGGTTCGATGCACCGCTGGCAGACCGCCTCTGGCGTTCCGCTCGCGGGCGAACTGAGCTCGCCACATCCTGCCGGTCGAGCGGTTAACCAACCCAACCTGCAGGCCAGGAACCTTGTCCTATGCTTGGATGGAACGAACTCCAGCTTCAACAGCCTTAAGGCGCGTTAGGCGGCGCACCGCGTCCGTGCGAAGACTGATCCGAGACCGTTCGCAGCCATCGAATGTGCCCCTGCTGTACGAACTGTTGTCCACCGACACGACGCAACAGCTGCGCTACTACCAGGTGCGGCACGGGCAGAGCTTATTTTCGCTTGCGCCTGAGTTCAGACTGAGCTTTGGTCGCAGAGTGGAATTGGAACGTACGGGCCCGATGGAGATGCTGGCGGTTCTGGGGAACCGTATTTCGGTAAGATTCTGGACCTTGCTTTCGCTTGGTGAGTCGCGTCAGAGTCCAGAGACCCACAGGTCTCTAACAGGCTTCTACGTAAGGAACGTCGGGCAGCACCTGATGGACGCCTACACCTTCCTCTACGAGTGCGCCTCAGCCCGGACTTCCGTTAATTCGTGACCCTGTAAGCTCATCGGCGTCCTTGATGTGCAGGAACTTCCGGACAGGCGATCAAATATTTCTCTTCGGATTCTCAAGAGGAGCACATACAGCAAGAGCTCTTGCGGGCATGTTGCAAAAAGTGGACAGAGCCACGGGGGTGGGACGCCGACCGGCGCTGACCACTCGCATCGACAGGTCGGACTTCTGGTTCCGGGTGGACAGCAGACGGTGGAGAGCGCGTACAAAGTCTACCTGAAGGGGTCTGCTCCCTCCGCTGCAGAGTTCAAGGTAGCCCATAGCCGCGAACCCGTTCGAGTCGCTTTCCTAGGCTGCTGGGACACGGGTCGGTCCTTCCTCCTGTCCAGAATCGGTGGCTAGAAAAATGATCTGACTCCTTCTCTCGGTTAAACTTGCATCCATCGGAGCTCTCACCGCCACTTGCCTCCCGTTCGCACTAGGCACCTCAGCCATCGCGACGTTTCGACACAGCCTCAGTCTGGACGAGCGCCGTGTGCGGTTCTGCCCTCAAATCTGGACGAACCCGACCCCCTCGAAAGCTCCGAACGACGCCCTGTACCACACCAATGTCAAGGAGAGATGGTTTGCAGGCTCGCATCGCGACGTTGGCGGCGGGCGCGGCGCCCCAAACGAGGACGGACGAGCGTGCGCTTCTTCAATACTTCCCGAATCGGAGGTGATGCTGATAATTTCCCGCAATCCTCACGCTCGCAGACCGCCGCGGCTGTCCAACATCACGCTGCGGTGGATGCTCCTAGAGGGTCACGAGCACGGCCTCAAGCTCGACCACCGCGCAGTCGTCTCTTCACCCGCCTACAAGGACTTTATCGACGCAGAATCGAGCGCCGACGAGCCGCTTGCGCGGATCCTGCGCCTCGCGATGGAGCCGTCGCCGCAGCTCTCGACGGACGCCCTCGCGCCGCGCGAGGACAAGCTCGCGTACTCGATCAAGAACGAGCCCGGTATTCGCGCCAAGCTTAAGGGCATCGGGGCGAGGGGCGTGCAGAGGCTCGAGACGGTCGCGTGGTGGATCCTCGAGTTCCTCCCGCTGTCGAGGGTCGTCTGGAACCCCGAGACGAGGAAGCGCACCTGGACCAACGTGTGAGCCGCTCTTCCCGAAGCTCTGTCAGAAAGCCTGCTTTTGGTGGATCTGACAAGTCGCTCCCACAGTCCTCACTTTGGACGAGGTCGCGTTCTCCACGCCGACGCCGTCCTGCACGAAAGCGTGCGCGTGCGGCTCGACGCGAAGCCGGACGAGTTCGCGCCCGGCGACAACGAAGGAGTCACCGAGAAGATGTATACACCCAAGGCGACTTTTCCGCGTGGCAAGTCGCTCGCGACCGCGGCGTTTGGCGTCTGAGGCCCGCGAAGCGTGGCGGGCCGCCTGCCGGTGGGCGCGCTCGAGCGTGGGGAGGATCATCCAGGGCGGAATAATGAAATATTGATGCTTTTGCTTTTCCGCGCGACGTGGTATGAAGCGAAGAAGGCCGACTGCAGCGGGCAAAGCCGTGCACGCCCCTGGTGTGAGGAGCATGCCCAAGAGATTCTGATGTCACCTAAGCTTTCCCCATCAGCTCCCCACTCACCCGGCTACCGCGGACCCCGCCACGCCTTTCCCCGCCCCTCCTTCTCCATGTTCAAGAGCTCAAAGTAGCCACAAGTCTTGCCCTTGTCCTGCGCACCCGCATTGCAGGTCCAGAAGAAGAGGAGCTCCTCTTCCTCTTCCGCGCCGGTGGGAGCCTTGGAAGAGCCCGCAAGGCGATTCTTCGCGCGGCCGCGTGCATCGG
>ERZ1463038.866-NODE-866-length-10768-cov-12.382339_pt1 | contig 10768 bp, 14 predicted proteins | sample MGYA00564479_ERZ1463038 | MGnify/ENA primary metagenome ERZ1463038 (study PRJEB39244, sample SAMEA3635134) | Helicobacter pylori | study: EMG produced TPA metagenomics assembly of PRJEB11511 data set (Assembly of a 5300-year-old Helicobacter pylori... | reverse complement strand
ATCTACACACCTAGGACACTCTTTCCCTACACGACGCTCTTCCGATCTCGCGGACTTGCGCAGACATCGCGACAGCCTTGATCGACCGCTTCACCATTTCAGAGTCTCAAATCGATAGAGGACGTCAGAGTAGCAAACTCTGACCGACGTGGACCAATCTTTCTTTCTCCGACCCATCACATGCGTCGCAGTTCCAATTGCTCGTCGCCTGCGCTCACTTTCCCCCCTGCAGCTTCTGCGAGTAGTGCACGTCGTCGCACTCCCTCAGCCTCTTCGCCGCCTGTTCCGGCGTGATGTCCCTCTGCGTCTCCGCGAAGAGTTCGAACCTGCCACAGCGTCGCCATCAGTGCGGGGTGCGAAGTTTGGGACAAGGAGAGACGCACCCGACGAGGAACTTCTTGACGGTGCTGCTTCGGAGGAGCGGGGGGTAGAACCCAATGTGCAGCTGCGCGTACGCGTACCAGTCGACCTCGTCCGCCTGCGGGCCGGAGGGGCGGAACACGGGCGCTTGGTAGACGCCCATCGAGTAGCCAAAGGAGCACTCAAAGCTGCATGTTCAAGTGCTCAAGTCAGAAGTGGGAATCTGGGCGAGGAAGAGGGACGAACAGGTTGTCCATCCGCCGACTGATCGCGCCGATCGTGTGCGCGAGGTCCTTGGTCTCTTCGGGCTTCAACTCGGCCAGCGAGGAGATGTGTCGCCTGTCGCCCCATCGTCAGCCTGACTATTCGAAAAAGTTTGGATAGCGAACTGACTTGTACGGAATCACCATGGTCTCGAACGGCCAGCTCGCCCAGAACGGCACGAGCGCGACAAAGTGCTCGCCGAGGAACGTCACGCGCGAGTCCTCCGCGCCGGATGCGTGCTTCTCAATCTCGGACGTGGCGTAAGAGAGAAGGAGCGAGGGGAGGCCGTTTGCGCTGGGACAGCCGCTTGTGGGTCAGCGGTGGCGGAGGGACTCTCCTTCAGTGGAGGACGCACAGGAGCGGCGCGTGCGGCGTCGGCTGTTGCGAGTGGGCGTAGTCCTTTGAGCTCTGAAGGATGGTGGCCGGGATCGAAGGGATGTACGACAGTGACCAAGCCTGTAGTTTGAGGATCCGTGTCAGCGTCGGATCAATACGATGCCGACCAAAGTTTCACTCGCCTGGCCGTGCGGGTGCGGGTTTGAGCAGCCCATCATGGATCCCTTGTTCTCGAAGCTGAGAAAGTGAGGAAGAAGTGAGCAACTGATAACGCGGGAAACACTGCGTGCCTACATCTGGATGTAGCGGAGCCACGGGTGGTCGACGGAGACCTCCTTGTAGAGCTTGGTCCTTGACAGAAAATATAGGTACGCAGGCGGGACAACACACGTGGATTGAAACGACGCACCAGGCCGCAACAACCCCTCCAATCTCGACATCGCTCATCTCGGCGACGGTGAGGTCGTGACGCGGGCTGAAGCAGATAACATAGCACTTGCCCCTCGCCGTCTCCGTCTTAAACAGCGACGACAGTCCTTCTGGAGGAGGGAGAACCGGGTCCTCGACCAACGCCGCGAAGTCGTTCTACATGCGGCGAGCTTAGCTCGGGCTTCTGGCGCGCGGAGGGGTCGACGCACCTCAAACACAAAGGTCTCCTGGTACTGCTCCGTCTTGAGCCCTCCCGCTCGCGTGTTTCCGGGGCAAAGGTAGCACTCGGGGTCGTAGGGAGGTCGCTTGGAGAGCTGCGGAGCCTCGACGGCGCCTTGCCAGGGGCGTTTGGTGCGGTGCGCTGCAGGACACGAGGTACGAAAACGTCAACTTCCACTCCAAGTCATTCAGATACGTCGAGCTTGGTCGCTGTTGCGTCCATCCTGGGGGAGGCCGCACGTTCGCGCTCCTTCGCTCGACGTTGGCCTCACGTCGCTCTCTACGACCACTCCCACTGTCCCGCAGGCCTAGTAGCAGTATGTAGTCCATGTCTACGTGCCCTTGCAAGCAGTCCCACGCCTCTCTCTCCATCGATCAGCCGTCGCGCCCACCGCCGGACCGCGTGGGTAGCTCGTCCCGCGCCGTCGCGCCGAGGGGGACCGTTGGCGACGCGTCGTAATCCTCCCTCGGACAGCCGGTACCCAGGGGATGCGACTTGAGGGGACAGTTCGTGGTCCTTGCAGCGCTCCCAACTGGCCTTGCCGCTCGCGAATGACGTAGAGCGGAAGGCGGACTCACGCGAACAGAGGACCCAGGACAGCGTGAGCGGGTTGAATCGCCTATGAGAGTGCGAAGATGGGTCGAACGGAACTGCTTCGGAGGTGCTCATCGTGCAAAGTGGGCGTGCAGAAGAGAGACACGCAAGCCCACGCGGGGTTCTCCAGCTTTCTCGGCTTCGGCTCACCGTCGCACGATCGATGTGGCTCGCTCGCACTCTACTTTTCTCGCGATCCGTCATTCAAGCCGCGAAAGGTTCCTCTGGACCCAAGTCGAGAGGGTATTGGACGAGGAGGAGTCGCGTCCCACTCGCTGACCAGCCCCTGAAAACTGGAAATCGGCGCGTGCGTTCCCACCTTCGCGGGCTCACTTGACGGCAAGCAGGAGATGATACAAGGCGAGTAAATAGGTACCAGGAAGCCGTCCATTTCATCTGCAAACATTTTGAGTTCGCGTAATTGACGCGTCGGATCGGGCGGCATGTTCGGGACGCTGCGGAGTGGGAAGGCCGCCTCTTGGTCCCGCTCCTCACACTCGACACCGCGGCTTCAGCTCCCAGCAACGAGGACCACAGCACCAAAGCACTTTGAGCGTCTACCTCACGTGCATATAGCCCGCCACTGCGCCCCGTCACCGCGAGCGCACTCGTCGTCTCGCGGTCGACCGCCTCCATCTCGACACCTCTCCAGCCTAGTCACCGACCATTTACGCACGCCCTACCGCACCCTCACCACCTCCAATCAGCAAGGACCCGATGCATCTCGCACCAGCTTCCTAGAGCACCTCAACCGCTCCGCTCCCTACGCTCTGTCGTCGTTCAAACCGGGCTGGATCATTCCGCCGCATTCCTGGTCCAAATTGCACCCTGTCGCCTCCTGCTTCCTCCAGGGTGCCCCGGGGACGTTCATGTATTCATCGACGTGCTCGAAAGGGGGGCCGTAGGCCCTGCGAGCGCAGGGAAGCGGCCGAGACCGCCCGCGCGCCAAGGAAAGTCGGTCCTCCCTGCGGCGCGCACCGGGTGCAAACCAGGTGCGAAACGCCCGCCCTGGAGTAGTGGCGGTATTCACCGGCGCTTTTGCGCGAGCAGGAGGAGAAGAAGCGGCCTCCTGCGTTGGGGAGAGCTGAATCACTCGTTGAGGCCCGCTGCACCGCAGAGCGGCGTCCCCGTTGGCCGCTGGCGATGGGATTCTGCTTGGCGGACGGTGCGAAAATCCCCAGTGTCGATTCGACCGCGTGGATCGCTGTTCGTCGCCTTTCGGGACGCCTCTCGCCCTTTCGGCTCTGCTCGCTTCCTTCCCCTGCTTCCGTCGCTCTCTCACTCCTACCTCTCCACTGGACGTGTCGCAATGGGAACCCTCCCGAGCATGCCTATCAGCTCTCTGCACGCCTACGTGGATCGCCGAGGCGGATGCAAGCCAGCCGTCTCTGCTTTGGAATGTCGCTGGGCCCATCGGTGGTACACGAACTGGTTCGTACCGCCACTTGTCGTCCTGCAAAGAGTAGGCATTAACAAGCATCCAGGAACACCGCAGACCTCGCCTTTGGTCAGCCCATGGTAATACTGTTCTGCACCGTGATCGCCCTCTTTGCCGCCGTCAACGGCATCCACCTCTTTCGCCAGACACAGTCGGTCCAGCCGTTATCCAGCCAGAAACGTTGCACAGCTGACTCTCTCTCGCTTGCGGTCAACAGTGTCGGCAGCATTCTGCTCCTAAATCTCCCCGCGTACAAATTTGTCGCCAGCCTAGCGCGCGGCGTCGGTGGTCGCCAGGCGCGAGTGGGCCGGCTGTCGCTCCTCCCTTCCGGTACTTCACTGCTCGTCGTGGGACTCGTGGTGTTCTCGGCCGGTAAGCCTTTTTCACTCGCCACGTACGCATCGGGCCGTAGTCACTGACTGCTGTTTCAATCTTTTTGACCAGGCTTCTGTTTCGTGCCCACTGTACTTCACTCCGCATTGGCGTAGATCTCAAGCAAAGCTGACGAGGGTCCAAACTCCAGCCGTACTTTTGGCCAAGCGAGATGTTTGGGCACAGTCCCCCACTCGCCACTCGGGCTGGTTGGATGTCGCTCGCCATCCTTCCATTCCAGGTTCTCCTTGCCGCCAAGTGGAACTTTATCACCTTCCTCACCGGAACCTCGCACGAGAAGCTCCAGCCTCTCCACCGCTGGACCGGCTGGGTGATGTGTGGGTCCGCTTCATTCCGGCCGCGGACGAAGTCAATCTGAACCCCTTGCAGATGCTCTTGCACTCATCCATACGTTCCCATTCATCGTGATCGACATTCGCATGGGCATGATCATGCACCGGTGGCGCACCTCCTTCCAGTACGGCACTGGGGTCGCAGCCCTGATCCCCCAGACCTTCCTCGTCACCGCGTCGATCGCTGCGATTCGCAACCGCTACTACGAAACTTTCATAGCGTGAGCTCACATTAATAGCCGTTCACATCTGCTTTTTGACCCTCTTGATGACAGGCTCCACTTGGTGTAAGAAAGGCTCGCTCGTCAGAAGACATGCCAGGAAGCTCACCAGCGTGCCCAACAGTGTGGCTGCATTCTTCATCGACATGCTCTTCATCCATTGCAACTTCATCCAGACCAGCGCGTGCGTATTTTGCCCGCCGCGACCGTGACTACGTTCGCCGGCTGACGTCGAACATCCAGGGACTACTTCATCGGCTTCGCGGCAGTCTACCTATTCTGCCTCCTCGTACGATGGGGCAAAAGCTTCAAGCACGGATTCCACCACCGTGCGACGTTCGAGGTCCTTGATGACTCGATGATCAGGATCGACATTCCCTCCAGTGTGACCTACGCCCCCGGGCAGCACTTCTTCCTTCGATTCCTCGACACGGGCTTGCACAGCCTTACCTCTCATCCCTTTACCATTGCCTCCGTCTCTTCGAGCGGGAAGCTTGAGGTCTTCGCACGCGTGCACCGAGGGATCACCACCCGTTTGGCCGACATCGCCTGCAAACCTGACACCTCGATTCCCGTTCTCCTCGATGGCCCGTACGGTGGCGTTGGGTGCGACATGAGTGTCTTCAGCCGCGTTCTTCTCATCGGCGGTGGCTCGGGTGAGCTCCGACATCCCGTTCCTTTGGACCACTTACTGACAACTTGCGGACACAGGGGGGGCCTTCATCTTGGCCCTAGCTCGCCACCTGGCGCTCCTCAACCAGCAGACCTTCTGCAAGTCGGTGACCGTCTTCTTTGCCACACGCTCTTCCCGTAAGTCGTTCAACTTGGGTGCCCAGGACCTCCGCTCCGTGCTCATGTTCCTCACAGAATCGCTGGGCTGGTTCAAAGGCGCCTTCGAGTCCACCATCGCCGGCGCAGGCTCTCATCTCGACTTCGATGTTCAGATCTTCATCACCTCGATGGACGCCGCCACCGCCTCCGAGGGGCTAAGCGCGATGGAGCCCAAGCCGTCGCAGTCCTCGTCCTCGGCAAGCGTCGACTCGAACGACAAGGAGACTCCTCAAAGCACCATCAACATTACTGGAGGACGTCCGAACCTTTCAGCAATCGTCGACGAGCACATGGGCCAGGGGGGCACGCTCGGCGTCGCAGCCTGCGGTCCCGAAACTCTGACGTCGGAGGTTCGGAACGCCGTTGCAAAGGGTCAGCTCAGGATAGCTGGTGGAGTCACGCAGATGAAGGAGTGCTTCCTTCACACGGAGGGATTCGGTTGGTGAGGGATTGGGTGGAGGCCGGAACAAATTGCGCGTCAACCTGCTGCGCTTCTTGCCCCACCTTTGCGATGCATCCAAGACCGCTCTGGGGTTTCAAATACCACGTTTTACCTTGCTAAACATGTGTTGCGTGCTCGATATTGAAGTAAGCCGAGCGTTTGGCCACGGAAGCGACGTCGGGCGTACTCAACATCGCTTCCGAGGCTGCAGAGTCGCACGAGCGGCGGTGCCGGCGGAAGTTGGTCATCGTGATAGCTTTGAGATCCTCGGCTCCCCCAGATGTCCTAACATACTCGTTAACGCAGCTCGAGCTCACTGCGGAGTGGGATCGCTGCGACTGGTGGCTGTCCGACGCGATCATGATCATTAGCCAGGCGAAACAGTAGCATGTGAAGGAAGAGTCGCACGCAACTAGGCGTCCCGACATTTTCCTATTTTATTTGCTTCATTTATCTTAGGAGCCGTGTCTGCTGTGTCACAGAGTTTGATTGAAGCAAAGAAGAGGATCACAGACCTTAAGCGCTTAAGGAAGGGGGGAGCAGCAGTGTCGGAGGGTCAAAGTTGCAACGCTGATGTGACCAGATATGCGAATATTCTCGCCTAGATCAGTGCTGCCATGCTCATCACTTTCGTGCAAAGCGTCGGTTCCCAGGAGATCGACGGCGCAGCCTCGCACAGAACTGGCAGGCGCGTCGCTTTCCGCCTTGCTTTCCTTCCCACGTCCATCGCCACATACCTTTCAAGCGCTTCGAAGAGCCTCTTCGAGCTTCGAACGATAACCAATGTCAACCAGCGCCGCCGCCATCTTTGCGGGCGTTCGCGCCGCGACCCCGCCCAACGTCAATCCCTTCCTTGCGATTGCAGCCTTCATGACAGCGCAGTTCTACATGCCAACGCCGCATTCTTTCGATATTCAGATGCATGTGCTCAGCGGCGTATTCGGCGTGTAAGTGCCGACTCGCAGGTGTCGAGGCTGCAGCTCACCGAGAGTCGCAGGCAGGTGCTTGTCCTCGTGGCATCGCTGGTCATTCGGGCCAAGCGGCAGTCAGGTGGATTCTGGATTTTCCGGATGTCTCACACAGCCTCTGGCTCGTATATCACGCCGCACTATGCGGTGGCGCAAGTCTTCGCACGACTCGCGAGCAAATCGGCTGACGCTGACTTTCATCACCCGCCAGGTGGCAGCTCGTAACCGTCGTATTTGTGGCCTGGCTGATCCCGTACAACTTCATCACTGTCGCCCACACGCGGGGTCACGACAGCCCGAGGTACTTTTTGTGGAAAATTATGCCCGTAGGAGAACCGTTGTCGATCTGAGGAGCTTTGTTTAATGACTATTGTTCTTTTCTTCAAAGTGGGGTGGCTCATGGATTGCGTCGTGGCTCGCGGTGCGTGAGATCGACTTCTCAGCGCCCGATCTTGCGAGATGAAGACCGACGGCATGGAGCTGACCTTGTGCTCCGCAGATGTGGTCCATCGCCGTCTCGCAGGCACTTCCCACCTCTTCAACCCGGCGAAGCAAGCTCGGGTGGCTCTCTAGCCCTGTCTTCCTCAATACACACTTTGTCGCCGGGCCTCTGGTCGTGACGGCCGTTATGACAACACTGGGAATCCTATCGTCCAATGACTACGATCGCACGGTGGTATTTGAAATTCGATCTACCTTCAGACAACAAAGCTGACTCGCACTGAGGACAGGACCTCCTGCATACGCTTCAAGTCCAGCTCGCGGTCGCCGGAGCGGCGTTCCCAAACCTGACCGAGGAGGAAATTACAGACGGCCTCGAGATTCCACTGAGGACTGCGCAAGACTTGCTGGATCAGTTTTCAGAGACGGTGACGACGTTTCGAAACGCCTTTCGTGAATTCCACTCTCCTTCCGTACGCGCGACGAGCTGATGACCGACTCATATAGTTGGATGGTTTGTCTTCACCGCATACCTGTATGGGGCACGCTGCAACATTTCTACCAAATCAAAGAACGCAGCTGACCATGCCACACAGGTTTTTGTTGTGGTGACGAGCCGTCACTTCACCCGGTTGCGGCGCGAAGTGAGCCAACTGCGCATCCTGCAAGACGAGAGGGCGCGCAACAACCAGAAGCGGTCCTTAAACGTAGCATGGTGGAACATTGTCAGTTTAAATTTCCCCCTCTGTTAAAGGAAGCCCCACAATTGATTGAGCCTCTCACTCAGGCGCTCTCGTCCGCGATGATTACCGGCATCGGAAGTGCGCCAGATTCCAAAGATGGATCAGACAATCCTGGCTGACATCACTGATCATCTCCAGTCATCTACACTGGACTGTGCCTGTTCATCGCGCTCAAGACAAGGCTGGCGTTGACGAGCGCGACCGCGCTCCAATTTGACCAGCTCGCGAGCCTGTCCGACTTCAGTCTTCTTTTCATGATTCAAGAGCTGAGCCTTAATCTTCTAACAGGTACGCGTTCGCGGTGCTCGGGTCAGTGGTGCGTGGCCAGCTCACTTCGGCGAGTTTGAAGCTCACTCGGCTGCACGAGGACAGGCGGTTGCTGTCATCTTCCGCCGTTCCCTCGACGCCGAGCAATCCACCCCCGTGAGCGCGTTCGGGTATTCCAGCGGATCGCAAGGCGATACTCGCATTACTGGCAGAGGCCCGCTCGACGTTACCGGGGTCACCGTCGAAGTTGCGATCGAGTCGAGCGTGCAGCGCGAGCCAGACGAGGGAGCCATCTACGAGCTCTCGCTCCAGATCCCCCCAGAACTCGGTGGGTCAGAAAAGGTGAGTCGGTCTGTGCTGGAAGGAGAGGCGTGTGAGCTGACACCGCTGCAGGTCGTCCGCCGCAGCGAACTCGTAGTCTGAGACGTCGGGTGGCCGACTTACTCGCGTTGATGAAGCAAGGCACAGGATCTGTACAAACGAGTTGCAGCGTCGCCCCCCCCACGACCTCCGACGGAAGGTTGATACTATAAGACTGGCATGTGTACCGCGACCGAGTCAGGCGAGGACGTCGTGATGCTGTACAGGGTGGACAGGACGACAAAGTGTAGGGCGAGGGCGTAGAAGACGAAGACGTTGCGACTGAGCCGGTTGCTGAGCACGACGCTCGCAAGGCTCAGGAGCACCTTCTCGAGCGGGTTGAGCATGTGCACCGCGCGCCCTCGTTCCTGCGGTGGCCAGAGCTCATCAGCGAGTTGCTCCCGGTAGGCCGAAGGTGGGGGACGCACTCGACCACGGAAGGCTTCGAAGGGGTTCATGCTCTCCTCGTACTTGTTGTGGTACTTGCCGAGCTCCTCGTCGCCCCTCGAAGGCGGGAATGCGGTGCGGGTCCCGAGCCCGGCCGCGTCGTCGCGGTAGCTCTGCAGGTACCGCACCTTCTCGTACAGCTTGAGGTTGTCCGCCTGGAGCGCCTTGATCTCCGTTCGCAGCTCCGAGATCGTCTCAAACTGTCGTCGAAGCTCCTGTAAATCAGCAGGAAGTCAGCGGGGCAAGTGGGGGATGATGTGGGGAAGGGTGCAGACCTCCTCGAGCTCGCCGTTGCGCTGGCGGAACCGGTCGCGCTGGCTGGTGATGATGGGCAAGATGGACGTCTCTGCCGAGCTGGTGAACGGCGTCGGTACTACGCCCGCTGGTTCCTGCTCCGACCATCGCTGGTCAGCGCCGTCCCTCCACTCTGCAATACTCGGAAGTACGCACCTTCTTTCCGACGTTCAAGCTCGCGAGCGGGTCTTCTCTCGGCAGCGGCGTGGCAGACCCACTGCGGTTCCCCTCGGTCGACTGGTTGATCCGCAGGAGGTCGTTCTCGAGCCGGTCGTTCAACGAGCGCTGCTCGTCGAAGCGCGAGTGGAGTCCCTCGAGGTCGGACGAGATGGTGCGGTGGGATGCGAAGAGCTCCTCGTGCGCGACCTTCAGGACGTGGCGTCAGCATGAGCTCGGAGAGGGTGGGTAGGAACGTGAAAACGCACGCGCAGACCGGTGAGCTCGTCCTGCAGCTTGCGGTTCTTGGCCATGAGGAGGTTCTCGAGCGGCTTCCCGCGGTGCCGGTTCGCCTTGTCCGCGTTCGGGTCTGGCATGCGCACGAGGTCCGCGACCGAGTCCTCCCCACCCGGGACCTCGTCCATCGACATGCCCGCGAATTCGACGTACTTCATGATCTCGAGCTCGCGCTTGACCTCGTCGTAGTCGGCGTACTGCTTCAGGCGGTCCTTGTACCCCTCGACCTCCTTCAGCTTTGCGTCGCGCTCCCGTGTGAGGTCCTCGACCTTTCTGTCGAGCTCCCTGCGCTCCTGGTCGGTCGTCTCCTTCTGCGTGTCGAGCGAGCGAATGAGCCTGCTCGCCTCCGTCTGCAAGTCCGTGATCTGCGACTCGAGCACCGCGACTCTGCGCATCGTTCGAGCGCTTCAGCAACTCTGCGCGCGCAGACGGCGCCAAGGTGGGGGACGCACCGACCCGCCGACTCGCTCCCGCTGCGCACGGCCTCGATCTCGGCGCGGAGCTTCTCGTTCCGGCGCTCGACGCCTGCGACTCGACTGTTGGCGCGTTCGAGGTCCTCGGTGATGAGGTCTGCTTCGGCGAGGCGCGTGATCGTCTCCTGGTCTGCGACGGGGTGTTGCACGTGTGAGTCGACTTTCTATGATGTGCACCGCCGCGAGAACGGGAACAGAATGAGAAAAACGCACCTTGACGCTGGCTGTGGTCGAAGAGCTTGGCCTGGCTCGAGTCGTTCGTCGTGCGGAGCTCGCGCAGCTGCGAACGTGCGACAGTCACCTGCCGCTGGAGGTCCTTCTCCCTGCTCGCCTCCCGGGTCAGCTCCAGCCCGCGAACATAAAAGAAACGAAAGACAAAGTTGGAATGGGTCCGCACCTCTCGTCGTAGTTGCGCAAGCGCTCGTCGTAGGTCGCATGCAGCTCGGCCTCCTTCGCACCGAC
>ERZ1463038.865-NODE-865-length-10771-cov-13.633912_pt1 | contig 10771 bp, 17 predicted proteins | sample MGYA00564479_ERZ1463038 | MGnify/ENA primary metagenome ERZ1463038 (study PRJEB39244, sample SAMEA3635134) | Helicobacter pylori | study: EMG produced TPA metagenomics assembly of PRJEB11511 data set (Assembly of a 5300-year-old Helicobacter pylori... | reverse complement strand
CGGGTGACTGGAGTTCAGACGTGTGCTCTTCCGATCTCCAACTGCCTCGCCCCGCTCGCCAAGGTCCTCCACGACAAGTTCACGATCGTCGAGGCGCTCATGACCACCGGTTCGTTTGCTTTCCTCCACAATTCTCGCGCGATGCTGATTATATCCTTTTTGGTTAGTTCACGCTACCACGTTTGTGCTTTTACCAATGACTCGCGTCCAAGAAACTGACTCGCCCTCGATCCAGCGCCACTCAGAAGACTGTTGACGGTGAGTAGTGGATTTTAACTTTCAGAAAAGCCTCTCTGATTCCAATTTTGCGTCTAGGACCCTCCAAGAAGGACTGGCGTGGTGGACGTGGCGCTGGCGCCAACATCATCCCCTCGTCGACCGGTGCCGCCAAGGCCGTGGGCAAGGTGCGTGCTATCTGGCAGTAAAAGCAGATCGTTCTACTTAACCATTGACATTGAAAGGTCATCCCCTCGCTCAATGGTTCGCACCATGCTGTCATTTCCACCGAACCGGCGACTGACGGCTCTAGACGGTCACAGGCAAGCTCACCGGAATGGCCTTCCGTGTCCCCACGTGCGTCCCACCGACTCTCCATCGAGTTCACGCTTTTGATATTGATGACTCCCAGTCCCGACGTCTCGGTTGTCGACCTCACCGCCCGCATCGAGAAGCCCGCCACCTACGACGAGATCAAGGCCGCCATGAAGGAGGCGTCCGAGACCTACCTCAAGGGCATCCTCGAATGTGAGCTCTTCACACCGACGTTATTTAAAGGCAGTAAACTGACGCTTCTTGTTCAGATACCGAGGATGCCGTCGTCTCGACCGACTTTGTCAGCTCCACTGCGTCGTCGACCTTTGACGCCAAGGCCGGCATCGCGCTCAACTCCAAGTAGGTTTCAAGGTACCACCAAAATTGAATTGAGCTGACCTATTGGCTCTTCACAAGCTTCGTCAAGCTTATCGTAAGCGCCATCCTGCTCTTGCCCAACCGAGCTGTGCTGATGTCTTTCTCGCCCCTTCGCGCGTTTTGCTCATCAGTCCTGGGTACGTCTGCTTCTCCTAAGCCTTCATTCATTCGGAACTGATCTTTTTCACGTCGACAGTACGAGTAAGCTCGTTTTTCTGCCCGACTCACCGTCGATCAAACGACTGATCCCTTTGCGCTCCAGCAACGAGTACGGCTACAGTGCCCGCGTTGTCGACCTCCTCGTCTTCGTCGCCAAGAAGGACGCCGCGGCCAAGTAGTGAGTGCCTTGTAGCTGAGAGTTTAACCAGGAGTGTAACGATTCGAGATCCAGGATGCCGACGCCGTCAACCGAAACCGCCGTAGGGCTCGCCGTCATGCCTTGCAACGAGTGAAATGATCTGTGCACTTCCATGATATCTTGATGAGAGTCACAGTCTACTCATTCATCTGCGGGCCTCCACCTACTCCACCCGCTCTGCCGGTCGCGTTCAATCTCGGCGAGCGCCTTCGCTGCGAGGCCCGCGCGCATCCGCCAGGTGCACTCGGCTCCCTTCTCCCCGTCGCTGCCCACCTCGTTCGAGCGGAAGACGCGGAGAAAGTTTAGTGTAGAGAAGCTGGTGTGGAATGAGGTCGAGCCGAAGGGAAAGCCGAACGTCTCGTTCCACTCGTATCTGCAGCTGACGGTGAGCGGTGCTCAACGGCGCATAAGGTGACGGACGCACCTCCAGTTGGAATTGACGAAGCAATCACCGGGGCCAGGTACGAGACACTGCATCTCGCCAGCGTCGATTGTCGCCTGCATCCGGTGCGCCCGACACGAGAGCCATTCGAGCGTCTCCGCCGGATTGTGTTTGAGATGCTCGAGGCCGCTCCGGATCGCGACCGCGATGGGGGAGAGAGAAGCCGGTGACTCGAGTGGTAGCTTCTGGGCGTGCATTTGCGCCACGTTGGCAACGAGAGTGGGGAGATTGGGAGGGAAACGCGGGTCGCTCGGGAAGTGGTGGCGGTACTGGGGAGGGATCGAGGTCAGCTGCTGACTTCCGGAGCTCTGAGGACGGCATACATTGATTGAATTTACTACGGTAAGAATAGGCTCCCCGCACAAGCGGAGAAGGTTGATCCAGTAGGAGCTGATCCCGTCCTGCTCGGAGACCCATCCCGTCTCTCCGCAAGCGAGCGACTTCAGAAGCTTCACCTCCGTCGCCGAGAAGATGACTTGCACAATTTCGGTCTCGGATTCCGCCTTTCCGTCTACGAATGATACTCAGCTCCAGCTCAAGGTCGAAAGAAAGCCAACGACTCACAAAGAGCAGAACCAACCGGCAGTGTGAAGCTGGGAAAGAGTTGCGGGATCTCCCACTTGCCAAGCATCACTGATGTCGGCTTGAGTAGAGCGACGTGTGGACTGAAGGTAGGTGGAACGATCTGCGCGAGGCCCGCCCCTGCGTACAGCCGCGAGAGTGTCCGCGAGAACGTCGAGAACGCGTCGCCGTCGCCCAATATGTGCGCCCAGCAGAAGCCGAGGACGCTCGTTCCAGAGACGGGGAGCTGGGTGATCTTGAAGCTGATTAATGGAGATTCAGGAATGTTGAGCTGGGTAGCTGGATTGAGATTGTCGACAAAGTTGTGGAGCGAGGGCTGAATGACGGCAGGCGTCGCGAATGGCGGCTCGGAGCCGTCGCTCGTCTCGACAGTCACTTTGATAGGGGATTGATTCAGTTCGATCTTTGCACGTGGACGATTAGCTTTGATGCGACAGAGCGGCTTGGCGAGCTCGCTCACGTAGTACTCGTATGCCTCCTTGACTTGCCTTCGACGCAGGCGGCCTCCAATGACAGGGTACAGGCTTGAGGTGCTCGCAATGGCATCCTTAAATCGCTCGACGTTGATCGAACCCGGAAGTACGTGGACCGACGGAATGGAACCCATCTGCCAGAGGGTGATCGGCGACAGCGGAGCTTCGGTGGTGGACGTCGAAGGCGCTCCACACGGGACCATGTGCTCGACTATGGACGACGACATGGGTGTGGCTCGAGTAATGTGATGGAGGAAGCAAAGGAGTGGTCCTCACGAAGAATGCGGGCGTGACTCGCGTCTCGGCCGAGTTTCCTGGAGGTGGGGCCGAGCCGACCCGAACCGACTCCTTCGCGTCGTGGCATCTGGGTGCTGGGTGGCGTCCTGACTTCGCCAGCTCCGAGTTTACCACAATTCAGTACAGCCGGCATTGAACTGGCACTTGTGCCATTTGTCCTATCATGTTTCACCAATTGTACCCCTCAAAGTTGAGTCGCACACCTCGCCCTAGAGCCACCGAGCGCAAGTCTTCCCTCTCTTGCGCGTCCCACTCTTCAACGTAGGTCCTCCCTTCCCTGCCGTCCCATCGGCGACTCGCCAGAATCCCAAACGTCGCGAGGGACATGCCGTCCACGATCGCCATGATTTCTTCCGCTCTGAATTCGACGCCTTCAAGCCCGAGTTTGAGGTGGCGAAGCGTCGAAAGCGTAACGAGGGCTGGGGTGAAGTCGACGTCTATTGTTGTAACTAAATTGTTGCCGACGCGCTCGCTGCGAGTGGGCGCGTCGATGTACAGTGATTCAACTGCTTGAAGCGATTTGAGGGCACGAATGCCGCTATCCCAGATTGAAAGAGTGCGAGACGGGGTACGACACGACCGAAATCCACGGAGTGTGGCGAAGATGGGGGTGAGATTGTTGATGGCCTCGTGAACCGTCTCGAAGCTGGTCGAGCCCATGTCAAGGTGGATGGGGTGTGGTGTCGCAAGGACGGAGAGAAGGGCGATGGAAGCTGGGGAGCTGAGGTTGGTGCGGGAGTGGGTGAGGTACATCGACAGCGTGCGGAGGAGGGGCAGGTCGACGCTGGCGGCAAGTTTGGCGTCGAGGACGTCGGTGGGCTCGAAGGCATCATTTTCTAGGTCGAGGACTTGGAGTCCTTTGAGCGGCGCCAAGAAACTGGTGGATGTGGCATCAGTATTTTAGGTCGAAGTCACCGGACCGAAATGATCAAGGCGATACGCACGACAAAATCCAGTCAGGATGGAGCATCCCGCGAAGGTCGACTTTCAGTTCTTGGAGCTCGATCATTGATCTGAAAGCCGAGTCGAGAGCGCTTCGGGTCTTTGGCGCAAGAAGACGCGTCGGGTGGACGCGAAGGTCGAGCGAGCGGAGATGCGGGGCGGCCACGATAAGCGCCGCCAGGTCGGCACCGTCGCCTTTGCTCTCGAGATTGATGTACATTGTCTGGATGTTGCTTGGGCGCCCCAGTCCGGCCAGCGTCGCCCGTGTGATCCTTCCGCTCGGCCCCTTGCGCGCTTCCTGAGCGACCGCCTTCCGCTCCCGCGCCAGCTTCGCGAGAAACGCTTTCGCTTGTTTGCTCGAACCAATATAGAAGAAGGTGGAGGCTGAGGTGGCGAAGAACCACGACCGGCACACGCGGCCGAACGTGAGGCGCTGGCGCTGTCGGGACGCAGCAGTGCTGCTCACAGAGCGCGTCCGCCCAACGTTCCCATAGTCGTAGGAAAATTCGAGTATGTGTGAGAGGGTCTCGGCAGGAAGCGTAGAGGCTCCCGAGCGAGGAGAGATTGCCATCAGATGAGCGTTGAGGTCGAAAGAGCATGCGGGACGGCGAACCTTGGCGCTGGGCACGGACCACGGACGGCTCGTCCGGTCAGGGGCCGGGAGAAGGAAATTAATCTGAGCGCAAAACCTCCGGTTGATGTGGTGGCCCAGCTCTGCACGCGCTGGCGCCTCCAACCTCGCTTCTCAACCGCCTCTCGAAAGATTCCCTGGGATGGCATCGACGAGACCTCGCCGTTCGAACGGGGCCGCCGCCGTCGCCCCGCCCCAGCCGACCGGACCTTGCCTGCTGCACCGACTGCCCGCCGAGCTCGTCAAGGACATCGTCGAGCAGGCGATCGAAGCAGAGGAACTCGCGCCGTACCCGACCCAGCAGCGCACGTTCGAGCTCGCGGGCCGCGTCTGCCGCGTCTGGCACGACCTCCTGGCGCGCCCCTGCGTGCGTCGCGACCAACGCGCTCGTGGCCCAGCGGCTCGCCGAGAAACTGAAGCGCGAGGGGAGTGGACGAAGCGTACGAAAGCTCGGGATCGACTACAGCGCCACCGTTTCGATCAAGGGGCCGCAACTTCCCACCGAGTCCCGCCGTCGCCGAACTGCTCGACGAGTGCCCTCGCTTGCTGGAGCTCGTCCTGATCGGAAAGTTTTCAAGCATCTCGAACGCCGTTCTCGCACGAATCTCATACCTTACTCTTCTACGGCGCCTCGAGCTCGACATCCGTGAGGCCGTTGATTGGCATCGCGCGGCGGAAGCGCACGAGGAGCTGCCGTCCACCTTCCTAAGGTGTGCTCGTATCCTTCGACGCACTGTGGCAAGCAGTTCAACGATGCTTTTTTCTGTAGGACCGTCGCCGACTGCCCAAATCTCACCCATTTGGACACTGGACGGCTCACAATGATGGGTACCCCTCCGACTCCACTGCGCGATGAGCAGAAACTCGGACTGGTGCACCTCACATCCTCCATTCAACAGAAGAGTCTCGCGTTTATCAGCGACGCAATCTCAGCCTCTTCTTCAACTCTTGTCTCCCTCCACCTCGGCAGCTTTTTCCTGTGCCAACACCCCATCGCGACCGTGGTCGCTGCGCTCGCACCAATCTCTTCCACACTCATCGACTTTGAGTGGAGCCCTTACTTTCACCCACATGGTCAACACGTTGGCCCCTACCCCGGAATCGCCAGCCTTTTACTCGGCTCCGTACTCTCGAAACGGGCTTCCAGTTCTTTCGGCACACGCTCGACGCGGACGCACTACTCGCGCTCCCGAGCGTAACCCACCTCATTTTAAACGCTGATTCAGCTTTGTGAGAGGGATTACAGCCGGACCCGGGTAACTGGATCGTAGCCTTCCTCTCCTCGCCCGCCTCGCAGGGCCTCCAATTCTTTCGACTGAGGACGCTGGCGGATCCTTCGAAGAAAGCGGATTACCAAGTCAGGAATCGCCAGCAGATTCTACTAAAGCGCGTACTCGGGAATGGGATCGAGGTCGTAATCGGGTGATCGTGCTGTGGAGCTTCAGATCTGTGAGCGCCCTCGGCTGGACTCTCCTCTGGTCCGTTCTAGTAGTCTTTTACTCCTCCAGAGTACTTCATGTCGCTTGCTTGCAAAATTCTATGCCTTATCCGCCTCCCTTGCTTCACGCGTCACGAACAGACATGGTGAGGACAAAGTGAGAGCATCATCTCAAGGCATCTGTCGACACCGTGAACCGCCAGGCCAGCAATTTGTTCTATGTCCGTGTGGAGTCTCATCGCAATGGAGGAAGCCTGGTGGAGCTGAGGTGTTGTTGGTGTCGAAGGGAGCCAGGTCAGACCCTCGTAGCTCAAAGGCTGAGTGAGGATCGAGGGTGGCGGCGGCGTCGACCGACCCGCAGGCCGTGGCGATCGTTTGCGCAACGGCGGAAGAGCGAACAGTGTCGAGTGCTGACTCTTGCCGTTAAAGACCTACAAGGACTTCTTACGAGAGAGAGAACCGCTCGAACTGGGCGGCTTGCACAAGTTAAAGCTAAGGTGATGGTCGCGACCTTCCAACGAGCTTCGCCGAATGCAGATTCTGTAACTGTGACCAGGATTTTGCGGTCCGAGCTAAAGGAGAAAATTCTTTGCGAACTTGGATCACCAGAGCACACTCGCCGCGCCGTACTACGTAAGGCTCAGTTCCCGAGCGACCCGGCGTTTGATGCGCGTCGACGGTGCTGTGCCGCCTTGGCGCTTGCACCAGCAGCCTTTACGTCATGAGGGGCTGTGCCATTAGTCGCCCACGACGCTGGAGTGTCGGCGGGCTTCATCGTCCACTTCTGCTGGCTCTGGGCCGGACCTGCCGGGTTGACGCATAAGAAGATAAGATACATCCAAGAAGCAGCAGGTGTCAAACGTACTCCACCACTTTTGGGCTACGGATACCGTGCGGCAGTCAGATGGCAGCTTGAAGGAGAGATGGTCTGGGAGGTGCGCACCCTTGGCGAACGACTTGGCCGCAACCTGAGGTGCCACATAGTTGTGCTGCGGGAACTTCCAGCTGAAGTTGAACTTGTCAGTGTGATGAGGGACCAGGATTCGCCGCACGCAAGCTCACTTCTGAGGGGGCGCCCATCCTGTCATGTCGAACCGAGTCAGCGTGGAGGCCCAGCCGGATCCAGAAGATTCAATACGGACCAGTCTTGGTGCCATAGTACTATTGAGAGATACATGAGTCTGACTTCTTCGAGAAAACGGAGTGGACGAGAACCAACCTGGAAGCCCGCTGGGTAGCCTGCCGGCAGACCCTGCCCCGGACTCGAGTATGCGTATCCGTCACACCCACATCCTGTGCGATCAAATATCAGATTGCGCGTAGCTAAGTCAGAAATTTTAACTCACCACTGGACTGCCAGTAAGGGTCCGGGTAGCCCTGCTGGACCGGGTCTGTGCGAAATGTCAAGTCAGCCGAGAAGGCAGCGATGGCGAGCGGGGCCCCGTACAGTAGTTGTTGGTCTGCTGCTGCTGAATGATCGTCTGCTGGTTGTTGATGATGTTTGTGTTCGACTGCTGGTTAACCTGTCCACCTCCGTAATAGCCGCCGCCGCCGTAGTACGGCTGCGCAGGCTGAGCAACGGGAGCCGGAGCAGCTCCTCCACCACTGCAGAGGAGGCCGAGGGTGGCACTGGAAGTAGCGAGAGTGTGAGATGGCCTTCACAATAAAATAGACTCCGGAGACGTACCTGCAGAGAAATCCTGTTCGAGGCGTTTCACAAACGTCAGGAAGGCTTGCACTGGTTGGAGAAACGTTGACGCACCTCCTCCCCCAGCTCCAGTGTTTCCACCGAACAGGTTTACAAGAGCCTGGCGTCGCTGAAGACCCGCAAAGTGGGCGTCGATGGCGGTGGGATCAGCGGCGACGAGAGCCGCCAGGACAGCGAAAGATGCCGGGAGAATGAGAGTCGAGTGCATAGTGAGCTGAGCGAGTGTCTTGGGATTGCTTTGATTGATTGAGAACGAGCTGGTGAAGACGAAAGAGTCCGAAGCGTGCGCAACTTTATCGAGACTCTGTTGGCCGTGACCCCTTCGGCGATCCGCTCTCCCCACCAATCTAAATTTGCCCCACTTTGACCGCGGGCAGGTGTATGGCCGTGCGACATCCAAATCAAGGCTGTCATGTCCGAGCACTCGCACATTTTCGGGCGCCCCACGATGCATCCGCGCCCGCTCCGGCGACTCGTGAGCAGCTAGGGCGTCTCACCGCTGACGGCCGCGAGCACTTAGGGCCGCGATTCGGACATCCATCTGAGTTTGTAGCACAACGCATTGCTGTCTTGGATCTTAGCATCTTGGCTCAAAGAATCGTGGCGACCGCCGTCGGCGTCCAGAACGTCGTCGTGTCGCCGCTGTACGGCCCGAAGTGCATACCCCGGGGGCGCAATCCCTAGCACGCTCGCGCAGGGAGATGCCCGATCTACTCGTCTTATCCTAGGCCGTGGGTGAAGCAAGCATGGATCCGGTTTGAGGGGATCATCGGCTCCGCGCTCGGACTTGCCAAAGTGAAAAGCCGTCGCCGACGTGGACGCCCACTGCTCTCTCTCACACTCCTCCATACCTCACTTACACACTTCAACACCACACTCGTCAGAATGCTCTTCCTCCGCGCCGCCCTCGCCCTCTCCGCGCTCGTCATCGGCGCCTCGGCAAGCAGCGAGTTCCTCACCGCGCTGTGCAAGTCGGGCTCGCCCGCCGAGATTTCCAAGCAGCAGCCTCTGGCACACAAGATGCTCGCGGCACACAACTGCCTCCAGGGTGCTCAGCCGAAGCTCAACGACGCCATCTCGGTGCGTCCCCATCCTCGCTCCCGAGTGCACGCGGGCACTGACCTGAATCGAGCGTAGGCATGCAAGAAGGAGGCGTACGGGAGTGACCCGTGGGATGCGGCGGGCATGTTCCAGGTGTACTGCCCGCACGATGCGGCGAAGGAGGCCAAGGTCGAGGCGTGCATCAAGGGCAAGGGCCTCCTTGAGGACAAGCACCTCGCGGACCCGAAGATCTTCGAAGGATGTGTCAAGGAGCACGCATCGGCTTGAGTGCGTCCTTCATCGGGTTCCGCGACCCAGAGCTCGCGCTGACGGTGTCTTGGTCCAGGTGTCTGGTGGAGGGGGGAAGGGAGCGATCAGTGGATAGGGTCGGGGTGGAATGGAACATGGTCTGAGCTGCGTACGACTGAATAGCCGAGCAGGCGCGTATCACTACAAGGCAGCGACTCCGCGGAGTCGACTTCGTTCTCGCTGCGGGTGGCGTCCCGACTCGGGTCGCTTCAAATCCGCGTGAGATGCTGCGCAGGTACCCACCCGCCACAACTCACGCTTGCCCAGCGACCACCGCCTTCTGACCGGACGAGAGCACGCATCACCCTTCCAATCGTCCCTCCTGCACTCAGCCGACCGAGCGACGAGCGACCGGCGCGCGCACGCCGGGGGTGTCACTCAACGCGCGCGCACGCACGCACAATGTCGCTCCTCGACGACTCGTGCGAGTTTGACGCGCAGCTCGACTTTGCGCCGCTCGTCCAGAGCAGCGTCGTGGTGGGGATGAGCACGCCGACGCGGCAGATGGTAAGTCCCCAAATTGAGCTGGCTGGAATGGGTCGAAGGGACCGAGCGCGCGGCCGGGGCAGGCATTGCTGAGCGAGGTCCTTCCATTGAGGGCTGCTCAAGGCTGAAGGCTGCTGAAGGATAGGGTCAATTGGACCCTATTGGGCGATCTCGAGTCTGGTGGGGCCAGCTGAGGGCGGCGACGGCGGGCGTGATCTCACGAGCCGGGCCTGCGCTCGACTGTCAAGCTCGACCACTCGATCTGCTTCTTGTGGTGCAGGAGGCACGCTACGTACACAGCTGAGCTCTTCAGCTCACGTGACACGCGAAACTCAGCTCGGTGCAAGCGCATTCCGCCGCTCACGGACCCGAACTAACGCCCTTCACGACCGAACAGCTTCCACCTCCAGCCGCTCAAGAAACGCCATTCACGGCCGCACTGCGCGCGTTCTCGACCTCGACCGCGCCGCCCGTCCCACCGCTTCCGCGCGCCTTCTCCGCGGCGACACCTCCGCCAGCCACGACGCCCGAGGTGCTCATCAACTTTGCGCTCACGCCCTCCCCATCCTCGCACCGTCCACCGCCCATCTTCGCCCAGCCCCGTCCACAACACTCACCGAGACCGCGATCGTTAAGTCCGCTCAAGCAGGTCTCGTTCGACCTCAGCGGCGACGACGAGCGCGAGGACTTCCAGAGCCCGTTCGCGCGAGATGCGCCGGGCACGGCGCGCAAGCTCAGTCGTGCCCGTGCGGACGAGGACGGCGAGGCGGTCTCGCCGACAACGAGGCGTGCGAGTGGCGGCGGGCGCAAGTGGAGCGTGATGAGCAAGGTGCGCGACGAGCAGCGCAGGGCGCGAAGTCGCAGCGTCAGTCCCGTCAAGGACGCCGGCAGTTCGCTCGCTCCCGTGCTCGAGGATGGTGAGCTTTTGCTGATCGTGTGCTTCGTTCGAGTGCGACGCTGATTCCGACTCGGTCAACAGCGGAAAGCAGCTTCGCGTTCTCGCCGTTCGGCAACACGTCGGACGAGTACTCGCTCATCGTCGACGAGCGGGGCTCGTTTCTCGTCGACAGTGCCGACTTTACGCTCGCGTCCTTCTCGCTCCCGAGCGTCGCCGAGGCGGACGAGGGCGACTCGACGGCAGATCGGAAGAGCGTC
>ERZ1463038.864-NODE-864-length-10776-cov-11.176290_pt1 | contig 10776 bp, 19 predicted proteins | sample MGYA00564479_ERZ1463038 | MGnify/ENA primary metagenome ERZ1463038 (study PRJEB39244, sample SAMEA3635134) | Helicobacter pylori | study: EMG produced TPA metagenomics assembly of PRJEB11511 data set (Assembly of a 5300-year-old Helicobacter pylori... | reverse complement strand
ACCTCGGCGACGAGTACACCCGCTTGGGCAAGACCTCGCGTGCCGGCCTCATCTTCGCCCAGGCCGAAGCCCGTATTCAGCAGAGCTCCAAGGTCGGCGCCGTGTTCCCCGAAGCGGCCCACATCACCTACCTCACCCTCTACGCGGGGTACCTCGCCGTGCTCGGCAACCACGACCGGAGGTGCGTCTTTCTGGCTACTCATTCCGAACTGCATCCTGACGGCCATCTGATGGTAAGCACCACCGCCTACTCGGAAGCTCTCACCCTGGCCGATGCCTACAGTGTCGACGAGAAGGGGCTCTCGACGACGCTTCGGATCGTCGAACGAACGCTTCGGCTCCAGCGCACAGCGTCGGCCTCGACCGTCTGCTCTACAATGCTGCAACGAAAGGTACGCACATCTTCTCCGTCGCAGTAGCTCTCACCTAAACTCCTGCATTCTTCGCAGGGAGACCTTACGCGGTCGCTCCAGCCAGCGATGCAGGCGTACCGACTCTGGCACCGCGCGCTCAGCAACATCTCCCGACTCGCGGTCGCGCCCACGACGAGCCAAACTCCATCTCCGAGCCTCGCATCCGACGAAACGTTCGTAACCTCCGCCGCCGTCGACCCCAAGGCTCCCCTTCCCGACTTGCCGACCTCGCAGCCGAAACGCCAGCATCCGGCCCGCGTCCAGTGGCCCAACACTGGCCTCGCATGGCTCCTCGCTGACGTGAGTAGAATTACGCGTGCCGAGCGAGAATCTCGCTGACCTTTGCTTGCTCCCAGGGCCTCGCCCGCGCGATTCTTCGAGTGGCGACGCTGCACTCGATCCGCGGCACACCAAAGGCGGCCGAATACTACGCGGATCAGGCGCTCAGCTTCGCGCAGGACCTCGGCTCGATCCGACTGAGTGCTCGTGCGCTCGTGGTCCGGACCGAGGTGCGCCTCCACGCGGGTAAGTTCGTCGAGGCGGAAGAGGACTTGAGCAAAATCGGCGCGATGCTCGGACCGGTGGGCTCCTTTCCTTGCTTTGGGGCGAAAGTTGGCTGATGCTGTGTGGGTCAGACGTCCTCGGGCCCGGAAGCGATCGAGGCGCGTCGGCTTCGCGCGGACCTTCACATGCGCATGTGCATCGCCGACGAGGCGCACCAGGAGTACCTCGAGGCTCAGAAGGAGCTCGACGCCTACGTCCTCGCTGCCGCAGAAGGCGAGCCGGTACCTCCGTGAGCTTCCAGGTCTCACATTGCTCTTACCTCGCAACTGACTTTGATCGTCCTGAAGGCCCGCGCCGCAAGTCTCGCCATTGCGCCTCAAGATGCTCTCGCCCTCGCTCGCCGCGTCCACTTCGGTGCGGCACGACCACATCCTGCCAGCAATCCAGGCTTACCTCCTGCGAGTGCGAGGTGCATACTTTTCCTCCCAGGGATGTGATAGTGAAACTGATCTGGCTTCCCCTCCAGTCGGACTGCTGCGATCCGAGGACCGGCAGGACGAGAGCCAGGCTCTGCTTGCGCGCCTCTCGAAGCTCGGGATCACAGAAGAGGACAAGGTTAGCGTCTGCTTGTGATTTTCACACCAGCGTCACCGCTCAACTCGACCCCGCGCAGGCCGACGAGTTCAAGATGCTCGCGTCGATCCAGTTCCACGACCTCCTCATCCGGTTCGCATCGGACCCGGTTCTCGGAATGCTCCCCGAGTCAGGTAAGCCTCTCTTAAAAGTCACGAATCAGACAAAGTGCTCAGACGGCACTCGCAGTCCTGTCGATTCCGACCCTCAGCGTTCCCGCCGCCACCACGAAGGCCATCTCGCCCCGCTCCGGCCCTTCGCTGCACAACGGGCTGCGCGAGATCGAGACGCTCCTCTCCCGAGCGATGAACTTCAGCGTCTCGCGCTCACAGCCAGCCAAGCTGCGCGAGCTCTCGCTCCTCACCGCGGCGCACCGCGCGCTGAACTCGAGCGTCGGGCGGCCGAGCAAGCGGTCCGCTGCGACAGTCGCGTCGACTCTGGGTGCGTTCCTTCTGTCAAGAAAGTCTGTGAATGGTTTTGCTCATGATGGCGATTCGCAGACCTCGGCCTCGCCGTCACTCTCCGTCGCGAGATGCTCGACGCGATCGACTTCAAGCTCGCCGAGTGCTCCGCCGCATCGCACGACGACCTGGAATGGCCCGCACTCGAGCCAGCAACCATCTCTGCCGAAGACGAGGACGGCACCAGCAGTGCGCAGGTGACGACGCAGTACTGGACGTCGATCCGTGAGCGGTACCGGATCGAGTCCGCCGAAGCGTCGATGACCGACGCGGCCTTCTCGACGCTCCTGCCGACGGCGTGGACGGTCATCTCGCTCCATCTCACCACCGAGCGAGACGCTCTTCTGCTCGTTCGCCACCGCCGCGGCACCGAGCCGCTCGTGTTCAAGCTTCCGCTCGACCGCGTCTCGCGCAGGGAGGAGGGCGACGCTGGCCTCACGTTCGACTTGGCGCTCGGCGAACTGCAGGACATTATCGCCGACAGCAACGCGGGCACCCATCGCGCCAAGGACGTCGTCGGGAAGGACGAGCGGGCGGCGTGGTGGAGGGAGCGCAAGACGCTCAACGAGCGCCTGGAACGCCTCACAAACGGGCTCGAGGACAGCTGGCTGAGCGCCTTCAAGGTGCACTTTCTGGAGCTTTGTTCGTGTGGCATTGCTGACGCTGCTTTGGTGCGGTCCAGTCGGTTTTCATGGACGGACGCCACCTCGACACGGACGCCGTCGCGACGTTCCGCAGCCGCGTCGAGCGCATCCTCAAGCGGAGCATCATCCGCTCCCATGAGAAGAAGGCCTCTCGCTTCAAGCTCGATGACGACATCCTTGCCTGCCTCGCTGCGCTGCCTCCGACTGTCGAGGACCAGGACATCGAGGACCTCTTCTACTTCATCATGGAGTCGTTCCAGTTCACGGGCGTCCCCGTCGCGCTCGACGAGATTGACGTGGACCAGGTGAGCGCTTCTCGTGGACTCTACCATGCGGACTCACCGCTGACATGTCTCGCCACCAGGTCGCTGTCGACCTCCGGACCGCGCTCGAGGAACTTCACGCCACGAAGAGCAGCACGCCGCCTACAGAAGGCGACCACACGTTCCTGCTCCTCGACAAGGCGCTGCAAGCGTTCCCCTGGGAGTCGATCCCGTGCCTCCGCGGCCGATCCGTTAGCCGCCTGCCATCGCTCGCGTTCCTGCGCGACCGTATCGACCTCGCGCGCCTGCGCTCCCCCGACGACGAGTCGTACAACCTCGTTGTCGACTCGAAGCGCACGGCGTTCCTCCTCAACCCGTCTGGTGACCTCAAGAACACCCAGGCGACGTTCGAGTCGTGGCTTGAGGCCAAGAAGGACCAGGGCTGGTCCGGCGTCGTTGGGCGCGCGCCGAGCGACCTCGAGATGAAGGCCGCGCTCTCGACAAACGAGCTCTTCCTGTGCGCTCACATCTCACTCTCCGTTGCTTGATCTTACTGAATCGATGCGCTTTCTCCAGCTACTTTGGCCACGGCGGCGCGGAGCAGTACGTCCGGTCGCAGACGATTCGCCATCTCCCGCGATGCGCCGTCACGATGCTCTGGGGCTGCTCCTCGGGCCTTCTCAAGGACCTCGGTGACTACGATCCCGTTGGTACTCCTTACCACTACATGATCGCTGGATGGTGAGCTTCTGGTTCCGCGGCGCGAGATAGCGAGCGGCTCGCTCACGCCCCCCGTCCTGCAGTCCGGCGCTCGTCGCGAACCTCTGGGATGGTAAGCTCAATATCAGGCCCGCTGATTTCTATTCAGATCGCTGATGCCATCATCCTTGCAGTCACGGACAAGGACATCGACAAAATGGCCGAAGCCGTCTTCCGCAAAACCGGCCTCGGGCCAGACGTCGCCAGCAACGCGGAGCCGCGCCAGACGCTCGCCGAGGCGGTCGGATCGTCGCGGGATGCGTGCACGTTGCCGTAGGTGTACTTTTCTTAGCTCGTCGCTCGCGTCTTGCTGACCACTCGCTGGCCCTCAGATACCTTAATGGCGCGGCGGCGGTTCTGTACGGGATCCCGGTGTCGTTCAAGTAGAACTTTATTGTTGGAACCATCTGCCTTGGCTCTCCTCATTGGCCTTTGAGGCATCCGAAGGCAGCAGCCCTCCGCGGCGTGCAAGCCGTTCGCTTGCTAAACGTCCTGCGCCGCGCCTCCGTCCTCCCGGTGGGCCAATTTTTTATTTCCTTCTCAAAGTGAAGCTGCAGGAAAGTTCATTCCCATTACCAAAGTCGACAACCCACGACCGAAACAGCAAGAAAGGGTCGTCGTCACGGGAGCCGGCGCGTTTCGTTCGGTTACGGGCCGGCGCACTGAGCTCGGTTCGCCTTCGGCTTGGCGTGGCAGCACCTTTGTCCGTTGCGCACGCTAGCAGGGCTGGTCCCGCTCAGCAACTTGACTTGCCTTGGCCCACCACGTCACTCTTCGACGGTCTACGAGCAGACAGCAGCGGTACGGCGCGCTGACGAGCGCATGGGGCCGCAGAGCCGCTGGGCAGCTCTCACATTCGGCGCCCTCCTCTTGGGATCAGCACTCGGCTCAGCACCTTCCACCTCGAAAGAACTTCTTTCCACTTCGTCGACACCCCTCGACCTCGCCCACGCGCTCCCCCGCGTCCCGAGCGAATCCGCAGCGCCGTCGTCAAGAAGCGCCGGTCTTGAGAGGCCGCGGGACCGGGTTGAGCGAGCAGCAATAAGGATCGCACAGCCAGAGAGCTCAGGCGAGGGCGCCAGCAGCGAGTCGGGCGCCAAGGCGACGACTCGACTGTCGTCCTCGGCGTCGACACGCAGTCCGCCGAGACCGACGGCGACAACAAAGTCCGGGCCGACTTCGAGCGACACGTCCGAGTCTACCCAGAAAGGCAGGACATCACTCGTTCCCTCGTCCACCTCCCGCGAATCCGTCTTTCGCAACGCGACAGAGCTTGCGACGGCGAACAATGGCACAGTGGCGTCGTCGGCTCCGCGACCGGCGGGTTCGCAAGTCAAAACTCTGTGAGCCTGAGCTGCTTCTTCGAGCGGGGGTGCTTGTGAGGACTGGGAAGGGCTCGGACGAGGAGCGGTGGAAAGCGAAGTCTTTTTGGAGAGGGCTGTGGAACAGACCAGGCGAGGACTGGGAGGTCCCGGTGTTCAATGGTGATGGGGATCTGGCGCTGACTCGATAAAAATTGTCCTTGAAACTCTAGAAACGCAACATCGTCCCTACGTCGACCCGTTTCCAACTCTCGATCGCCGTCTGCGGAGCACCTCGACACCTCTCCCCTTCGTTTCACTCCCGCGACGACCTCGACCCGCCCCACCTCTACCTGGCACACCAGCACCCGAACCAAATCTTCTTCCAGAGCCACCTCGACTGCCGTCAGCCCAAGCTCGGACTCCCTTCCCGCCCCGCCCGACTGCATCGCACCGCCGTCCAAGTTCTACGGCACACGCACGGGCTTCGCCACCGTGTGCCAAGTGTCGTACTGCCCCGCTCCCGCCGTCGAGAACATGTTCTGGAGCGGCAACAGCGGTTCGGTCACCCGGAAGGAGATCGAGACCGCGCTGGGGATGCTCGCAAACATCGACCCGGTCCTCGAGAACGGCCAGGGCAACATCCTGTCCGACGGAGCGTTCGGACAGGCGGCGTACAACGCCGGTCTGCTGTTCGAGCTCAGTGGAGATCGGCGAGCACTCGACTACGCGGTCCGCTTTGCGGACAAGTGAGCTTCCTGCGGTGGCGGCCCTGGGTGGTGCTGACGCGCTTCCTTTGCAGCATCCTCGCAATCCGGAACAACCCCGTGAACGGCACCGTTATGTGGACAGGCGAACGAGAGCTCGTATGCCGTCCAGCGTTGTCAGAAGCGATCGCACGCTGACCGCTCCGCTCGCAGGTGTGGCCAACGTTCCCTCTTCCGCCCGAGAACACGACGGTCCTACAGTACGCGGGGAGCGAGAACGGGCTCATCGTGAGCCATATGGTCAACGCCGCCGTATACATCCTCAAGTCTCCTTGCCTGTGGGGACTCGCTCCGCCCCCGTCCTCGTCCCCTTCCGCGTTCGGCGTGAGCGAGACCTACCTTACCCGCGCTCTCACTTTCGTCAAGGCCGCCGACGAGTACGTGTTGCCCTTCCCCTTGATCAAGAACGACGTTTGAACTTTCACGATCGCAGAACGATGGACACCTACTTCGTCAAGTGGTTTCTGGACGCCGACCTCCTCCTGATCCAGCCGAACGACACTCGGTACGCGTCTCGACGATCTGGCGGTTACTCGGTACAGTCGCTGACTTTGAAAGTCAAGGTGGCTCCTCGTCGACGATGCCAGCAACCTCCCCGGCGCACCGATGCCCTGGAACCGTCGCATGATGGTCCTCGCGGCGTTCTTTCGCCTCGCCACCGCTCACGAAACTCTCCTCGCGTACGAGCCCGTCCGCGTCTGGGCGTACGACAACATCGCGCGCCAGAACTCGCACGACTTCCTGGCGAGCCTCAACGAGTCGGAGAGCCGGTACGGCTTCCCTACCTTCGACTGGGACTACGTCGAGGGGCGAGAGAGCACCGAGGAGAGTCAGGGCGTCCATGGATATTTCGATATTTGGGGAATATGGTTGGCGTGGCAGCGCAATCCGTGGCTCAACGGCGTCACGGATGCCATCGGCGAGCGCTTCGCCAACACCATGGAAACGACGATCAACCTGGGAAACAGTGCGCTCTCAATGTGTTGGAGGGCGGCTGGAACGACGCTAACTCAAGACACCGTATCGCAGGCACCTTTTCGGGCCTCGTCAACGGAAGCTCGATTCCTGTCAAGTCACCAAGTATCCCCGGCCTTTGGGGAGGTGCGTTGCTCAACTCCGCGAATCGCTTTTGCTGGCGCTGACCGACTTCTCGCAGGCTGGAGCTTCTACTGTCAGCAAACCCTTTCCGATCTATCGAGGTTGAGCGCTGACATGAGATGAATGCTCGAACAGCGCTATGGTTCCCTCAGTGGTTCGACACCCTCGCAGACGCCAACACGGCGTCAGGCTTCAACGGCCGAACTTGGCTCGCGATTCCTCTCCGTAAGCTCCTCCCGTGTCCATTCACTCTTCTCAGTACTACTGAGTAATATTTTCCGCTGTAGTCTGGACCAAGAACGCTCGGGCGCTCAACTCGATGGCAACCTGGCGCGGCGAGTTTGCGCGCGGCGACGGCTTCATCGAGGGCACCGTCGCACCGTCGCTCAGCGCCCAGCAGGTCCTTGGCGCTCAAATACACTTGGGCAAGAGATCCGTCGCGAGCTTGAGCGAGAGCCTCGCGTCCAGGGCGGTGGGCAGGGGCCAGAGTTGGCTTCGCACGGCGCTCCCGACACTCGTCGTCCTGGCGCTCGTGCATTGGTGATCCATAGAGCTCAATATCATATAGCATCGACACTCACGGACTACCTAGAAATCGAATTTCGAAGATGTGCTTAGAAGAGCCCACTGTGCTGGATTCTACAGGTGACAGAGATTGTGCGGCGCGATGCTCGCCAGCCTGTTGAACAGCTCGTCCCTGCGCACGATACCCGAGAACTTGGCCTTTGCTGCGTCCTCTCCCTTCCCCCAGCTCACGTCGATCCCGTTCCCAACGCTGCCGCCCTTCGTGTCCGTCATCCACCCTGCGGCGAGCCGTCCTTTCCATCCCAGGCCACCGGTTCGTCTGAGCTCAGTCACACCAGTCATGACAATCGTGATACTAGCTTGTGAAGCATCGATCGGCGGGACCTTGCCGACACGGAGGAATTCGAGCGTCCAGGCAAAGTCGGTCGACGCCGTGGGAGGGTGAATGAGGATGTATCCGGGCGCGCTGTTCCGATGTGCGTAGAAAGCTGTGTCACGAGTCAGTGATGAAAAAAGTAGTTGCGATTAGTCCAAGAGCTCACTGGACTGTGAATCGGCATCCGTCGGGGCAGCCGGCACCATCTTCATGAACTTCTCCGGAAACTCGGAGTTGGTCGACGCTTTCAGCTTGTCGACAGCATTCTGCGGATTAGACTTGTTTTAGAGAGGTGCCTGCGTCCAAGGGTAGACGTGCGAACCCGCGAAATCCTCTCCCAGTTGATCTTCTTCTGGCCCGATGTGTAGCCAGCTGTCGTCTCGGTAAGCCTGTGGAGGAGGTATCAGAGTGGGCAGGCATAGTGTTCAAGATCAAGATTATACACACCTCGCCGTTGCTTTGATGAAGGCCCCAAGCTTGGCCTTGCCGGACTGCTTGGTCGCGGAAAAGCCCGTGACGCTGGGCGAGTCTTCGTCGTCAAAGGACTCGACGTCCAGGTCCGCGAGCGGAGGGTGGTCCGACGACGGGGTCAAAGATGAGCTGGTCGTTTTTCGAGATGTTGACGGTCGTTTTGGAGGAGGAGTGCGGAGCGGCGGCGGTGGGGGAAGTGGCGTGCCCGCGAGCTCTGCTTCTCTCAGGAGGCGGATCGTGAGCTGCGTGTTGCAGGGGACGCCGTTCAGCAACGAGCTGAGTCACTGAGGTGGTCAGTGAAGTTGACTATCAGCATAGGGGTGACGCACTGTCGGATCTGCAGTGCTTCGCGCCAGTCGACGTTTGTAACGGCGTCGATGGCCGGCGGGATGCGTTTGAGGATTGGCTCCCCAAAGAATAGAAACCCGAGCAGGAAAGTAGTGGTGTAGATCAGGAATGCGGCGGGTAGGACGAGCAGTATGATACCGACGGGGAGGATGTGAAGCGCCACCTTGACGCGAGGTTGATGCGACTCGAACGGTGGCGACGTCGGCTCGAGGACGTTGGCCCAGCGCTCCCAGGCGTCGGCCAGTTGGCCCGTGACAACTTGAATCGGAAGACCATGCTTCGCGAGCACTTTCTTCTTCTTCTTTGCCGGTTCCGTCGGCTCCGCAACATCGGCGCTCGCGACGTTCGCGGGACTGGCGGATTCGCCCTTGCCCGCGTCCGCCTCGCTCGGCTCGCCGTGCACACCCGTCGTGACAACCTGCTTCCCAGAAGGCATGTTTTGGCCATCATTGTCGAATGGTGCAGCTGCGATATCCGAGAGCTCCTGCGCAAACGCGCGCGCGTTGAGCTCCTCGCGCTCGCCAGCCGTAAGGCCTTCGGGGTCGAACGAGTTTCGGGGCTCGACTCCTGGAATTGGCGTGCTGTGGGGGTGAGAATGGGGCCGGGGAGGGAAGAGCATGGCGCGCGCAGGCGGGTGCAGGACGAGGAGCGCGAGAGTGGCGCAGACAAGGGGCCCGACGCCGAAGCGCGAGGACCAGGCGATGAAGTAGGTCTATAGAGGACGGATGAGCTAGAGGCTCCACTTTCGACAGTCACGTCCAGCAAGCGCCCAGCCAGAAGCGGTTACTTACTGAGCAAAAGGACCCTGTCCGCAGCGGGTCCTCCCAGCTCCGCAGAGCGACGACCTCTTGTCCAAAGGCGATCATGTTGCGTATCGCGCTGAGGTAGAAGCGCTCGACGTTCGACCTCAGCTTCTCGGGCGAGAACGTGATCCCGTCCGGGGATGGGCTCAGGTCGAGGCGACCGGGTTGAACAGTCGTGACCTTGAGATGGTCGATGGACGAATTCCAGCGCCGGAGAAGTGTATAGAGAGCATCGTCGGAGATGCCAGGCGCGAGGGGGCTGAGTGCAGCAGCTGACGGGACCGCTTTCGGGTGGGGCGGGGCGACGGGGCAGGGAGGAAGCACAGGTGGGCCCTGCGCATGGCTTGCCCGGGGTGGCAGAGCCGGAGGAGTTGGAGGTGGTGTCGACGAAATGGCGAGTAGTGCGAGTGGGTAAGAACAGAACCCACATCGTGATCTTGGTGAATCAGTCTGATGGTCATCGAGTGTGAGTGTATGCAGAGAGACCAGGTGCACACCCTCATCCAATACATCAATCTGTACATGGGTACGATCATGACTCACGCTTGGGCATTTTATGAGGAGACGGGCGAGAGGACGAGTCGACTTCTGCGAAGCTTGCCGCCTCGGCAGTGGACCAAGTCAGAAGCTCTCGGCACTGTCCAGCGTTCGCTCACTTTGAGCAGGTGCTTTCAGAAAAAACTATGATCCTGGTTGTCATAGAAGAGGTCAGCTAAATCTCGAGCTTGGCGCGTTTCCTAGGGCCTGAGGGTCGTTGATGCACCTTTTCCCCGCGACAGAAGGACAAGCTCCACAACCTCCCTAACCATCGGCCTGGCCACTTTGTAATCTAAATCTTTAGTCGCCTGCAGTATTTAGTTCTGCTTCTTCGTCAGGGTCACGATGGTCGACTTCACGAAAGCTTCGCTCGCGCCAAAATCCGCTCTCAGTGCTTTGAGCGAGCTCTTCTGGTCCCGTTCGAGCGACGCTATTTTCGAACGTATCTTCCTCCGCTTCTTCCGCACGCCCGGGCTCGGAGGTATCGTAGTGCGCAGGCTCTGGGCTAATCGGTCGCGTTCGTGGCGCAGCTCATCGCATGCGGCCTCGCACGATGCTATCTGGGCGTTGATCTCCTTTTGAAAGTCGGATGCCAGACCAATAAACTCGCGAAATTGCTCGTTCACTGAAGTTGTGGCTGAGGAGATGCTCGCTGCGCCGGCGTGGAGGTCGCACTCCAATTTGAGAAGGTGCTCGAGGTGAGTAAGCTGGCGAGTGACCAGTACAAGCTGTTGTCTTAGCACACGAAATATAAGAATTTAAATAGCTAAGGCCTGAATCAAGAGCGATGCCCACCTCCGAGTGTTGGGGTCGCTCGTGCCTCGGCGGGAGATCGGAAGAGCACACGTCTGAACTCCAGTCACCCGTTAGATC
>ERZ1463038.863-NODE-863-length-10785-cov-13.432805_pt1 | contig 10785 bp, 11 predicted proteins | sample MGYA00564479_ERZ1463038 | MGnify/ENA primary metagenome ERZ1463038 (study PRJEB39244, sample SAMEA3635134) | Helicobacter pylori | study: EMG produced TPA metagenomics assembly of PRJEB11511 data set (Assembly of a 5300-year-old Helicobacter pylori... | reverse complement strand
CCACAAGGCAGCCGCGGTGGAGCTTGCAAAGCACACTGCGACGCTCACGTCCATCATCGTCAACGGCGCAGTCTCTCTCGGTGTCGGCAAAATTGAAGACCTGAAGTCGATCGATCTCCTCGAGAGCCTCGAGACGAACGTCGTGGGCCCGCACAACGTCATCCGCGCCTTCAATCCTTTCCTCCTCGCGAGCAAGGACACGAAGCGCACCCTCGCCGTCGTATCCTCTGTTTTGGGAAGCATCACAAATGCACCTGCGATATCTACGATGAGCAAGGATCTCCTCAAGTTGGATCACCTGGTCATGGGCGCGTACTCGGTATCAAAGTCGGTGGAGGTCCGCGGCGACTGCGTCCAGTGCACGCCGGCTGACGCGATCTCGCAGGACCGCCGTCAACATGCTTGGGCGACAATGGGCAGACTCTATCAAGCCTCACGGAGTCTCGGTCGTTTTGTTGAACCGTACATCGCCTCCGTCGCTCCGACTCGGAGACTGCTCGCACTCGGCTGGGCTGACCCGATCTTTGCTCCAGCGGGAAGCGTGCGGACGGACATGAACATCTCTACGACTGGTACGATCAGTCCGGAAGAATCAGCCAGGGAATCTTGTCTCAGATCGACACGCTGGAGCTCGCGAGCACTGGCAGCGGCATTTTGAACTACGACGGCGAGGTCGTCCCGTGGTAGACCCGCCGCTTGTAAGCTACGAAAGATGTTGCTCATGAATTAGACTGGGGAAATACGATCCTGCCTTACTTTGTCGCCTGCTACCGTGGTTCAGCTCGACGTTCAAGTTGTCGTCGGTGGCGTTCTTCGCTCGCTTTCGCTGGACTTGAGGTACGCGGCTAACACAACGTTTAATGCCTAAAAGCGTATTGTGACCTGTGGCGGTGTGTCGAGCCACAGTACTACTGCGAGCGAAGATCCTGATCGCGTTGGATCGCGGCGGCCGGCAAGTCGCGGATGTTGATTTTTGGGGGTGAACGCGTCGCAGGTGCCTGCTTGGACGCGAACTGGGCGACACTGACTCTCCCCCACCCTCCCCAGACTGATAGCCAGGCGCCCCACTAGAAAATTTCGCGTTGAAGACAACTTGTGGTGCCCCCTATTCTCGCTCACTTGCCGCGTCTGCGATCTTGGCCCCGCACCGACAACACCGACACCGATGAGCACGCCTCAGGCCGTGGCTTCGACATCGACGGACTCGGCGGCAAAGAGAAGGGGGTACCGAGCTGTAGGTGCCGCCGCTCGAGCGGGGGCGCTTTGTTGAGGAGCTGACCCCACGTTTCCTACGCGCCAGTGCCTCGCATGTAAGGCCCCTCTGAGCTCCCACGACCGTTGTTCGGTCCAGGATAAGCTGACCTGACCTGACCTGCACAGGCCGGAGCAAGAAGTCAAAGTGCGACCTGGGAGATCCCGACTCGCCGAGCGTCGGACCATGTCGACGCTGCCGTCGAGAGCTGCGAGAGGTGAGCACCGGCCGCAGTGTTCTATGGATTGAACTGAGCTAACGGTCTGCGTGCAGTGCGTGTTCTCCGCGTCCGAGAAGCCGTTCGCGCGCAAGGCGGGCGGGCTGGTCACGAGGCCGTCGCTGCCGTCCCCGTCGCTGCCGATGGACACGAGCACGTCCGCCCGCCGGCCGTCGTACAACCCGGGAGCTGGATCGCACACCTCGGTGCAGCCCGAGACGCCGCACGAGGGCTACGGCGACGGCGACGAGGAAGAGGAGGACCAGGACCAGGCAGGACCGTCGCAGGGCGACATCGGCAACATCCTGTACAACTCGTCGCTCAACAACCCCGCAGACGCGCTTCGCATGCTCGCGACCGCCTCGACGCTCAACTCGCCCCACCCGACCGGCGGCGGCGCTGGCCCGCACCCGCGCATGCCGTCTCGCAACAACAGCGACCAGCCAGACCTCAACCTCGAGAGTGGCTGGACCGCGTGGTCGCCCATCGTCATGGGTATTCTTTCTCAAGAAGAAGCTCAGCAGCTCTTCAGCCTGTGCGTCTCTTTTCAAGTCCCCCGGAGCTCCACTGACCGGCCCCCACGTTCGCAGCTTCCAGCTCCAGATGCAGCCCCTCTACCCTCTTCTTCCCGACGAGATCTTCCTTCCCCAACAGCTCGCATCACTCACGTCGACCGAGTACCTCCTTCTCGGCACGATGGTCAGCATCGCCGCGCGGTACGCCGTCTCGACCCTCGCCGCCGAGCGGCAGGCGATGATCCACGCCCAGCTCGCCGGCTGGCTACGGCGCGAAATTGCCTACATCTACGACGGAAGTCCCGTTCTGCGCCACCTCAGCAGCGTCGAGAGTCTCCTGCTGCTCGCCGAGTGGCCGACGACGGTCACGCGCCACCCGTTCCTCGCTGGCGGCCCGCGCCCGGACCCCCAGGACATCCCGTCCATCCTCAGCTCTTCGACCCAGTACGACTCGTTATCGTGGAGCTATATCGGTGAGTTTGGGGTTGCGGAGTGGGCCGCGGAGGCGTTTTTTGACTTCGCGCCTCCTGCAGGGTGTGCTGTCCGCCTGGCGCAGGAACTCGGGATTGACAACCCAGCCCATTGTGAGCTTCGCTCACTCGGAAGATGTTGCTGTACTGATCTGCGATGGCAGATGCGACACCGAACACAAATCCGTCGACCTGGATGCAGCGCCGAACATTGGGAACCTGGATCTTTGCGTACAACGCAGACCGGCACGTCTCCGTGCGATTGGGTATGTAGAAGCCCTTTTTTTCGTTTTCATCTGCATCATCTCACTCTGTGTTCCACTTAGGTCGCAACACGGTCATCCAAAGTACGTCTCGACCGCCCCTCCCGCGCCGCACTTCGAATCGCTGACGCTGGACTTCTCGCAGCACGTGCGGTCAAAGACCCCCTTGAAACCTGACACATAGCTAACCGTAAGCTTCAGACATGTCCTCGCAATGGTGGGAGAAGGTCTGCAAGATCGCGAGCGACAACTTCTTTGCGCGCGGGTTTAAGGACGAGTGGGCGGAGCCGATGCCGCAGGGGTTCATTGCTTCAGTAGGTCCACTTGGCTCATTTACTTGATTCACGGTGCTCATGACCACTTCACCCCGCAGCTGATCGGCACGATCCAGGATCGGCTCTACCCGAACCGCGAAATCACGCGCGCGAGTCTGAAGACTGGGTGCGCACACAGTCCCTTGCTTTCCTTCCACTTCTGGTATTCATATTGGCTCTCTCAGATACTGGGAGGGTTTCCTCCGCTCGCTCTCGCACGAGCTTCAGCACATGAAGCGCAGCTCCGAGTCGATCATTAGTGCGTGCCGCACGTCTTCAAGTTGAACTCTTGCTCAAGCCAGACATCTTCAGAGCAAGGAAACATCGCCTCCACTCTTCTGCTTATCGAGCTCGACTACCTCCTACTGTACGCCAACACGATCGCGCTACGTGCGCTGCAGGCGCGAAGCCAGCGGCGAGTGAAGGTGTGCTTCTAAGGGTTGCTCTGCATTTTCAACCCCTTTATTCAAACTTTACATCACACAGGCCAATGACATCTTTTCCATCTCCGCCACGCTGCTGAACCTGCAAGAGGGACCCTGGGGTGCGCAGTGTTCCTTCGACTCCTGCGACCGCCGCTGACCCGCCCGCGCGCACAGTCATCGAGTCAATCGCGGCCGCACAATCCATCCTCCGGGCAACGGTCGAAATTCTGCACCACCAAGGCTTCCTGCGGCTCGCTCCCGCTCGCATCTTCCAGCGCATCGTGTAAGTCCTCCCCTCGGCCTGCCTTCTCAGTCAGCTGACCCAGCACGCCCTCCCAGCTTCGCCGCAACGTTCCTCTTCAAAAGCCTCGCAGTCGGCGTTGTCGAGCACGGGCAAGGCAACGTGCTGCAGCTGCTGGACAACACGATCCTCGCGCTCGAGCAATCCTCGCTCGACCCCGAGCACCTCGCCGCCGGCTTCGCAGCGCTCCTCCGCCGCCTGCAAGTGCAGTACAACCAACCCGGCCGAATCTCCGAATCTTCCACCCCGACGTACCACCAGCCGGCGGCCGAGTACTCGCCGTTCGAGACCCTCAAGTCGTCGTCGCTCGACCTCGGCGGAGGCCTGCCCCCGCTTAGCGCGCCGCCGTTCCAGTGGATGCCGGATCGGAATTTGATGGCGATGGGGGAGCAGCAGGATGTGCTGTTCCACTCGCTGTGGGCGAGCGACGCGTACAGCTCGAACACGAGCCTCATCGAGACGCTCTGCGGCGACGTCGACTTTGGTGGGTCGGGGATGCAATTTTGAACATACGAAGCTTGTTGTCTACCTTTCGGTGTGTGCTGCATTGTACCTGAGGTGCTTCCGATCTATCTACGGCTGTGCGACCCATCGCGAGTCCAGCGAGTCACGTCGGCGCGGACCGTGCTTTCGCGGCCTAACAGCTGCCCTCGAGTCGCTGTCGCTGCTCGCTCTCCGCAACCACTCTCAGCATGTTCAAACGACCGTTCACCTCGAAAACGAGCGCACCGGTCCGCTCCTCGGACCTGCGCAAGCTGCGCGACGAGCTCTCGCGCGACTTCTCGATCCCCGCGTCGGCAGCCAAGGACCTGCTCGTCGACGGCGTGACCACCGTGCGCGTGACGACGCACTTAGACGAGTACTGCACGCTCTTCAGCAGCCCCGGCGGCGACCCGCTCCTGTTCCGCGTCGGCAAGGGGACCGACGGCGCTCTCGTGCCAACCGTCTTCGCGCTCGACCTCCTCGGGCCCGACTTTCTCCCGTCGCTCGTGACCGCACCGCAGGTCGTCGAGCATCTCGTCTCGGGGTCCGGTGAGTATTTGTTGGGCGCAGGTGGGGGCGCGAGCTGATACGGGTTGACGGTGACAGCGCTGTTTGCCGCTGGAGTGTCGGACAGGTCGCTCAGGGACCTTCCAGACTCGATGCTCGAGGGCTCGCTCGTCACCATCGTCGCTCAGGGATCGCCCCAGATCGTCGCGATCGGCCAGCTCGCCGCGTCCAAGAAGGAGCTCCTCGCGTCCGACGGCAAGGGCAAGGCCGTCATCACCGTGCGTCCTTCTCTTCCAAGTTGACGTTTTGGAAGATGTTGATGTACTCAAAATTGACAGCTGCATGCGCGTGGAGACTACCTGTACAAATCTGGCAGCAGCGCAGCGCCGAGCACGGGGCCGAGCGCAGTCGAGGCAGCGACGGTGAGCCTGTCCGCCGTCTCGCTCGAGGGAGCTCCCAGGGTAGCCGAAACCGCCCCATCAGCCGAAACCGAACCGTCGGCAGAAGCTCTCACGCCCGCCGGTTCGTCCCACCCCGCGCCCCCACCTCCGCGCCGCTGACGCCTCAGCGCAGACGTCGACCAGATCCTGCGCTCGGCGCTCCTGCTCGCGATCAAGTCGACCCTCTCCAAGTCGACCGCATCGTTCCCGCTCCCCGCCTCGTCGCTCTACTCGACGTACATCCTCCCCTACCGCCCCGCGCACGCCGCCGCCGCGGACATCAAGGGCTCGAGTTTCAAAAAGCTCGCCCAGTTCGTCAAGGCGCTCGCAAAGCAGGGCTACCTCGTCGCAAAGGAGGTCAAGGGCGACTTGCTCGTCATGAGCGTCAATGCAGAGCACGCTGAGTGCGTCGTTTCGGGCGAGCTTGGTAAGGCGAGAGCTGATGCAAAGGAGCAGTGTGCAGGCTGCCAGGTCGTACAAGACCATCGCACAGGCTGGTGCGTCGGCGGACAAGGCCGCTGCCACTGGCTCAGCGTCGTCCTCGGCCGCCGCGACGAGCGTTGCCGTCCGCGAGCTGTACAAGCCGCCCCCAGCCGTGCAGGCGCTCATTACCCCCTCGGCTCCTCGGTGCGTGCCTTACCCCATCCATCTGACCTACTCCTTACCAGTGTATGATAGCCCGGAAAACGACTTGTACCTCCCAGCCGAGCTCAAGAAGCTCTTGATGGACTACATCGCCTCCGCGTCGCTCACGCACCCGCGCGACGCCAAGTTCGTCCGGCCCGACGCGGCGCTCTCAGCGGCGCTGCTCAAGAAGGGCGAGGTCCTCGACGTTCTGACCAAGGATGACGCGCTCAAGCGGCTCAAGGACTCGTGCGTGCGGTTCTTCGAGGTCCGGCGCTGGGCCGAGGAGGCCGTCGTCAAGTGCGTTTCCGCTCTCTTGTGCGGCGGGATTGAGCTAATGAGGTGGGAGCAGGAAGGGCGCACCGCCGATGGTGAGGATCGCGATCAAGACGGTCGGGAAGCGCATGGTCACGCTCATTTCGGGCCACGAGCCGTGGGGGCTCTTCACCGCCGACGAGCTCGCGGAGGACTTGCGCCACCGCGCCGCGTCTTCCACTGCGGGTGTGTTATTTTTTCTTACGCCTCTTGAGAGTTTCCAAGCCGAGCAAGTTCACGCGTGCAGTCCAGCAAGTCACCGGGTCGTCGCCCAAGGCGCCCAAGTACGAGGTGATGGTGCAGGGTGCGTTCTTGCTCAGCTTGACCCGATGACCTAATCAGAGCCTGGCAGCTGATTTGAGGTGCACAGGATCGCACGAGAGTCTGGTGACCCAGGCGCTGGTGGCTCGCGGGCTCCCGAAGCAGTACATCGAGGTCGACACCTCCAAGGTCAAGCGTTGAAACTCGCAGCTCCCCGTTACTCCCGATCGTGATCTTATCTCTGGTTGAACCGTGGTCTACATGTCCCGCCGCCCACCTCTAAGCAGCTGGCGGTCGTCTCGGACATAGCGGGTCAGCGGGCCTGGTCGCCGGGGCGTCGTCATGCTTATGCCCGGGATCCGGATGGTTTGCGGTCCACCGAGTGAGTTGAAACTTTGAACTTTTCGTCAACTGGAGGCTGACTCCAGCTATCTCATAGAGTAAGAATGGCTGAGCTCGCCCCCTCCTGAGCATGGCCGACAGCGCCGCGGAGCAGCCGACGCCTTCGCAGCTGTCACAAGACTTCCCGTCTGTTGTCCAGCTTCCTTTGTCGAAGCAACCGTTCAAAGCGATGGGACATGGAGCTTCCTTACTTTCTTTCTCATCACTTCAGCCATCCTTTCCACTCGCTTCTAGTCCTCTCCCATGTCCCCAGTCCCTTCGTCCGGTATCACATCGACTCAGCCCGAGATGGAGGTGAAGGCGTGCCCAGATCGAACATGCAGCAGTTTGTTGGCTTATCATAGACACTTGCAGGTAATCACAGAAGGACAATGGAAGGTCATTGTCCCGAACGTCCTACAGCCTATCGTCGATACTCCAGTGGCGCTGCTGGAGGCGCAGCTCCAGGACCTGGAGATCACCAGATCCACCATAGCGGGTATTTGACATCAATCAGCTCGGCCAAATATTGTGGAGCCTTTCTTGACACCTTTCCACGCAGCCGCTTCCGCTGCCACTACTGCCGTCGTGCCAGCTACTGATGTCGTCGTCGCGCCCCTGATTCAGCCGCCGCTAGGTAACAACAACGTTTGCGAAGATTCAGGAACGACTGCTAAACATGACTTGGTTGGATCCTCCAGCCCCTTTCACCTCGCTGGAGGCGCTCATTCGTAGTCCGGACGTCGGCGTCCACTTGGTCGGCGAAGCAAGCAGTCGGTCTTTCACAATTGCCCTCGCCGCTTTACGAGGTGGCCTGGACAACATCTACGCATCCCATGATTCCCACGAGGCTGAGAAATATGGCCCCAACTTTCGACCAAGCTAAGTTTGCGCTACGGCTACTACCATACGGGTGTGGGGTCCGACATCCACACCATGATTCATAATCATCACAAAGCCTGGGTTCTGCAAAGGATCTAGCTTCGTGCTCAATGTATGTGTGATCCCTCACCCCCGCGAGGCATATCGAGGAAGGCTGAGCGCTGAGCTCTGCTGAACTGACAGCTGATGACCATTCTGACAGCAGGGTCGTTATAAGCGGCAACGAAAGGAGATGGAAGAGGCAGCTGAGCGAATCAAATGCGGTTTGATATAGAGTCTGCCGTCAGATTGCGTTCTTCATGAGTTGGGCTGATAAGAGGGACGGCGACGGGATCAAGCGGAGGTACCCTCTTCACGTAGTCAGGTAGTCACTCGTTTGAGCAAACTTCGACAGAAGTTAATTCTGCCCTTCCGTTCTTAATGAACATCGACGGAGGCGCGGGGCCGGACTCTGTAGATCAAGTGGTCCTGGTGCAGCTGTGACGAGACCGAAGTCTATCAGATTCACGGCGCTGATATGGCTTTCCAAATCACCTCGCTTGCGTCGTCCGGTACCGCGTAGCCTCGCTGCAAGACCGGCCAAGCTCCAAGCGCCGCGTGCGCGCTCCCCAGCGCTCCGGGTCCCACCCGTGCGATTCTGACGCAGGAGGCAGCCAACGCGCCCCTTGTCGCTTCCAGTCAGCGCGTAAGTGGCTCAGCGCATGGAGAAAACGAAGTCGACGCGAGTGGGCCGTCGGAGGTCAACCACGCGCCCGTCAGAGGTTCGGTGTTGGTACCGCCGCTCGCCCAATCACAGCTCGGAACGCGGTGTGCTCGCTCCAGTGCCGTACATTTTTGCTTGAACGTGTTCACCATGCTGGTGATATCAGGCAAGACAGCTCTGCGTAGATTGCGAAAGTGAACGAGGACAAAAAGCGTCGCCCGTAAGCCCGTTGAGCTCGGACGCCAAGCTCGAGTCTTGAGCTTCAACCACATACCAAGAGCGCGGCGGCATGCTGCAGCCGCTCCTGCTTTACGCTCCACCGCAGCTGGACGGCACGCCAGCGGTCCCGCCCAAGGCCGCCCCGCTCTCGGCGTTCCAGCTCGAGCTCCGTCGCGCCCGCCGCACGCAGCCCACGCGCTCGCCCGCGTCGACAACGTTCCGTCCCGCCTTTGACCGATCCAGAACGCTCCCTTCCTCCGAGCCGATCGACGAGCTTAGCTGGACCACCTCGCGCGTCGTGTGGTCGCGCGGTGGCACGATCCACCGTACGTTCAGCTACGAGTCCGAGCAGCAGCCCGTCGTGCAGGCGCTTTTCGCCACGTTCGACGTCGCGGCGCCCTCTCAGCCCGTCGCCTCGACCTCCAAGACGACCCTCGACGACGCGACGTTCGGCCCCTTCCGCCCCGTCGGCTCACCAGCATGGACCGAAGACCCTCTCGCGCTGCCTATCCACCCGACTCGGGCGGCGCCACAGCCCGAGCCTCGGCCAGAGCGGTACCTCGTCGTCTTCCTGTCCGAGCTCGCGTTCGCGTACCCAGCGTCGGGCGGCAGCGTGCCGTTCCAGCTCCCGTTCCACCTCCACCGCGCGTGGCCGATGCACCGCGGAGTCCTCCTCGAGCGCGCTGGGAGGGGCCAGGACGACCTCGCGACGCTCTATTCGCTCCTCGGGCCCAAGGACGAAATCAAGGTCGTCGCCGCGAGCGCGAGCCTCGACAGCCTCGACTCGCCGCACCCGCAGCACGACGGCGAGCACGAGCCGGTGCAGAACCTCGCGGACCGGATCATCTTCGTCTCGGACCGCTCTGACGCAAGTCAGCCTGCGCTCGTGACCGCCAACGCAGCGACGGGCAAGCTCGCCGTCTGGGCGTACGCAGCGATCCCCCAGCCGCTCGAGGACGAGCTGACGCCCGGTCCGAGCCCGAGTGCGAGTCCGAGCTCGAGCAAGAAGGGCAAGGAGCGCGAGGTCGCGCCTACTGCCGCGACGACGACGACGCGCTCGAAGCGGAAGCGCTCGTCCGTCGCCAACGCGTCTCTCACCGCCGACCGATCGCACTCGGGCCGACGGGCGTCGTTGCAGAACCCGAACGCAACTGCGATCCTCGGCGAGCAGGACCTGCTCGAAGCGCTGGGCGAGACGATGGGCACGGCGATGAAGCGCACCGCTTCGGCGATGAGCGCGCTCGCGGCCGCCGATCGACGAGGGAGCGTCACTCGCAATGAGCTCAGCCTCACGATGGACCGCATGGCGCTGGGCAACGCGCTTGGCGTCGGCGTCGGCCAGGCGGGCGCGGGCGACATGGACCGCGAGGCGACGCTGCTCATCAGCGACAGCGAGGAGTCGCGCATGGTCAGCGACGTCTTTGTCGCCAAGGTCTACGAGATGGACCTCGCTCCACCAGGGTACGTATGCTCCTTCTCAGTCACAATTCCAGGATATTGACGCGCTGCAGCAGATCACGTGCGTTCGACGACGCGACGGCGCACATGTTCGACACGCGCGGCGGCAGCTCGACGCTCGCGATCCACCTGCCGTCCTCGGCCGCACTCCTGCTGCTGACCGTGTCGTACTCTTCCTTGGGTACGCTCGTCCTCACGCCGCAGCGGCAGACGACCGCGGTGGCCTGCACGCCCGTCATCGCGACCCGGGCGAACGTGCTCGACCTGCTCGTGCTCTCGCCTTCGGGCACCTGGAGCGCGCTCACAGCCTCCGCGATCGCCTCTCCCGCCCTCGCATCCCCCGTGCCCGCAGCACGGCGCGTCGTGCGACTCGACGGGAACCGGACCGGGTTCTTCACGCTCACGCTCGACGACGGCACGCGCCTCTCTTCCGCGCTGCCCGCCCCACCATCCGGCCTCGCGCGACGGATGCTGCACGCCATCTCGCTCGTCATCCCCCTCGACGACTTCCTGCCGCTCCAGCGCTCAGTCGCCAATGGCGGCGTCAACCAGGTCGAGCGGGTCCTCCATTCCTTCTTCGGCGTCGTGCCGCCCTCGCGCGACCCGGCAGACGTCTGGGGCGCGTTCGAGGATAAGACGGCGAGGTACGCTCAGCGCGACCCGGCCATCGCGACTCTTCGTGCCTCGCCGACGAGCCAGGCGCGGGTGACGCCGAACGGCGCGACGGCCGCTCGCCGCGAGCTGAGGGAGGCCAT
>ERZ1463038.862-NODE-862-length-10785-cov-17.223020_pt1 | contig 10785 bp, 12 predicted proteins | sample MGYA00564479_ERZ1463038 | MGnify/ENA primary metagenome ERZ1463038 (study PRJEB39244, sample SAMEA3635134) | Helicobacter pylori | study: EMG produced TPA metagenomics assembly of PRJEB11511 data set (Assembly of a 5300-year-old Helicobacter pylori... | reverse complement strand
CGAGATCTAACGGGTGACTGGAGTTCAGACGTGTGCTCTTCCGATCTCCGACAGTGCGCGCGGCGGCGGCGGTGGAACCTGGCGCTGACTTGGGGCTTCGTTGTTTCACCCGCAGGAAATCTGTCCCGAAGGTACCCTGCCTCCCCTCGGTCGCACGAGCCGGGCGAAGCTCGAACGTGAAGCTCTTGGAGTCCGCGTTGACGCGCTCGAGAGCATCCTCCTCGAGCTCGGGGCTGGCCATCGGATCCCTCCGCCCCTCGATTTCCCGTCCAAAGATGCGGCCCCCGCACCAGGGCAGCCTCCAGTGGCCGCGGGAGACGAAACATTGCTGGTCTCTGGAGTGGGCTCGCTCACGATCGACGAGGAGCGTGGGAGCGTTCGTTTCCTGGGTGCTTCTGCTGGTTCCGCATTCTTCCCTGCTGTAAGCTTCACTATGCTTATATCGTGGCTGTCAAAGTTGGGGAGCTGACCGCGCCAAACCACCAGGAGGACCTCTCGGCGTCGGACTCCGAGGACGACGTCGACCCCATCTCGCAACCTTCGCCCGGCCTTTCCTTCCCTTACCCTTCCACGAACGTAACTCCTCTTGTTGTTCAATCGTCCTCGAAAGCGGTCGAGATCGAGGCCCTTCGGGCCATTCTGCCAGCGCGAGACGAGGCGGAACGCCTCGCGAGGAACTACTACGCGAACGTCTCGTTCATGTTCGAGCCCATTGAGGTGCGTACTTCGTCTTCGAGGATGGGAGAATGCACTGATGCTTCTAGTGGGCCTTCAGGAAGCACAACTCTTCGACGAGTACCTCCCGGCGGCGTACACGAGCGGCAACGCCCAGGGTTCGCAGCTCGCCTGCGTCTTCGCCGTTCTCGCGCTGGGCCTCCTCTTCGACCGCGACTGCCCCTCGACCTACAACCCTCAGGCGAACCACTACTTCCTACTCTCCCAAGCGACCCTCGCCTCGTCCCGATTCCTTTCGTCCGCGACGATCGCCTCCGCCCAGACGCTCCAGATCTCTGGCAACTTCCTCTTCAACCAGACGCACCGGCTCAAGGAGAATGGCGAGCAATTCTACCCGCTCCTTGGGATCGGAATCCGACAGCTGTTCTCGATGGGGCTTCACCGCGACCCGAGCAACTGGGGCATCACCGGCGTCGAGCTCGAGCGACGGCGCCTCCTCTTTTACGAGCTCATGACGTTGGATCGACTTCAGGCATTCATCAGCGGACGCCCATGTAATCTGCCACCCATTTGCGAGCGAGAAGGCTAGCTGCTGACCTGTGGCGTTGACAGACATGATCCAGCAAGCGCACTTCGACACCAAGGTGCCAGCCAGCGCGGGAGAGTACCAGATCTGGAAGTGGAAGCTTGGAGTTTTCCTCCACCGCGTCATTGACGAGTGCTTCAGCGTCCAGCCGCCAACAGTGAGTCTTTTAGAACACTGGGTCGGGTGGCAGTGCACCGAGAGCTGAATATTTGACCCTCTCAAGCACGGGATGGTCACTCAGATCGACCAGGAGCTCCGAGATATGTTCGAGAAATCGCCCTCGTCGCTGCGCTCCGGCGTCCTACCGACATCGGCGTTCGCCGTCCGACCCATCGGCCCCCCGTCGTTCCCCGTTCCGCCCCCTCCATCCAGCGCGCCTGTCAAGCAAACCTTACAAAACTTCACTCTCGACATGGTCTTTCTCCAGATCCTCTGTGCGCATCCCCCCTTTGTCGTCTTCTCATCCGGAACCTCGCAGCTGACCGCGAACGCCTGCCAGTCTACCTCCACAAGCCCGCCTTCTCACAGGCGCTTCGGTTTTCGGAGCCTCTCCAGTCCGGTCCGCTTTCCGCCAGCGTCAACGCGGTCGTTCTCGAGACTGGGCCGTCGATCCTTGTCCTCGCGAAAGAGTGGATCGCCGTGGACCCTGTGCTGTGCCCGCGCTGGTGGTCAGTCTCCACTCCCCGGCTGTCTCTCGGAGCTAGGCTGACCCTGCTCTGTTTTGGAAGGCACATCTTCTTCCACGCGTTCGCCGTCTCGGTCAGCATGGCGTCGCTCGTCGTCCAGTGTCCGACGAGCATCCTCGCCCGCCACTCATGGGACCAGCTGCACCTCGCCGTTGAGATCTTCCAGTCGGCGTCGCGGGACGGGGCGCCGGTGGCGATGCTCCTTCCTCGTGTAGAGGCACTACGCGACCAAGCCCTCGCGAGCATCCAGTCCGCGATGGGCTTGCCGTCGACCGTCTCGGCGCCCGAGCCGCGAAACGACTCGGACCAGGCGCTGGTCGGCTATACGCGCCTCTCGAGGAAACCGAGAAAGTCGTCCTCGACGCCAGAACGGGAGACGAGCGTCGGCGTCAGCGAGGCGGGCTTCTTTCGGTCGTCCACCGGCGCCGGCGGCGACGCATCGCGCCCGGCGAGCGACGCCGCGTTTCGCGAGGACACGCAATCAGCAAACCGCGCGACACGGAATCTCTCCGAGATTGACGCACTCTTCTCGCTGCCGCCGGTGGTGTCGACCGGCGAGAGTCCGCCGTCATCAGCGTCCCCTCCCGACGCCTCGTTCCACTCGACCTTCGCCCAGCAGTACCCACAGCACCTCTATCACCAGGAACCACCTTCTTCAGGCGGGTATGACCCGTACAACCCCACCCAGTACAACCTCCAGCACCACTTCCCAACCCCTCCCGTCTCGAGACGACCCTCGCTCCCATCGGCGTCGCAGCCAGAGCCAAACTCGCCCTTTCGCTTCGACCGCTCTGCGCCGGCCGTGCCCTTCGCACCTCCTCAGCGACCTTCCTTGACGTCGAACCAACACCGCCACACGATCTCGGACCCCTCGTCCGCCGCCGCACCGCTGCGACGAGACTGGGACGGCGCCACCCCATCGGCGGCGGCGTTCATGACGGGCGTGACGCAGGACTGGAGCCACCCGGACCCTAATGCCCGTCCTCCGATCCCCTTGTCGCACTACCCGCCTTGTGCGTAACTCCTGGTTCGCCAGCTGCTCCATTCGTCCGTCTGACCACCGCGCTTGCCAACAGGGCTCGAGCCTGGGGCGAATGGATCCGAGTAGTTGTGAATAGATGGACACACCAGCAACTTGTAAATGCTGAAGCTGAGCACTCATACTTACAAGCTGTGAGAGTAAGTTCGGGAACGGGAAGGTGATGGCCGGGTCGCTGACTAGCGTCGCGATGGTGGCAAAAGCCAAGATAGCCGCCCAAAACGATGATCGACAAGCCTTAAAGTGCGCTTGAGCCGCCACTCCTCCGCACTCGCTGTGTTCACACTTTCGTGGGTCGCTTACACAGGGTTTTGAGGCGCCAGCGTCGTCTGGACGAGCGCACATCGTCCCCCCACTCTGCCGTCCCTCGACTGTGCCCGAACGGACGACGAGTTGGTCAAGAAAGCTAAGCGTCCTTCGGCTGCGCCAAGGGAGGAGGATCCCGATCACCAAGAGGCACAAGCCGAGCAAGATCGCCGCCCCCCGTAAAGTGATTTGCATAGAGCGTACGCTCGCGACGCGCTCGTACCCAGACCCCGTTATACCGTCTGAAGCGGATTACGCCACCATCGACAGAGGGCCTCAGCGTGGCTTCTTGTGCTCATCGTGCTACATGGATTTCGTGAGAAAAACAAAACCAGGGTCTGGATGCGGGACGGCGGCGCCTCGACAAAGGACCTCGCCGTGAGCGGACGTTTGGCGCCCTGGCGTGGGCGACGTTGCCAACGAGCGACCACCTCGGTGCGCACGACTCGTAGTCTCGTACACCTGAGAGTTTCCCTTGAGATGGTGATGGCTACGGTGGGTCTCGAGCGATGTGCTCGGCCGTCGTGGTCAACATTTCTCACCACCCCTTGGAAGCCAGCGAAAACGCGAGCTTCCGAATCTCCTTTTTGGGCCTCGTTAAGGTACCGAAATGGAACTACAACTTCCACGCGGTTTCAAATCAGTCTGATCACTATAGTGCACGCGGCCCTCCGCAGGACACCGGGATCGCGAAGCCCTCGTCTTCCCCTCCTCCTCCCCGGAAGCGCCGCCGGTACACTTGCACTAGGGCGCTACCACCGACGTATCAACCACAACACGAGCGTCTACAGCCAGGAAACGCGGCCAATGATCGCCAGTGACCAAGCCGACCCCGGAGCGCGCCCAGCCGGTGGGCCTGCGTCTTCATCCGACGTCCCCATATTCTGCGGCTGGCGGAGTGGTGGCGACATGAAGAAGAGCCGAGTACGGCCTAAGCACTCGTGCGCCGAGTGTCGACGTGAGTGGATCTGCACGAGCTCATGATGGTCCCTCGAGCTGATGTCGCGCGTCGACAGGCCTCAAGGTTCGCTGCGACCGCACGAGCTGGCCGTGCGCGTCGTGCTGTCAGCGAGGCTGTCCTGTACGTGCATTGTTTCATTACAGCTGATGTGAGCTCACGCATCAGTACCGTGTAGGAAATCTGCCCCGACGGCACGCTGCCCCCGCTTGGCCGCACGAGTCGCGTGAAGCTCGAGCGCGAGGAGCTCGCGTTCCGCGTCGAGGAGCTGGAGCAGATCATCAACGAGCTCGGAGGCAGTCATCGCATCCCTGTCGCCCTCGACTTCCCTCAGCGGGTCGACCTACAGGAAGTCGCAGAGCGCCGGAGCTCGGCTGAGGACGAGAACCTTCTCCGCGCGGGTGTCGGATCCTTGACAATAGACGACCAGGATGGCAGCGTTCGATTCCTGGGGACCTCGGCGGCCTCGGGCTACTTTGCCACTTCGGTGCGGCGCCCTCTGGTGCGCTTCGATCGCCCCCAGCTGACAGTGGCGTTTCGCAGGACGGGTCGTCGGACGCCGAGGACGAGGAACGCAGCGTTCGATCCCACTCCCCGATTTCTTCCTTTCCCTACTCGCCAACAGACTCGATTCCTCCTTCCAACCCGAAGTCTCCCAAATTCCAAGAGATTGAATCGCTTCGGGCGCTACTTCCGCGACGGGAAGAAGGCCACCGTCTCGCTGACAACTACTACGAGACCTGCACCTTTTCTTTCGAGCCCATCCAGGTAGGCCAGCCTCTGAGCACTGGAGGTGGGGCGAACCTTTAGCTGACCCTCCGCGCAGGAATCACAATTCTTCGACGAGTACCTCGTGAACGCGTACACCCCGTACAACTCCAACGGATCGCAACTCGCCTGCGTGTTCGTCGTCCTCGCCATCGGCCTGCTCTTCGACCGGAAATTGCCCTCGTCGTACAACGCCGAAGCGAACCGCTACTTCCTCCTCTCCCAGGCCGCGCTCGCCGCCTCGCGCTTCCTCTCGTCCGCCACCATCGCTTCCGCCCAGGCGCTACAGATCTCGGGCGAGTTCATGTTCAACTCGACGCACCGGGTGGAGGAGAACGGCGAAAAGTTCTTCCCGCTACTCGGCATCGCCATCCGTCAACTGGTCGCCATGGGACTTCACCGCGACGGTGCGTGCTGGCTGCGCGCCCCACCGGCCGGCCCCCGCTGACGCTCATCTTCAGGGACCCTCTGGGGACTTTCCGGCGTAGAATTGGACCGGCGACGCTTGCTGTTCTACGAGCTCATGTCGCTCGACCGTCACCAGGCGTTCCTCAGTGGGCGGCCTTGTGAGCTGCACCGCCCCCTTTGCACGAGCCGGGGCTGACTGCACTTTTACAGACATGATCCAGCAGGCGCATTACGACACGAAGATGCCAGAGAACGCAGGTGATTACCAGACGTGGAAGTGGAAGCTCGGGATCTTCCTGGTGAGTCCGGCGCGAGCCACGCACTCCGACGTACGTCGCTCATGTCGTTTCGCAGGCGCGAGTCATCGACGAGGCCTTCTCGGTCAGGGCTCCCACCGTGCGCTCCTACACTCCCACTCTGAGAACTACCCACTTATCGCTTCTTCTACAGCACGCTGTCATCCTTCACCTCGACCAGGAGTTGCGCGACATCTTCATCGCCTCGCCGTCGTCGCTGCGAAGCCGCGTCCTACCCGCGTCCGCCCTCGCAGTTCGCCCTCTTAACCCTCCCACATTTCCAACTCCTCCCGCGCCTTCGTCGATCCCCCTTCACGAGAACCTCCAGAACCACACGCTTGACGTGCACTTTGCCCAGATCCTCTGTGAGGCGAAGCCAGCAGCTCGACGTGACGCAGGTCGCTGACTCCTTGGTCCAAAGTCTACCTCCACAAGCCTGCGTTCTCGCAGGCGATCCAAGAAGAGGCCGAGCCGCTCCAGTCGCCTCTCGCCGAAAGCGTCAAGGCCGTCGTCCTCGAGACGGGCCCCTACATCCTCGCGCTCGCGAAGAACTGGCTCGAAGTCGACCCGGTCCTTTGCCCTCGCTGGTGGTGAGTCCCCTCAAACCTCTTTTTTGGAGCCATTGAGAGTCTCACGGCTCCAACTTCGCACAGGCACATCTTCTTTCATGCGTTCGCCGTCTCGGTCAGCGTCTCGTCGCTCGTTGTCAAGTGCCCGTCCAGCATCCTCGCTCGCCACGCGTGGGACCAGCTCAACATCGCGGTCGAGATCTTCGAGGCGGCTTCCCGAGACGGTGCTCCGGTCGCCATGTTCCTTCCCCGAGTGGAGAAGCTCCGCGAAACGGCGTATGCGTCGCTCCAATCGAGCATGGGCATCCCGTTCGCGCCGCGAACCGAGGGTCCGACGGACGCCACGATCTCGATGCTGGGCCCGGTCACCCGCCTGTACCGGAAGCCGAAGCGCTCGACGGGATGCAAGTCGGAAGAGCTCGACACCGGTCCAGGGTACTCGCTCCGCAAGGCGTCCCTCGACGTCGACAGCCTCCGCCCATCGGCGCCTCGCGCGTACGCGCCCGCCCAGTTCCTCTCTCAGCAGACCCATCCTTCGATAACTCGAGAAGTCGCCGAGAGCTCCCTCGGCCGCCGCCCCTCCGCCGTCGTCACCACCCAAGGCGGCCCGTCGTCCAGTGGCGCGCGTCCATCCCTCTCGCGCCCAGGCTCTCAGCAGTTGATTCACCAAGTTCAGCAACCATACCCACCCTACGACCCAGGATACCCTCTCCACCCGCAAACCCACGACTACTCGCCCTCGTCGTCGCGGCGCGAATCGCCCGGAGCACCGCCTCCGCACCCCAACAACAGCGAGTACGGATTCCCGCCGCCGTCCTCGTATGCGCAAGCGCCCGCTCCTTCGCCCCCATTTCAGTACCAGCACAGCAACCATTCGTACTCCGAGCCGGGCCACGCGCCGGTCTCGACTGGACTGCCGTCCGGAGCGACGGGGGCGTGGGACGAGTACTCGATGGGACAAAGCGGCAGCTGGCCGTCCCACGCTCAACCTGCCGGGACTCAACGACAAGGGCATCCATCTACCTGTACGTTCGACATTCGCTCGTGACCCTCCGTATCCAGTTGCTCACAAGCCGTTCGTTTTCGCAGGGCATGCGCCTGGCGGCACGGACATGGAGCATTGACCAACGCATGAACATACGGGCGCGTCTTCCAATTTGAGTACTGTGATGTATCAAATAAAATGTCGTGTGTCTTGTCTCGCGCCTTGCCCCCTCCTTGTTGGCACTGCGCGGACACCCAGTTCGTCGTTTCGAGTCGGACGCAGCTTAAAAGAACGCGCTCGAGAAACTCTCTCACCCAGAAGCACGCCACAGTGTGTATCGATGAAGGCGGTGAACGGTGAGTGTGTACGGTCTTCCCTGCTGAAGTGGAGTGGTGGCAAGGCATGACCTCCGCTGCGCAGGCTTGCGTCGGAGATCACCGTCAGCGGCAGCTCGTAATTGTATGAAGCCATCAGCACGTATTGGATTGCATCATATTAGCCCCTTGGAATATCTCTCTGTAGTCGGGAATGCGTGCCGAACTCCACTGAGGCCCGACGGCGATACCTGGACCGCTTCCGTGCACAGAGGCCGATCGACAACTTCCGTGCAACACACGTCTCACATCTTCGGGCACACGGGCGCAATTTTAGCAACTGGCCGCTTAACGGGTGTTCTACGCGCCGGTTTCGGCGAAATTGGCGGAGAGATCTCCACGGAGGGGGATCGACGACTCGCTGACCATGCGTGGGGTGACTCCAGGCGCTGTCCCTCTTCTGAGGTCCCTCACTGCTTCACTTCTGCCAACCGTGACACATCTTGCTTTCGACCACGAGGGGAGCGCCGCCGTGCTCTCACCGAAACCCACGGCCCGCGCGTCATCGCGCATCGCGCATCGCGCCACCCGCACAGGATGGGTCCATACGACGGCTTGCTGGGCGCGTTCACCGTCGGGACGTTCCTCAACATGATTCTTTTCGGGACCACGCTCAGCCAGACCTTGGAGTATGCGCGAAACTCGTGAGTTGACCCGACGACTGCGACTCTCCCCCCTCGCCAACGCCTGTGCAGATGGTATACAGACAGGGCAGTGTACCGCTGGTCGGTCAGCGCTCTGTTTGTCCTTGGACTCCTTCACACGATAGCTAGCGCGTACACCATGTGTGAGTGATCGCAGACTGAACACTTTGGCTGAGATGAATGTCTGGCTCAACGTACCCGCCCAGACGATGGGACCGTGACCCATTTCGGCGACGCCAAGCATCTAGTTGTGATTCCCTGGTCCTTCTGTATCGATCCGGCTCTCACGTGCGCGCCAATCGACTCCAAAACTGCCAACAAACGCTGATGGCAGGTTGTCGCGACGCAGCGCCTGCTTGGCGCTCATCGTACAGCTTTTCTACAGCCACCGAGTCTGGGTAGTAGGCGGTCACAGGAGGATAATACCAGTGTTCATCGTAATTCTTACGTTGTTCCAACTTGGTGAGAACGCGCCTCGCCTGCGCTGTGAGGGGATCAAGCTGACGAAAGTCCTCGCAAAGCATGGGGCTTTTACTGCACAGTCTACGCCTTCCTTCACCCTGATTACACCATAATCCAGGCAAGGCTCACTTTTGGGGGTGCGTCCATGTTCTTCATGTGCTCCACACAGCTTGCTGACGTCGACCTTCTGCAGTCGCAACTTGGCTCGTTTCGCTCAGCCTCGCCGACGTCGTTATTGCACTCTCCCTCATCTACTACCTTCGTAACGTCAGGTCAGACTATGACCAAACGAACTCTGTCATCGACAGCGTTATCAAGAACACACTGAGCAACAACCTTGCTGTGGGCTGGTGCTGCAACCTGTTCCCCGTCGCGAATGCTGACTCTTCCTTTCCACAGACCGCTGTCACTGCGATCGTGAGACGCCTCAAAACCTGACCTTGATTTAAACGTCAACTGACTTGGACTCGGGCTCCCTAAGGCATCCGCGGGCGCCTTCGCCTTCGGCCCTGGTGCATGGCACGTTATTGCCGGTCTGATCATCGGCAAGGTCTACCAAGTTTCGTTCCTGTCTTCTCGTGCGGTTGAAAGTCTACCCATTCCAGCGTCGAGACTCACGCTACAAGGTTCCGCAGTGAACGCCCGTGACGGTATCAAGCGTGACCTCCGCAACCATGGCCAACACCGGTTGTACACTAGTGTTGCCCCGGCCTCACCCGCGATCATGGACAAGGGTATTGATCGATCGCCATCGCCTTCCGGCTTGAAGGTGCCGGGCCCGCAAACCATGAGCGCGTTCACTCGCGGACTCGAAGCCGTGCGCCGGCCTGCGAACGCGCTGCACTCCATCTCGCTCAGCAGCATCAACTCGTTCGGGGCGCACAGCGAGAGCGGATCCAGACACTCTACTTCGACATCAAGACCGGAGCTTCCGATTCGAGTCACTGTGTGCGTTGTTCCGATACTCGCTGCGACAGCAACCACTGACGCCCACACTTGCTGCTCAAACGGAGCAGCGAGTGCGCCCAGAGTGAATATATCGCCGAAGACGAGTCCTGGTTGAAGCCCTCACTTCGACAACGGCAGGAGAAAGGAGCTTCAGACGAGTCCCGTGTCGGACTGCACCCTCCTTGAGCGCATGGCTCGAGATGTCGACTGTACGGGCGAACGGTACGCTGGAGCGTCGTTGTACCATCTCACTTATATGAAACACTCATACTCAAGCTCAAAACTCGAATGACTACCTTGCCCTCATCCTCGTGCGCGTTGTGTTATCTTCGCGGGGAACAGGCACTCGTCCGATATCTAATATGAAGGTGGAGCCACAGGTCATGTTTCATGGCAAGATGAATGAAGGCCGAGATTTCCCAACTGAGACCTGAGAAGGCTGGAATTGGAGCTCGAGCGAAGGCGAGAGTCGCGTGTATCTTGGCGCACCGGCACAGCACCCGCTGCAAGGGGCAAAGTGCCTGGGTCAGTCGCTGGGAGCGAAGGAGCGAAAGTCAAACGTCTCCTACGCCAAGGTACGCTCAGAGCCTAGCCATACTCCAGCCAACACGATTCGAAGAGTCGCGAACCGGCGGTGTCGTGGGCGTCGCCGACGTTGACGCTTTTTCAACGCCCAGGTTCCGGACCTCTCAATAATTCCGTTCTAGGCGAAGCAAGAAGCGAGGAAATGGAGAGCGGGTGCTACAATGTCAATTCTGAGCGGGTGGAGGGAGTGCGAAACAATGCTGTAAGGTGTACAATAAACAAGAACAGGTACCCTCGTACCCTCCTAGCTCGCTGGTGCTGAAGCGGCCACAGCAGGTATCCCCTCCGACCCTGAACCTGCCGTGGTCGGTCTGCCACCGACAGCTGCTCGCCTGCGCGCGACGTAGCGCGAGAACCGATTCCTCGACGTCGCGGTGCCCGTCGTGCCAGCTGTCGAGTCCCTGCCGTGGCCCGTGCCAGTCGATGCGGTCGAATTGCGCGAGTGACCGTGCAGCATCGCGCGCAAGTTCGAGAGATCGGAAGAGCACACGTCTGA
>ERZ1463038.861-NODE-861-length-10790-cov-24.518398_pt1 | contig 10790 bp, 9 predicted proteins | sample MGYA00564479_ERZ1463038 | MGnify/ENA primary metagenome ERZ1463038 (study PRJEB39244, sample SAMEA3635134) | Helicobacter pylori | study: EMG produced TPA metagenomics assembly of PRJEB11511 data set (Assembly of a 5300-year-old Helicobacter pylori... | reverse complement strand
ATGCACCTTTGCGGGATACGCTAAAAAGGCCGGCATCTTACGCCTTCAATGCGGCAGGTGGAAAAACAGCCTCGCCAACGGGCGCCAGGTCGCACGGCACAATTGCTCTGCACTATCCCAAAGCCCGGGTGTCGTAACTCCCATGTGCCCATTCCCCGGAGAAACCATGAGCCAGGACGTCCTCGCCAAAGAAACCAATCGCCGCCAATTGCAGCAGATCATCTCCGGGTTGTCCGACGGGGTGATCTTGGCCGAGGTCGACCAGACCATCCTCTGGGCCAACGAGGCGGCGCTGAGCATGCACGGGGTCAGTGCGGTCGAGCACCTGGGCGCGAACAATCAGGCGTATGCCGAGCGGTTCGCCTTGCGCTATCGCAATAACCACCCGCTGTTGCTGGACAGCTACCCCCTCAGCCGTTTGGCCGCCGGCGAAGAGTTCAGCGACGTGGTCGTGGAAGTCACGTCCACCGGCGACGGTGAGCGCAGTTGGGTCCATCGCCTACGCAGCCTGGTGCTGACCGATTCACGCGGTGAACCGGAGTTGCTGGTGTTGATCCTCAGCGACGCCACCGAATGGGCGAGCGCCGAGCAGCGCTTCGAGAAGACGTTCAACGCCAACCCCGCTCCCGCCGTGATCTGCCGCCTCAGCGATCTGCGCTATATCAAGGTCAACCAGGGCTTTCTGGAGATGACCGGCTTCAACCGCGACCAGGTGATCGGCCGTTCGGTGTACGAACTCGACGTACTCGAACACGCCGAGCGCAAAGACCTGGCCATCCAGCGCCTGGCCGAAGGTGCAACCATCCCGCAGATGCAGGCCGAATTGAGATTGCCCGAGGGCGGCAGCAAGTTGGTGATCGTGGCCGGCCAGCCGTTGGACATGAACGAGGAAGACTGCATGTTGTTTTCCTTCACCGACCTGGAGCCTCGGCGCAAGGCGGAAATCGCCCTGCGCCAGAGTGAGGAGCGCTTCGCCAAGTCGTTCCGCCTTTCGCCCGTGCCGACCCTGGTGTGCAGCGCCGCCAACCAGCAAGTGGTGGATATCAACGAAGCCTTCATGAACATGACCGGCTACACCAGCGAAGAGCTGATCGGCAAAGCCATCGAAGACATCAACTTCATCGACAGCGCCCAGGCCTGCGCGCAGTTGTTCGCCACCCTGAAAAAAGCCGGCAACCTCGACGGGCTGGATCTGAAGGTGCGCAAGAAAGGCAATGAGGTGATCGACTGCGTGGTGTCTGCCGATACCGTAAGCATCCAGGATGTGCCCTGCTACCTGCTGGTACTGATGAACATCACCGAACGCAAACGCTCGGAACTGGAGCTGGTGGCGGCCATCGAGGAAGTGATGCAGGACGCCTCCTGGTTCAGCCAGACCCTGATCGAAAAACTGGCCAACGCCAAAAGCGTCAACCGCCCCAACGTGCCGGGCATTGCCTTCACCGACCTCACCGCGCGCGAGCGCGATGTGCTGGGTTTGATTTGCGAAGGCCTGGCCGACAAAGAGATCGCCTCGCGCCTGAAGCTGGCGCCCAACACAGTGCGCAACCATGTGGCCACGGTGTATTCCAAACTGGGGGTGCATAGCCGCAGTGCGGCGATCGTCTGGGCCCGTGAACGCGGGCTGTTCGCCGGTGAATTGCGCCTTAAAAACAAACGTTGAACGTGCAAATGCACTAGTGCGGCTAGTGCGAATTCGCCTTATTGCATGTCGGTGTAATGCTTAACCTTCCGGAGGTGGACACAGGGTTTCGAGGCTGTGTCGTCCTACTCGACACCCGGAAGGAATTAGCATGTTTACCCTGTCTCAACTGCGAAATTGCATCGAAGAAGGCCTATCGCCGCTGACCTGCGAATTCACCTTGTGCCGCGACGCCTCGCTGACCCTCAAAGTCTTCGACGCCGAAACCGGCCGCGTCGACCTGGTAGTCACAGGGATCAGCAACAAACAGCTGCAGACCCCACAAGAAGTGGACAAGATGGTCGAAGAATTACGCTACGAGTTGCAAAGCAACCACCTGGGCAAACTCACCCTGGATGACTTGCCTTCAGCCTCGCACCCATGAAATAGAACACCCCGCCACCGATGATAAACGCCCCCAGCATGTAGAACATGAACGGAGCCGGCTGACTGGACAACACCAGCCCGCACAGCACCGGCCCCAGCGCGGCGCCGAGGTTGGACAGGTTCTGCGCCCCGTAATACATGCCACGCAGGTGGTCCGGGGCAATGCGGTCGATAAACATATACTCGGCCGGAAACACGACGATTTCCCCCACGGTAAACACCGCCATCGCCAGCACCCACCACAGCACGCTGGTGGACAGCGCAAAGCCGATCAACCCCAGCATGAACATGCTCAAGCCGAAGATCAGCCACTGGCTCAGATAACGGTGCGAGATGCGGCGACCGATCACGTATTGCAGGGCAATCACCAACACCGCGTTGGTCGTAAGCACGGCGCTGATGACCTTGTAGGTGTATTCAGCAGTGGTGGTGGTCACCAGATATTGCGACAGATAAGCCGTGAACTGGCCGAACACCACCGCACTAAGCAAGCCGCCAACGGTGAAGCACACCAGCCGCCGATCCTTTAACAGCACGCGGCCGACGGCTAGGAACGACACCGGCTTTTGCGTGGTATCGACAGTGGCCAGCGCACGATCGCCCCAGCGCCAGTACACCAGGAAAAACCCCGCCCCCAACAGCGCCGAGAGCATAAACGGCAAGCTGATATCCAGCTTGGCCACCATCGCGCCAAAGAACGGTCCCAGCGCATAGCCGATATTGGTCAGGGTGTACTTGATGGAAAACACTTCACTGCGCCCGTCTTCCGGCAGGAGGCTGGCAAAGCCGGCTTTGATCGCAATATCGATGACCGCGTAAGCCAGGTTGATCAAGATCAGGCAGCCATAGAACGCCCAGATATTCTGCGCGAGCAGCGTGCCGATAAAGCCCACCACAAACAGCGCGCTCAAGCCCAGCAGCAACCGATAGCTGCTGATGCGATCGACGAGAAACCCGCCGTACACGCTGAGCAACGATCCGACGATCAGCGAACTGCCGATCACCAGGCCGACCTGGATGATGTCCAGGGCAAAGTGTCGGGTGAGGTAGATAACCAGGTACGGAAAGGTGATTGCCTTGGCCAGCGTCAGCATCAACGTGGCGGACAGCAACAGGTTCACGGTGCGGGGGTAGTGTCTTAGTGTGGCAAGCATCCTGCTCTCATTCCATTAAGGTAACGCGACCATTGCAGCCGGTTACCTTACCCCAGGAACCTGAAAAAAAGCAGGCGTTTCCAGCGGATTATTGCGTGACCGGGGTGATCTCGAGGATGGTGCCGTTGGTGGTTTTGAGCAGCACAAACCTATTGCCGACACGGGCCCATTGGCTGTCCTCTTCGGGCTGCTTCAAGCCGCGTTTTTTCCAGTCACTGACCGCCAACTCCTTGCGCATCAGCATATCCGGCGCACGGTCGCCCTCTTTCAAGTCACGGGCATTGATGTTGGAAGGCTGCACGGTTTCCTGCGGGGTATCACCGGCCTGCACGACAACGCTGGCGGTGGACAGGCTGGCAGCGACCAGCAGGCAGGCGACGAGGGATTTGGACTTCATGGGTGCTCCTTCAAGTAATGAGGCGTACCCAGGTTCCGACCGCAGGCGTGTGGAATCATTCAGCCCAAAGCCGACCTCTTGGCTTCCCCCGCACCCTGTGGCGAGGGCGCTTGCTCCCGCTGGGCTGCGCAGCAGCTCCAAAAGGCCCGACCCCGAACCACCCGGACAAACGCGATGAATGGATGAGGCCAGCTTCGCTGCCCAACGGGAGCAAGCTCCCTCGCCACAAGGTGTTCGCCGCAGCGCCTGCGCCAGTGCGAATAAATGCTGCCCAACGCCATCACCCATTGCCATCGTGAAAATATTCATGTAATTTTTCATGAAATTTAACGAAATAAATTTCATGAACCAGCAAGAAGAACTCGAAGCCCTCGCGATCCTGATCCACGACCTGCGCAAGTACAAGAAACTCACCCTCGCGCAATTGGCACAAAAGATCGAGCGTTCGGTGGGCTTCCTGTCTCAGGTCGAACGCGGCCTGTCACGCCCGACCGTGGCGGACCTGACCGCCATCAGCCACGCCCTTGACGTGCCCACCACCTATTTCTACAGCCTGAGCAAGCCCAAGGCCATCAACTGGGTGACGCGCCCCAACGAGCGGCGCACGGTGTATTACGCCAATGGCATCACCGACATCCTGGTCTCCCCCAGTATGAACGGCGCATTTTCGATGCTCGACAGCCTGTTGGCCCCCGGCGCCAACAGCGGTGAGCAGACCATGAGCGACCGCGCCGAGCAGGCCGGTTTTGTACTGGAGGGTGAGTTGACGCTGTGGCGGGAAGGTGAAGCCGATTCGGTCACCCTGCGCCAAGGCGACAGTTTCCACCTGGCCAGTTTCGCCCGCTGCCGCTACGCCAACCTGACCGAACTGCCCGCCCGCGTGCTGTGGGTTTACAACTAGGAGCTACACCCGTGAAAAGCCATTCCTCCACGCTGCTGGCCGAAGTACGGAGCTTTCGCCAGAACCACCCCGACGTGCGTTACGTTGACCTGATCGCCCTGGACATCCCCGGGCATTTCTACGGCAAGCGCTACCCGGTGGAGATGCTGGAAAAAGTCGCCGCTGGCGGCCCGTTGAAGCTGCCGCAGAACGCCGTGCTGCTGGGGGTTCAGGGCGGCTTGTTCAAGATCGGTGACTACTGCTTCAACGACGGCGACCCCGACGCCAACCGCCGCCTGGTGCCGGGCACGCTCACACCAGTGAGCTGGGAATCGCAGCCACTGGGCCAGATGCTGATCACCTCGGACGGCACGCAAGCGCCTATCGAATTCGAACCGCGAGAAGTGTTGGCCAAGGTCCTGGAACGCCTGCACCACAAGGGCATTCATCCGGTGGTGGCCTTCGAACTGGAGTTTTACCTGTTCGACAAGAAGCTCGACAACGGCCTGCCGCAATTCGCCCGCGACCCGTTGAGTGAGGACGCCGACGACCAGCCCAACCTGCATATCGAGCGACTGTCGCGCTTCAGCGAGGTACTCGACGATATGGCACAAACCGCCAAGGACCAAGGCATCGACATCACGGTGATCACCGCCGAACTCGGCCCCGGCCAGTTCGAGATCAACTTCGGCCACTTGGACGATGGCCTGCGCGCCGCCGACTGGGCCGCCCTGTTCTGCCGCAGCACCCGTGGCGTGGCGCTAAAACACGGCTACCGCGCCAGCTTCATGGCCAAGCCCTACCTGCAATTCCCCGGCAGCGGCATGCACGTGCATGTCAGCCTGTACGACGGCGCCGGCAACAACTTGCTCGCCGCCCATCAACAGCAGCCCCTGCGCCACGCCGTCGCCGGTTGCCTGGAGCTGCTGCCGCACTGCATGCCGATCTTCTCGCCGAACCACAACGCCTTCCGCCGCCTGGGTGGTACGGTCAACGCGGCCACCCGTGCGAGCTGGGGCTTTGAAGACCGCGATGCGTGCGTGCGCATCCCGGAATCCGACCCGCGCAACCTGCGCATCGAACACCGCCTGGCCAGCGCCGATGCCAACCCCTATCTGGTGTTGGCGGCGATTCTAGCGGGGTTGGAGCACGGGCTTGAAGCCCAGCGCGAACCCATCGCCCCACTCAATGATGACCGCAACAGCGGCAGCGACTTCCCCCTGGAAATGCTCGAGGCCGTGCGCGCCATGCAACATCAAGCGGTATTGCGCGATAAGCTGGGCGCAGAATTTGTCGACGTGTACTGCGAGAACAAACGCCAGGACCACTTGGCGTTTCAACAGGAGATCAACACGCGGGAATACCGCTGGTTTCTCTAACCCCCCATGGAATCACCGATGACCGACCAAAGCGCCCCGGCCCTCAAGGAAATCTTCAACCTCGAACGCCTGCAACACATCGCCACCGAGATGACGGCGGTGTACCCGGCGTTCGACGCCAATGGGTTTCTCAAGCACGCCAAGGCCGGGCTGGCCGAGTTGTCGGTGATGCAGCGCATGGCGCGGGTCAGCGACAGCCTGCATGCGGTGATCCCGCTGGACTACCCGCAGACCCTCAAGCTGCTCTATGCGCTCGCACCGCGCTTGAACAGCGGGTTTGTCAGCCTGTTCCTGCCGCACTACGTGGCGAGTCATGGCCGGGATGACTTCGAGCGTTCCATGGCTGCACTCAAATACTTCACGACCTTTGGTTCCTCCGAATTCGCGATCCGGCACTTCTTGCTGCACGACTTCCAACGCACCCTGGCAGTGATGCAAGAGTGGTCGCTGGATGACAACGACCACGTGCGCCGCCTCGCCAGCGAAGGCTCGCGACCGCGACTGCCGTGGTCATTTCGCCTGGCCGACGTGCAGGCCAACCCCGCGCTGTGCGCGTCGATCCTCGACAGCCTCAAGGCCGACAGCAGCCTGTATGTGCGCAAGTCCGTGGCCAACCACCTCAACGACATCACCAAGGACCACCCCGATTGGGTGCTCAGCCTGATCGAAGGCTGGTCGCTGGATAACCCGCACACTGCGTGGATCGCGCGCCATGCGCTGCGCAGCTTGATCAAGCAAGGCAACACCCGCGCGCTGACGATCATCGGCGCAGGAGCCAAGGCCGAGGTCAAGATTCATCACCTGCGCGTCACCCCGGCGGTGATCAAACTGGGGGAGCGGATCAACCTGACCTTCAGCCTCGAATCCACCGCCGCTGCGCCACAGAAACTGGTGGTGGACTACGCCATCGACTATGTAAAAAGCGCCGGCCACAGCGCGGCCAAAGTGTTCAAGCTCAAGGCCTTTACCCTTGGCGCAGGCGAGCATCAGCGCATCAGCCGCGAACAACATATCCGTGAACTGACCACGCGCAAGCACTACCCCGGCAAGCACGCGGTGCATGTGCTGGTGAATGGGGAACGGTTGGGCAGTGCGGAATTCGAACTGCGCGACTGACTCAGTTCAAGCAACACCACAGATCCAATGTGGGAGGGGGCTTGCCCCGATAGCGGTGATGAAGTCATGCATGTTTTGGCTGACACACTGCTATCGGGAGCAAGCCCCCTCGCACATTTTTGATCCGGTTTCTTCAGGTGGACTCGCCGAGCAACAGCGGCTGCTCACGCGCGCACAACTCCACCACGTAATCCCACAGCACCCGCAGCCGCACCGACTTGTGCAGTTCCCTGCGCGAGCTGATCCAATAACTGCGCTCAATCCCCTCCCCCGGCAGCAACGACACCAACTCCGTGTCACTGGCCGCCATAAAGCACGGCAACACAGCAATCCCCAGGCCGGAACGTGCTGCCTGGTGCTGGGCGATCACACTGGTGCTGTGGAACACCACCTTGGGGTTGCGACAGAAACTGCTGAGGAATTTCAGTTCCTGGCTGAACAGCAGGTCATCGACGTAATCGATCCAGGCATGGCCGGCGAGGTCTTCACGTTTTTCAATCGGCGGATTGCGCGCCAGATAAGCGCGGCTGGCGTAGAGCGCCAGGCGATAGTCGGTGAGTTTGCGCGTGACCAGTTGATCGACGCTGGGACGTTCGAGGTGGATGCTGATTTCGGCTTCGCGGTTGAGGATGCTGACGAAACGCGGCACGGCCACCAGCTCCACTTCCAACCCCGGATAGCGCTCAAACAACCCGCCCATGCGGCTGGCGAGAAACATCACGCCCAGCCCTTCGGCCACGCCCAGGCGGATCTTGCCCAGGGGTGCGGCGGTGTGGGTCAGTTCGTCTTCGGCCAGCAGCGCGACGTTTTCCATGGCTTCGGCATGTTTGAGCAGGGCCTCGCCGGACGGCGTCAACTCATAGCCGTGGGCGTGCTGCACGAACAACGCGGTGCCGAGGCTTTTCTCAATGGCCTCGATATGCCGCGCCACGGTGGCGTGGGTGGTTTTCAGGCGTTGCGCGGCGGTGAGCAGGCGGCCGCTGCGCTGCAACTCGAGAAAATACCGCAGGTCATTCCAGTCGAACATAGCGCCTCCAATCCGTGAGCCTGGGCCGCACTGTTTAAAAACGCACAGCGGCTGGGTAAAAACTAACATTTTTAAGACGAAAACTAACAACTAGGATGGAGCCAATAAGAAAAACAAGCGAGACCTCAGATGCCCACTGCAACTGCTGAATACGATTACATCGTCGTAGGCGCCGGCCCCGCAGGCTGCCTGCTGGCCAATCGACTGTCCGCCAACCCCGCCCACCGTGTGCTGTTGCTTGAAGCCGGTGGACGCGACAACTACCCCTGGATTCATATCCCCGTCGGCTACCTGTTCTGCATCGGCAACCCACGCACCGATTGGTGCTTCAAGACTGAAGCCCAAGCCGGCCTGCAAGGCCGTGCCCTGAGTTACCCACGGGGCAAGGTGCTCGGCGGTTGTTCGTCGATCAACGGCATGATCTACATGCGCGGCCAGGCCCAGGATTACGACGGCTGGGCAGCCGAAGGTAACGCCGGCTGGGCGTGGAAAGACGTGCTGCCGCTGTTCAAGCAAAGCGAAAACCATTTTGCCGGCGGTTCGGAATTTCACAGCGACGGCGGCGAATGGCGGGTTGAACAACAACGGCTGTCGTGGCCGATTCTGGATGCCTTCCGTGAGGCTGCGGCCCAAAGCGGCATCGCCAACATCAGCGACTTCAACCAGGGCGATAACGAAGGCTGCGGTTACTTCCAGGTCAACCAGAAGGCCGGCGTGCGCTGGAATGCGGCCAAGGCGTTCCTCAAGCCGATCCGCCGGCGGCCGAACCTGACCGTGTTGACCGACGTGGAAGTCGACCGCGTATTGCTGGAGAACGGCCGCGCCTCGGCAGTGCTCGGGCGTCAGCACGGCCAACAGCTCAGTTGGAAGGCGCGCAAGGAAATCGTGTTGTGCGCAGGCGCGGTGGGTTCGCCTGGCATTCTGCAGCGCTCGGGGATTGGCCCGGCCAACGTGCTCAAACCGCTCGGCATTGATGTGTTGCATGAACTGCCGGGCGTCGGCGGCAACCTGCAGGACCACCTGCAACTGCGGCTGATCTACAAGCTGGAAAACGCGCGCACCCTGAACCAGATCGCGGGCTCCGTGTGGGGCAAGATGGGCATGGGCCTGCGCTACCTGTATGACCGCAGCGGCCCGCTGTCGATGGCGCCCAGCCAGCTCGGCGCGTTTGCCCGCTCGGGCCCGGAACACACCTCGGCCAACCTTGAATACCATGTGCAACCGCTGTCCCTGGAGCGCTTTGGCGAGCCGTTGCACGCGTTCCCGGCGTTTACCGCGTCGGTTTGCGACCTGCGCCCGCAAAGCCGTGGGCGTGTCGATATTCGCTCGGCCAACCCGGCGGATGCGCCGCTGATCCAGCCCAATTATCTCAGCCATCCGCAAGACCTGCGGGTGGCCGCCGATGCGATTCGCCTGACTCGACGCATCGTCGCCGCGCCGGCCCTGAGCCCGTTCAAACCGGTGGAATACTTGCCCGGCGATGCGCTGCAAACCGAAGAGCAACTGCACGAAGCCGCAGCGCGCATCGGCACGACGATCTTCCATCCGGTGGGCACCTGCCGCATGGGCAGTGACCAGGACGCGGTGGTCGACGCGCAACTGCGGGTCCACGGCGTGCCGGGGCTGCGCATCGCCGATGCTTCGATCATGCCCCGCATCACGTCCGGCAATACCTGCTCACCGACGCTGATGATTGCGGAGAAAGCCGCGCAACTGATCCTTTCGCCGAACACAAGGAGCCTTGCCCCGGAGAGAGAACTGGTCCATGCAATCTGAATAGCGGCGCCACACCTGGCGCCGACAGTGGAACAACAATAAATAATCACTGTGAGGGATACCCGATGTCAGAACATGCTCAAACCCTGGGCTCGGCGGTCAGCGCGAGCACCGGTAGCGAATCGAGAAAAGTCATCTTCGCCTCGTCCTTGGGGACGGTGTTCGAGTGGTATGACTTTTTCCTCTATGGCGCCCTCGCGGCGGTGATCAGCAAACAGTTCTTTGCCGGGGTCAACGACACCACGGCGTTTATCTTTGCCTTGATGGCCTTCGCGGCCGGCTTTGTGGTGCGCCCGTTCGGTGCGCTGGTGTTTGGTCGCCTGGGCGACATGATCGGGCGCAAGTACACGTTCCTCGTGACCATCATCCTGATGGGCGTGGCGACGTTCTGTGTCGGCCTGTTGCCGACGTATGCCAGCATCGGTATTGCCGCGCCGGTCATTCTGATCGCCCTGCGCATGCTGCAAGGCCTGGCGCTGGGCGGTGAATACGGCGGCGCAGCCACCTACGTGGCCGAACACGCCCCCGCCGGCAAGCGCGGCCTGCACACCAGTTGGATTCAATCCACCGCTACCCTGGGGTTGCTGCTGTCATTGCTGGTGGTGCTGGCCTGCCGCTACTTCACCGGTGACCAGTTCGAAGTGTGGGGCTGGCGCATTCCGTTCCTGTTTTCCATCGTATTGCTGGGCATTTCCACCTGGATTCGCATGAGCCTGCATGAATCGCCGGCGTTCCTGAAAATGAAAGAGGAAGGCAAGGCCAGCAAGGCACCGATCCGCGAATCCTTCGGCAAGTGGGAAAACCTCAAGGTGGTGCTGATTGCGCTGTTCAGCATCAACGGCGGACAAGCGGTGACCTTTTACGCGGCACAGTTCTATGTGCTGTTCTTCCTCACGCAGTTCCTGAAGATGGACCCGGCCCTGGCCAATATGCTGCTCATCATCAGCGTGGTGATTGGGGCACCGTTCTTTATCTTCTTCGGCTGGCTGTCGG
>ERZ1463038.860-NODE-860-length-10792-cov-13.782155_pt1 | contig 10792 bp, 18 predicted proteins | sample MGYA00564479_ERZ1463038 | MGnify/ENA primary metagenome ERZ1463038 (study PRJEB39244, sample SAMEA3635134) | Helicobacter pylori | study: EMG produced TPA metagenomics assembly of PRJEB11511 data set (Assembly of a 5300-year-old Helicobacter pylori... | reverse complement strand
CCTCGCGGCGTACGACCTCTCGGGCGATCCGCTCATGCTCGCCCGCGCGAAGGAGCTTGGCGACTGGATCCTCCCGGCGATGGGAACCAAGCACGGCCTTGCGATGTGCCGCTACACGATCGGCTCGAATCCTGCCGGCGGACCGAGCGGGCGGAGCGTGCTGAGCGAGGTCGGGAGCTTGACGATGGAGTTCACCCGGCTGAGCATGCTCACCGGAGACGAGACCTACTTCCTCGCTGTGCGTTATTCAGCTCAGCCTTCTGGAGAGACTCCTGCTGACAACTGGCTGGTTCTCGCTGCAGGTCCAACGCGGAATGGACACGCTCGACACGGGCTTCACCTCGGCGGCTGCGTCGGCGGACAAAACGAAGCGCGCGCGCCTCGGCACCCTCTTGCCCGCGTACGTCGATGCCGCGTTCCCGGAGAACACGGCGGGCGAGTACACCTTTGGCGGTCTCGCGGACTCGTACTACGAGTACCTCGCGCGTCGCTCCAAACCTTCCGACCCGTATTCGTGCTGACCAGGTTGAACGAACAGATCAAGCAGTACCAGCTCATGGGCGGAGTCTCGCATCAATTCGGTCGCATGTACGGCGACGCGATCGACTCGGCTCACAAGTACCTCATCCGTCCCATCGACGTCGTTCCCGGCCGAACGGGCTTGACCACCATCGGCGCTATGGTCCGTCTCTCTCCAGTGCTGCGAGAGCTTTCCAGGATACTTATCTTGGACTCGCAGACGTGGGGAACATGGTCGTCGAAGCTCGAGCACCTGACGTGCTTTGCCGGTGGCATGCTTGGCCTCGGGTCCAAGCTGCTCCGTCGCGAGTACGATATGGGAGCCGCTCTGAACGTGCGCACGCTCCATCATCAAATATCAGACCTGTATTTGCTGACGGCCCACGTACTCAGGTCACCGAAGCATGCGCCTGGGCTTACGAGTCGAGCGAGACGGGCGTCGGACCCGAGTCGATGACTTTCTACGAGCCGAACGACCCCTCTCGGTACTACATCGTGGATTCTCCAGGTTAATTCACTGTCTGATGCGCACCAGATCTTTGGCTGACACGCCCCTGCTCCCCAGATGGCCTCGGCAAGGCCAGGAAACCTCGAGGAAACCCAATGGGCATCCGCCACAGCGACGCCAAGTACATCGGACGACCAGAGACGATCGAGAGCGTGTTCTACATGTGGAGGATAACTGGAGACCGCAAGTGGCAGGTGCGTCGGCTCTTTGACGCGCGTCGCGGGCCGAGACGCTGACGCCGAGCCGCTTCTCAGGATCGCGGATGGCAGATGTTCACATCGTGGGTCGAGCACGCCATCAATGAGGTCGGGTATGTTGTTTCGACTTGATGGAAGGGCTAGGAGCGTGGCTGACCCGTCGAGCGCAGCTTCGCGACCATCTCAAACGTCAACTTCATCACGACCCGGCGCGAGGACTCGATGGAATCGTTCGTGCTTGCCGAGACGCTCAAGTATTATTACCTTCTCGTAGGTCTCTCGGTCTATACCTTTTCGGCCGAAACGCTGACCGCCTCTTGCAGTTCTCCCCACCGTCGTTCATCTCGCTCGACGACTGGGTCTTCAATACCGAAGCTCACCCCTTCCGCGTTCCCAAGCCGTCCTCTCAACAGGGGACAAAAACCTACCTCTGGACCGGCCCGGACGACACGGCCCTTCCCCCACCTTCTTTCGACAGCAATGTTGGGCAGGGCACGCCGGTCCAGCTCTGGGCGCGCGTGCAGCAGGCCGCCACGCTCAACGCGATCAAGAACAAGGCCGCGTCGAGGAAGACGCAGCCCGCTCCGGAAACGAGGCCGAAGTTTGTGCGACCACCAGAGGCGCAGCTGCAAGAGGTGCGTGTTCGCGGTATCCTAGCCTCGGTCGTGGTGAGCGTCGCTGACGACGCTGTGGTCCCCCGCAGGCACTCGCTCAGAACGAGGCAGCCAAGCTCGCTGCCGCGAAGCAGCTTGCGGCCGCAGCTCCTGGCCACGGCTCGAAGAATCTCGAGCCGGTGGTAGATCTCGGTGGGGGCGGGTTCGTGCGCCCGGGGTGATGCGTTTCTCGTTTCGAAGGGGGCGGCTGTACATAGCTGGGTCGCTCGCTGTACATACATTCGTATATAAGCGCTTTACTCACGGTGCACACATCGCGCAAGTTGTCGCTGGCGTCGCGAGAGCTTCTTCAGCCGGGCAAGCGGCATGCGTTCCTCAGCAACCGCAAACCCGTCCTTCACCAGGTGAAGCGCAAGAGGTGATCAGAGTGCCAACTTCCGCTGTAGTACATACCTCGGTTGTGATTGTGATTCCTCTTGGACCCAATCTTGAGGGCAACGACGAGTAAGTCCGCGACTGGCGGGCGACGGACCTTACGGACCTCTCTGGGGCTCCTCTGCTGCCAGTATAAAACGGCCATTCTTCTCCAATTCACTCAATCAAATACCTTCTTCAGACACTCACCACTCGACAGAGATGGGGCGGACTCAGTGCGAGCGATGCGTTGCGAAGAATCTGTGCGCCGCACGTCCCGCGGTGAGGGCGATTTCTCTTATGCACGAGCTGACCTTAAAAATACAACTCGTAGTCCGGGATGCAACTATTTGACGGCTCTTGCTAAAGGCAAGACTTGCAACAACTGCTGGGACGCTGGGTGGGTCCCGCGCTCCGCTTCTTCGCGTCGACTCGACACATGTGCTCAAGCGGCCACACGCGGTCAGAATCACCACGCAGTATCACTGTCTGGAGTACGTACCTCCAAAGAGCAAGAGCCACGCAAACGGCGGTGGTACGAGTGAGTCCTCGCGTCCGGTCTGGACGAGGGAGCTCACGTCCATGTGCTCCTCCCAGCGCAGAACGCCATCGGCAAGAGCGCAGGACGGCAGCGTGTTCGCAGGATCGCGAACTGGGCTCGTGGCGTGCAGCAGGAGCTGGGCCTCGTTCGAGTCCTTGCGGTAGCGGATCAACGAAGGAGGGAAATGCGGTACCCGCGATAAATCAAGAAGCGTCCGTGGATTTCAGTTCCGTCGACGAGCGGGAAGGGTATACATGGCACTAAGGGTAAGCATGATCGGGAGCCGGAAGCCTGCGGAGGGGAGTCGTGCGAGTGTGGCAGAGAAGCTGGACGCAGGGGTGCGTTCACGTCGAGGCGGTCGCGGCCTTGCCGGCGGCGACCGTCGCTGGCGGGAGCGTGGCGACAGGCTTGCGCGCGTACATGCCACGGAAGGCGGCGAGCTTCTTTGCTTCGCCCGCCTTGTCCTGCGCCGCGAGCTGCTCCAACTCCCTGCTCGAGACAGGTCAGCGTTCGACCAACCTTGGCCATCAAAGTTATCGCACCTCTTGATCGCCGCGTCCGGGCTCTTCTGCAAAGGTGGAGAAAGGCGAGCATCAGCACTGTGGGTGGAAATTTGACCGGAACTCCGGGAGCGCACCTTCTGTAGTTCCTCCAAGAGCGCCTTGCCCATGCTGAGCTGGCCCATGCCGATCCTCGCCTGCGCCTCGCGGAACTTGGCCTTGGCGTTGTTCTCGTCCATCTTGAGCGCGTCGTGCGAGTAGTCGAGCCCGCGCTTGTGCTTGCCGAGCTTGATCATGACCCTGGGGCGACTTCGGGGTCAGCCTGCGCCCGCGGAGGAGGCTGCGAACATAAACGCACGCAGCCATGTTGAGGTAGGTGAGAAGAAGGGCCGCCTTCGCGCGCTCCTGGGGCGTGGGCACGGCGACCTCAGGCTCAGGTTCGACGTCGGGCTTGACCGTTGCGCTGTCGCTCTCAGACTTGTTGTCGCTCGCGCCGACTGGGTCCTGCTCCTTGACGGCATCGGCCTCATCGTTGGCATCCGGCTTGGGCTCGTCCTTGACGTCGTCGGCGATTTCCTCAAACTTGGGCGGTTGCGGCTTTGGGGCTGCGGCGCGACGAGAGGGGTCAGCGCGGCGTGAGAAGGCAGCTCGGTAAATGGGCGTACGCGTTGAGATGGGTGCGGCAGCGGGCACGGGCACCATCGGGAACATTTGCTGCGCCGAGTCGAGGCCTGCGAGGTGCGCCACGGTCAGCTTCCGATTACACCGACGAGCCGAGCTGTCGCGCCCAACGCCCTCTCGCTTCCCCATCTTCTAGCACTGACCGGAGCACCATGAGTCACCCAGGTGCCGACTGTGACGGGTCCGGCTGCTGCGCGTCTGGAGCTTATTGAGCGCTGTCACGCGCAGCAACCCTCGCCTCGAGTACGGCAGTCATCGACTGACCTCGGAGCACGGTGAGGACGCCGTGGTACTCCCTCATCGCGTCGGTGAGCTCGCCCTTCTTGAAGAACTCGTTGCCCCGCAGGCGCTGCGCGAGGGCGGCGTCGACGAGCGTCTGGTGGGGAGCGCGTGAGCTTTTGGGCGAGGCGAGCACGGCGCGGGTGGGAACGGTGTGCGTACCTCGAGCTCCTCCTGAGTCTTTGCGGGCGGCATCTCGAGAGTTGATGGGGGTCGAACAAGGTGGGGAGTCAAATCGTTAACAAGCGGCGGGGTGGCGCTGGCCGGCCCAAGCCGGATGTGACCCGGCGCATCCCCTTCGCGCTTTGCTTTCGAAACCATTGAATATTGAGGAGCAAAGGCTCCATTGCGTGCTCAAATGTTCGAGCCCCAGCGTGCCGAGGTGTAGCGCAAGACGACCTCGCAGGCCGTGCGAAGGATCGAGCTGAACAGATATACAAACGCCACTGAACCATGAATCTATACGAATCTCCCTACAGCAGTCTAACCACATGATGTCAACTCTACACCTGAACAACGGCCGTCTTGTCCACGTCGTAGAACTTTTTGTCGTCGTCCTCGACACTCGCCGCTTCGCCGAACGACTCCCGGCGGTCGACAGCGCATTCCCCCTCCGTAGGCTGGAGCACGGGGGTTAGCTTGTTCAGAATGATGTAGAGGATGGCCGAAACTCCGAATCCGGTGAAAAACGAGAGCTGGTAGATGCGGGTTGCGACGAGCGGCACTGGGGTGCCGACAGCGCCTGCGAAGCCAGTGACATTGACTGCCGGATGGGAGTGTCAATAGGAGCTGAAGAAGGCTGATGGAAATTAATCTTCAACGAGACTCACTTGCAATACCGGCGATGTAGGCCGCGTAGGCACGGAAGTTGATGCCATAGGTGTACCGGTAGCAGCCCTGCATGCTGTACAGGTCGTCGACCTTGATCCGCTGGCCCGCAACCACGTAAAAGTGTGAAACGAGAACTCCCACGATCGAAGACAGGAAAACCGAATCTATATGCCCCGGCCATCAGTGCCAATCCGCAAAAGGGTGGAGGATGTGCTCACAGCCAGAGAGGTACGACGCAAACTTGGATGACGACGACTCTAAGATCCAGGGGTTCATAACGAATCCGACGAGCGCGCAGATGTATCTGCGAAGAGGCGACTTTAGCTGGGGATCTGGGAGTGGGGACTGGGAGGATGCGCACCCGCCGCGGCGGATCGTGATGAAGCGCGGGAACAGCGCCGTCAAATCACAGCCCGCGCTGATCGAGTTTGCAGCGATGTTTGTTCCAAGCTCTGTGGTTTTGATAAAGTGTTAGTGGATCACCCAGGGGTCGCACGAGTCCGTTGGTGCAGTGCTTACGAGCCACAATGAAGCAGATCGAGATGATGGCAACTCCGGCGCGTGTAGACTTGGACGGGAACTTTTCGAGGAATGCCTGCATGAGGTGAAGCGGGGACCAGATGTATTCGCCGAAGATGAGGGTGGACGATGATCCGATCAGAATGCCGAAGAGCGAGACGACGCTGCAGGACCAGTACATCAGCAGGAATCCGTTTGCTTCTGTGAACTTATGATCTTACGCAAAAGTGACCGGGAGAGCGACGAGCTGGGGGATGATCACGTTTTTTGGCCTGGACGAGCGGGACGCAAAGTCGGTGGCGTTCGTGATCAGCGTAGCCATCTGAGGGGAGAGCGAGCTTGAGTCCGAAGCATGAGTACTGTTTGAAGACTGATTACTCACGTTTGAAATGCAAGACATCAGGTTGATGACGAAGCCCCATCCGAGTTCGCTGCCAGAGATGGAGGCCTTCGCATGGATTATCGGGCCGGCTCCTCCGGCCTTCACCATGCACCAAGCCTGTGAGAAGGGTCAGATCAGTACTTTATATCTCATGCACCGCCAGTACTAGATCTCACAAAAAGAGCGATGCCGCCGATGGGGGCCAGCACCGCCTTCACCGTGAAAAGGTGGCGGATCTGAGACAGAGAGAACCAGATAGGGATCAAAGACAGCAGTCTTTCAGGTAAAGGTGTAAGAATGGAGGATAACAAATGCAAGAAGCACGCACGAAAAAAGGATGAACCCGAGCAAGTGGCCGACATCGAGTCCGCTTGCAGGGTTCCCGAGGATGCGGTCGGCGAGGTTGATCGCCTGCGGCCAGATGGCACAGAGCAGAGTGAAGACACACTGGCCTCCGATCCAAGCCTGCACGCCGTACCTGCCGAGACGGTGTTAGCCGCGTTCTGGTCCAACTGTGACAAGGACGCGGAGAGTGCTCACCAAATGCAGGCCATCGCCGCCCTGTTGAAAACAGGCCATAACGCGCCCACAGGACCGAAAGCTGCTCGAGCGTACGCGGGGAAAATTATGTGGTACTTGGCGCCCGGGTAGGCGTTGAGGACCAAGAAGATGGCGGCCGTTCCGTAACCGAGCCAGACCGCGATCTGCGGGTAAAGTCAGTTTTACTACTTTGCGTTCATGAAGCGTGCTACTCATAGCGTACCCATGCTTGCCACCAGGTCATGCCGAGAGTGACCATGCTGGAGGCGATTTGGAAGGTGCTGCAAGGTGAACGGCGGAAGTCAGCCCGGCTGCGTTTGCAGGGAGCAACGAGGACGCACTTGATGTTGAACGAGTCGGCGACCCAGAAAGTGTAGTAGCTCCAGGAAGCCCACGTCCGCTGCTCCATCGGGACGGGCAGCAGGTCGTCGTTCTGCAGGAAGCCCTCACCCCCGGTGAGGCCTTCTGGTCGCGGTGCCTCGAGCATCTTGACGAAGGTGGAGATTCCCATGGTCGCGAATAGCTGCGATTTTGACGAAGGTTGGTGAGGGAGGAGTAAAGAGAGAGAGAGAGAGCGGGCGGCCGCGGAGGACGAGGCGCTTGACTTCACTTGGCCGTCCCGCGTCGCTTGCCTATCGCCGCGAACGCGGAGCACGCTCGAGGCGTCTCGATCGGATACGGGGTATCCTCACGATATTTCTCTGCTGATCGTCATTGGCTCCGCTGAGTCCGCTTTCCTCGCGCGACAAGCGCAATTGCCCCGCCTTTGACGTCTTGGCGATACTTGGAGCAACCAGCACGATAGGGACTGGGATAGAGTGCGGTTGCGAGCCTTATACGAGGACCACATTGACTGTGATAAGTGCATTGCGTACTCTTGCACTCGGTATTCAGCAGATCAGGCGAAAGGCGAAGGAGCTCAGCTGGCCAGGACTCTCGATGCTCGCTTGAAGGAACTCCCCAGAGTGGAGCGGTGAAGTTGCTTCCCGAAGGTAAATTCTGGGTGTCAACAATTCGACTAGGTTTTGAAGAGTGGGTGTCGAGCTCGCTGAGCTCGATGCCGCGCAAAAGGCGAAGGCGCGGGCCCGGGTTGAATCCGCTTCTGGGCCTGGCTCGGTCACAAGGACTGGGATTGAGGCAACCAGCCAACATCTTCCGAAGTTATACGTTATATACTGGTATATCAAGGGAAGCTAACATTGTCGAAGCGAAATCGAGCGAGCGCGCGAGGTCCGCGGTGAGAAAGCTGCTGCACGTCTTAAGGAAATTGCTCCCGCCGAATGCTCGTCCTTCCGACCCTACACCCTGTGACCGGAAGTTGATGATCTAGAAAGCAACGAGTGTGACATATTGGCCCAGCTCTCTGACCACCGACTTGGCGAAAGATGGTGCCGACAAGGAACAAATTTACAACCACTGAACAATGAATCTCTACGAATCACCCTGGAGCAATCTAACCACATAATCCTCGGGACCTAGGCCTGGACCACCGCCGTCTTGTCGGCGTCGTATGACTTCTTGTCCTCGTACTCGAAGCTGGCCGACTCGCCGAACCACTCCCGGCGACCGACGGTGACGGTCGCGCATTCCTCCTCCGTGGGTTGGCGAACGGGGAAGATCTTGTTGGTGATGATGTAGACCGCCGCCGAGACAAAAAATCCGGTGAAGAACGAGAGCTGGTAGATACGGGTTGCGACGAGCGGCACAGGGGTTCCGACTGCGCCTGCGAAGCCAGTGACGTTGACTGCCAGAACAAATGGTCAAAGAAAAGTAAATTTGACCGGGAGACAATGGTGCTCACTGGCAATACCGGCGATGTAGGCGGCGTAGGCGCGGAAGTTGATGCCGTACGTGTACCGGTAGCATCCTTCCATCGAGTAAAGGTCGTCCACCTTGATCTTGCGTCCGGCGACAACGTAAAAGTGGGAGATGAGAACTCCGGCGATCGACGACAAGAAGACCGAGTCTGAGTAGAGCAGGCTGTCAGCGTCGCTCGGAAGAACACAGGTGCCACTGGACGCACAGCCAGAGAGGTACGACTCGAACTTGGACGATGACGATTCGAGGATCCAAGGGTTCATCACAAATCCAATGAGAGCGCAGACGTATCTGCAGGGAATCCTCTGGTCAGTCCCATGATAGAAGGGGTCAAAGCAGGAGTCACTTACCCGCCTCGACGGATGGTGAGGAACCGGGGGAAGAGCGAAGTCAAATCACAACCAGCCGAGATCGAGTTAGCAGCGATGTTGGTTCCGAGCTCTGTAGCATCTGTGTGAGCGGAGCACATGGCCGAGCACGAGGAAGCGAGACTCACGGGCAACGATAAAGCAAATCGAGATAATGGCGACTCCGGCGCGGGTGGCCTTGGTCGGGAACTTGTCGAGGAATGCCTCCATGAGGGCGAGAGGGCTCCAAATGTACTCGCCGAAGATGAGGGTGGACGAGGATCCGATCAGAATACCAAACAACGAAACGATGCTGAAGGGCGGCCGAGTCAGCATAAGGTGAGGCGAACGACACAGTCGAAAGACTGCTCACGCAAAGGTACAGGGCAGAGCGATGAGCTGGGGGATGATAACGTTCTTGGGCTTGGATGAGCGGGACGCGAAGTCGGTGGCGTTGGTGATGAGAGTCGCCATCTGAGAAGATAGCGATCATCAGGACGAAGGACGACTGAGTTTGCCGATGGAAGATCCGCACGTTTGAGATGCACGACATCAAGTTGATGACGAAGCCCCATCCGAGCGCGCTGCCCGAGATTGTTGCCTTCGCGTGAATAATGGGTCCGGCTCCACCGGCCTTTGACATGCACCAGGCCTGCGGGAAGAGTCAGTGTCAGCTGTGAATCGTACTGACTCCCCGTACTAGAACTCACAAAGAGAGCAATACCTCCGATGGGCGCAAGGATCGCCTTGAGGGTGAACAGGTGGCGGATTTGGTGAAGGGGGAACCAGATAGGCACGAGCGAGAGGAGCCTGGAGGATGCAAATGTGTCAGTACGCGAAATAGTGCATCTCAAACTTTGGAAAGCCTACGAGAACAGGATGAATCCGAGGAAGTGTCCGACATCAAGGCCGTTCGACGGGTTGCCCAGGATGTGCTTCGAGAGGTTGATGGTCTGCGGCCAGATGGCGCAGAGCAGGGTGAAGACACACTGGCCACCGATCCAAGCCTGGACACCGTACCTGCAGAAATGATGGCGTTAGCAATGTGTCGGTCCGCTGCGACCAGGAGAGGACTTACCAAATGCACGCCATCGCCGCCCTGTTGAAGACGGGCCAAAGAGCACCAATCGGGCCGAAAGCCGCCCTAGCGTAAGCTGGGAAGATAATGTGGTACTTGGCGCCCGGGTAGGCGTTGAGGGCCAAGAAGATGGCGGCCGTTCCGTAACCGAGCCAGACCGCGATCTTTGGGTAAACTCAGTTTTACCACTTTGCGTTCATGAAGGGTGCTATTCATAGCGTACCCATGCTTGCCACCAGGTCATGCCGAGAGTGACCATGCTGGAGGCGATCTGGAAGGTGCTGCTCGGCGGGAAGTCAGCGAGCTGGGTGGACACGCGGCAACGAGGACGAACGCACTTGATGTTAAACGAGTCTGCGATCCAGAACGTGCAGTAGTTCCATGCAGCCCACGTCCGCTGCTCCTTGGGCACCGGGAGCAGGTCGTCGTTCTGCAGGAAGCCCTCGATCCCGATGAGGTTGTCCGGCCGCGGCGCCTCGAGCTTCTTGACTACGCTGGATAATCCCATGACCGCAGGTAGGTGGCGATAGAAGTGAGAGGTGTGGAGTGGAGAGGAGAGAGAGCAGGAGCAGGAGAAGGCGCTTGTCTACATTTGGCCGTCCCGGTGGGTCGCCTTATCGCCGCGAACGCGGAGCAGGCGCTCGCGCCCAATCACACGATGGATACGGCGGCTGATCTTCAAATTTCGTGCCGATCGTCACCTCCTCCGCTGAGTCCGCCGTCCTCACGCGGTCACGCGCTCACCTTGCTGTTGCCCATGATTGCCAACCCCGCAAAAAGCGATACCACGCCACGCAACGCTACGCGATGTTTGTGAAGTGCGTAGGCTCGCACCTTCAAATGTTGCAGGCAGGTGATGTCTGGGACGCTCGAGGGGTCGTCGCCTCATGGTGCGATGGGCGCGCGGCAAGCGCCACCGAAGCGCGCGCGCGGAGAACGCGCAGAAGGCGACGCGTCAACGCCGCTCGATTGCCCCGCTTCATTCGGGGCGATTCTTGAAAGATCGGAAGAGCACACGTCTGAA
>ERZ1463038.859-NODE-859-length-10795-cov-15.210521_pt1 | contig 10795 bp, 17 predicted proteins | sample MGYA00564479_ERZ1463038 | MGnify/ENA primary metagenome ERZ1463038 (study PRJEB39244, sample SAMEA3635134) | Helicobacter pylori | study: EMG produced TPA metagenomics assembly of PRJEB11511 data set (Assembly of a 5300-year-old Helicobacter pylori... | reverse complement strand
GAGGACGTCACGCTTAAGGGGGAGGATTCTGTTACGTGAGCTTGATCACCTCACGTTTCGCTCCGCTTCCTCAGCTGACCTCCATTTGTTCCATGGCATGCTTAGACCTTTCGAGGTCTTTCCACGGGCACTTTCATAAATACGAGCGCACTTGGCGCTCTCTCCCCTCCTTGTCAATTCAACCTCGTGCTTCCCCAACGATACCTTTGCCTCGTCTCGTTCCCCTCGCCTCGCTCTCGTACTAACCCGGCCAGGCTTCTCGCCTCGCACGTATCGCTGATGTTACATGGGCACACTGGCGCGGGCACCCGACGGAGGCTGGGATCTTGGTTCCGATACTGAGCTCAATTGTGATAAGAAGTTGAAGTGTGTTGTGAAGCTTTTCTCTTCCCTAGTCCGCAGCGGAAGCGTAGTGAATGAGACAGTACAGCGTCGACAGCGGTGCGTTCGCAAGGATGCAGAGGGGTGAGTGTTGGAAGGCGAGACGGAGAAGCACATGGGGTTAGTTCTATCGGAAACACCAACTTTCAGGGTCCTACTATTCCAGGTCTCGATGCGGCCTTGCATTGCGTCCGCGTGAAGTCTGCAGCCTACCAGCAGCCTGAGCGAGCACCTTCAAGTTTTTCGCAGATGGGGCTTTACTGTAGCGACTGGGAGTCTTCGGCACCGAGAGCGCCTGTCACCAGTAGTCGCTTCAAATCTAGGGCATGTGAAGAATTCGCTCCTTCACACTCGAGAAGGGCTTCCCGAGCCACTTGCTGGTCGGACTGGGCCCCGCGCTCTCTCGCCCCGAGCCCCAGGTGCCAAAGAGTATCGAACTCGTCCTCGCAATGTGTAGTGCCATAGTTTCTATAATCGACACTCCACAGGTTTGCGGAAGGCGTCGAGCCGTGCGCCGCGCCGGCGGTGCAATCTATTATGGCTTTAGGCTGGTCAAAGAGCGAAGGTGCGGAAACGCAACCTGCTCGGCCCACTCGAGCCTCTGAAGCGAATGTGGCACGGATTCAATACCGAGTCGAGCATTAGCAGAACGCCAACCTACCTTTGCAGGCGTCAACTCCGCCCACCTCGTACCTACCTTGAACTCGTTCGAGTGCGCACCCCTCGTTCCCAGCGCCGCGACCCTCCCCCCAGCGGCTGCCCGTCTCGCCCGTTCTCGCCGCTCGTTTCCCCAGCCGGTCAGCCAGCCGACTTGCGCCCCGCGCCCGCCCCAGCCTCAGGATGGGACAGACTCTCTCGGAGCCCGTGATCGACAAGCACTCGGCGAACGGCGAGGACGACCGGTGAGCCGCACTGCGCCCGTGCCGGAACGAGCGCCTGCTCACCCGACCATGACGCGCAGGCTCGCATGGGGAGTCAGTGAGATGCAGGGCTGGCGGCTGAGTACGTCCATCTAGACCTGCGCTATCGACGACTGCTCGCCCCGTGAGGCTCGGCCACTGCCGCGAGCCCACGCGCGCGGTCGAGCACACCGTGCACCCCCCCCCAGCGCGGCCGCACGAGGCTGACCTGCTCCACTCGCAGCGATGGAAGACTCGCACGCGCACATCCTTACTCTTGGCGACGAGACGCCCGAGGGCAAGAAGACGTCCTTCTTCGCCGTGTACGACGGCCACGGCGGTACGCGCTCCTCGCTCGACTCTCGCGTCTGCGCCGTCCGGGCCCGGCTCGGCGCTTCCCACGGCCCCGCCGAGCGGGCGCGACGAAAACTCTGTTGCAGCGCACTAACGCTGCTCTGTGTGCGTCTGCGTGCGCTCGTGCAGGCTCGTCCGTTGCCCGCTTCGCCGGAGACACGGTTCACCATCGGCTCGCAGCGAACGAGCTCTTCAAGAAGAAGGACTACGAGGCCGCCCTCAAGCGCGCCTTTCTCGAGACGGACGAGGACCTCCGAGCGAGTGCGTCGCTCTGCTTCCTATCGCTGTCCGCGTCCATGGCCTCGCGCGGCTGGAGTGTCCATCGCTCGTGCCGGGGCGCGGCTCAGTTCCACGGTGCTGACCCGTACTCGTTCCCTTGCGTGCAGACCCAGACTTCAGGGGTGACCCGTCGGGATGTACCGCGGTCGCAGCGCTCATCACGACCGACCTCAAGATTATCTGCGTGAGCGAGCGTTCCTTTCTTGCGATCCGGCGCATGCGCGCATGGGGATGCGCGTTGGCAGTCCCTGCGAACAGCCAGCTGATGTATGCCCCACATACCAGGCCAACGCGGGAGACTCAAGATCGGTTCTCTCGGTCGGAGGCGAGGCGAAGCCCATGTCGTTCGACCACAAGCCCACAAACGCGGGCGAGAACGCGCGCATCGTCGCCGGCGGAGGCTTTGTCGAGTTTGGGCGAGTGAATGGTGCGTGACTTCTTCAAGTTGGGATGGATCATCGGCACGAGATGAGCCGAGGAACTGGTGATCGTGACGCGAGCTGACGCTGCCTCTCCCACTCTCCCGATCCGCACCGAACAGGAAACCTCGCGCTCTCGAGGGCACTCGGCGACTTTGAGTTCAAGCAGAGCCCTCAACTCGACGCCGAGCACCAGGTCGTCACCGCCGACCCCGACATCACCGTTCACGAGCACACGCCCGAAGACGAGTTCCTCGTGATCGCGTGCGATGGTGCGTTCCATCTCCCCATCGCCTTGTCACGCTCTTCGTTACCCGCACATCTGCACTGGGAACCGGCGCACGAACGACGGAGCACCTGCTGACCTCGAGCGCGCCCTTCTCGCAGGCATCTGGGACGTCCTGTCGAGCCAGCAAACAATCGACTACGTGCGGCGCGCGATTGCGCAGCGGAAAGAACTTTCGGTCATCTGCGAGGAGCTCATGACGAGCTGCCTTGCGCCCGACTCTGACTGGTGCGCTTTCCACCGCTCGCGTGCTTGCGGTCGGGAGCACTGACGCGCTGCAAGCAGGGGAGGAGTCGGCTGCGACAACATGACTGTCCTGATCGTCGCGATCCTCGGCGACCGGACCAAGACCGAGTGGCAGGACTGGGTCGCGTCGCGGTACGAGCAGAACATCGGGTACGCCACCCCGCGCGAGTTCGTCGACCCGTTCGCGCAGGGCCCCCGCGGCGCGCTCGCCGGCGGAGCGGGTGGTGGCAAGCCGCCCGGCAGCCTCTCGATGGCTCTCGGCGTCGGCCAGGAGAGCGAGAGCGACGACGACGACGAGGGCAACGCCCCGTCGAGTTCCGCCGCGCTCAGGTCCATCCAGGACGCCCTCCGTGCCCAGGGGATCAACATTGCCGGCCTCGGAGACGTCGAGGACGAGGACGACAACCCGGCCTCGCTCGCGCAGCCGAAGATCTCGGAGGTCGTCGACGCCGACGCCGCCCCGCCAGCGCTCACGCAGACTCCGCCCCCCATCTGAGCCGTCGTCCCCTCGCACTTTGCCATGGACCTCCCGTCACCTTTCATCGTCTCCAGTTTCGTCCAAACCTTCTCCCACGTTTATTAAGCTCAACCACGCACTCTCCCTCGGCCCGTGTACACCCTACCACGCACCAAGTCCTCCCCGTGAATCCTAAGAGCGGGAATCCTTGTAACATGACAAGAAGGCAGACCTCAAGAACTCAATCACACTCGAACGGGCCCGAGAGCTGCCAGTGGGATCGCTCACTGTAGGAGCTGGACGGCCACGGTCTCGGGGGCTCAGGAGGTGCAATAAGCTTCGCCAGAACGAGCCAAATTCTGAGCACTGACCAGCTCGATCGCTTCTGTGACATGGATCTAGCATGGGCTCGGAGCCCTGTTTCTCCGACACGCCCGCAGCCGAAACCAGTGCCCCCAGTGGACAGCGCACAGCATTAGATGTTCATTGTTCAAGAGCTTCTGAAACGAGTACGAGAATGTCCCGCACACTCTTCCCCACGTTCTCGGGCGTCTTCGCCACCTTCTGCCAGACCTGCCCGTGGTGCGGGTCCGCCGTCGTGCACTGGACCGCGACGAGCTCGCGGTGCTCCTGCAGAGACGGGGGAGGGTCAGCAGCGCCTTCCAATTGGATGCGGGAAATCGACGAGAAGCACCTGAGTCCCGTGATTAAGCTCAAACTTGTACCACCACGCCCACGCGTCGCCATAGTCGGGGTCGGCCGTGACGGCGCGCGTGAACCAATCGCGGGCCTTCTCGACCTTGCGCTCGCTCCAGAACAGTCTCGCGACGGTGACGATAATAACAGGCGAGTTGTTTGTCTTCTTGAGCGCGTCGACGGACCGTGACTTACGCGTTGGTCGGGGTTCGGACCAGACCGAGTGGGCGTGGAGGAGTCCCGAGGTCGGCAGGGTCTGCAAGGCTGGAATTCGAGAGGCAGTTAGTGATGAACATCCTGTAGGACCAACAGGGGAGACGAAGCGCACCCCGCGCCAGCATGCCCTTGGCGGCGCCACTGCCGTCGCGCTCCTCGACCTTGACGCTCTCGAGCCAGACGTCCTCGTTCTTAGGGTTGTGGCTGCGGGCCTTCTCCAAGAGTGCGCGCGCCTTGATGCGCACGCCAGTCTGCTCTTCGAGGCGCGAGCTCATGATCCACAGCGCCGGTGCGGTCGGGCACTTCTTGACCCCGAGCGCGAACGCTTCGCGCGCACCGGCTGTGTTGGGCACCTTCTGTGCGAGAAGGAGCTGGCCATGTATCATGTGCAGCTTTGCCGAGGTCGGGTATCGCGACAGGCCAAGCTTGACGGTCGCGAGCGTCGCTTCGGGCGTTGCGTGCTGGCGGTCGAACGTCGCGGACTTGATCCAGATCTGCAGGCGTAGCAGGGTAAGCGCGCCGAAGAACGAGATGAGGACGGACGTGACGCACCCGCTCGCTTCCCGCGACATCCCGGGCGCGCGTCATGAGCTGCCGAGCGGCGTCGATCTGGCCGTTCTCCGCCTCGAGCTTGATGGCTGCGAGCCAGATGCCCTCGCTCTCTGGGTTCGCGGCGAACGCGTTGCCCAAAGTTGCCCGAGCAGCAGGGACGTCGTCCGCGAGCCATGACTCCTTCGCCGACATGAGCTGCGGAGGTGATCAGCTGGTCAGCAAGAGTGTGCGGCCGGACCACGGAAGACAGGGACTGACCCAGAGGACTTCGGCATTCGGCACGGACTTGACGGCGCGCTCCAGGAGTGCGAGGAGCGCTTCCCTGGGTGAAGCTCAGGATCAGCACAGTTCCTCCAGCCGGGAACGTACGTCCAACTGACCTGGTTCCGTGCGCCTTCTCGAGCTCGGCCGCTTTCCGCCAGATGGCCTGCTTCTGCGGGAATACGTTGAGAGCGTAGGCGTAGACAGCCCGCGCGGACGCATAGAGACCCTTGGCCTCCATCGACTGGGCATCCTCGAGCCAGACGTCCTGGCGGTCGTCGTCGTCAACGTCAACGTGCAGGGTCGCCTTGAGGATCGCCTGGCTCGTGACGACGCTTCCCTGGCTCTCGGCCTTCTCTGCCTCGCCGATCCACTGCTCGCGCGAGAGGATGGCGCCGTTCTTGGCGAGCTGCGCAACGGCGTTGGTGATGATGGCGTCGACCTGGTCGTGGTTGCCCTCCTGTTCCTGCAGTCGCCCGGCGGCGATCCAGATCTCGTGCGAGGTTGGGATCGTGCGCCGTGCCTTGTTGAGAACCTGCCGCGCGCGGTCGGGGGTCTCGAGCCGGGCGAGCGCGAGCCAGAGCTCTTGCGAGTGCGGGATGACCTCGACCGCGCGCGCGAGGAGGATGCGGGCGTCTTCTGGGTTGTCCTCGAGCTTGACCGTCTCCTTCCAGAGCTTGACCGAGGCCGGAATGTACTCGAGCGCTGCACGGTGGGGCCAGGTCAGCGCACGCGTGGAAGACGCTGGCGGCAGCGCGCACCTTTCCTCAGCACGCGCTTCTTCGCCTTGGGCTCCTGCTCGAGTTCAACAGCTCGCATCCAAATCCTGACCGACTGCGGCATCTCCTGCACCGCGTTCGCAAGGATGACCTTGGCGTTCTCCGCGACCTGTTCTCGGTCAAGCGGGGGTCAGTGGCAGGAAGCCACGGGTGGATGCTTCAAACACACGTTGAGCTCCGAGGCAGCAATCCAGACGTCCTCGTTCTTCGGGCAGTGCTCGCACCCCTGCGCGATGATCTTGCGCGCCTGGACCGACTTGCCGGCGACGTTCTCGAGCCAGGCAGCGGCGACCCAGCCGGGCGCGTGCTTCGGGTTCGTCTTGATGAGCGACTGGAGCAGCGCGCGAGCACGCTTGATGTCGCTGCACAGCGTGGTCAGCTTTCACAGTTTGAAATCGAGGGAACAGAGAGCTCACCCGATCTCGGCGTCCGTTTTGAGGACCTGACTCTGCAGGCCCGTGAGGTAGCCTTTCGGGTCAATCGTCGAGGAGCCGGACACCGAGTCGGTGCCGGCCATTTGCTCGAGCTTGATCTTGAGCATGGCGCCGCGGGCCTGTCCAATCTCGGCAAAGTCCTTGAGGTCCGTCGCGGGGGTCTCGAGTCCGTTCGCCTGTGCCCGCGCAGGACTGGGTCAGAGCTGTCGACCAAGTAGGAAGTGGAAACGCACCATCTGCTCCGCATCGAGCGACGTCTCGAGCGCGTTCTGGCCAACAGAGCCGAGCACGATGCTGTCCGGCACGGCAAAGTGTCGGCCCTCGAGCTTCATCTTCTTGGCGCGGTTCCCGACCAGGTTGTTGACCTCGGCTGGAAGACACGGAAGAATGTGGTCAGCCTTGGACGCAACGGGCAAGGCGAAGCCGGCTCACGAAGGGCGCCCCACTCGTCGTCGGTCATGTCGGCAAGGCCGCGCTTGAGGTCTGCGAACTGAGACTGGATCGTCGGTCGTGCGGCCCTAAACTTATCCTCTTCCTCTTTCTCGCGAGCCTCGCGGCGCGACTTGCGGCGCTCGTCGATCTTGGCGTCGACGGCCTCGTAGATGCGATCCGCCTCCTCGTCGTCGGCCTCGTACACCATGCCTGAACACGCACACAGGCTCAGCACCGACCACGAGCCAGCCCTTGTCCAGCCCGACGTACCCGCAAACAGGCCTGTCTCGTTCTCCGGGTCCTGGAACTGCTCCGGGTCCGCCTCGAGCTCCTCCCCGCGCGCCTCCTTGGCCGGGTCCGCAACCTCGTCCGTGGCCGCCTCGCGAGCCGGTCCAATGTCGGACCGCGTCGTGAATCCAGACGCGCCGCGACCGAGTCCGGCAACGTAGGACGCGGGCGCCTTCATCTTGAGCTGCGAGTCGGTGCGGGGACTGTCAGGGCATGCGAGGCTGAGTAGAGTGGCGTTAAGGACGCACGAACGCATACTTGTCGCCCTGCAGTAGGTGGGCCTGGGCACGGGGCGAGCGTCAGCTGGTGACTTGGGAGGTGCGCACGCGAGGTGACTCGCCATCGTGCTCTGGGCGAGCCTGTTGGCGCTGGGCGACCTCGACTAGGCTCGATGGTGTGGCTCGAGCAGGTCTAGAGGCTAGGCGAGAGCGGCGAGCGCGCTGGAGTGGACGAGCGGGGACAAGCAGCTGCAGGTGCACTGCTGGCCAAGTCACCGCGCCCCCATGCCGCAGCAGGGTGACTCGGCCTGTCACGCTTCCACAACCCAACAACCAAGGGCAAAGGCGCAACGAGGTTTAATTTGGAAATCTGGGAGGTGAGAATGCAGCAAAGGGAGACGGGGGGGTGGGGTAGGGGCGAGCAAAGTACAGAGATTATCGCGACGTGGGGGTGTGGGGAGGAATGGGTCGGGTAAAAGACGAAGTGGGCGAGTGCGGCGGACGTGCAAGAGGACTGGGGAGGCGGATCCGCGATGACGGCGGCGTGGCGTGGGCGACTGGCGGGGTGCGACTGCTCTAGAGGATGCGGCAGCCCTTGCCGCTCCGCTTCTGCTTCCGCGACAGGAGCGCGAACCGGGTCGCCTGCTCAAACACCTCGCGCACTCCCTCGCCCGTCTTGGCCGAGCACTCGAGGTACTTGGTCGCGCCAATCTTGGACGCCACCTGCTCGCCCTGGTTGAACCGCACGAGGGTCAGCGTTCGCGCCTGCAGGCCCGACCAGAGCCGGACAACACACCTCCTGCCTCGTCACCGGTCGCTGGCTCGTCCTCCGCAACTCGTCGACCGTCTTCGCGTCGTTCCGCAGATCCTTCTTGCACCCAACGAGCAGGATCGGGAGCCCGCTGCAGAAGTGCAGCACCTCCGAGATCCACTTCTCCTGCGGATCCAGCGACGTTGCGGGTTAGCAGTCGTTCGCACAGTCGCGTACGCCAGTGGCGGGGCGGGGACCGTCCGCGAGGCGGCGGGCTGCGGCACGCGGACTGGGCGCGCGCGGGTAGGCGGGGGAGAACTTGCCTGGACGTTGTCGAGCGAATCGGGCGAGTCGACGGCGAAGCAGATGAGGATGACGTGCGAGTCCGGGTACGACAAGGGTCGGAGTCGGTCGTAGTCCTCCTGCCCGGCGGTATCCCAGAGCGCGAGCTCGACCCGCTTCCCGTCGACGACGACGTCCGCGACGCTGCGGGACGAGGGCCTCGGTCAGTCTCCGCTCGGCCGTGGCTTGTCGGAGACGTACTAGTTCTCAAAGACGGTCGGGACGTAGACCTGTGCTCAGTCGGAGGCGAGAGGGGGATCGGATAAAGGGGCGCGTGGGTGGTCAGCGCGCGCTCCCTGCTCGGCCTCGCCTCGCTGCCACGAATGCCCGCTGCTCGAGGCTCGGCTACTCTGGCTCGTACACCACCGTCGCGTGCCGTGGCGACCGCGCCAGTCGTACGACCCGCGCGCCTGTCCGCGTCATGGCCTTCTCCTCGCCCGGATCTGCCCACGCCAGCCGCCGTGGCGGGTCTGGCCCCCCCACCCGCGTCCTGGCACGTCCCACTCACCTCGGGGAACGTTCCCTTGCTGAACACGATCAGGAGACACGTCTTGCCGCTGGACGGAGCGTGGAAGGTCAGCGAGCTCCTCCAGCGCTCCAGCGACTTCCTCGCGGTCTAGATAGAAAATCAAGCTTACCACGCTCCATCACCGACGATGACTAGTTTACGTCTGATCTCGGCCATGTTTGAAGCGTTGAAAACGGGGCGGTGGGCGGAAACGAGCGCGCAGGCCGACAAGAGGAGACCTCAACGACGCGTGGGCCGTGCGTTTCGTCGACTTCGCGATTCAACCTGAAGGGGTCGGGTCTTCGCTCTCGGCTTCATCCTGGACAAGACAAGTACGGCACAACAAGTTTTTTTTCTTTTGCAAATACGGCACTGTGCAAAGCGAGGCGAGTCGAGTCAAAGGCTTGACAATCGTGAACGGCACTCCTGCGGAACGGGGCAGACGATCAGCACTCAGCCCAGCGAGATCGCACGCGAGCGAGGACCGACCTAGAACCCGCCAGCAAGCTCGACGCGGATGATCTCGACGACGGTCCTCTTCATGCCCTGCGTCTCGAGCATCGCGGCGAGGCGGGGCTGCTCGGCGACGAACGCGTCGACGGCGGCGTGGGTGCGGACGGCGGGGATCGTAGATTTGTAGCGGTTGATGACCGGCGAGACCATGATGCAGTCGGACGAGTACAGCATGTCGTCGAGCGGGCTGGGGACGAAGCGGGGCGTCGGGCCCGGGGTACGACTCGGCAGCGGCGCGATGAGCATTGGACGTACCATTCGAGGAAGATCTCGTTCTTTCACATCGGTTTTCGGCGTCAGTAAATTAGACACCTTCAACCGAGATGAACGATCCGGGACTTGGACACTTGCACGCCTCGCCGTTCACTGTGGCACCCGGCCTGAGCGAAACCTGACCGCGACAGTGACATCACTCCATGCCTCGACAAAGGCGGCTGAGCTACTCCATCCATGTTTTAAAATCAAATGCAGGCAGTGGATGTCAAAACCCTCCGGGTGGCGCAAGGGCGAGGCGGCAGGCCTTGACAGCGCGAAGCTCGGTCTCGCCAGGTACTGTAGCTGGATTGTGCTGGACCAGCGATCTAACTGTACCAGCTACGAGGGCTTGTTTGGGATTGACTGCTCAGCATTTTTCTAACTGCTGTCCAGCCCCATATATTGAATCAAGTTCGAGCTCGGTGGAGCTCGTCGGCATAGTATGAGGATTGCATCCTGAAGGCGGCAGCACGAGCCGACAGTGAGATCGTAAACCCGGAAGGTTGCTCGGGAACGTCACGCGAGAACGACTCTGCATCAGATGGCATGTGCCGCCTTCCCCACCGCAGAAGCAAAGTCGCACGACTCTGGCCCCAGCAGCCCTCAAGGTGATCCAGTCAGCCAAGGTAACGTGTTAAGCGATTGAGGACTTCTGATGGATTCGGTGTAAGACTTGGTGAAGTCTGTGAGCAGTGGATGTTTGAATCGTGCTGCAAGTCTGCACGGTCAACCTCACACGCTGCGTTCATTTGGATCATCCGCTCAAGCTCTCGCTGAAGATGTAAGCGCCCCAAGACCTTAAATTCGGGATAGATTGAACTTAGGTGTGTGTCAAACTCAATCCCGGGCTGCATCCTGGCGACCGAGCTTCAAGTTGTTCACGGAGCTGCGCGTCGCCGTCTGGACGCCTTCAGCTCTCTCACTTGGGGCTAGGAGTGCGAGCTCAAGAAGATGAAACTCAGCCTCCGAGACTGTCTCACGTGGTTGATTATGCTCTTTGAATGGTGTTGCTCCTGGACTTTATACTCAGGTTGAGGTGCCAGCGTCCTGGGACTGCCCAGCTGCCCAAGCTCCGGATGCATCGCTCGACCATTGCGAGGTGCTTTCACCACATCCTAGAACCTGCTGCTAGGTTTGAATTTCGGTGTTTGCGAGCTTTCTGACTGAATGTAACTTGTTCGGTGAGTTTTCAGTGGTCTGCGCAAAGCACTCCGGGCCTGGAGATCGGA
>ERZ1463038.858-NODE-858-length-10801-cov-16.517588_pt1 | contig 10801 bp, 17 predicted proteins | sample MGYA00564479_ERZ1463038 | MGnify/ENA primary metagenome ERZ1463038 (study PRJEB39244, sample SAMEA3635134) | Helicobacter pylori | study: EMG produced TPA metagenomics assembly of PRJEB11511 data set (Assembly of a 5300-year-old Helicobacter pylori... | reverse complement strand
GTTCAGACGTGTGCTCTTCCGATCTGACGAGCTCGCCGTGTGGGACGTCGTCAAGAGCCGCAAGGTCATCATCGAGCTCGATGCTCTGGATGGTGTCGTTGCGAGGCTCGACCCCGAGAGCCGGCTGGTGAGCGCGGAGTACGACATTGAGAGCGACCTCTCCGAGTTCGACGAGGCCGAGCTCGCGCACGAGTTGGAGGAGGCCATGACGCTCGAGGCGGGGCTCGAGGCGAAGGCACAGTAGGGTGTTGGGAAACCTCCTCAAGTCACAATTTCGTATATGCAGCTCGTGAATGTGCGCTACTCGGCACTCGGCCAGATCTTCGCGAGCGCTTCCCGCAGGTGATCCACAAACACCTCCGGCACCTCTGTCGCAGGAAAGTGACCTCCATCGTCCGCCTCTGTGTTCTCAAGTCGCATTAGTACGCGCATCTTGAACCACAAACGCCTTGCGAGCGAACCCTTGTACCACCCCAGGACGCCCGACCTCGCGACGAACCGTTCCGGCGTGATGGCAATCTCGAACGGGAATGTGCTCATGGCGAAGTTGGGCAGGAAGTACTTGGGGTCCCGGAGGAACGTCGGGAAGTAAGGGTTGAGGGTGTAGGGCAGGAAACTCGAGCCGATCGATCCCGCTGCGACGCCATTCGGATGTCAGTGGCGGCGAGGAGGGCTGCTGAAAGGCACCTACTGAGGTAGTAAATACTGCAAGCGCTAAACAGTGTCTCCCGAGTGAGACTGTGTGGCATAAACTGGGGTCAGATCTTTCTGTGCGGGCGAGGCGCGGAAGCGACGCACGTCGGGTTCGACTGTGTCTTGGCCGCTTGAGTGATGAAAGGCATCATCTGCTCCACCAGCTCATCAACTTTCGATCTTCAACTTAAACACGAGCAAGACAAACCTTCTCCCCAATCCAGGCCAGCGTGCCAATCGGCGAGTCGTTCAGGCCGTAAGCCGGGGTCCGGGCTGCTCTCTCAGTCAGCACCCTGCTGGTTGACGACCGAGTGGTGCTGGAATACTTACGAGTAAGATGCTGCATCGCGTAATACGCCGACCCTTTCTCCTGAAAGTCAATTCCGCGCAATGCCCTCTCCCGCTCGAGGTCCGAGAGGATGAACCTCGGCAGCCGGCTCACGAGCCAGCGCGGCGGCGTGATCCCAAACCCGGGCCCAGTGGCGGGGCAGAAGTTCAAGTGTACCGCTGTGTTCTGCGAGTCAGAAAATGGGTGGCGGGGAACCGAGAAAGGGAACGGACCGAGACAGTGCGTTGGGTGCAGTGCTCCAAGGCAGCGCGCTGTAATGGACCCCCAGTCGCCGCCTTGAGCAGCACTATGATAAAAGTCAGCGACAATAAGATCACAGACAGCGTGACCCTCACTAAGTCTTGTACCCCAGCCCAGTCATGAGCTTGTCGAAGATCCGGGCCGTGTCCGGCATCGTCCACTTGCTCGTCCGCGGCGGATCTGAGAAGGTGAAACCGGGCTGACTGGGAGCTACAACGTGGAATGCCTGCTCTCCAACGGGAGGGTCCACGAGAAGCGGAACCGTATCGAGGAACTCGGCGAACGAGCCGGGCTGCGAAGTCATCGGGTCGTGAGTGGCGGAGCACTCGGCGGCGGTAGGAGCACGCACCCAGCCGTGAATCAGAATGAGCGGAATTGCGTTTGCGTGGGTGGACTTCTGATGAATGAAGTGGATTGAGAGGTCCTCGATTTTGACCTTGAAGTTGGGGAAGCTGTCGGCGGCACTGTCAGCTACTGCCTCGCCTTTTTCACGCCCCGACACACCTGTTGATCCTCTCCACCTCTTTATCCAACGAGTACTCGTCTTTCCACTCCTTGCACAGCTCCTTCATGAGCGGAAGCGTTGGCCCTGCGCGTCAGCACCAGCTTTGATCAGCCTCGGGCCTCACCCTCCCCGATCAGATGAACGTACGTACCCCACCCGAGTCCAAACGCAGCATCCCCATCCTCCTTTCCCTGTCGTGGCTCCGGAACGACGTCGACGGCCGGCCAGCGCGCGGTGCCGAGCCGTCGCCAGAGGTCGGCGACTTCCTCTGCTGGGAACGCGACGGTGAAGGGTGCAGGCTCGGTAACGAATGTGTGCAAGTCGGTCATGCTCGCCAAAGAGTGCAGGGTGTGGAAGGAGAGAGAGCCTTGGCACGTGCGGAAGGGCGAAGTGGGGCTCGCCGGCGAGTTCGCCGCCCGAGTCCCCGCTCGGGGACAGGTATGGTTGGCGCCCTTGCGGTGGCCAGCATGCCTGTGAGCTGTATCATATTGGGTTACCTGTAGTGAGCAGGGAAATAGGCTCCTGGCGGCATTGTCGATGACCCGGAGCAAAGCGCGGCTCCAGTCTGAAGTGCTGCAAGCAACACCGCGACACTAAAGATGTCTTCAATACATGAGGTGTTGATGTTTTTTATTTGCCACTGAAGGCAAATCCCGCTTCCGGTGCCCGAATTCCTCGATTCCGAGTCTCCTCGAGATCTTATCGCTGGCGAGGCTCGTGCCGGCAAGCTAGCTGACAGAAAGATCAGATCAGGGGGTCCACAACAATGAATCTAAAACGAGCCCCACTGTGTCTATATCCGCAAGAGAGTGCACTCCCAGTCGCCACCGAGACTTCGTGTGAAGACGCAGCGGGCGCCCGCGTCTGTGTGCTTCTCCGAGTTCTCCAGCCGAAGCTCGGTCAGGCCAAGATGCTTGAGCAACCCGAGTAGGCTGGATACGAGAGGATTGTTGACGAAAAGCATACCGCCGTCTTGCGCCCGGTCGCTGAGGACTTCCGCTCCTGTGGCGTCCGTCCAGCCGCGAAGGCGGAGCGTGCGAAGGCGCGGGAGGCTCGCTTGGGAGAGTAATCGAGCTAGGTGATGAAAGCTAGACATTGCCTAGATTATAATTGATAATATGTCAGCGTACGAATGTTGCATATGGAGTGTCCGCACGTCTTGAAAGAGGTCGTGTTTCCCAGTCTTGTCGTGGTTGAGAAGCGAGAGCTCGACGAGATCGGGAAGGTTCAGAGATGCCATCCCGTCGTCCAAGGTGAATGTGCCGTGCACCTCCATCGAAAGGATACCGATCCGGACGCTCGTGGCGAAGTGGTTCCATACGCGCACGAAGACGGCTGTACCTTCTGAACGGGTCGTGGAGTCGTTGCCGAAAAGGCCGACCAATCCGGTCAACGTGATCTCGAGTTGAGGAGAATTAGAGGTCTCCCCTACCTGTTGAGAACTAGTGTCAGGATCAATAGAGCAGGATCAGGCGAGGAGGACGCGCCACTTTCTCAAAGAGCACGTCTGCCTCGAACGACCCACTTGCTACTTGGAGCGGGAGTACATCGGGCCAGTGGATACAGATCTCGCGGACTGTTTTGTTTCCAAGTAGACCGTAAAGTGACTGGAGGACGTTTTTTTGGGCTGCCGCACCCCGCTCCCGTGAATGATGGCGGAAGCAACCAAGCGCGTCCGGCAGGCCAGCGTAGTAAAGTTGTTCGCCGTCCTGCCGGACAAACGGATCGCGCTCTCCGGCACATGTGATGATCTCAAACTCATTGAGGCTCTTGCCCCAGTCCCGAACATTGAGTTGGCCTACGACGTTGAGGTTCTCCAGTCGGAGGGATGTCACGGCGCGGATGACCCGGAGTGTTTCTGCTCGGAGCACAGTGCTTGCGGATGAGTTTCCGACGAGGTGTAACCGCTTGAGGCTGGAAAGCTGCCCTAGGACGGCGAGGGGCGTCGCCATTTGGCTGTCGGGGAGGTGGTACTTGACGGAGGTGACGAAGGAGGCACGATCGACGGTGCTACTCAAAAGTGCGAAGCAGACTTCGTCGAGCTCGACAGCTTTGAGAGGGAAAGTGATGGACGACCATACGACGGGCGCGACGACTCGCTCGAGGTGGCGGCAGACGAGGCGGAGCGCACCGGCTCGCTTTCCTCCGTCGGGCGCAGCTTCGCGGGCGATCGCAAGGATGAGCTCGTCGGGAAGTGTGAAAATCGGCGGAAGCTCCACTGCTTGGTGCGCGGGTCAGAACGCCTCTTCCTCGGAGTCAACCTGGCACTGGCGGCAAACCTGGCGTCGGCGGGGCTTCCAAAGCTGCAGAAATCGAGAGGTTCAGCTATCAATCTGGTGAACTTTGGATCAAGGGGCGCACTGTGAGAAGTCTCCAGCTCGCTCATGATCTTCGACCGATGTCGGCTCGAGTTGAGGAGGCGGCCGGTGGACCGAGTGGGGAGCGCAAAGGTTGGGAGGGCACGTTTGGGTCCTCGATCAGCTGATGGGGGGCGAGTAGTGGTCTTGCCAGCGCGGTGTTCGGACTCAAGAGAAGCAAGATCTGCGCGCGCCGACTTCAGGCCGCGCTTTGACCTCCGACCATCCTCTTCAAATAATTCTTCTGCGACCTCCGCTCTTACATGGTCCCATTGTTTCCACCTGAACGACCACCGATCACCCCCAGCTCATGCGCGCCTCGCGTCAACCCTCACAGCTACAGCTCGCTCGAGCCGCGGACGACGCGCCGCCAGCCTGCTCTTCTGCCTCACTTCCTCCTCGAATCTGCGAGCGTTGAACCTGGTGGGAGATACGGTAGAAGGGAAGGCGGACTGGGCGTCTCGCGTCCCTGCAGCACCGACTCAACAGCAGCACGGCTAGCATCCAGTCCCTGGCCGCCGAGACGCTCGCCAGCATCGTTGAGTACGTCTCGGCGGAGGTCGAGGGCTGAAGCCGAGCTTTCTTGAGCTCCATCAGGACGGAGCCGGGGGTGGCGTCGACGGTCATCTTTGGCAGTCGCGCGGGATGGGGTCGGGGCCATGCGACTGGTCTTTCGGAAGCTGCCGAGAGGATTTGCACGTAGATTTTGAGCTCGGAATTTTTCCGGCAACCTCGAGCGACTGCTTTGCGACGTCGATCCGAAACTCTCGCCACTGCGCGCTAGCGTCCACTGGCAGCGCTTTCCAGCTGAAGCAGCCGGGATAGCTGTCCCTCTCTGCGTGTGAATTCAATCCTAGTGAGAGTGGCTGTCCCTGATTGACAGATCCACCCTCGCTCTGGCGGAGGATCGACCCGTGCGGACTTGCGCCTCCCGCGACGCCCCAGCCTCTCCGACCTCGTACTTGACTCGGGCACCGCGGTCTCTCTACCTTCCTCATTCCCACATTCTCGTCTCTATCTGACTCCCAACGGCGACTCGCCACCCACACTCGTTTACTTCCGCTGTCCTAGACCTCCCACCGACACTCACGATGCTCGCCTTGCCCGTCTTCAGCCTGCTTCTCCTCGCCGCTCTCCCACGACGCGCATCCGCCCTTCCGACACTCGCATTGACCGACTTGCAGGACATCAAGGTTCTGATGCGTCTCGGACTGTGCAACAGCGTGAGTTTACCTCGACGTTGCCGGTGATCGCAGGGAGCTCACCCCGTCGCAGATGAACGACTGCATGCCTTTACTCGTCCCCTCAACGGCAGCGGAGGTCGCCATCGGGATCTGCATCACTCTGCGTGTAAGCTACCGCATTTTCAACCTTGACGCAGCACAAGCTCAACTCCATTCCTCAGGACCCTTCCTGCGACACTCCGCCACCAGCGACTTCGCCGACCCCGTCTGCATCCGCCAGTGCACGAGCTCGCCACAGCTCCACGACGCTTGAAGAGCAGATTGGGATGTTCTGGTCGTGCCCTGTGACGCACAAGACTTGCTTGAATGGAAACAACGGCGGGTTCGAGGTGGATCTCGCTCGTGTAATGTCCGCGGACGTCGTCGCTGACTCTTTTTCGACTTCAGTGCGTTGAGAAATGGGAGACGTGTGTCTGAACCGTCATCTAGTTAGCGGGAGCGGGACGATCCTTGATGGATCGTGAAGAATGGGTGCAGTACTTTTGTTGGGACCATGCACCGCGGGACGGTGTGAAATCGAGTGGCGAGGCAGGCCTGCTTCCTCAGACGAGGAGGGAACCCTGAAACGAGCCAAAAGAGAGCTCATGCTGAACTCTGCCACACTCGTCGACACGCGCCACGGGTCTGAGCTGCCTAGAGCCGGGGCGCCGCCCCCATGGGTTGACAAGACGTACGGGGGTTTGCCACCCGAACTTCGCACTGTCGTTGGCATTATTGAAGCCGAGTCCGCCTATTCAGCTCAACGGCGGCGGAGAAACTCTCGAGGCTGGCTGGCCCGGACTCTGCTGATTGCTCAAGAGCGCCGGGAAGGCAACAAAACTGCTTGAGGTTGACAAAACTGTACGAGGAAGATGATCCGAGGGTGCGAATGAGGCGAGTCACCCGCGAGCGTAGTACTCCTGCCACGATTGGGAGAAGCTGCGAAGGGCGAGGGTCAGTCGTCGGGCACACTGCCTGTGTGCAGAAAGGAGGCGTACAGGATACCAGCAGACACGATGCCGGACCAGGTGCGCACTGCTTCTGATCCGAGGTTGAGTTCGAGCACGTCCCAGGCTGCGAGTGGCGTCCCGGAATCAGCTTCGCCACCTTTCGCCCAGACAAAGTCGTGTAGACGTACTCGAGAAGAGCCCTTCTGCACCAAGCCTGGTCCTCTCCCACCACAGCTCAGTCAGCTCGTCCCTGAGCCTCTTGAGCCTCCTGCGCTCGATCCTCGCACGCTCCGCGAGGCGCTTCTCCTCGTCCGCAAACCACGCGCGGCGGTCGTCGTCGTCCGCCTTGGCCGCCTCGACCGCGGCCGACTCGATGCGCTCCTCGAGCGCGAGGACGCCCTTGCGGATCGAGCGGCCCTCGGCCCAGACGTCAATCTCGGCGTTGTGCACGAGCACGAGCCCGAGCAGCGCGCTGCCGAGCGCGCTCACGACGGCCGTGCGGTCGATCCAGTGCACTGTGCGTGGAGCGAGCGGGATCAGGCGCAGGCGGGCGAAGAGGTAGGTCGCGTCGGAGAGGGTGCAGGTGAGGTCGAGCAGGTTGCGCGCGAAGTCGACGGCGATCTCGACGGGCAGGATCTGCCACGGCCGCGATGGGTCCGGAGTCGGGAACGCTTTCGCTTTGCCCTTGTGCGGTCGTCGGAGAATGCGCGCGTAGGTCGACGAGAGGACCTCGAGCGTCGACGAGGTGAGCGACAGCAGCGCGAGCACCCGCCGCGTCGCCGAGAGCAGCGAGACGAGCCCGAGGAGCGTTGTGAGCGACGTCGACGGCGTGCGCTGCTTACGAAGGTAGAATGCCAGTCGGAGCGAGTACTGCGTCAGGCGCTGTCGGAGGGTCGCAACGCGTCAGGCGGGTCGCGCGGGTGGGGCAGCAGCTCGGTGGGGGCACACACCAGGAGGGCGTCGCGCCCGGCCGGGTTCACGAGAAACGGGAGAAGTGCAGGTTGTACCGAGTGTCGCTCTGTCGCTGGCGCCGTTACGAACTGCAAGGCGGGCGCGCGGTCACGCGTCAGCGCCACTCGCACTGGCCCTGGGTTGGGGAGCTCACCTTGGTGATCGGAGTGAGCGTCGAATGGCTCGCAGACGTACTCGCGATCGGCCCAGAGCTCATCGTAGCTGCAGTCGAGAGTCGAGATGAGGGTTGGACAGAGAGCCGCGCGCGGGCCGGAGAAGCTTGGGCTCGAACCCGGAAGCTCGAGGCTGCACTCGGACCATCAACTCGACTTTACCGGCGCAACTCGACCTCTCAAAGATCAAGCTGCAGCCCCACACGCGATCCCGAGCTTCTCTGCGCACACCGACCCCGAGTCTCACGCTGCTCGACGCGCCATGAACCTCGAGCTGCTCAGTTAGTCGCCTGCCCGCCGCCACGCCTCTGGGCAGCTCTGACTCAACCTACCACACAGACCCGTTCGCGCAGGGCTTCCCCGAGAACTTTGAGACCTCCATCGAGGCGGCTGGGCTCTGCGCGCGCTTCAACCCGCGCGGCGTCTTCGCAGGCCACTTTCTCGCCGTCGGCCGCCTGGACGGCGCTGTAGCCGTGTACGACTTTGAAACCAAGGGCGTCGTGCGCTGGCTCGAGGGGCACGTCAAGGCCGTTACCACGCTCTGGTCCGTCGCCTGCCCAGCGTGCGATCTCGCATACACTCACACGCTTGGGACGGCACAGCTGGAGCCTCAACTCGCGGTACCTGCTCAGCGCCTCGCGCGACTGGAACGCCATCATCTGGGATCTCTCGTCCGCCGCGTTCAACACGCCCGCGGGCGAGCGTCGGGACACGGTCCGGTTCGACGCGCCCGTTACGAGCGCGCACCTCCACCCACGCAACTCGAAGATGCTCGTCGTCACGCTTCATGGCCAGGTCCAGCCGGTCTTCGTGGACTTGCGCGAAGGCGGCGGCAGGTGGGAACTCGAGGCGAGCGGCGAGGAAGTCGAGGGCGACGACGAAGACGAGGAGGAAGGCCAGGCAGCGAAGAAGACCAGGTATGTTTCCTGGTAACTTCTCGAAGTAGGGTAGCTGATGTAGCTGCACGCGTCAAGGGAGGTCTCGAGCATCTGCCGCTTCAACCCGCGCGGCGACCTCATCTTTGTCGGCACGAGCAAGGGCAACATCAACATCTGGGACGTGCAAACAAAATCAGTGCGCTCTATTGTTTCTAGAGAAGCTACTCTCGTCTGACCCACCGAATGACTACAGTTCCTCTGGTCCGAAAGCACGGGGAGCAACTCGACGATCAAGCACATGGAGTTCGACGACAAGGGCTCGTGCGTTTCCTCCCACTCCGTTCCTCGCTCTCCCACTAACTCTCAAAGTACCACCTAGCGCAATCGTGATCAACTCGAATGACCGCTGCATCCGCGTGATCCGGCTGCTCGCGTCCGCGCCTTCCGACTCCGACCCGGACGAGCCCTCCTCGTCGCCACCGCCACCGCCACGACCCCCACGCGTTCCCTGGTTCGATGTGCAACATCGATTTCAGGATCTCGTGAACCGCACGCCGTGGAACGGGTGCGGCTTCTCGCGCGACGGCGAGTACATCATCGGTGGTTCGTCCCGGTCCACTCACGGTCCAGTCGCGCGCGTGTGTGCATCATGTTACTGAGTCAGTGCTTGATCTTCACAGGCGCCGGTCACAAAGCGAGCCACAACATCTACATCTGGGACCGTGAGTCCGGCGGGCTTGTCAAGATTCTGGAGGGACCCAAGGACCCGCTCGAGGACCTCGACGTGCGTTTCTTCTTCTTCCACACCTCCTCAAAATGCGTTTCCTGACCCAAACACGATCAGTGGCACCCGATCCGCCCCTTGATAGCAAGCGTGTCAAGCCTCGGGCTCGTGCACGTCTGGACAACCGGCATCACGGAGAACTGGAGCGCATACGCGCCAGGCTTCGAAGAGCTCGACGAGAACATGGAGTACCCGGAGAAGGAAGACGAGTTTGACATCGTGCGTGGGCCCTGCGCGCCGTCTGCACGATCCACTCCGCTGACGGCGCTCGTCGCACGCTGCAGGAAGACGAGTCGGTCATCAAGCGTCGAAAAGCGGACCTCCAGGACAGGCCAGTCGACATCCTTTCCGTACCTCCTTCGTCTGCGCTCCCGGGCCGCGCGTCCCCGCCGCCCGAGGACGACTACGACGCGTGGGCGTCCGCGGGCGGCGACGACGACTCGAACGAGTCGTTCTACCCGGCGCCCGAGCTCGAGGATGTCTACGAGGAAGAACCGGTGGTGATGAGCCCACGACGTGAACATGCGGTGCTGGACGAGGACCCCGGGAACGTCAGCGAGGAGTTGGGTGTCGCACACGTTGTCGAGCAGGAGGCGCCCGTGAGGCGGAAGAAGCCTAGGAGGTAGATCAGGAGTGTAAATGGCACCTGGCTGGTTCTCGCCATCTTCAAACGGTTGTGTGAAGCGGCGTAAAACTGGACATAGCGACGAGAGCCCCGTCACGGGTTGATCAGAATGTTTGCTTAGCATCAGCATCAACTCTCCGCTCCTTAATTTCCGTCTGTGATGTGCTTCGCACCTGCCAGCCCCGTCACCGCCTCCAACTCCTCAAGTCCACGCCACCACCGCCACCACCGCCACAACCCACGCGCTGAGTACTGAATGGATGGAGCTATCAGCAAGAGATGAGAGAAGGCAGACAGAATTTTTCTCACCAGCTCGACTCCCTCGCCGTGAAAAGAAGTGAGCACTCCATTCGCCACCATTCGATCGCGTGAAGACGCATTCTGCGTCCGGGTGATGATGGAGAAGCGAGTTGCGGAATCGCAAATGGATGCTCACCCGCGAGGTCTTCGACGGGATTTCCGACGAGGGCAGCGGCCCCGGTTGCATCCATACAACCGCGCAACGACAGGTCACGAAGTCGTGGAAATTTCGAGTCCTCGACGAATGAAACGACACTGTAGTAGTTCATGTAGTTTGACTGGGCAAACGTGGTGCTTGAGTTAGGGGCGCCGGCAATGAAGAATGAGCGCCGTCCACTGTGACGCACCGAATCAAGCATGTCCGTATCCAACAAGTCCATATTGAGAAAAGAGAGCTCCTCCAGGTCTGTCATCGACATATCATCGAACGCAGGGTCGAGCACGAGCGAGCTGGGAACGGCAAGCGAGAGGCTTGTCAACCTTGGCCGCGAAATGCTTCAGGATGCCGACGAGTTTGATGTTCGCAGCGTCACGAGTGGGCGACAGTAGTTCGAATGCGTCTTCAAGGCCGAAAGTGTCAGGGATAGTCGTGTCCCCTTCCGTCTTCGGCCCTTTGATTGCGCGCATCGCAGCGCGTTAAGTTTCAGACAAACGCAACACTCACTGTCTGAGTCGTTAACATTAAGTCACGATGGTCCATCGTAGAGAGTTTTGTTAAAAGTGTGTCGGCCTGTTCTATGCTCTGGTTCACAAGAACAGATCGGAAGAGCGTC
>ERZ1463038.857-NODE-857-length-10801-cov-17.313419_pt1 | contig 10801 bp, 13 predicted proteins | sample MGYA00564479_ERZ1463038 | MGnify/ENA primary metagenome ERZ1463038 (study PRJEB39244, sample SAMEA3635134) | Helicobacter pylori | study: EMG produced TPA metagenomics assembly of PRJEB11511 data set (Assembly of a 5300-year-old Helicobacter pylori... | reverse complement strand
TCTTCCCGATCACCAGCCTCGACACCTCCTTTTCCATCGAGTCGTGCGGTGGATGCTCGTCAATGGGCGAGGGTGCGTTTTCCGGTGCCGCCACCATACCGCTCAGTGGCTGACCTCGTTCATCGCAGGCGTCAACTGCCTCCAAACACCTCACAGCTCCGGCGTCGGGTGCGCCGCAGGGAAGTGCGTCGTGTTTTCGTGCCACGCCGGCTTCAAGCCAAATTTCGACTCGACCGGCTGCGTCAAGACCGTCTCGATCGCGAGGCAACGACGGAGCCACGCGAAGCGGGTACACCGCCACCACTAGGCGCCTCAACTCTCGAGGATCAAGAGTTTCTGTGGGATCATAGACGACACGGCGATGTTTTGTAGCAGCACCCTCTCATTTTTCTAGCGACGGGTCGTGCCCGTCGTCTTCGTTGCACTTCCCCATCTTGTAGCTCTTATACCACCTGGTTCGGGCGCTTTTAGACAAGCGCCTGCGGGACAGGATCTGTATCCGGTTTAATATATATCACGATTGGACCGTCATGCTCTGCTGGGCTCGATCCCGAAGGAGTGCAACTGCCGGTGCGACTTCTGAAGGTTGAGCTGTGCATACTAGCAGTGTATTTGCACAAGGGGTAGCTGAACAGGACAAGTCTATGCAGGGAATAAAAGCAAAATGGTGCTAAGTACGGAACCGTTCTACACTGATGCGGCTGGAGGGCGAAGTCAGCGACTTGCCGGGCACAATTTCACGAGGTGGACGACGCTCACGGGTTGGACAGAAGACATACGGAGCCGGCAGACCAGAAATCTATCGCATCATCCACAGGATGATCGGGCCGTGGTGCTCTTCGCGATCCAGGCCCTCCTCGACTCCCGAGATGAGCTTGGCGACGTCGAGCTCCAGCGACTCGTACGCAAACTCGAAGAGGGTCGGCCGCATGGACACATACGACCCGCTCCCGTACAAGTGCGTGGGGTACGCGAAGGGCACGCTGGGCTCGACCTGCTTGCATTGGATGCGAGCGGATCGCAGAGCGCTCCCCGTGGGGTACAGCGTCTGGGGCGCGGTTTTGCGGGGGCACGCTGCCGTGGTTGTTGATCGGGGCTGAGCGTTCGGGTTCTCGAACCAGGTGCGGTAGAGCCGCTCGAGGCCCTCGGCAAGGGAGAGCGAGAAGGACACGGACGGCGGGCCGCGGGGAGGTGTCGAGGCGGGCGTGATTGGGAGCTGCCTGCCTGGTGGGGTCCCGATCGCAGAGGTCAGCGCCCAATGAAGTGCGTTGAACCCAGGCGGGGTCGAGGCGGGCGTGAGGGGAGGGCTGGTGAGCGCGGGCAAGTGGATCGGGAGCGTCGACGTCGACGACGCGGGCTCTTCGACCTCGGGCGGCTCGACGCCGCGAATGTGAACACTGAAGCGGACTTGGTCAGCATCCGACTTTCGGGTCATTTGACGGGCTGGTTCTGAGCATACGACAGGAGACAGGTGCCGAACGCCTCGTCGTCCTCCAGCGGGAGGAACTGGGCGGTGGACGGGTTCGAAGGAAGCAGGAAGCGAGCAACCTCAGTCGCACAGGCACCCTCGCCGGGGGAAACAAAGTCGCCGAACTCGAGGTGCTGGCAGTGCGTTTTGCGGTACTCGGCGGGCCGACTTGACTCGAACTGTGCGCGGCAAGGTGAGCTGGGGCCGCCGCACGCGCCGCGCAAAAGTTGAAAGGCTTACAACCAGCTCCTGCGTTGGGTCGCGCACGATGTGCAACAGACGTGCTCGGAGCAAGGCGTTCACCGTGTCGGCAAAGTCGCGGCTGCGTTCATAATAAACACCGCGCTCAGCTCCCCGCGGTCCAACCAGACGCCTTCCGACGCCGAGACTCACCTCACGAGCCGAAGCAGCACGAGTTCGCGGGCAGGGAGGGTGTCGAGGATGTCGAAGAGCAGTTCCGGGGGCACGCGGCATGCTCTGGGGTCGTTGGAGGCACGCGAGGTCATTCCGGCGTGGCGCGATCGCGGGGGCGGGAGCGAACGACGGGGGCGGGTGGGTGATGTAAGGGGATGAGAGCGATGCAGTCGGTCTGTGAGATATGATGGATGCCGTGTGAGCACGAGCGAGATGCCGTGAGAAGTCGAGCGCACCTCGGGCCGGGTCTCGCGAAGTCGCGCGGGCGAACAGTCGGCCACACACGGACGCAGTGCTCAGGCGCGTCCGGTCAAAGTTTTCGGCCGAGAGGGGTCGAGGGGTGCTGTCCAGGTTGGCGGTGTAGCGGTTGTGGACCAAGAGGAGGATCGGGCGAGTTTGGCGATAAGGTCGGTCGCCGGCTAGGGCTCTGCCGCGGAAGGTTGAACGAACGCGCGATGCGAACCAAGTCCGTTCTCGAGCGAGCAGACACGCCGAGGAGGGTTCGTAGGCGTGTATCGGCGTCAAGGAGGTATTCCATGCAGGACCGAACCCCCTCCAGCGCGCCGCGCAGAAGCCGGCTGGGTCCTCGGCCCCCACATTGCCCCCACCAAAGACCCAGCAAACACTTTTGGTCGACCATGTGGTGCCCAAGTAGGGCAACTCGGGCATCGCTTGCGGCGAACGGTCCAGGGCTGGCCTGCTGTGGGTTGTGCAGGTTCGTCCGACCCTCTTCGTCTGCGTTGCGGAGCTCTCGCTGCATCGACTCGACGTGTTTGACGATGATTCGACGGTAGGCAGAAGGCGAGATAGCGAAGGAGCTCGCTTGAGCTGTCACAGACGTGGAATGTGGTGGTGGGTGAGTGAGGGAGCTCCAGAAGTCGGCGTGAAGGGCCCACCTCAGTTGAATCAGACGAAACGCGCGCCCGAGGTCGTGTTCACCTCCTCTCAGGCCCGGGCGCGGCCCCAAGGCGGCATCACGCACCGTGCCATCCGTAACGCCTCCCCAGTCGTGCCCAGCTACGACGAGAACTCGTCCGTAGACCTCTGCGCCGCCGCCCGCCCGAATCTCCCGCAACAGTACCAATGGCGAGCCAGACGGTGTCGCTCGACCTGCGAGGCGAGCGACTCGGCATTGAGCGGGAGATGCTCATGAGCCTCCCCGAGAGCGTCCTGCTCTGCCTGTTCCCGAACGGCGTCGTGCTCAGTCCGAACCGCCAGCCACGGACCGACGGCGAGGAGGACCAGGACGCGGAGGACGTCTACTTTGTCGACGTAAGTCGCACCGCCAGCACCAGGCGCAGTCTCGGCTGCACTCTCGGGACCAACGGCACGTCAACCGAGCGATGCACGGTCGAGGCCGCATGGCGAACAGCGCGCTGGCATGACCAGCCCCCGCGATCGTCAGTGGGTCGCAGCGGCGCGCGCGTGGGGAAGCGAGGCGATGCACGATGTCGCCGCTGCACCGTTGGGTCTGCCAGGCAGGTATACGTGCAGCGACGCTGAGCGCAGGACACGCGGGAATCTTCCGCGAGCCGCACCGCGAGCCACGAGTCCGCCCCGCTCCGTTTCGGTCAACAGACCGCCAGCCAGACGCGACCTGCTCGCTGACGCCGCCCCCTGGCCTCCTCCCCGCTGCAGTTCGACCACAAGTGTCTCGAGTTTGTGCTCGCCTTCTTCGGCACCGCGCGCGACGCGTTCTACGGCCCGCCGGAGGGCCCGAGGCGGGACCTCACCGAGTCGGCCCCGCCTGCGCAGAGCAACATGCAGAACCCGCTCTTCCTCAAGCAGGCCATCATTGTCCTGCGCGAGGAGCTCGAATACTTTGCGATCCCACCAAAAGGCACCGCCGTTGCCGCGGGCGAGGACGCGCCCAAGACGGACGATGCGGGCCACCCGAACAAGGCGCTCCTCAAGCTCAAGGTCGACAGCGGGAACGCGCTCCTCGACCGCAAGAGCATCTTCACCGCCCTTCAGCGCAACGTGAACCGCGAGAACAACGTCGCCGAGCAACATCTGATCGACATGCTCTGCATGAGGTGCGTGGTGCCCGCCAGACCTGCGTGCCCGCCACGCGCGGCTCGGCTCCTTTCTGAGCAGAATACTGACCCAAAGTCGCCTTGTGTCGTCCACAGTGGGTTTGAGCGCGAGGACACCTGGGGCTACCGCTCGCTCGAGCCGAACCGGTGCTGCATCGCCTCGATCGCGCTCGTGCTCCTTAAGACCGGCATCACCCACCCACCCATCACCGACCCCTCCTCACCGCAATCCACGACCGACGCCGTCGACCGCACGCCCAAGGTCAACGCACAACAGCTCGCAACGGCGCAGAAGCTGCTTTTGTTCTGGCGAAAGCCCGCGGTGAGCCTCCTCTCCCACTTCTCTGCCGCAGCGGCTTCCGTGCTCGGCAGTTCGTTCAGAGCGTTGATAAGAATGTACTCTGCAGCGCAAGTGCTGGTGGGACGCGACGGACGTGACGCTCAACGAGGGGACTTCCGAGGCGCGCGAGATCAAGGTCTGGGCGCGACGGGTATGGACGCTCGAGCTGAGTCTCATCTGAGCCCACTTCTACTGCATCGACTACACTTCTGCCGGTTGGTCTCTCCTTGACTGCTGCAGCTCCGCCCCGGAGTCGTACTGATAGCCCTGTCTGTCCCCTGCCGGCCCTACCCCACCACCTCGCGCTCTCCAGGTGCCGTTAATCCTCGCAACCCAGTTCCGCCAGACAACCCCCATTTCGATACCCATCACTCGCTCCTACCCGCCTCCAGTCTCTTCTACCAGCCCTCATGCTAGTCATTGATAGTCCCGCACGGCCGTGCCCTCCCCCCACCTTCCCGCTCCGCTGTCCCGTTTGGATACCCGTTCTGGCCTCACGTTGTAACAAAATCTTTACCAGAGATCTGTGCTAGGAGGTGGAAGGGAAAAGCGGAGACGAGCGTGATAAGCGTCTACCGAGAGCCAAGCTAGCCAGGGGTGGGGACGGACGGCCACGCTTGAGGACGCTCACACGCCGCTCGCTGCCCACCGCTCGCCCCCACACTCGTAAGTGAGCTGCCAACCGGTCTAACCGCGCCCACCGCGAGGTTGTTGGCCGGCAAACGCCGCGACTGATCGCGCTCTGACCTCGTCTTCCCGCTCCCAGGCTTTCTCGACTCGAGCTTCTCCCACGACCTCCCACATCGCTACCACTCTCTAGACCGTTCAAGATGCGCGAGATTGTTCATCTCCAGACCGGCCAGGCACGTCTACGTGCTGTGGGACTGCAGCAGGGACCCAGAGCTGACCTCGCCTTGCCCTCGCCCTCCCAATCCGCCCACTCGCCGCGTGTTTTCGCCTCGACCCGCCTCGCGCAACCGAACCTGGCGCTTGGAACGAGCAGTGTGGTAACCAGGTAGGCAGACCGTGCTGTTCTGCTGTTCCCCGGGCGCCCAACGGTCCGCCAGTGGCTCCGGCGCGCGCGCGTTCCGCGCACCAAGCGTGGACGTGTTTGGCGGAGCGGGGACGCCAACGCGCCTCTCGCCCGGCGCAGACAAGAGTTCTAGACCTCGCTGCGCTGGTGGACCGCCGCCTGCGACGTGTAGACGCCGTGGCTGCACCGGGCGACCGCATCTCCCGACCCCAGGCGACTGAGCGCTGACCCTCTCTCGTGCCCCCCTCCGCCAATCGCGACGCGCGCGCCCTGCAGATCGGTTCCAAGTTCTGGTACGCGTCGCTGCCTTCCCCAAGCCGCTCCAGCCCAGAACCTGACTCTCGCGTGCGCTCACAGGGAGACCATCTCTGAGGAGCACGGTACGCGGCGAGCTTGCCCGGGGCCGCGCGCTGGAATGGACCGCCGACTGACGCGCCCACGCCTCTGTGCGCCCACTCGTGACCAGGCATCGACGGCACCGGACAGTACAAGGGAACGACCGACCTCCAGCTCGAGCGCATCTCGGTCTACTTCAACGAGGCTGGCTGTGCGTTTTGCGCCTCCCCGGCGCGCCCCTCAACTCTACCGTCGCGCCGTGCTGACTTTCGCTTGCGCTCGCGACCTCTGCAGCGAACAAGTATGTCCCCCGCGCCGTGCTCGTTGACCTCGAGCCGGGAACGTGCGTCCATTTATCTCGCGTGACACTCCTGGTCGACGCTCCGGGCTGACGCACGCGCCTGCCCCCACTTTATCCCGCTTCCATCCCTTTGTCGGCACTGCCGTTTCCAGGATGGATGTCATCAAGGCTGGACCCCTCGGAGGCCTTTTCCGTGCGTTCGTCCGCCGGGCGACGTGCTGCAAGTCGCTGACCGCGCTCGCTCCGCAGGCCCCGACAACATGCTCTGGGGACAGAGGTGCGCTTGCAGCGAGACCGGTTCGCGCTCTGAATGGATTTTGACGAAGCGTCGTGGTGCAGTGGTGCCGGAAACAACTGGGCCAAGGGACACTACACCGAGGGAGCCGAGCTCGTCGACAGCGTCCTCGACGTCGTCCGCAAGGAGGTTGAGGGCTGCGACTGCCTCCAGGGCTTCCAGCTCACCCACTCCCTTGGTTAGTCTGCTTTCCAGATGCAGCAAAACAGCCGGGCTTCCGGCTGACGTGCTCGTTCGCAGGCGGAGGAACGGGATCGGGCATGGGTACTCTTCTCATCTCCAAGATCCGCGAGGAGTTCCCGGACCGCATGATGGCCACCTTCTCCGTCGTCCCGTCCCCGAAGGTGTGCTGCTTGCGCTCCCGCTGCGTGCAGGGCGGGCGCTGATTCTCGCGGTCCCGGTGCAGGTCAGTGACACCGTCGTCGAGCCGTACAACGCCACGCTCTCGGTCCACCAGCTCGTCGAGAACTCGGACGAGACGTTCTGCATCGACAACGAGGCGCTGTGAGTCTCGCACCGCTTCGCGCCCCGCCGAGTCGACCAACTGACCCGGCACCCGCAGCTACGACATCTGCTTCAAGACCCTGAAGCTCACCGCCCCGGTCCACGGCGACCTCAACCAGCTCGTCTCGGTTGTCATGAGTGGTATCACCACCTGCCTCCGCGTGCGCCCTGGCTCTCCCCCCATTTACTTCGGTGCCCGACCTTACGTGCCCTCTCGACCCACAGTTCCCGGGACAGCTCAACTCGGACCTCCGCAAGCTCGCGGTCAACATGGTCCCCTTCCCGCGTCTCCAGTGCGTCACTTCGCAGCGCACTTGCTCGCGATCCAATTCTAACCTCGCGCGCCGCTTCGCAGCTTCTTCCTCGTCGGATTCGCCCCCCTCAGTGAGTACAGTCCGAGCGCGGTGCCATTTATTGATAAGCAAGGCTGACGCTCGTCCGCCCTCAGCCGCTCGCGGAAACCAGCAGTACCGCGCCGTCACCGTCCCTGAGCTGACCCAGCAGATGTTCGACTCCAAGTGCGCCGCTTTCTTCTCACCCATCTGGACTAAGCGCTGACCAGACTTGCACCCGTAGGAACATGATGGCCGCCTCTGACCCCAGGCACGGTCGCTACCTCACCGTTGCGGCCTACTTCCGCGGCAAGGTCTCGATGAAGGAGGTCGAGGAGAACATGATGAGTGTACAGCAGAAGAACAGCGCGTACTTCGTCGAGTGGATCCCCAACAACGTCCAGACCGCGCACTGCGAGATCCCGCCCCGCGGCCTCAAGATGGTGCGTCGATGGTCCTGGTCGCCGAATTGGCGCAGTTTACTCACTCTCTGCCTTCCCTGTAGTCGGTCACCTTCATTGGAAACGTTCGTGCTCGATCAAGATCTCGCAGGCGTTCCGTTGCTGACCTCGCCGCACCCCACAGTCGACCGCCATCCAGGAGCTCTTCACCCGTGTGGCCACCCAGTTCAGCGCCATGTTCAGGCGCAAGGCTTTCCTTCACTGGTGAGCGTGCCTTGCTCTCCCTTGCGCTGGAACAAACGCTGATGGGCCGAACGCTGCAGGTACACCGGAGAGGGTATGGACGAGATGGAGTTCACCGAGGCCGAGTCGAACATGCAGGACCTCGTTGCCGAGTACCAGCAGTGTGCGTGCTCTCCACCGCTTCACGATTGCTTGGTTCCCCAGCTGACACCCTTCGCCGCGCTCCTGCAGACCAGGAGGCGAGCGCCGATGACGAGGAGGAGCTCTACGAGGAGGAGGAGCAGGCGCAGGAGTGATGACGCTCCCCCGTCGTCCCACCACACCCGGAAAAAGTTCTCAATTCGATCTCCCTCCCCTCGCGCGCCGTGCCGGTCCCCAAAGCCCGTTTTAGTTTGTTGCCGCGGGTCCTTGCCCCCCATCTTTGATTTGGAGTCTAATATACCACACCCTCCCCTTTCTCACGAAATCGAGATGAAGAATGGCTACTAGGAAATGGACAAGTTCAGGCGTTCGAGTGTCTTCGGAGTGCGGTGGGGCCAAGTCTGGCCTGCGAGCCCCCACTTCGCCGATCAACAACTTGCAGAACTCAAGCGCGAGCAGACTTGAAGGAGCGACGAACCAGCGTCTCATTACTAAATACTGCCGGATTTAGTGTGTATGTGCATGGTGTAGTGTGTATGCTGTGGGAGGAGGTGGGTTTGGGTGTCCCAGCGCTACTGCACGAGTCGCAGCGCTGCCCGCCAGAGTCAGGCGAGAGCGGCCGCGCAGTGGTCGAGCGCCCGCATCATGGGGCCCATACTCGGGTCTCCACTGGCCGCCATGTCGTCACTGTCGATCTCGCCAACGATCTCGGTATCTGCGAGAGGGGGGAGGGACTCGGTCAGCGCTGGGAGGTTGGGAGGCGGGGGGCCGCGAAAGTGCTCACAGTCGAAGTGCTTGAATAGGGCGTAGATGGCGGTTGCAGCAAGGGATCCGAGTCCCTGTCCGACGTAGTAGAGCTGGATTGGGTGCATTCAGTAAGCGGAGGCTCAGTCGCTGCGCGGAGAGAGGCCGTACCCATGCGTTACCAGTGAAGTTTCCGTTCACGACTGAAGGTCCGAATGAGCGAGCGGGGTTAATGCCCGCGCCAGTCCACCCAACACTTCCCAAGTGACCAATGAACAGAGCAAGTCCGATCGCGACGGGTGCGAGGAAGGAGCTGCGAGACTTCTCCGCCGCGCCTGGTGCGCAACGAGTTAGCGGCGAGTAGTCGAGGGAATTGATGAGCGTTCAGGACTCACACATCAATACGGTGAAGCATAGTAGCGCCGTCGTGAACATCTCTGGCGAACGTCTAGGCTGTCAGACCCAGCGAGTCCCGGTGCGAGGGGGTTGGCCGTACCGATGAAGAGCCCCTGGGCGTTCGATACTCCGGGGGCGAGGGTGGTCTCAACGCCTTTCAAATGAGTTTCAGCTCTCTTTGTTCGGGTATACGCACGATAGTAGACCTTACCGAAGTGTCCGAGAGTGAGCGACTTCGCCAAACCAGCCGCCGCGATACCACCAATGAGTTGCGCCGGGACGATCATCATCAAGCGGCGGTTGGAGAGACCACCAATGAGCCAAAGAGAGAAGGAGACGGCGGGGTTGAACCTGGATGGGTGCTGGGAAGTTAGCCAGGTGGCATCGGCGCATGACGTCGGGCGTACGCTGCCCCTGTGATCTAAGCAATTCCCGGGTCAGCAAGGGAGAAAGGTAGAGAGTCATAAATCGCGCGAACCCTGAAGAATACCCACGCGGTGACGAGAAGCGACATTCCGAAGGACAGGGCGATGAAGAGGATGGTCTGCGTGCGAAGGGAGGGTCAGCTATTTGGCGACAAAGGCAATTAACGGAGACGATAGCGCACCTGGTTGTCTTTTGTGGGACTTGTAGGGACGTTGAGGTCGGCTGGGCCGCTGTATACGGCGCTGAGAGATTGGACGGTCAGCCGTGCCCGCGAGCACTGCGAGACCGCGAAGCTCACGACTGGGCCGAAGTGAAAGACATGTACAAGACTGAGAGTGGACGTTAGGAGTGTTCGAACTGACTCAATGGGAGATGAAGCTCACAGAGGAAAGTGCCGATAAGCTCTCCGAAACACGCGAGGACGTCGTAGCGAAGCTCGTTACGCTTCCTGAACACCGGCTCGAGGAGATCCCGCTCTTCCTTGTCGGCAGCAATGGTGACGTGCTTGGTGATGAACTCGTCGTCCATGTCCTCAGTCAACGGGCGCGAGATGATGCGCTGGGACAGGCGGCGATTGTCCACGGTGACTCGGTCAGCGGTGCCAGTGACGCTCTCGGCCTTGTCATAGGAAGTGGGGTAGGAAGTGTACGAGTCTTCGGGTCCGGGGACTGTGGACATGCTGAAGTGAATGTGGACGCGGTGGTTAGGACTGTGGGGAAGTGAAGGAGCGGCTGGGTGAGCGAGGGAGGATAGGAACGGACGAGACGACTGGGAGTGGAAAAAATGCACGAAGTGACGAAGTGAGCAGGTGTGAGGTGTGTGTGAGCAAGCTGGGAGTCTCACCAGCAAGCTGGCATTTATACGAGCAGTCGCGTCGCGGACTTGCGCGGGTGGCGTCTTCTCGGGCGGCCCGCCTCCTCGCAACGATGCACTTGATCCCGTTCAAGTTGTATGTGGCTGGCATTATTGCTCGCTAACCCCGATCATACACTTAACTCGTGTTACCGTGGTCCAACGGAAAAAGTTGGAAGTTGGTGAGGCTGACAAGGCGGGCGCGTCGTCGATGGAGTCGTCGGCCGCGAGGGCGGTGCTCGGCGCACTTACGCCAACGCATGACACAGCTAGGAGGGGCATGCTGAGCGAAATTTATGTCCGACGAGTTTCTTTTCAGCGATTTAAGCGAAGACGAGGCCTACTTCCGGTAGGTATTGACGGGACGCTTCGCGCTCGCCCGGCTCAGCGCTGCAGCGCTCATGGCCCATGATGCATGATGGTTCAATGACGCAGTCACGCAGCCATCAGGGGTGATGTGTTGTACCGGATAATCGCGGCATCGATATTTGAGATCGGAAGAGCACACGTCTGAACTCCAGTCACCCGTTAGATCTCGT
>ERZ1463038.854-NODE-854-length-10820-cov-18.961263_pt1 | contig 10820 bp, 13 predicted proteins | sample MGYA00564479_ERZ1463038 | MGnify/ENA primary metagenome ERZ1463038 (study PRJEB39244, sample SAMEA3635134) | Helicobacter pylori | study: EMG produced TPA metagenomics assembly of PRJEB11511 data set (Assembly of a 5300-year-old Helicobacter pylori... | reverse complement strand
TTCAGACGTGTGCTCTTCCGATCTAATAGTCCGCTGGATTATTTCATCTACTCCACGGACTTCGCGCTGCTTAGCGCCCTACGACCACCGGTGCCGCCGAGGGCGAATTTAGTGAGCATCCGTTGCACCTCGAGGGAATAGCCAACCTTCCGCAGTAAGCGTGAATGTACACACCACAAGCACTGTATCCGGGAGGTGACTTTGAGACGGTTCCACTCCAGTTGGTGCTGCACTCGACTCGCGGCGGCCGGCAGCGGCGACAGGAGTTGTGCCAGATCAATCGGGTGGTAGGCAGTAGTGCTCGTGAAGAGCCTGTGTAAGGCCTAAAGCGCTACGGGGTGCCGGAAATGACGAATAGTTGTGGGCTCGACGAGCAGGGCTCGAGGAGGACTAGGCGCATAGGTAGCGATAGCACCGGGGAGGGCCATCGGGCTTCTCAAGCAGTCGAAGTGATCGAAAAGGAGGTTCGGAGGCATTCCGGCTGGATGTCGACAGGTAGCGCAAACACCGTACTCATAAGTGAGTCAACATCAAGACTCCAGGATATCACGCCCCAGTGAGCAGAGCTTCAAGTAGGATTGACTTTCTGTGACTAACGAAGAAGAGCGTCAGGAATTAGCACGGGGACTCTCGTACAGCTCCAAGGCTGATATGTACAGTTTTGGCTGCCTGCTCTACGAGCTCATTCATCTTGAGTGCGAATCACGTCGCCTCACGCAAGTCATCCTTACGCTCATCACTCACGTCACGCTCCTTGGAATCAGGCTGCCGTCGACTGCTCGCGTCCGTGAGACCCGTCGCCCAGTGTTAATGCCTTTGCCCCAAAATTTTGCCCACGGGTTTCAAAACATAATTGAAAGCCTCCTTTCTTTCTCAGTAGGTTTACTTTTCCGACTCCGATGATCGTATATCGCTGACACCTCTGCGCTACACAAGCCGGAACGCCGGATGTCGACAGCTGAGCTACTTGCCCGATCGGAGACTGCGAGCTGGTGGACCGCGAACGGAGCGTAACTGTCCTCCCACTTCGAGCTGTTGACGCCGCGCTGAGTCAAATCTGCTAGGCCCCCTTCAGTTCAACTTAGCTGGGAGGCCCGAGAGCAAGCACTGAAAGAGGCGGAGGCATCGATCACGGCTCGTGAAACAGCTGTTCAGGAGGGAGAGCGCTCGCTGTTCGCGCGGCAGGCGACATTTCGCAGCTTACGTCAGAGGTGAGATCAGCAGGACATACTCATTGCAGGCTGCTTTGATGCTCACCAGCGTCTTTCGGTCGCTATCAGGTTCGGCTCGCATTTCGTCGGCAGATGACCCGCAATTGGAAACCCAAGGCTCTTCTCGTTGCTCGGCGCGTACTGCGGATGAAACAAAAGCAATTCAGGGTACGCACTTTAGCGTGAAGTGATGTAAAATATCCTGGAGGATAGCGTTGGAGTGCTCTCGGATAAGCCGCTTTGTAGAGACTCGACTATGGAGGACAGCGAGGCGCGCCTCGAGCGGAATTTGCGCAAGTGACGCTCAAGTCCCGCGCCAGGACCCGCCCAATCTTAGTCCTCCCTTGCAGCCAGGTTCGCTCTGGGGAGTTCTCAAGTATACAATGCTAGCCACACCCGTGAACCTCGCCTCACCTTTACGTGCACTATCATTTTTCCCAATCCCGGACACGCTCGCCGGGCAGGAATTCTTCCCAATTCCGGGTACACCCGCCCTGCAGACTATCACGGTACGATCCTTCCCTCCAGCTTCCCTCTCTAATGTTTTAAAAATAGGCTGTGGCCAACGGTAACGTCCAAATGAGCCCCGCCGAAGTTCTAGCAAACGCCTCCGATGCCAGGATTGTGCACTGGGTGACCTCTCTGGCTGTCTTCAGCCACTGCGGCAGCAGGTACTGAATATGTCAGCCTTTGCCTCTACTCTCTTCAGCAGCTTGGAAGGAGGGAGCTGTCTGAGTCGCGGGTGGCCAGAGGAGCCTGCAAGGTTACATAGAACAATGCTGGGCTGCAAGGCTGCTTGACATCCAATAGAATACTACCGTGTAGACGCTCGTGCCGACATCTAGCCACAGGTCGGGAGCATCAGTAATTTGCATGTACCCTTTCTACTTGAAGCAAAGACAAATCCTTTTAAAGACATGTCTGAGTGCTTGAAGTGAAGAGTTGTAGCCTCAATAGACACTGCATTCAGCATAAATATCGGAACCTGCGGTTCACCACTCATTGCATAGTGCAGCCCATCGCGCATCACATTGTTTCAAGGTACGATACTATGTCGACGGACATGGCCCCTGTGACCCAGCTTGACCAAGGATGAACTAGCGCACATTACGACCAGGGGGACCACACGCGCGCCTGCCAAGCTGGGCGCACCATAGAGCCGGCAGCCGCTGCTGTCGCTTCGCAGTGAGTGCACACTCCAGCTCTCCCAACCACCAGTCAGTCACGGCGCTCGACCAGCAGCACCGTCCCAGTGAGCGCCACCACCACCGCCTCGTGCTCCCAGCCAGTGTGCGCCTGCCTGTACCTGCCCCGCGGCTCTTTGCAGCCCGCACTTACCGGGTCATGCACCGCATCCTCAAACCGCTACGATGCCAGCCTCGCCGCCGTCTTTCGGGAGCCAATCGGGGACGTCCAGTGCAGCCTCAGATTCATCCAAGCACATGCTGTAGTGGTGTCGGGCACCAGCGTATGGATTGACAATGGTACACACAAACTTCCACCTTGGCAAGGACCGCCCCTGCTTCTTCCACTCTCGCGTTCTCCCTACACCCAAGTTGATCACCAGCGTTGCACGCATGGAGCTGTTGCGACACGACTAGCACCGGATAGATAGTTCTGCATCCGTGAGGAAGAAGGCAAGGGGAGGTGCGCGTTTGTAAGTGGTGGGGGAGATGTACATGGGTGGGGAACAAGGCACGAAGGAGCGCGGCGCGCGTAGGTCCGGCGGCGCCAAGTCGAGGCGTACAGTACTGGGGACTTGTCGCCTGCGCATGAAGATCGGTCCCGTGGTGACCGGCATGGTAATGAGGTCGCAACAGCTACTTAAGGCGGACACTCCACTTGCAGGGGTACCTGAAGCCAGGACTTGATAGCGACATTTTTTTCTCCAGGTCTGGATCCGTGGCATTAACAACGGCATCCTCTCTCCAGACCTAGATCTGTGCAATTGGCAGAAAGGTCGACCTTTAACGATGTAGCGCGTGATCCGTGTGGTTGGCAAAAAGCGTGACAGTGTCACGTGACAGTGTCACAACGTCTATTCTCCAGGTCAGAGCTGTGTGTGTGGATGGTTTGATCGCTGCTTCGAAGGTTTGGCGGCGGCGGGAGTAGCAGCCTGTGACGACAAGGACAACAGCGTGAAGTCCATCCGAGAGTAGTCATCCGGCCGGCTCTTGCGAAGAAGCCATTCTCCTCTCGAGAAGCGAGAAGCCCGACCGTCGCCCTGTAGATCTAAGTATGAGATGTTAATCTAATTAGTCGTCGCCCGCAGCTTCCCGTCGGATGCGCCCGGCTGCTGTCCATAGTGTGCATTCAGCCGCCGACCAGGAGCTTGCCACACGTAGGCTTGTCGTCTAGCCAGCGACTCTTCGCCCTCGTATTTAAGTACACGTATAGAGCGCATTTCCGATTCCGTATCAAGATACCCGTTATCGCGTCTTCAGCAACAGCGAGCGGGAATTGCGTCGCGATGGCGAACTCGCGAGCGATGGCGGCGGCCGCGGGCGCGCTGGATGGCGCACCCTCCCTCGGCGAAGCTTTGCAAGCAGTTCCCGGAAGCTGTCGTCGCGTGGGTCATACCATTACCGAGCGCGCCAGGACTAGAGATTTTATACCGCCTTCTATCGTTAAATGAAACAGGAAGGACGGTCCTTCAGCCAAGTGGTGGAGCCGACCTTGCGAGTGCGTGCGAAATTCGACAAGGCAGTGTTCTATCTATCAGCTCCATGTATACTTTAGCTGGCTCTCTGTGGCGAGCTTCATTTCGACTGTCAAAGGACAGTGCATCAAGCCGCGGAGACTGAAAGCGGCATCGGAGCCGGAGTCGAGTCCATGTCTCAATAACGCAGGCCCCTTGAAATCGATAGAGTGGTGACATATTCAGTGTTATAATCCCCTATGCGCATAACGCGCAGGTTGATATGCACAGTGCATGCGGTCTGCGGGGTGCCGAGAGGAGTCCTCCCGAACGCACGGTACGGCTGGAAATCAATATCATGACCAGTGTGAGCCATAATACTGTTGGCTAAGATATGGGGCGGAACGCGTTGCCACTTTCAATAGGCCACGTCCAGCGGATTCCCAAGTCAGGCTTATATGTTCGGTATAAGCGGGAAGAAGCACTCGTACTCGGCATTTGGAAATTGGATTAGAGACATTTGGGGCCGCGTTCGGCGGATCCGGCGTTGCGGCGGACGGGGCATGAGAGGAGTTCATATTTCGGAGGGTGTGGGAGGAGACACAGCGTTATGGCTCCGAGAAAGAGATTACCTTCCGAGCGTCGGCGCTGCGGCGCAAAGTGCCGAGTGTTCGCAGGATCCACCTTCAGTAGGCAGCAATGATCCGGTGCCGCTACAAGAGCGACATACGTCCGGGCTTCCAGATGGGGACTTTAAAAATCTTCCACGGCGGTAAGAAAAGTGCCCAATGCTGCCCACTGATGAGCGTGTGACGTTGCTGAGACCCCACGAAATTACGGCATTTTGACAGCGCAGGATGACGCGGACCGCCCCGTTCCATGAGTAAGAATCTTTCAGAACTAAGCTTGCGGTATCTCAGACCTAGCTCCCAGCTATACCGCGCCGCGACTTAGAGGAATCGCTTCAGCAATCTGCAGAACTGACGAGTGGCCGAAATCGGCAAGTGTACAGTTTAGGTGGGTTCCATTCTCACCGACACACTAACTGGCTTCTTGAAATCAATGTTTCACATCATATCCTGGTCTGACGCAAGGCGGGATTTTCATCTTTAATGGCTTGCTATCATCTAGTAGTCAATTAGCAAGTCTCCACTCGTTGATGTCTCAGCACGATCGACAGGTTGTTGTTGATATGGGATTATGTGCTTAAGTCGCATATGGCCATTGCCAAACAGCTAAGAGTATTTCACCTGAACGAGCCGCCTGCCGTCCCGCTGTGCCTCCTCCTATCCACCCTGCGAGGCAGCCACTCCACGCTGTCGTCCAAACTATCGCCGCGAATGCGCAGGACAGGCTTCGGGAAAGGCATAGTACCTTCAGCTGCATAACAAACTCAGAACAGCGAGAGGAGCAGCAGGGAGGTTCTCTTGCTGCGAGCTCGCGGTTTGTCTACGGCCGTGGGATCTCCTGGCACCGCCGTTATTGCCAGTTATTGGTTCTGCTTGAACTTGGTATAGTTGCCGATCCATTCTGGATAGACAAAAGGATGATAGTGCCGCGATGATGACTAGGGTATCATGGAATCAAGCTTGGAGGACGCGCATCGCCCAGATAAGGTCCTACCGTCCAGCGGCTTTGCTACCCTTGGGTATACTTACGCACTATACCTCTCAGCTGAGCCAGAGCGTGTGATAAAGGAAAACTTCTCCCCCGAACAGGTCGGTAGGAAGCAAACAATGGAAGGGGAGACGGAGTTAAAGGTGCATGCAGACGTTCAAGCCGAAGCCGGCCGGACGCCGAAGCGCAAGTCGCAAACGTGGTCCTACATCCTGTCTCCAAGACGCAGGTGGTGCTGCTGATACATAGTGGGTCCACGAGAGAAAAATCAGTTTTTCCAGGTCTAAGGTCCTGACACTGGTATGAAAATCTGTTTCGATGGACCAAAGATTTGCCTTCAACCATGAGGTGATGTGCGCGGTAATGCTGCAACATGGACAAATTTCATATTTTCAAAAGTTTTCGAAAGAAGTATCTAATCAGGCACTAGAGTCGCCAACCCTCGACAGCAAAGGCCGCTGATTGTGTTTGGAATAATTTCTGCGCAGTACTACGCGGCTACCTATCCCAGTTATAGTTGTCTACACTGGGAGCTTACTAGTCTCACATTCCCAAAACATGGGCAGAGATCATGGGTGGCCCGGCGAACGTGGGCACGGATCGGCGGGCCGGCTCTTGCGTCCCGACAACACTAAATGAACAGCTCTTCTTTCAGTCATACTCCGAACGCAATTTATCACTGCATCCCTCATACAACCTGCACCTACACTGTGACTTCTTTTGGTCAATATGAGAGAATCAGCCATGCAAGGTTAGAGTACCTGAACTATGTAAAAGGGTGAGGCGTCAGAAAGGGACCTACTTACTTGTGCTCTTTTGTGACACGGCCAAGTACCACCACCATCTCACGCAGAGTAATTATTCCGACACATGGCGCCGCACTCGTCTCTAATGAAGTCCTTCTCGCCCGGCGGGTTGTCGCGCATGGCCCAGATGTTGTAGCACATGTCGCTAAGCAGGCCCGAAACGCGTGTGCAAGAGCTTGAAAATCTTGTGTCTCTCGCAGAAGAGCTCCCTAGCGCGCCACTTGCCGACGCTCAGCCAGCAAGCCAGTGCCAACTCGCTGTCGCGTGACCGGCGCGAGCGGCCAATAAAAAACCTAACTTGCAAAGTATCACTGGCTAGAGGCCTTTCTGTCCACGATGGAGTTGGTGAGGTGCTAGTGTGGCTTAGTGTGCGTCGCCTTGCTTCTGCCCGTGCTCAGCCCGCCTACGTAGCAGCAGACTAACTCGAGTTTACCTGCAGCTATTAAGGGTACTTCTCATCTCCTCCACTTCTACACTATGCCCTCGGAGCCCAGTTGGCCCGCTGGCTTCTCAACCGAGCGGCAATTTCCAGTGCGGGGAGGTCAGATTTCTTGACGTCGGTAAAAAGTGTACCGGCTGAAGTGGGTGATGTCCACTGACGCGATTGACACCACAGTGTCCACTCCGCGCCGCTCTACCACCCCCGCCGTGCTCGCCGCTCCGCCAACCGTCCAACCCTTCCTTCACTCTCCGCCCTCGCTTTCCCTCATTACATGCTCGTCTCCGAGACAGTTTGAACGCAAACGGAAATGGAGTGGTGGTGTTTTGCTGTGGACCTCAAGTGCGAGCTTGCTGATGAGTCGACGCCTGGGACGCAATCGGGGTGGGCGAGGGACAGCTATCCGCTCTCGTGCGACGGGTGCATTATCTGGGACGCATAGTCAGGGTGTCACTACTTGAAGAGAGCTGCGCATTGATAGACGTCAGGAGCCTTGGGGAGGGGCAACACTTTTTTGGTGGGGACATCATCGCTGCTCATGGGGACCGGAAGCCGTGATTAACCTTTCATATTGCTGCCAGAAGACAAGCAGCTATCGAGCAGCACAATGTGAGTTGGAGCCGCGCTCCTGCGATCAGCCGCGATCCACGCAGATCTTTGCCGCGCAGGCGGAGATCTAAAATACACGCATTATTCCTGGCTTAACGAACGTTGATATTTCCTTCTAGATGCTTCAAGAACTACGGGAGCACTGGCTTCTAGCTAGCACTCGGCGTTCGTGGACCGAAGACAGAGGTTTCCTACCGTTCCGCATTTTCTTCGGGGGATATATCTAGATGGACTTGGCAAGTCCCGTTTTAAAGCCACGCTCCGTTTTATGTGGCTAAACAGTATCTAGTACTACCATAATTGAGACTTTGAAGCAGGAAGAAGACAAGGATTGAGTGTTGAAGCAATGGGAGCCCTAAGCCACGCTCGAAATAACTCAACATAGGAGCCTGGGCTTCAACAGGGCTCGAGATCGCTCTCGCTTTACGTTCGGCTCATATCTCTTTGTCCCCTACTCAGGCGCGGACTCATGGTGTGTTGGCCGAGCGCGCCGAGCGTTCGAGTCGTCGGGTCCGGGAGGTTGAATACATGGAGTTGCTGGGGGAAGGAGGAGTGGTCAGCGTTAGTAGTGGAAGAAGCGCACGAGAAGAGCTTCGCCTTGGGGGCAAGCGCGTACAGCTCTGCGAGTTGCTGCAGCGCGGGCGTTAGCTCAGAGAGTCAAAATAGGGAGGTGACAGAGCTCACTGTAAACACGACCCGACGCATCTGCACCAAGAGCTTGAGTTGCAGTCGAGTGTCCTCGACGTCACCGCCCACTACCCTATCGCTGAACTCTATTACGGCACCTCGCTGCACCCATCTCCCACCCACCTATTCCTCGGACATTCTAACGGACGATCACCCTCTCGTGGCCTCGTGCCCGCTCCCCCAGCCTAACCTCAAACGCAACGGCATGGACAACTTGGACAAACACGCAAAGAGCCTGAGCGGCGTATGGGTGCTGACGCTTGATGACGGTGGAGCTTTGGAGATCGATGAGCGAAGGCGTTTGCCCGGTGGGATGGGAGAGTGCTTGGCTCTCGAGCTCTAGTTCGGGAGGTGCTTGAAAAGGGCCCTATTGTCAAGGTGTCGGTCCTGGTGGTAAGCTACGACTCGGCGCGGTCATTCGGTAACGCCGACCAAAAGTCCGCCTCAATTTTGAGCGGGACCTCGCGTCGGCCCGCCATACGGAGCCAAGCCTGGAGACGGGGTGTCGCTTGCTAGAGCATGTTTCAACAGTTTAGACAACCTCGCGAGGTCGTCCGCGGTATCCCCCTTTCCTCACCAACCCGCGGAGCACTCCGCCTGGGAAGTACATCAGCATAATGTACGCACTGGGTGGAGGACTTCTTTTTACATCCAGACTGGTTTAGGAATTTTCGATACGTTGCTGTTTTGGTTCGCTTGTGCGTCAGCTTTCGTCTTTGGTCCACCGAGAAAAACATCTCTGACAGCTCTTCGGCTGTCGCAGACAACCCTCGCCATACGCTGATAATCAGCAGCAAGCGAGGATCGTGGAAAGAAACGGTACACGCGCTGGACCTGATCGGCGTTAGCCTCCTTGCGGCCGGACTGGTACTTCTCTTGGTCGGGAGTGAGTGCAGAGCTCGCTTCACGCAAGGTGTTTTTAGGAGCTCATGGAGCATCCACTTGATCAGTCAGCGTCGGGGTCAATCCCGCTCCCTGGAAATCAGTCAAGCCTATTGTTATGATGGCCGTCGGCAGTATTCTGCTCGTCGCTTTTAGCGTTTATGGTGCCGTCATTCCCAAGTATGGGCCAAGGTGAGCATCACTGAACAAACGTACTGCAATCATTCAGAGCTTTATAGAAAGGATGGGATCTTCCCTGTAGAAATGTTCAAGCGCCGGAATTTCGTCATCGCAGTCTTTGAAGCGTGTGCGTGCAGGACTTCACTGTGAAATGCTAGAGAGATGTACTGACACTCTCGCAGTTATTGAGGGGATCATCCTGTTTGGAGTAACAGACTTCTATCCAACCGTGGTTGCAGCGTTGTGGGAAACGCGGCCTGTCCTGATTGCTGCCCGCACGTCTTTGTTCTTTCTCGGCAGTCTCGTACTGGCCACTCCACGTGGGTTGCGAGTCGCTTAGGATGGAGCAGAAATTATAAGCTGGCTAACATACTTCTTTGCAGACTTTGTGCAAAATACCGCACGGTAAAATACCTGTTAATCGCTGGTTTCATTTTTTACGTCGTGGGTCTCGGCGCTATGTCGTCTGCCACGGCTTTTACGACCCAGCTGCCCAATCTGTACTTGGCGGTAGTTGGCATTGGATTTTCGACCATTCTCATCTTATTGGTAACCGTTGCCCAGCTGGACGGGCAGAGCGTATGTGGTACTGATCCCGCCGCGGCCCCCGAACTGATGAGGATATCCGCGTCTTGGGGTACGATGTTCCATTCTGACAACTGTCATCGGACGCATGCGTATCTGTTCTCATAATGCATGAGTGTGATGTTTTGATCCCACCGGATCACGTCCCGGGTTCGCCCACATTTGAGCCTCTTTGACTCGGTGCGGATATTATGAATGCTCACAGTATTGTCTTGATCGAAGGCTCTTGTGAGGTAAAAGGCAGTAACACCTTCTGGTGACTAAGTGAGCGTGAGCGTTACAGGCAGACTTACTGCAACCTCCACCACTAGCCGTTGTTCCACCTGCAGCCGTGCCCAAAAGTACTTCAGACGAGCCTCTTCCAAGCAGGTGATTCCTTGCAGATCTCTCTGCAGGCCTATCAGGAGCGCTCGAGCAAGGAGGAGAACTAGCCTGGAAACACTTGCGTGGTTAAAGTCTCGACTTGCCCCATAACAGGCCGACGACAGGTTGTTTTCTTTCCATGAAAAGGTGTCACCGATTCTCCGTCAGCGTGAGGTCAAAATGCGCGCCGAGCGGCTCACCACCCCGTCCTCTATTCTACACTTAAGGGCACTCGCGCTTGTTAACATCCTGATCTAACTTGGCGCATGTCAGCAAGCCTCGGCCTTATAAGAGCAGGAAGACTGATACGCGAGATGCTCGTCGTGCATGTTGAAAAAGTTGTGATCTGGTCGCCGTCCCAGCAGCTCTCTATTACTCGACGGTGACGGTACGCCGTCTTCAACAAGGAAATTTTGCTGTCCGACGTACTTTGTTAATATCGATTGCGGAGACCACCCAAAGGCGAGTAAATCAGGTCGAGCACGGGCGCCGAGCGGTGGTCGCGGTCATACAGGGCTGAGTTTTAGCGCAGAGCGGACCGGGCCATATGTCGACTGCCTGAGTGCAGTGTAGAGGGAGGGGGGCAGACTTCGACTAGCTGCGGGAGGTCGGGCACAAACCTGGCTACTCGCCCGTCTCGGTGAATTGTTCGAGGTTTCCGACGGCAGACCCGACGTCACGCAGAGTTACTGCCTGGAATGTGCGTTTGCGAGGGGGAGAAGCGGGCACAACTGGGAGCGGAAGTGGTTGATTTGACGACGCGCGAACGACTACGCTGTGTAGGATAGGAGTGGCGGAAGGCG
>ERZ1463038.853-NODE-853-length-10827-cov-12.675084_pt1 | contig 10827 bp, 20 predicted proteins | sample MGYA00564479_ERZ1463038 | MGnify/ENA primary metagenome ERZ1463038 (study PRJEB39244, sample SAMEA3635134) | Helicobacter pylori | study: EMG produced TPA metagenomics assembly of PRJEB11511 data set (Assembly of a 5300-year-old Helicobacter pylori... | reverse complement strand
CAGCGGTGTTTGAGGTCCGAGCTCGTGGTGATGTGGTTGAAAGCCAACCCGCACGCCGCTAGCGCGCTTCACTTGATCCTCTCCAAACCCGACGCGACTACTCCTCTTTGATCCCTCAGCCCTACGCTCAGAGTGCTGTGATGCCCGGCGCCGACCCAACCGAACTGTGCGTCGCTCCCACGCTCACGCGTCCCGGCGCGTATTGACCTCCTCTCGGCCGGCGAGCAGCGAGCACGGCGACTGGGCGGCGTGGGTGACGATCGAAGGCTCCCCAGTGCCCGTGTACAAGACGACTACGAAGCCGGAACTGCGCAAGACGACGTGCTACATCGAGGCGACGTCGGGGAAGGAGTTCCAGGTGCACTTCCGGGACGACCAGGAGGTGACGGATACGGACTGGGCTGCGATCCTCAAGATCGATGGGACCTCGTGCGCTTCCTTCTACAGTCGGACATGGGCAGCAGCTGACGCGGGAGGCAGGATGCTGTCGACGCTTGCCCCGCGCGCCTGGACTGCACGCCAGATGCCAACAGGTCACCCATGGCGTGAGATCCATTTTCTGGCGCGTCCCTCGTCCGAGGTAGGTCCTTCACCTGCTCTCCAGCGCACGAGAGCTGATCCAGAACTCGCGCAGTATACGGAGCAGGCGTTTGTGTTCAGCGCGCCGACGCTCACGGACGACCCCACGCTCTCGACCGCGGACGAGAACGTGATCAAAAATCTCGCGACGGTGCAAGTCTCTCTCTGTCGAGGCTCGCAGGGCGCGCCGACGTACCATCAGGCGGCCGCCGTCAAGGAGACGGTTCTGCACGAGCGGGCGAAGAAGGGGATGGTTTCGCACACAGCCAAGTGAGCAAACAGATGAAATGTTGGAGGGATCGGAATGCTGACTGGCGCGCAGGCTCGGGGCCGAGAAGCCGATGGTGGCCAAGACGTACTCTTCATTCGACTACATCGACCAGCCTGCGACGCCATTCTGGACGTTCGAGTTCAAGTACCTCTCGAGGGGTACGCTTGCGTCTTATTCTGTTGAACTCTGCTGGACCGTAGCGCTGACCCGCTCCCCGCCACGCACAGTCCTGCTCGAGCTCGGCGGGCACGTCGAATGTGCGCCTTGAGTCCCTTGAGTTCAGCGCCTTCGCTGAGCGCTGACGCCTCATCTCGTAGCCGAAGATACTCCGGAAGCCGAGCCTGCTCCTGCTAAGACCGGAAAGAAGCGCGCGCTCTCGCTGTCGCTCTCCCCGGACGACGACGACGACGACGACGACGGAGACGAGGTCGCACGGCTCAAGGCCCGGCTCGCCAAGCTGGAGGGCGAGCGTGGAGGCGAGAAGAAGATCAAGAAGGAGAAAGTCAAGCAGGAGAAGGTCACCTTCACGGAGAAGAAGGACAAGGACGGCAAGACGGTGCTTGTGCTTGATGATTGACGGGATTGGTGAGTCACCGGTACGCTGGATGCGCAAGTGGATCAGAGCTAACGAAGGTCTGTTTCTGTCAGAGTTCTGGAACTGTTGGTACGACTAGTTTTGCTGTGAAAAGGCCGCCGGCGTTGTGGTTCAAGATCGCACTCGACGCGGATCAGTTCAACTCGCGCGCTATAGCTGACGACTGCAGTACCCGCGCGTTCCAGGCAGACTACATGTTTGGCTCCAAGATTAAATACCAAAGCTTCACAAAGTCACCGCACGATGCTCCCCGCGCCGATCAGGATGTCTTGGCAGGCCGCGTTGAGGTGACCTTCAAGTGCCGCAGCACAAGTGCCGCAACAAGACCGGCAAGAAGCCCGTCGCTCTTATTATATGTAGGCGGAGCGGCGTAACGAAGTTGTACTTCGTTGCGGGGTTGAAAGTGGTCGTGAAAGACTAGTACATGGATCCTGCGAGGTCATCTCGCGTAGACGGGCGCACAGATCCACCCCCCGACATTCGACAGCGCCCGAATTCAGCACGATCAGCACTCCTTGCTGACCTGGGTCTGTACAGCTCGGTGAGGAACTGGTGAACAACTAGCTTTGACCAAGCCCATGAGCTCGAATCGCGCTCGTGGCCCGACCTCCTCCTTCGTGGACAAGGCTAAATAACGCAGTGAAAACAGGCTTTCCCGAAACTCCAAACCGTGTGGGAGCTTTAGAGCTCAGAATTCAGTCGCTTTATCGAGAGGTGTGGTACGTAAAAGTCGAACACGCGATGGGGAGCGCGAGAGCTCGATTCTGACCTAATCCGCGGTGGGCTGACTTCTAGACCTCACGTCTGGCACAACACGCTGTGATGCAGAGTAGGGGGCATAAATACTGAAGAAGGCAACCGGATACCTCACGCCTTGGCCCGCTCCTCGCGAGCCGAGGCAACCGTCGCGCGGTACGCCTTGACGACCTCCTCGAGGCGCGTCGACTTCTCGGGCCATTCGAGCGCCTTGTGTGCAGCGTCGAGGAGGTCCGCACTGATGGAATCAAGTTGATGAGATAAATTTCGTGGATCTCATTCGAGGAAAGAAGGGCACCTGTCCTGAAGCAGGGACTTGGTGACCTTGCGCGCCGCGCGGTCGATCGCGAGTCTGCTCGAGTCGAACGCCTGGTGAGCGACCGTGCGCCGGATCGCGAACTGCTTCATGAAGACCTAAAAATGAAGCTGGATTAGCAAATTACTCTTTACCCCGCGAGGCGAAGCCGAGACCCACGTCCGAAAGGTCGTGAAGGACCGTCGCCAGCTCTGCGTCGGCCGGGTCCGAGTACTCCATACGTCGCTTCTTGGGCGATCGGCGGGCAGCCTTTGCGATTGGCGCGATGAAGCTCTTGCTGGGACGGTGAGACTTCAAGCGGCGGTGCGAGGTGGTGACTTTGGCGAGTTTTGGCAGGGTGGGGACGACGATCGCTGGGGAGGGCACGGTGACGGCGATGGCGGGAATGGGTACGGGAAGCTTGTCGAGCTGTAGGGAGGAGAGTTCTCAGACAACGCGTCGTTGAACACAAAGTGTGCGCACCTCGACCGGGCGCTCGGGCGACGCGTCTTCCATCTGGACGTCAGGCTCGATGTCGGCCTCGTCGCCGCCGTCCTGTGCCTCGAAAATCTGGCTCGCAAATATCTCCATGATGCCCTTCCGCTGCTTGCGCGACATGCCCGCGACCTTGGCCTCGAGGATCTTGAGCGCCGAGTCGGCCGAGTCTGCGCCTTCCGAGTCGTCCGAGTCGTGCTCGGGCGCGTAGTTCGAGAACGAGAAGTCGGTCGAAGTGTCATGAGCTTCGAGATTGTTGTTGGGCAGGTGGGCCTGGTAGTTGGAGAAGGAAAAGTCGTTGGCGGGGTCCGACTCGAGGGCGAGGGTGGCGGGGCGGGCGATGATCGTTCTGAGTGTGCTGGAGTGTCAGCTCAGTACCATCGTTCGAGTATGGTGAAATATGACTGACGGCGCCTCCTCAGCGAACGCAACTTTGCTCTTGCGCGCCTTCTTCGTCAACGACGCCGAGTCCTCGCTTTCCGCTGACCCTCGCTTCCGCCCCGCCGGCTCGGACGCGCGAGTCTTTCGGAGATCAGGTTTCGGAGCAGGCGCAGGGTTCGGGAACGACTTGCGGGCTGCGGGCTTCGTGAGCTGTCTCGCGGCCGCGACTGAAGCGGGTGGGACGCGGGTAGGCTTCTTGGCGCAAGGGGTAGGCGAGTTGGAGGCCTGGTTGGGTGGAGGGGACGCGATGGCCGTCTCGCGCTTCGCGGCGCCGGCCTTCGCAGCGGGGCTCTTGGCGCCAGCGGGGATGTTCTCGATCTGAGCCAGCGGGAGGTCGGAATCGGAGGCGCTAACCGGGCTGATGCTGCGGGTGTTGGTCGCTTCGGCTTTCTTGGGCGCTGACTCGGGCGTCGGGAGGGTGTTGTCGATCGTCTCGAAGCTCTGCGCGTGTGCATCGTTAGCTCAAGCGTACCGATTCATAATCAACCTCGATCTTACCAGTCCTCTCTCAAACAGGACTCCTTCGAGTCTCGCGCGCATGCTGCCCTCGACCTCGAACACGATCTCATCCTCCTCGAGGCTCCCGCCGCGGTCGAGCTGCACCGAGTCGAGCGCCGGAGCCCTCAGAAGCACAAGGCGGACACTAATTCGTCCCGTGGTAGTTTTGATTGAAAGAACGACACGCTCGAGGGCCGAATAGGGCGATTCTAGGATCTGCTCCGTCGGCGCGTCGTCGTCGTCCGCAGTGGCGAAGGAAGTAGGTGGGGCGCCGGTGACGATCGCGGTGAAGCTGTCGGTCCCGAATGCGACGGGGTGGCCGTAGGTGATGTTGCGTGAGTGGGAGAGGAAGACCGAGTCGGAGTTGGTGAACGGGTGAGCGTTGGCGGAGAGCGTGAGCGTTGGGAGCAGGCGGTAGCTGCGGCGCGGTCACGAGATGAGCAGGTCGAATCATGGGCTTCATTAGAATGGGAACGTACCAGGTGCTTGCGCGATTGGAAAGCACGCTCAGGAGCCTTTTCGAGTCCTGCCCAGCACACCTAGGTCAGCACGCTGCTCACTCGCTCAGCGGCCTGGCACAAACCTCGGCAAAGCTACGCGAGTTCATGCTCAAGAGCTGCTTCCTGACCTGCTTTTTCGCTTCGCCGTCTACCCACAGCGACTCGGGAAAAACGTGCTCGGCCCAGGTCGTGCGAAGGTTCGGCTTGTCGACCGCGACGTGCAGGCCGAGCCGGAACGCGAGCTCGAGCGCCCTTTCAGTGAGTGGTTGATCTTTCAAGGAGCCAGGTCAGAAATCTGTACAGCATCAAGCTGAGAACGACCCACCCTTCGCCTCGTAGAGGATCGTCGCGAGGACGGCTGGGCCGAGCGTCGCGTTCTGTGCCAGGTGCGAGTAGTTCTTCGGCGAGTGCTCAGTCGAGTACTCGAAGACGTCCATGACCTCGAGTTATAACTTTCAGCTAAACGATTCGCATCTTAAATACGAGGGCCTTACCCGTCGCTTGATCATGAGGCGCAAGGGCGGGATCGAGAGCAGCGCGGCGAGTGGTGCGAACAGCGCAAGGCCCAGCGAGACTTTCTCTGTCGGATTTTGAAGTATGTCAGTGATGAAAAGCTTATAAGCGAGCCTGGGTGGCGCACCATCGTCCGAGACGACGCGATCGTCGCTCCCCCTCACAAACAGCTGATCAGCTCGGCCCTATCAGCTACATTCATTTACTAGCTCACCCGAAAGAAAAGCGCACCTTGATCCCCACGACTACTTCCTCGAGCACGCGCTCCCACCTCTCACCCGCAGCAGCCTTGCCGATGCCCCACCTGCTCGCGCCCGGCGCCGTCGTCGCGTTCCAGCACCGGTCGAGCTCGGTCCGGACGACCTGGAGCAAGGCCGAGATTAGGCGGAGCGTGGGCGAGTTGCACGAGGCGAGCAGGCTGAGGATTGTTGCCGATGGGAACGCGGACAGGAGAGCGGCGGGTGCGGGCGCCTTAAGCTGTGGCCAAGATTACTGGGTCAGCATATAAATCGCCGTGGTCAGCAGAGGCATGTGGCGTACGGTGAGCGAGGCGACGAAGGCCGAGAGCTGCGTGTGCGTCGGCGACGCCTTGTCGAGCGACGACAGCAGCCGCGACAGCGCGAGTGAGAGTGGAGCGCTCATCCTGAGTTTGGACGTCTCGGCCTGGGTAGGTGGGCAGCTCGCGGACCAGGCGACGAGGTCCGGCGAACGCGCGAGGTGGTGGCAGGACGCAACCCTCGCTCAACGGATCCAGCGTCAAAGTCGCGAGTCTGATCGTTTCCTAAACTATAAATACCCTATCGCTACACTATAAATACCCTATCGCTCGCTCACTTTCAAGCCTCCTAGAAGGATTTCTTGTTTGCGATACAATCATCCTCGGACGGGAGCAGCTGGATTCGCGCTTCGCAGCAGCGCGCGTGCTGCCAGTTTTCTCAATTCTTCATCTCCTCGGCCGACCAGTCGATTCCTCTCGTAATTTACAAGGTCGATTCCACTCGTAATTTACCAGTGACACTCATGCGCTCGCACTCACCCAGCGTCGCTCCTTTATCCTTATCGGGGAGATAACCCCGACCGCTCCAAATGATACAATCCTCTGCTTCATTCCGCCCAGCAGCGCGCTGTCGGGGGCCTGCACGAGCGAAGGAGCAAAAGAGCATCTGGAGAGCGCCCTCCCCGGCATCTTCAGTCAGGCCGAGAGCGCAATACGACTCTTGAGTGATGTTTTGACCTTCAGGTAGAATGTAATTGCTCTCAAAAGAGTGTCCGACAATGATCAAGATGGGCAGATCCCGCCGTGGACGGGCCAGTTCACGCCGTTCACGTATGTCGCCTGCGAAGACGCGAGGAACGCAACCGTGCTTCCTTGCTCCTTCGTCGTCCCCGCACGTAGCATGGGTACCCTCTCAACCGCCCTGAGCCGGTAATCGTCGGGCAAGGCGCGCAGAATGGCCGAGTCGGTCACGCCTGGGAAGACGGCGTTCACACGAATGTGCCACGGAGCCAGCTCCTGGGCAAGGGTGAGGCACAAGCCGCGAACAGCGAACTTTGAGGTAGCGTAGTCTGCTGATTTCGTCACTCACTGACATCCTTACCGGCTCAGGACCTCGCTGCGAGGAAAGCAGCGGGAGAGGGACTGCGGCAGCTGTTTAACGACCCGGCCCAGACCGCGGACCAAGAGAGCGCGAGTGCGGCACTTGAAAAGATCGCAGGCGAGATCGGTTCTGATCTTGTCACGGCTGGTGATTCCCCACGTCCCGATCGGCACCCAAGCGGCCATTAACGCTTGACTCCCAGTCGCGCTGGCGTGGGTGCTGCACAAGGCGCCGTACACCTTCCCCGTGGTTGGCGGCAGGAAAGTCGCGCAACTGAAGGGCAATATTGAGGTGAGCGTCCCGATGATCGAATACAGCAGCAAAGTAAGCTGACAAGCCCTGACCTAGGCGTTGAGTCTCAAGCTCTCGCCTGCACAAGTCAAAGAGCTCGACAACGTCAAGGCCTTCGAGCCTGGAGTCCCTCGTACGTATCAGCTCAGCACCACAGTTACTAGAGCTCCTACTGATCACCTTCTAGATGAAATGATCGGCCAAGATCCGAAGACGAACAGCGGGGAGGTCAACTTCCTCATGGCCGTCAGCGCCAACTACAGCTTTGTTCCGGCGGAGCAGTCTATCGTTGGCAGAGGTTGATATTCACACTGCCTGGATCAGTCTGATACGAAATGGAGCTGGGGTAACTATCATATTTCTGACATTCTTGACGCCCTTGCCGATGAGGTAGGGGGCGGTCGATGCGTGCAAGCACCGAGTAGCCCCTTTTGTAGCACAAGGATAGTGCCCAAACACATTATGGCAGCAACCAATTGCATTCTCAAGGTAGCAGCAATCAAAGATGAGACCTGCCGGCCGCCCGAATGCGAAGAGCGGGTGCGCGCTTGAGCTCGAGCTTGCCGATCTGCTGCAAGTGAACCTCCTGCAGGTTGTGACGTAGTCAGTTTGGTGAGATATTTGTATTGAGAGACTCTTCTACTCACATCGGGTCCCTGCGGACGACATCATCGTCAGCAATGATTTGAAAAGGAGCACGCGAAAGGACTCACGTCGGCGAATCGAAGCCAGCGCGCGATGGACCAGAACATGGCGATCGGAGTGTCCTCTGAGATAAGGACTTTGTATCAGTAGTGCATGCTGAGAGCGGTGTTCTTCAAATGCGAAAGTGCGCACGAGAGAGTCCCTGCGCGCCGTGCAACTGCAACGCACGGTCCAGTACGCCGCTCACGAGCTTCGGCACGAGTGCCTTTGCCATGCCAATCTCCTTCATAGCTCCCTTTGACTTGTGAAGGTCAATCTGGAACGTTGGATCGGTCAGATACAGGTTGCGCAATGAGAGGGCTTGTTCGAATCGGCAGGAGGGGTGCTCACCTGCAAGGCGGCCGTGAGAACAAGGAGGCGGGCCGTGTCGATGTCGATACGAGACTCAGCGATCGCCTGAACAACTGTCTCCCTGGTCGCCAACGTGGTACCGAAGGCGATCTTGGCGGGGTCCGTCGCGCGAAGTACCATCAAGTCTAAACCGCGCTCGGCCATGCCGATGAGGCGCATGCTGAAAGTTCGAGTTGTGAGTAGATACACTGAGAGGTTAGATATGAGACGCACCAGTGGTGAAGACGTCCAGGACCGAGACGGCCCTGAATAATCTCGAACCCGCGACCGACGCCACCGACGACGTTCGCGAGCGGGACACGCACGTTCGTGTAGGTGACTTCGAGGTGGCCCTCCGGAGCATCATCGTAGCCGAAGATCCGCATGGGGCGACCAAGCTTGACACCCGGCGTGTTGGCGGGCACGATGATGACGGTCTGCTGCTGGTGCCGCGCCGCGGTCGTGTCCGACTTGCCCATGACGAGATGAACCGCGTTGCGCGGGTCTCCGGCACCAGAGATCCACCTGGCAGAAGCAGAGTCTATACGTAAGCTCAAGTGGCATCCGGCTGAGACTTGGTACGTGCCACTTGCTGCCGTTGAGAACGACCTGGTCGCCCTCTATGCGCATCGCCGTCTTGATGTTGGTAGCACTGCGCCGCAAGTTTGTCAGCCTCCGAGTCTCAGGTGTTTCTTACTTTGAACTCACTCGGAAGAAGCAATGTTCGGCTCGGTCATGGCGAACGAGGACCGGATCTTGCCCTCGAGCAGCGGCTTCAGCCACATGTCCTTCTGCGAGTCCGTTCCATATCGTGCCAGAACCTCCATATTTCCCGTGTCCGGTGCGGAACAATTGCACGCTGTACCAGATTTTCAAAAACGTCAGCGCCCGATCCACCGCGATGCGCACACCGACTCACCCTCGGGAGCGACCTTGATGGCTATGAACCACGCGCAGATCAGCATGCAGTCACAAGCTGCAGTAGAGACAGACCTACATCGACCCATGATCTCAGCTGCAACGGCGTACTCGAGGTTGCTCAAGCATGAGCCCTCCGCGTAGTGTTCGCGCGACATCCACAGGTTGAAGAGCCCGAGGCGCTTCGACTTGGCCTTGAGCTCCTCGATCACGGCCGGGTAGCTCGCCCAGCGCGCGCTCGGCTCCTCAGAGACCTGGCTGTGGAACTTTGCCTCTGCGGGGATGCAGTCGTCCTCGACGAAGCGAATGAGCTTCGCAATGACGGTCTTCGCCTCCTCGCTAAACTTGGACTCGATCATCTCCCATGTCGCCGTCGAGAAGTGGTTGGAGAGGCCTGCAATGATGGCCATGTTGATGCGGTTGGAGGAGGACGGAGAGAGAGTTGTCGCATGCCGGCGTCGAGTTCGGTAGCGGCGTTTTGGGTCGGACCGGCCCGTGCTGCGCATCTGGGCGTCTAAGCCGGATCGACGAGGTGGGGCACCGCAACGAAGTCCCAACGACGTTGGCACATTTCTGCGCTCGGTAAGACCTGTTGCTCTGGGATCGCATCCATAGATGAGCGGTGCGGCGCGAGAGGCGCGAGAGCTCGGGAGGGGCCTCGCAGACAGTGCAAGCGGCAGCAGCAAGCCCGGTTCCTTGTTAGCAGTACCAAGTGCTTCAGATGCTGCACTCCGGTAACAAGGTAATCTAGGAGGTTCAAATTGCAGGCCTTCCGATGTTCCCCATCAACGTTCAGCCCCAGTTGATCGTACCGCCGTTCTGAAGAAGCGCAACAGTTCAACTTTGTGCCGAAATTTAAGCATGGAACTATAGCTCTTACCACACTGACGGTCAGTCCGTTGATGTACCCCGCCTTCCCCGAGACTACAGTACGAGCGGCGGAAGTTCTCAAGTCCATGGCGGGGGCGAAAAGGACTTTCATCAAGGGCCCTTTGGGAGCCTGAAACCCAGAGATATGGTGGGAAACTAACGCATCTTTCCAGCTCCCAATCAAGCGGGGAGCTACAAGAGCAGGCACTCTGAATCAACCAAGGATCCCCACCCGGCCGCCACCGGGCTCAGTTTCTCCTCGGGTTCGAGTACCCAGGCCCTCTCGCCTCGCGGTATACCTTCTTGCGCGCCTTCGCCGCCTTGTCCATGTCGTCCAACCTGCGCTTCTCGCGCCGCTCCCGTCGCTGGATCTTGCCCGCCTCGCCCTCGTCATCGCTCTCGACCTCACTCGGCTCCTCCGATCGCTCACGGTTGACCGCCACGAGTGCTTCGATGGCTGGGTCGAGCTCGGGCGCGGCGTCGTACGACTTCTGGACGAACTTGCGCGCGCCGACGCGGGTGCGGGAGAGGCGCGGGTCCGCCTGCTTGTTCGGCGCGGGCTTAAATCGCTTCGGTGGAGGTCGTGCGTCCGAATCCGAGTCGGAGATGGAAGGCGAGCGCGTGCGGAAGAGCGGCTTCTTGTCGGGCGATGGGGCGAGGTTGCGATGGCGAGCGATGGGCGACGAGGACGGGCCGGCGGTGGCGATGCGAGCGAGCGCGGCCGCTTTTGATGTTGCAGCGACGTGCGCCGCGTACGTGTTGGGCGAGAGTTGACGCATCATCCTTTGCTCGAGCGCAACCGCCGCGGCGTCGTCGTCTGAGTTGGACAGCACGATCGGCTCGCGCAGCCGCGCCTTCTCGCGCTCGGAGCGCTCGAGTGCGGCCTTTGCAACGTCGCCGAGCACGCGGGCGGGCGTAGGGGCCTGCTTCTTGCCCTCGCGCTTCTGTTGCCGCCGACGCTCCTTGGCCGTCTCGCCCTCGAGGTCGTCCGAGTCGGGCTCGCTCTCCTCTTCAGACGCTTCCGATTCCGAGTGGGAGTCGGAGTGGGATGAATCGTCGTCCGAGTCGGAGTGCTGCGCGCGCGTGCGAGAGTACGAGTCGCGCTTGTCGGCTGCAGTGGCGCGAGCCTCGCGGGAGCCGTTCGACTTGGCCGAGCGCCTGGAGGCAAGGGA
>ERZ1463038.852-NODE-852-length-10832-cov-14.788438_pt1 | contig 10832 bp, 17 predicted proteins | sample MGYA00564479_ERZ1463038 | MGnify/ENA primary metagenome ERZ1463038 (study PRJEB39244, sample SAMEA3635134) | Helicobacter pylori | study: EMG produced TPA metagenomics assembly of PRJEB11511 data set (Assembly of a 5300-year-old Helicobacter pylori... | reverse complement strand
CAGCGCACCGCATCGCCGACCGTCAGCCGCCCTCGCGCACCTCTCCAACGGCCACAGACGTTATTTATCTGCCGAACATCCAACTTTACACCCGCTTACATCGGCTCCTGCATGGCTGGCGTTATCGAGGCGCCGTCGATTACGTACATAGCTTCGAGCTTCGAGCGTGCCGTTGGTCGGCATCTCCCAAAGGGTCGCCAAGCGCCGCTGGCTGATCCCGTCCCGGGCGACGATCAGTCCGACTCGGAACGGGCCGGACGCTAGATCTTTAGCTCGCTAACCGGAGCGCACCCTCTCTCTGCTCCCCACCGCTCACTTGCCCCCAACGAGACCTCTCCCCAGCATCCGCACGCATACCGCCCAGTCTTCAACATGTCCACCGACAAGATCACGTTCCTCCTCAACTGGCACGCGACGCCGTACCACGCCCCCATCTTCCTCGCCCAGTCCAAGGGCTACTTCGCCGAGGAGGGCATCAAGGTCGCGATCCTCGGTACGCCGCCGCGGCACTTCAGCTGCCCAGCTCACACAACAACGCTGACCCTCCCCGCCCCCCATTTGCAGAGCCCAACGACCCGTCCGGTACATTTCTCTCCCGATCGATCAAGTGCGGGTGGGGTGCTGACGACGACTTCTCCAACAGACGTGACCGAGATCATTGGCAGGTGAGAAGCTCGGTCGCAAGTCCCCCCCATTACTGCCCGCTGACTGGCTTGCGTCTGTCCAGCGGCAAGATTGACATGGGAGCCAAGGCGATGGTCCACACCATCGCTGGAGCCGCCCGTGGCTTCCCCGTGACGTCCATTGGCAGTTCGTCAAGCGCGACCCGATGCGCTCCCCGCTAGTCTTGACCTTTACTGACCCCCCTTTCCTCGACACCGAAGCTCTCATGGACGAGGTGACAGATAACCAACCACAAGGGAGACGTCCTTCCAGCTCTCGCACCCTACCTCTACCTCGGTCTCGGTAACGTCCTCGCTGGCTTTAATCTTTAAAAACAACCACCCCCTTCATTGGGTTCGTCTCGAGTCATCTCGCTCCAAAGGAAGCGGAATGTTCGGACTAAAGCTACGCGGGTGCCCGTGTCTGAACTTCTCCTGCGCCTGCCCATCCGGCGTCGTCGTGCTCGACGTTGTCGAGTGCGGTCGCGCTGGGTGGGTGGGGCTTCAGAGTTTGATGGCCGGGCTGAGATTATACCGTTATCCATCGGATCTCCTTAGAAGGAGCGTCGTAGAGTTAGCTTGCGACCTGGCTTCCGTCTCCCTTTGGCCCCGTTCGTGGAGGGTGGAGGGGCTAACGCCGTCCTTGATTCTCTGCAGCCCATCACCGGCGTCGTCTACCTCGAGGGCTCTGGAGTCACCAGCGACTTCCAGAGCCTCCGTGGCAAGCGCATCGGCTACGTCGGTGCGTCCCTCGTCGCGGTCGTCTCCCTGAGCGGTCGCTGACGTTCCTCATGCAGGCGAGTTCGGCAAGATCCAGATCGACGAGCTTACCAAGTACTACGGCATGGTCCCCGGAGACTACACCGCCGTCCGCGTCGGCATGAACGTCAGCGGCTCGATCATCAACGGCAGCATCGACGCCGGCATCGGACTCGAGAACGTCCAGACCGTCGAGCTCGAGGAGTACTGCAAGGTTCGTACCGAATACCGCAGCTTTCAAATACTACTCAAGTCTCAGCTCACACTTCTGTACTCGTAGGAGCAGGGCCGTCCCATCAGCGACGTCAAGATGCTCCGCATTGACGAGCTCGCCGAACTCGGATGCTGCTGTGCGTCCTGTGTTCCTCGCCTCGCGTTCTCGGGCAAGAGACTGACCTGCTCCACCTTCCTTTAGGCTTCTGCTCCATCCGTTAGTTGTTACCCACCGTACAGCTGCTCCAAGTCTCATCGCCCCACTTCCGCAGTCTACATCGCCAACGACGCGTTCCTCGCTCGCGAGCCCCAGAAGGCCGCCGCCTTCATGAAGGCCGTCAAGAAGGCTGCCGACTTCCTCCAGGACAGCCCAGTCGAGGCCTGGAAGGAGTACTGCGCGTGCGTCGGCCTCCCGCCCCGCGGTCCCGGGCGCGTCCGCTCACGCTCTCCCTCGAAACAGGTTCAAGAAGACGATGAACACGCCCCTCAACGCCAAGATCTTCGAGAGGTCGTTCGCGTACATGTCCAAGGACCTCGTCAACGTCGACCGTGACTGGCAGAAGGTGTGAACCCTCGTCAACCCTTTCAAGGTCACCTGCTGACGTCCAGTCCCCCAGGTCACCAACTACTGCAAGAGGCTCGACATCCTGTCGGGTGACTTCACCCCCAACTACACCAAGTCAGCACAGAGCCTCTCTCGTTCCTTGCTGGCTCCCTAACATGACCTGTTCCCGCCTGCAGCGAGTTTGTCTCGTGGAAGCACCTCCCGGACCTTGCCGACCCCGAGGCCAACCAGATCCTCATCGCAAAGGCGCAGCAGCGCGTCAGCATCGAGGGTGGTGTCCTCAGCGGCCGCGGCGCCGCGCTCGTCTCGGCTTCCGCCTAAGCGGCGTCACGAGCTTGGTACCCACCACACGCTTCCGTCAGTGGAAGTTGTTGGATGAGGTAGCCCCAAACTCAAGAGGATCCCGACGTCTGCTGTGAATCAAATCCCAAAGTGTCCTTGCACCAACTCCCTGCCCAGACGGGTTCCTGCGCTTCCACTGCTTTGTAGTCCAAAAGTGAAGTGGACCGGACGCCTCAGCGCTCAGCGTCCGGTGGCGAAATCGACAGCCGGTGCGTTCGTTCCGGGGGCCTTGTAGTTGAAAACGCTGTAGTATGACTTGAGGAATGAGCTGAAGGAGAAGATGAATCAGCCTTGTACGTGTGCCCTCGCTTCCGAAATAGTCTCACTCTCCAACGATGGCGAAGACTAAGAATACGGGCTTGGGTCAGTTCACAAGCTTCGGAGCGCGGGGCGGAGATGCTCACGGATGCCGTTTGTGTCGTAAGTATCCAAACCAATGATCGCTCCTACGCAGTTGACGCCATCATTGCTGCCGATGTTAAAGTCTGCCGAGTTGATTGGGTAGGACCTTGTCGAGCCCGCGAAGGTCAGAGCAACGGATGGGGTTCTGCGAAAGGATCAGGATTTTGAGGATCAGTGAGTCAGATAAAGCAGCTTACTGGCTGCAAGGAAACATGTAGTATGTGGCGTCGCTGGTGCTGTCGATGTAGTCGTTGGATGCGTTCGGGATGGCCGAATCTGCTCGCGCGTCAGTCGGGTCGGCTTGACAGCGACTGGGCGACGAGTCTCTCAGATCGCATACGCCACGAATTTCGGAACGTAGATCAATGTCGTCCGGTTTCAAGGATTCAGCTTTACACCCTGGGAAGCAAAGTGGGAAAGGACCAACCCGGTGTCGATCGCGGCTGGGAAACCTGCGCCGCCAACTGCGTTCCCTGCCACGAGCGGAGCGGTAGCTTGGACCTCCCACTGTGGAGCGTATCACGTTAGCGTTTCACTTTCGTCAGACGGTCAGATAATGCGCACATAAGTCTTCGAGATCACAGGAGTGCTGCGACAGAGATGACAGCGAGCCGTCTAAGCGACTTCGCGGCAACTCAGACTCACTAGGTGATGTTGCCGGTGTACCGGGCGGTGTTCAACGCCCCAATTGAAGGCTCGGAACCCTTTGCGGTTTTGCGTGACAAATGGAATGCAAAGAGCTGGACGGTCGGAGGTCAGCAAGCCGCCACCACAAACGTCGGTGAGGTCCTACATTCGAGGTAAGCTTGCGCGCGGAGATCAGATTTTCGATGAAAGTGGGCTGCTTGGTCTGTTTGTGATGCATCAGCATCATGCGACTGTCAATTCTATAACGTCCGTACCAGTGCGAGACTCGAGAAGGCGAGACCAAACACGCCCGCCGCTGGGTCGCCCATGAAGTCGGAGGACTCTTTGGTGACCGCACCTACATACAATAGGTTAATCAGTAATTCAAAGTTTCTCAGCATGATTGAGAGGCTCACCAAAGTATTGCTTTGCCACCGCTATTCCAGCAACAGCGACAGTGTCGGTCGCAATTGAGCCTGATGCGCCACCTTGCCCGTACCTGAGACATCAAAGTCGAATCAGAAGCGTAATCACGAGAGATATACTTTTGTGCGCACTTGATGGAGAAAGGCGCCCCAGTGTCTTTGTAAGTTCTGTCAGAGGCTGTGCGAAGGAAGCCGGCGGAGCCGGTGATGTTGACAATGGGAAGCCAGAGATCCTGATGTGACGCTTCAGTGACATGAAATCAAATCATTAATTATCGAGACGTACTGCTGATCCAGTGTCTGTTTCGAAGGGCAGGTTAGCGGGATCCGGGCATGACGGCGAGATTCACCAAAGTTCACTTGCAGCACCCTAGGGAGGAGATGCATCTCAATATTAGCAGCATGCACTGCGGATGCGGTCCAAAAATATGCTCAGGACGCACTGAGGTGGCGTTCCGATGGCTTCAGAATCACATCACGGATCAGTGACCTGACCAGGGGCAACGCAAATGATTCGGGCTCACTCATAGGTCCGGTGTACTCGATGTCGTGCGTGTACATTATCCTGTCATCCAGCGCCACCGTGCCCGTTGCGCGCTTCCCGAGACTGGGCGGTGGCGTCGCGAAGAGCGTCGCGCTCCCTCTCGACTTTCCTGCGTGCTGACCGTACTTGCGATGGACGGCGGAGGCTTCGGCGGTAAGGAAGGAAAGGTTGAAGGTGCCGTTCGGGTGCCGGTACAGCTCACGCTGACCCGCCGTGCGTCGGCCGAGGATCCGCACCGAGCCCGGAGTCGCCGTCTCGAGAGAGATGGGTGAACCCTCGGCACCAGATATTGCCGAGAAGATAGCAGCGAAGACTGTGAAGCTGAGAAGCATTATGGGTGCAGAAGGGAAGTTAGGCGACGGAAGGGAGAGAGCAAAGGACGGGAGGATTTCGAGAGGAAGTCGCCCGGTGCGCGACCACCAGTCGTACTGCGGGATTCTTCCCTATGTCTTGACAATATTAAAGGGAAGCGAATCTGTAGTGCTCTGAGACCCGTCTAGAAGCATCAGCGGACGCTCCGTTCACTCTGCCTTTCTCGATCGGCGGCGCCTCACTCAGCGCTCAGTCGCTGGATGCGGGGCTCGTGGATGAAGTGGGTGTCCAGAATCATGAAATGAAGTCTTTCGATTGCTAGCGGTGCCCAATGCACGCGGGAGTGCGACACTGTGGCGGCCGGCTCCGCTGCCTTTGTCTCCCGGCAGGCACGCCGACCGCGACGCCAGCCCTCGTATCGAGTTGACGGGTCGTTGATTTACTGTGGTTAGTCTCATTCATCTGGCCCTGAGGCCTGATCGTCAACCCCTACCAGCTACCGCGACTTCAAACGCCAGACGAGTTGGTTTTGATCGCCGCAACGCTGGAATCGCATTAATCGCAACGAGTCGAAGCGTCGTACCGTGGTGGCGCCTCGAGAGCAGGGGGCCACGTTGGTTGTAGGATCTAAGTACAGCCACCATCTTGTGTAGCCCCTTTCGAGCCTTCACGAATGAGCCTCGCCCGCACGCTGCCGGGATCCACTCGCTGGATGCTCTCGCTGGCATAGGCCAGTCCGGCTTTGATCACGGGCTGAATCACATACACCTCTTTGTGTATCGATGTTTCATGCTGCAGTTCCTGCAGTAGGCTGATCCGCTTCCTGCATGAAAGCCTCGAGTCGCTCAACCCGATCGCCTTTTGCGGCAACAACCCACTGAGAAATATGTTGGGACACTTCTTCAGCTAGAGCGTGACTGGGATTAAATTGCGTCAGTTTCAAGGCAGCAAGACTGGGAAAAGGAGCGACAAACAGCTGGGCTCGCTGGTCCTCCGCGAAGCGAGGACGCGGCTCAAAGTCCGCGATGCAGAGTGATCCAACCGGTAGCGAGCTGATTGTTTCATTTTCCAAACCTTTCAGGAAGATTGGGACCCCTGCAAGAGCATGTCATGTTCAGTGAAGGGCTGGATCCAAGGCAAGCAGCAAGGACAGACCAGCGTAGAATCGTGCGCCGAGCGCAACCGTGCACGGGTTGTTTACGAAGCGCCAGTCGCGCGTCGTGTCGAGAATGACGAGACCGCGATCTCCGTTCAGCACGGTGTGGGCGCAGTAGGTGTCGCATCGCCGCAAGTCTCCGACGCCATCGAGCCCAGCCGTTGCGAGATGGCGGGACATGTCTCCGTCGAGGACGGCGATGATTGCCACGGTTGCTCCAAGATCTTTCTGGCACCGTGACAGAATATTTTGGAATGCCGGCGAGTTGACGAGGGAGGATGGGGAGGAGGAAGGTGGACGCTCGGAGAAGAGGTCGAGTGCGGACACGAGTGCCTGTCGAAGCGGCTCGGTCGATGGTAGGGGTGCGCAGAATACGCAATTGTCGAAAGGCGTGGGTGGGAGGGGATGGCCGGCCTCGGCCTCGGCGTCTGCGCGCGTTGGTGGTCGCGGCGGGTCGTCGATGTCCATCTGGTTCTGCTGCAAAGTGTCAGCCATGCGCAACGTCAGATTTTCAACACCGTACAGAGGAGTAAAGAGCCGCAAATTGGGCCCACGACTTGGCGGGCGGCGGCGACGAGCTGTCCAGCCGGACGCCGGTCTTTTCCAGCGCTCGCCTTGTCGATTTCAACGCCAGCTGGGCGAAGGAGTCCTTGCTAGCAAGAGCGAGCGGTGTAGGCTCAAGGCCCCATTCCGAGGGTGCGATCAATGAGGTGTCGCCCGGCGGCAAGAACGTGACGTCCGGGTGCCCGGGCGCGACGTCCTCGTATACTCCAGAGGTGGTTTCTTGGTACGATGAGACATGGATTTGAGCGGAGGAGGACCGTCTGGTGGAAGGAGCGACGAAGGAAGTGGGCGCGATGGATGATGGTCGACACCCGCCGGAGCCGGCGAAGAGGCCTGCCGCCCGAAGTTTGGCCGCAATCGTGTTCGGCATTCCTTTCTCTGCGCGGGTCGAGCGATGGTGTCGGCCTTGCAGGTCTGCAGTCGGTGCGGGAGGAACACTGCTGCAGCAGTCGGACTGGAGGACGAGGGGGTGCGAAGCTTCGAAGAAAGAGCGAAGCTGGATAGAGGAAAGTTGAGGGCGAGAGCAGTATTCATTATGAGTGGCGAGTAAAGATGCTTGACCCACGGCACCACACGTCACGGTGAATATCTCGTGGCGAGCAGAGGGCCCTCGGCGAGCGCCGAGTCCGCATAGTCCGTCGCTTTCCACAGCCCTCCAGTCCGGATGCTTCTGGGCCGATTCCAGACCATTCGTTAGTTTCGTTGAGAGGGTGGTGCCCCGAACTTCTGGTCCACACTTGGGAAACGCGTGCGTGGTCCCACGTCCGTGACCGGTGACCGTCGGCGTTTGAGCCGGGTGGTCGAGCTCGTGGCCCCGGGAAGATAAAAAGGTATCAGCCTCCTCTATATGCCAGTGTTTTTGAGTCCTTGATTCTATAAGATGCCCTTTATTCCGAGGACGACGCAGGCGATGATGCCCGCGACGACGCAGCCCGAAAGGAGGAAGCATATGTTCCTACGGGGCCGAAAGTCAGTCGCAGCTCATGCCATACTCACATGCCACGGCAAAAGCTCACACTTTCAAGCGGGAACCGGCCACTGGAGGCGGTGGAGGAGCTCCCTCGTACATTTGGACGTTGGTGCTGTGGCGGCAGTTAGGAAACGCCGTTGCCTAGGGCCGATAGAGGGGCTCACTATTCCGCCTCTGATTCACTGTGATATGAGGCCGACGGGCTCACACCTCGACTTGACGGCGCGGTGGAGAGGGGACTTGGGTGCATGCTGTCGTGCTCCGACTGTTTGGTCCAGCGAGGCCATGCCGTCAGCTGTCTCCGTCGAACCGCCCATCGGGTAGCTCTCGGATCCATCGGTGCGTCGTATCAAACGCTCACCTTGGTGGAAAACGACGCCTTGTTCGCCAACTGCGGATGCGCTGTGATGGCGGGGTCAGCGAAGAATGTGGGCCGGCGCGGTCACGGCTCGCCCTTTGCGGGCGACCAGTTGCTCGGAGCGAGAGACTTGAAGGTGGGTCAGCGAGGACCGGGCTGATGGGTCAGAGAACGAAGCGAACGGCGGAAGGGCGACGCGGTCGAGACATCTTCTCCAAGTGAGGGGAGCGAGCGGCGAGGAGGGGTGGGATCGAGCTCCTTGGGCAGGGGGCGTCTCAGCGCGGGGTGTGTGTGGTATCGAGGTTGAGTAAGCGAGAGGAGGGAAGACGACGAGTCCCCGCTATCGGCTGGTTGCAAACACAAGTCTCAAACACCGGGTCGTCGACGCGTGCTGCGGCCGCCCGGGTAGCGCGTCAAGAAGCGTGACCCAATAATCCGCAGGAGCGGGATGCTGATGGACAGCTCTTTTCAGATCGTTCAAGTTACGGAGCGGGACTGGTGGTTTGCGAGAGGGCACGGCGGGCTATTCCAACATTCCGTCAGGAGGGTGAGTCCGGGGACCGACGCGTTCACAGCTTGCTACTGATCCACCTTGGCGCCCTCCGCTCCACAAAGGCCACCATACCCTCTTTGACATTTTCTCCCGAGCTTAATGCGACACTTTCCGCCGAGTCGTTGACCCGGGTGACGCTCTCCTCCAAGTCCGCGACCTCCATGGACGCGTTGAACGCCATCTTGGTGAGTCGGACGCCGTCGGGGCTGCTGCTGCAGATCTCACCGGCCCACTCGAGGGCGGTGGATAGTACTTGGTCGTGTGGTACGACTTTGTTCACCACCCCCAAGTGATAGGCGTGCTGGGCGTCGAATAGTCGTCCCAGGATGGCGATTTCGGAGGCGCGTTGACGGCCTGGAGCATGCATTAGACGCGTATGATGATTGATGTGATGGCAAAACGTACCTATGTTACGTATGAGTCTGTTCAAAGCGCCCTGAGAGGCATCTGGAGGGTTCGGCTCGCGTCAATATGCCGCCGCCTGACTTCGCAGCGACGTCGGACGCACAAAGTCCTCGCTTGACCTCCGGAAGCCCCAGTTGTGCCTTCTCCGATGCAACTACCAAATCACTGGAATCACACTTGTTAGTCTCGACTTCAACAACGGGCATGGGGACGAACCAGTTGCACACAATCTCGAAGCCGCCGCCGATCGCGAGTCCGTTGACGGCTGCGATGATTGGCGTGACCCCGACGCGGCGGGACAGTCCGGCAGCACCAGTCTGTGTCATGACGCTGTCCTTGGATCCAGAAATTCCTGCAGTGGGCGCGAGATGTCAGCGAAATCCTGGCCTGTGAGATTCTTGCGACGAACCTCCTTTGCCTTCCTTGGTCGCCGCGAGCCACGCTTCCAGGTCACCTCCACAGCTGAAAGCACGCCCTGTTACCAAGGAATGAGCAAACAGTAGATTAAAAGTGGGTTTGTGACTCGCCGTTGCCTGTAACGACGATGGCCCTTTACAAGACGTCAGCTCGCCCCTCGGTGCTCCGACGGCCACCCATCGGCTCACCAGATCTCTGGCTCGGCATCGGCCCAGTCCAAGAACGTCCTAAGCTTGCCGCTGAGCTCGGTGAAGAAGGTGTTGAGCTTCTGGGGGCGATTGAGCGTGACCAGGAGCGTGTGCGGCTGCGGGTACGTGATGAGCACCTCGTTGTTGAAGTCGACCTTCGGTGGCGGGGTTGCGAACGCAGGAGTAGTTGACATGGTGTTTCGGTGCGAGGTGGAAGAGAACTTGCGCGGGGATCGGGGAAGACGCCCCAAGCCCCACATCCGGTCCGGCCAGCTTGCAGTTGCCGCCGGCCGGTCAACGTTCGTCTCCCCCTCACCACTCACGATGGCAAATCGCACACCTCGAGGCAAGCCAGTCAGGATTGGATGCTACAGGTCAGTCTCGGCGCCGTGTGCGAGCTGGTTCGGCCCCGCTCACCCCACCTTCCACGCAGCGGCTTCTGGGGGTGCGTCTGAACGCGGGGTCGTCGTGTCGTCGGGTCTGATCCATTGGTACGACAGAGACTCTGTACACGCTGCTAAGCAGCTCGTGGATACGGAGAAGGATGGGCTGGACTACGTCGTCGCGGACTACCTCGCCGAAGTGACGATGGGCCTGTTGGCGCGGCGCTCGCGACTCAGCAAGGACCCAGCGAAGGCTCGGCCTGGATACAGTGGGTTTCGTAACCTGAAAGTGAGACTAGTCAGCTGACCAGGGTTCAGTCGACGAGATCATTCCGCTCGTTCTGGAGGACCTGGTGCGTGGCTTCGCAGCTGGCTCAAGACCCGAGGCGCTGACGTTCCGAACAGCTCCCCAAGCTCGTCAAGTACAACATCAAGCTCGTCTGCAACGCCGGAGGACTCGACCCAGTCGGTCTCAAGCTTGCCATCGAGGCGTTCGCGGCCAAGAAGGGCCTTGGCGACCAAGTCCTCGTCGCAGCCGTCTTTGGCGACGACATCCAGGCGACGTACCCGTCCCTGCGAGACGGGTACGGCGCGATTGCACCATTTTCTCCGTTTGGAGATACGTCCGGAGACCGTGTCGAGAGCACAGGTGGATCGAGCAAGTTCCTCAGCGTCAACGCGTACGTCGGAGCAGCGGGCATCGCACAGGCGCTGGACGGTGGCGCGACGATCGTCGTCACAGGCCGCTGTGTTGACTCGGCATTGACGCTGGGACCACTTCTCCACGAATAGTAAGTCCCGACCTCCCCTCTGGACTGGGACTGGATCTCAAAGCGACTCGACAGCTCCTGGGACATTACCCGTGATTTCGACCGACTGGCGTCAGGCAGCCTGGCAGGGCACATCATCGAGTGCGGTGCGCAAGCTACTGGTGCGGTTTGATCTACTTGAGGAGTTTATCCGTGAGCGTTTATCCGTCGACCTTCA
>ERZ1463038.851-NODE-851-length-10834-cov-12.351702_pt1 | contig 10834 bp, 16 predicted proteins | sample MGYA00564479_ERZ1463038 | MGnify/ENA primary metagenome ERZ1463038 (study PRJEB39244, sample SAMEA3635134) | Helicobacter pylori | study: EMG produced TPA metagenomics assembly of PRJEB11511 data set (Assembly of a 5300-year-old Helicobacter pylori... | reverse complement strand
CCGACTGGGAGCACACCCCGAATTTGAAATTTGAAAGCTGACTCGGTCGAGCTCTTGAAGCTCCACAACGACGAAAATGAGAGGGCATACTCTTGGTCGCAAGACTGTACGTCAAGCCGATGCTCGGCCGCTGATCCAACTTTCGTGCAAAAGGGAAAGTCCGCGGAGTCACACCTGAGGCGCGCGTTTCGTCCTCGCGGCAGGTGAAGATTCTTGCGCCGCCATCGCGCACACTATCAACAACCCCACGCACACCTCTTGCCCACTATGCACTTGATGTTCTCGTAAGCCTCCCGAGAAGGTATCCAAGTGCTGTCTGCTAACAGCTTGCGCGCTCGAACAGCCTCAACCCGGATGGCACCCGCCTCTACTCGCTCAAGGTTCGTCTCTGCCCGCGTCGCTCTAGCTGCTTCGGCTGACCCTGTCCTCCGTTTGCAGAAGACCACCGCGTCTGGCGGAGTCACCAAGTCGGCCCACCCTGGTACATTTAGAGCTGGGAGAAGTGGTGAGAGCGGGCGGTAGCTAACGCAGGACCTCTCAGCCCGCTTTTCGCCTGACGACAAGTTCTCACGGCATCGCGTCACGATCAAGAAGCGCCACGGAATGTACGTGCGCGTCACTGGCGGGTGTGCGCGGGACTCGGAGGGGCAGGCGCTGACTCTGCGCTCTCGCCTGTCGCAGCCTCTTGACCCAGCTCCCGTGCAAGCCGCTCTAGAGCTGGACCGCCCCGGACTGAACTCGCGATCGAGGGACTCTCTACCATGTGAATGTAACAACAGTTGTTCCAGCAAACCGACTCTCCCGTTCCCCGTCCGCCTGAAACCCGCACAAAAAAAGTCCATGCTCAAGCCCGGCGCCCTACTCGACAAAGTCCATCACCTCGAGCTCGGCCAGCGCCCCCCGCAACTTGGCCATCCGAGCCTCAAGCTCTTCCAGCACGGCCGCGATCGCAATGGCCTCCTTGGCCGGGTCGAGCAGCGTGTCCTCCGCGGGGTCAGAGTCGACGACTGCCGCTGCGGTCGGTGCGGGGGGCGGGTGGAGCGCAAAGTAGTCGTGGAGGGCGCCCCGGACGGCGAGAGCGATCTCGTCGGGGTTGCGCCTGCCGGTGCTCCTACTCGCGGGTGCGCGCGCGATGCCAGAGGTCATACGCGCCGCGCCATCGTCCTGGGGTCGACTGCTGAGGGTCCACATGTTGCTCAGCACGAGGAAGGCGACGATGAAGGACAGGCCGGCGGAGACGGGGCTCATGCCGCCGAAGAGCTCGCCGACGCCCGAGGCGAGGTCGAGCACGGGGCGGATCGTGCGCAGGAACGGGTTGTCCGACGCGGTCGACTCGGCTGCCGCGGCGGACATGGACGGGCGCCGGCCCTGGTCGACCTCGCGCTGCTCCTCGAGCGAGGCCGTGTCCTCGTCGATCGAGGCGACTTCGGCGTCTTGCCCTTCGGAGAGGAACTCGGACCGGTGCGCGTGGATGTAGGCCCGCATCGACTTCTCGAGGTCGGCGTGGTATGTCTTCTGGCCTTCGATGCACGAGCGCTCGATGATGCCTGTGTGACCCGGAGGGTCAGCGTGCGGCTTGGCAGACAGTTGAATCGTAAAGAAAGAGGACTGACCCTTGATGAAGCTGCTCTTGGACCACTCGACGCCGGTGGTGACGAGGACACGGCAGGTGTTGTTTTTGGACCAGGTCATCGACGTGCGCGTCTTGACGCAGAACGCGCTTCCGCTCGGCACGTCGGGCGTGCGGGTCGAGGTGATGACGCAGACGTAGTCGTCAAAGTCGACATGCGCACTCTCGTCCGTGAGCAGGCACTTGGTCTGCTTCGGCCCGATCGAGCCGTTCAAAGGCTTGATGTAGCTCATCGTGCGCGCAAGCAGGTTCGAGCCCGACTTCTCGGGCGCCCAGTCCGAAATTTGCAGTTCTGCCGACGGCGGGAAGCATTTGGTCAGCAGCTGATCTGCGAGTGTCGCAGACGCGCGGAAGGAGGGCCGCACCGAGCAGTTTCTGGTTGTTGGTCCAAAAGTCCTTCATGAACCCGCTGGTGAACATGAGGTTGTAGATCTTCTCGGGTGCAGACGGGAAGGTCGTGTCCATGCAGACCTCCTTCAGGCCCTTGAGCGTCGGGAGCGTGTCGACCGTCTGCGGGTGCACCTTGAGGTCCTGCCTGCTCGCACGCGGGCTGCCGGGGCTGGGCCGGACGAGCTTGTCGCCTGGCACGGGCGGGCCAGTGGCGGACGTGCCCGTCTCGGCTCGCCGTCTGCCCCCGCTCAGGCCGCGCAGACGGCGGCGGGTCGGGCGGCCGTCGTCGTTTGACTCGATCGACGCGCCGTCGTCGTCCGAGTCGGGCACGTTGTCCGGCAGCGACGCGGACGGCGGGACGACCGGGTGCACCATGCGCCAGATGTTGCAGATTAGGTCGTGCGTCGTGTCACGCGAGAGGAACGACGCGAACGTGTACTGGGCGCGGTCCATCGTCAGCGGAGCCCGCGGTGCGAAGGCGATGAGAGAAAGAGACTGACGCGAGCGTGCAGCGTCGTGACTTGGATCGCGTTGGGAATCACGTACGCCGTCATGCGCTTCTCGATCGAGACAATCTCGGCGAAGGGGAGCGTGTGCTGCAACGACGCGGAGTGAGCGGGGCGCTCGGTGCCGCTTGCGGGCTCGAGAAGGAGCACGGACCGTGGTGACCCAGCCAAAGATGTTCGCGTTGAAGGAGAGGTGGTGCTCGGAGATGTACAGTCGCCCCTGGATGAGAATCTCGCGCTGCAGAGCACATCCGTAGTCTGGGCAACGACATGTCAGCGGCGTCCTCGCACGACCAGCGCGGTGCGCACCCTCGATGAGATAGTCATCATCAGGAATGTTCTTGAAGATGGCGTGAAAGTCGGCGTTCCTCTTGCTGCTCGCGACCGCGTACCCGGTCCCGAGCTGGCTCACGACGTCGTCGAAGTCGCCCAGCAGGTCAATCTGGAGCGCGCCGCCGTTCTCCGTTCCAGCGACCGAGAGCCCGCCGTCCGACTCGGTATCGAGGCTCTCCCTCGACGTCGGTGGGCTCGTTCCAGACCGGCCCAGCGCGGCGATGGCGACGGGGTGTCGCAGCTGGGCCGACGGCGACGCGAGCGCGACGCCCGACAGCGCGAGCGCGCCTGCGATCCCACCCGACGTCGAGCGCTTCTTGTTGTTGCGGCTTGACGAGGGCGAGCGCACGTTCGGCGGTTTGGGGGCAAGGTATGAGCCCGAGGCGTCCTGCGAGTTGACGGACGCGCTGCGGCTGCTCGGCCGGCTCGAGACGGTGCCAAGGCTCGTCGGCGGCGACGAGGGCAGCGCGGGGGTCGGCAGTGGTGGGGGCTGGGTGAAGGTGACGTAGCTGCTGCTGTCGGACGTGGTGGCCGAGCGGGGGCGACCGTTGCCGTTCGCGTGCCCGTTCGAGCTCGCGCTTGACGACGCGAGCATCTCCCCCGTCGGCTCGCCTGGCCGCCCTGGAACAGGCGTGAGCAGCCCAGACGATTCGTCGGTCTGGACTGGGCGGAGCTCAGGGCTCGGCTCGGCGACGAGCAACTCTGGCGCTTGTACGAGGGTCGTGCGGCCGCGCTCGGCGACGCTCAGCTGGTCGAAGGTGAGGCTGCCCTCGCCCAGCGTGCCCACAGAGACGCTCCCGTTCGCAAACAGGCTCCGGGCGTCCGCCACGGCCGACTGCGCCGAGCGGCGGCTGCTCCCCGAGGCGTCCGACACGCTGCGGCCCCGCTTCGTGACGGGCACGTCGGGCACGAGCAGCGACGACGAGCTCTCGACGCGGTTCCCGAGCGTCGTCGCAGCCTTCGAGTGCCGCGACGGAGTGGGCGACGGTGGGGCGCCGCCGAACTCGCGAAACTCGTTCTGTGGGCGGGACAGAGGTCAGCGCGTCGCGTGCAGGCGTCAGAGGCGAGAGAGCGTACTGGGTCCGGCGTGTTGGGCCGCTCGGGCGTGGACGACATCTGCCGCTCACTTCCATTGGTCGAAGGCGTCCTCCGCTTCTTGCCAAAGCCCAGCATCGCGGAGTAGGCGTGAGGAAAGAGCGGAACAGCAACCTCGGTCGGGCACCTCAGACCGTATGGCCGCAGTTGGACTTGGCTTAGCAAACGCGCTCTGGCCTTTCCGCTTCCGGATCTGTCCCTCTTCTTGTACTTGTACAGGAAATCTTACTCTGCGGTGTGCTCCCTGACCAGACGTTGCTCTTTCCTGTCGACGACGAAAAAGAAAGTGGGGAAGCCCCTGTCTGCCGTTGCGCGAAGGAGTTGCTTTCCTTTACGATCGACATGACACCCCAGTACTTTCGCGTTGGGTAATAGAGAGAGATCAGCTCAGGGTCTTGTCAAAACGGGCGTCAGCCAAAGAAGCAGGTGATGCCGGAGATCTCTGCCAAAGCGCTGTCCCATCCAAGGCCGGAGTTCAGGGTGCTCGACACACTTTCTCCCAGACTGAGGACAGTGTATACTTATGGCTTATCCTGCTCGAGCACCCACCCCGAGTCGACTCGACTCGCCGACCGCCCACCTCCACAACTCCTCGGAGGCGCCACCACCCGCCAGTCATCACTTCGACCAATGTCTCGCGACGTGCACTCAACTTCGGTTCCTTCTCAAGCAAAAACTTACACACCCCGATCCATCTCATATCAAGCTGCACGGAGTCTATTTTCAAGCCCGGCTCGCCCAGTGCCGTTGCGGCCATCATCTCTGTTTCTCGTCGTCCTCGCGAGATCACGAACGGAGCTCCAAGGCGGAGGACAAACATACAAGCAGCACTCACCATGGCCCCCGCTCACAAAGCTTATCATATCTCCTCCCCAAGTGCGGTTTCTTCGAGTCGAGTGACACAGGTCGAGCGAGAGCCACGTCGCGCGGCGGCGCCGCTCCCTCAGTACACGCAGATTCGCGGTGGTCTTCCGGAGGTGATTGAAGGTCAGTCATTTAAAACTAGGAAACTGACACAGAGGGTCGATCAGGCGGTCGTTCTTGCGCCATTCCGAACGCTACGAGAGGCGCTCGTCGGCCTCCCGCACGCGTTCAAAACGCACTGCGACGCACTCGCACGATACAACATTCCCTGGGACACCCAGCCACCACACCAGGGAAGAACTCACCAAGGCTCAATGCCATGTGATGACTGCATCACGGCGATCCAGCTCGCGCTCGTCGGTCCTTCGACACTCCCCGCGCGGAGCCTCGCCGACTCCCTCGTCTGGTCCCTCGGGTGCATGGGCGAGCTCGCCGCGCAAGGAAAGTTTTGCGCCAAGCACCTCGACATGTCCCACCTTCAGGCGTACTTTCGGTTGCGCGAGACATATGATTCGCGGCCGACGGACGTCGCTGCGAGTCCTTGTGAAACGAGGCCGCAAGAGTCTCGCAAAAGATCTATGGAAAGTTGATTTAGGACGATTCAATCATCCTTTGTGCTTACTCTTGCCTAGATGCAGCGGGAGACTCTGCGCATCCAGCCGCCTCCGGGACAGCGGCCGTCGGGTTCTCGCCCATCGTAAGCGAGATCATCCAGAGCGCGCAGATTCATTACAGTGTTATTCAAAGGGTTGTTATCGGTCTATCCCGGGTGGATGAGCGAGCATGGAGTGCCGTGCAGCACCGTCGTACCATGGAGCTTGTCGGGTTTGAGCTCTCCACGATTGAGCGGATCATTGACGGGATCACAGAGGCGATCCGAGCTTCAATCGCGGATGATTCGGAGCATGGAGCTTGTGGCGGAATTATGTCAGGCGGATTGTTTGGGCGGTCTAGAGATGTGAGCAGGACGAAGGTGCCGGTCGCTCGTCCCAGTTCCTCAGGAGCCCGGCCGAGGTCTCCCAGTCGATGAGAAACATTGTTCAGACTACTGGCGGAGGAATCGAGATGGTGAAACTCGCTTGCTTGACGGCGGCTGAACAAACACTTGTCCGTTCGGTCGCTGGGAGTCTCAGTCCGCGGAGCAGCGAGGGGACAGTATCCGCACTTGAGCTGGCCACAACACGCTAGTTACACTCTCAGGGTCTGTAAATAGGACCTCCTCCACGTTCGTTGGTTGCACACGCTATTGAAGCTTTGGTGCGTCCTAGTGTGTATGGTAGGACAACAACTAAACAACAGCACGGCGTCGCCACGAGTCCACGGTATGCGAACGCAATCAGCCGAGTCTCTTGATTTGGGAGTTCACTCTGAGCCATGTCTTGCCTACGTAGGTACATGCATGCGCGATCGGCCGGGCGCCCCGCGCGGGGAGATCCGTGTCGGACGATCCTGGAGCAACGCGAGCGGAATGCGGCGAGTGTTTGGGAACGCGCACGTGAACGTGAAGGCTATCCGGGAGGCCCTTGAGAGCCAGTCTCTTGCTTCTGCTCGCTACCCCGTCTTCTATCCTCCACACAGTTTCCGTGGCCGAGCGACACCCTCCCAAAGCTGCCTCGCCACCACCTGCCGCCACCGCTCGGGAGCACGTTGAGCGATCAGATCCAGAGGAGCAGGTGATTCTGTTTTACGTATATGCCCAGTATTTGGTGTTGATACCATTTTCTCGTGTACGAAGGATGGCGCACCCGAAGACTCCCAAACGACTTGCAGACCAAGTCCTTGAGAGTGAGTCGCCCCCGTGTCGCGAGTTTCCCTTCCGGCCGCATAAGTTGACATGCAGCTGCTCAGTCTCCATCTCGAACGCCCCCCGCCGACCCAGTCGCGACCACACTCCCTTCTCCGACCTCACCCCACGCTCCCTCTCCACATCCATCCCTCCCGCCTCTGATGCCCTCGGTGCGAGCCCCAGAAAACCGGGACTTCCTCGGTCCAGCTCGATGGGACGGCTTCTAGCCCGAAAGATCTCGTTCGCGTTCGAACTCCGAAAGAAGGAGCGAGACTCCGCGTCGTTCGTCGCGGCGCACGACCCAATGCCCTCGTCGTCGTCACCCACTGGGATCTACTATCGCGACACTCCACTCGGCGTGCAAACTGCACCGTTGCACATCACTCGAGACATATTCGTCAACGACGAGGACGCGATGGAGCACTTGGCTGGCAGTGAGCCAAGCTCGCCGACGCTGGAGACGTCGCGGCGACGCTATGGTCTTCCACCCGCACCTCGAGTTCAAAAAGGTCCGATACTTTGCTTCGCCACCTCCTGCATGATTCATCCTGACCTTCGCTCAACAGTGACACCGGACGTGTCGTCCATGTCCGTGGACCGGCCGCACTCGGTCGTGACGAGCAAACTCTCCACATTCGCACCCCGGCCAGCTTTGACAGGGATCGCGCTATGAGAGGTTCCCCTAGGCTCGTGTATTAAGATAGTAAATAGGTAGTCCACTGGTATAATCAGCTAGAAGTTCGTACTCGATGTCGTGGACCCCGCCGGGCGAGCAGCTGAGCCACAGCGGAGCCACAAGGAGCTCGCTGCGAGAACTGAACTGGAGCCAGGTGACTTGAGCTGAGGCCCTACCCTGGAGCTTTGAGTTCACTCGGGTCTTGGTTCAGGAGACAATGCTTGGGTGGATCGAACGGCGACGGGCGACCGGGAGCAAATCTCGAGATTCCGAGTCCGCAAGAATGATGCGAGTATTACTGGTGTCCAGTGACATCTACGAGGCCGATTATATGGAGAGGATATCGAGATGCGAGATGGAAGAGTGTCTACGCGGTCGTGCGGCGCGTGAAGATGACGTCCCTGGGCTTTTGCGGCATCACGATCATCTGGGGACCTGAGAGGGTCAGCGCAGTCCACGTCAGCGAGGGGAGGAAAGCGCACAGTCGTGTAGTCGTTTCCGGGGAACTCGCCCGGCAATGTCCAGGTGACCTCGCGGATGAGAGTCGCAACGATCGTACCGATCTGGAGGTTCGCAAACTGCTCCCCGATGCACCTGTGTCGGCCAGCACCGAATGGCAGGTCTGAACAGCGCAAGAAAGTCAGCATTTGAACCCCGACGGGCACTCGGTGCAGTGGCGGTGAGGTTCGCAAAGCGAAGCAGGGCCGGTACCGCATGGAGCGGAAAAGGTGAAAAGAAGGTACTCACAGGCCGACTTTCCGCCCTTGGAGATCTTGCCCCATCCAAAGTCCTCCTCCTCGGTGTCCTCCTCGCCCGCAACCGGCTGCTTGCCGTCCATCCACCTCGTCTCGTCGAACTTGTCGCCCTCGCCCCAGATCTTGTTGTCGACCATGCTGAAGCCCGGTGCGGCGAGCACAAAGTGGCCCTTCGGGACGGTGTACTCGACGTTCTCGAGGCGCTTCGCCTCGGCGGCCGAGATCCCTGGCTCGGCGGCGGGGGAGCCGACGGACGCGGGGACGGGGCAGTCAGAGATGACCTTGCGCATGAGCGAGTGAAGAGGCGGGTGCAGGCGGAGGACCTCCTTGATGAAGGCGGTGAGGATCGGCGTCGCGAGCGTCTCGTGCTCGAGGGGTCGGAATCCACCATGGCCGTCGCCGTGGTACTCGACCTGCTCGTCGTAGAGGGATTTCCTGCAAAAGCGTTGCTGGTCAGGAAATGCCGAACAATAGAAGTGCGAGGAGACGCACTGGAGGTCCTGACGTTGTCCGAGGCGGAGGATCGACCACGCGCCGGTGGCGGCACTGGTGTGCTGGCCGGCCATGAGGAGCGCAATCATGATGTGGGCGATTTGCTTGTCTGTCAGCGGCTCGCCGGTCTTGTACACCTGGTTCTGGAGCGCCGTGAGCATGTCGTCGTCCGGCTGCGGGGGCAAAACATCAGCTCAGCTCGGTAGGCGGAAGGAAGGGGATCCGGCCCACCTCCTCGTTGGAAAGACGGCGCTTTTCGAGGATGTTGACGTAGAACTCTCGCATCTTGAGCTGCGCCACATCGCGGCGCTTGTAGGACGGGAGCGGGAGGTTCGGGAAGACGAAGTTCTGCAGAGGCGTCGATTCATGTCCATGGTTAGCTCTCCCCTCCCAATCCAGTGCGAAAGCACCCTGAGCGCACCAGGGGAGTGAATCCACCGTCGAGGTCGTGGTACAGGCCGGCGAAGGACTTGTCCATGCCCGCGCGGATCTCCTTGCCTTGCAGGGTCGCAGTCGCGGTGCAGATGGTGATCTCCGAAGAGGTGGTGAAGCTGATACGAGCAAGGAATTCGCGTGAGCATGAGAAAGAATCCTCGGCGGGATCGCGCTCGCGAAGCTGGCAGAGTTCACGCACGCGTCAATGGTCCTGGTAGTTTGCGTCTGGAGCCCATCGCAAGCGCATCAGCCTCGCACTCCACTCCACTCATTCAACAATCGGAAGGGGGCTCACGTCGTTCTCGAACACGGTCTTGCTGAAGTAGTCGAGCACCTCGCCACGGATGATACCGACGTACTTGCGGAAGTTCTCGGTCGTGAGGCCGACCTTGACGAACTTCTTCTGCTGCATGAGGATCTCGTTCGGGACATCGTAGACGACCTCGGTTCCAAAGACGCTGCGAAGACGCAAAAAAGAGGAAGGGCCCCGTGTCAGCGCCTCAATCCTAATCGAAGCTCATGATGGCCTCCGCAGCTGTGCAAGACCGCGCCGAGCTGCAGTACTTACGGGGTGGTAAGGTGGGTGTAGGCCTCCTCGGCGTTGACGTGCGCGAGCTTGCCGTTCAGGACGAAGTTGTTACCGTTCGGGCCCAGCGTCGCCGTGATCCACTTTCCAAGGAGCGGGTACGTGAAGACGGGTCCGTACTGCAGACAGGAACAAGAAGCACGACGCGTCAGCGCCTCGGTCGTCTCCGATGCGCGCTCCGCACGATGCCGCCCCCAACACGCCCGCGCGCACGATCCCTCCCGGCGGCTTCCACGACGCGATCCGCCGTCGGGAGGCAGCAAGACAGCACTCACCTTCTCACGGCAGGCGCCCATGAAGCCGATCGGGTCCATTCCGTACCTGTGGACGGCCGGGCGACGAGTCAGCTCACGCGTCTTCGAAGGGTCTTCGCCTCGGCGCAGGGGCGACGCACGCGACAGCACAGCCAATGACGGGAACATAGTGGAAGACGACTGGGGGCAGGGTGTGGTCCCGGGGCTTGACCTGGTCGACGGCAAGATTGCGAAAGCGGTGAGCACGGATCGCGAGCACGGCGCCGCGCGGAGCGACGTACGAGCTGCTGGAGGACGTTGAGCGCGACGATGCCGAGGCAGACGGCCACGAAGCTCAGGAAGCCGATGGCGGCAGTCACGAGGAACGACATGATGACGGTGGCGGAGAGACGGGAGCAGTCGTCGGCCAATCTGAGCGGGCGGATGGAAGTCCCGAGCGCTCAGTGCGAGGTGTTCTTGGTCGCGTCGCTGCCGTCAGCGTGGCTCGACGCGTCAAGCTGGCCTTCTCGTCTACAGATCGCAACCGCCCACTACTTTGCGAGGTTTGATGGACGTGAAGCAGTCCTGCCCTTGAACTCGACATTCGAGCATCCCAGACTCCGAAGCGGTTCAGCTCGTCCCAGGCGGACGCCGCCAGCTCAGTCAAGTCGTACAACATTGCAGGGCTTCGTCTGCCCATTCGAGGTCCAGGTCCGGGGAAGGACAGGTGAGGCCTGGCCCCGAGCGGCACCTCCCAGCCGTCTGCGCACGCACTCCCTCCCAGCTCGCGACCCCTTCGGCTCGCTTCGTTCCCGCTCAAACGAAGCGGTACGCATCCGCCGAGATCAGGTACGGAATGTCCTGATTCGGAGGCTCGCGGATGGCGAAGACGAGGATGAAGGTTTGGGAGAAGGTGCGCGGGAGGAGGTCGAACGTTTTCGAGTGGTTCGTGCCGACTGGGGGGTGCGCAAGGTGGTCGCCGTGGGTAACCTGTGCTACGCGGTCAGTTCGGCGGACTTGCTCCACAACCGGTAGTGCCAAGCGGCCGCACCT
>ERZ1463038.850-NODE-850-length-10853-cov-15.375718_pt1 | contig 10853 bp, 12 predicted proteins | sample MGYA00564479_ERZ1463038 | MGnify/ENA primary metagenome ERZ1463038 (study PRJEB39244, sample SAMEA3635134) | Helicobacter pylori | study: EMG produced TPA metagenomics assembly of PRJEB11511 data set (Assembly of a 5300-year-old Helicobacter pylori... | reverse complement strand
AGCCGAGCCGGGAGGAGAGGCCGCCGGACGAAACGGGCGTCTGAAGTCACTCCCTTCTTGCACCCCCAATGGACCAGAAGACGTAATGATCGCAGAATAATCGGTCCGTGAAGTGGTGCGAGCCAGGGTGTTGCGCTCAGTCTCGTGGCACTTGCGTTTGGGAACCAGCGACGCGTCTGCATAGGACTCCCGAGTTGCGAGCGACAGAACAACTCTCCATCTGTTGTGTATTTATTATGCTTTTTGTCCAAATTTGTTGATGGTCTGAACCTCTTCTCGAACCTACACCGGGGCCGCGCAACCAAACGAACTGGCGGACCCAGCTGCGATCGCCTCGCGGAGGTCCGTTCCCTGTTCGCAAGGACGCTCAGTATACGCTCAAAGTGTGTCCTTAGGCCTGAACTGACTGTTGCCCACAATCCCAACGCGGCGGTGGCGACAGCCGCGATGAAGAAGAGGAAGTTGGCGAACTTGAATGCAACGCGTTTGCGCCCGCCACTCATGATCCCACGCTTCCAGCGAGACTGGCACACGAGTGGTGTAAGCTGTACTTTCTCGGCTTTGTATCTCAGCTAAAAACGCGCGTACCATGCTCCTCCAGGTGTCGGCGCGCACAGGTGCGACGCCCGGGGTGGTGAATGGCTCGTCGGCGGATGCGGCGTCAATGGCGATGTCAAGCCCAAGCATCATCGCAGGCGGAAAGGTGTAGGTAAAGTGGAAAATGCAGACGGCAGCGACTGAGAAAAACGAGTAAGCGCGGGTTTGGGGGTTGGATCGCAGCGAGCTTTGCAGCATACCAAGTCCACTCAGAGCTCCGATAGCTGGAATTGCGGACCCGATCACGAAAGCCAGAGACCAGTAGACTACTACCATTGGGTACCAGAGCATTCGGCCCTTGCGAGACGTCATGGCCGGGCTGGAGTCGCTTGCGGTCAGCGAAGCAGCCTCCTGGCGTGCAGGTGATCGGCTCACCCGTTAAACAGGTCCTCGACTATTGAAATATAGACCACCTTTAATTGCTTTCGGTTAGCTGGAAAAACCATAGAGGCTTTAGGGCAACAAACCTTGAGACCAATGTTGCCGTAGAGGCCTGTGCATTGATTTCGAGTCAGTGTTCTGCGGCAATACGCACTTCACCCCAGCTTGACCAGGCGGAGAGGAAGAGAGACTAACCTGCGGCAATTGTTCCAGTAACCATCGCAATCACGTTGCCGATCGTCTGCCATGCATACTTGGAGACGCCCTGGTAAGCTTGGGGGAGTGTGAACCTGCACAAGCGGAGGATCAGAACTCAAACTTAAAGCGGTTCTTCCTATCAAAATCCATCTTACTGGCCCTGGTATGAGTAAATGAAAACCCCGTAGAGCAAATACGCGCTAAAGATGAGCGCTTGAGCAAGCGCCATGCCGCGGATGAAGTCCCGTGGGCGCCTCATCTCAGCCATTATTTCGGGGAATATCATGGCACCTGAAAAGTGGAAGGATCAGCGCGAGACTCAGGCGACGTGAGAGTCCCGACTGCGACAAACCTCCAAAGGCTGTGACAGGGTTACGGTCAGTAAGGCGGCAAAGTGGTTGGTGATTGACGAGCACTCACCAAATACCATGTTGAAAACACCATTCACTTGCGCAAACAGAGGCTGGTGGACGATTGATTGGACAAGGATCGGCCCGGCGTCGATGCCGTAGGTCGCCTTCGCAGAGATGTAGTTGGGAGCCGAGTGGGCGACGAATCCCATCGACAGGAAGATCAGAAGAAGATTTACTGCGCGATAATTCATTCAGTAGTAGTCGCGTAGAGCGCAGGAGGAGCTCGTACGCCAAACAGACGCGTTCGCGACAACGCCGAAGTTCTGAAGGCCGCGGATCTGGCCGAGGAACATGCCTACGAGGGCCCAGATAACTACACAGACGGAGAAGCAAACACGGTTCTTGGTGACTTCCGTGAGTGATTGTCCATTGGTGAGGCACTGCGATTATGAGGGTCAGCGAGCCCTTGGTCCGAAAGGTGCGCGTCTTGCTCACAATGAGCCCGACGTTGAGAACAAGCTGCACGGATTGAAGAATCGAGCACAGATGGCGTGCCCAACTGCCGAAGATCCGGCCAGCGAGATCACCATAAGTCTTGACTGGGTAGCGGACCGAGTCGAGGCGAAGGAACAGCCGGCAGAGCATCGTTCCACCGAGCGCGGCGGACGCGCCAAAGAGGACGTAGAGAAGCACTCCAGGGATAATTCCGACCGACATGATCGCGTATGGAGCGTTGAATGGGCCGAGAATATCACCTGCGGCGGGGGACGGTGTTCAGCGCGAACCCACCACCGAAGCTGGAAAGGGCACGCACAGGTGATCAAAAAGAATACAGTCGCCCATCCAGCTTGGCGAAGAACTCGTCGTGCGTTCGAGTATTCGGTCTCGGACTGTGACAGACCGACCAAGTCGTCCTCGCTTTGAGCCGGCGCCTCGTCCGCCATCGCATCCTCCACTTTTCCTCCCGTGACCTTTCTGAACAGGCTGGTGATTCCCTTGCTGTTAATCACACTTGAGCGCACACAATAAGGTAAGTAGGCGCGCCTCACGGGGTTTGGGGATCCACTCACGTGTGGTCGGCATCCTCAACAGCCCGGCGCTGCTCGGCCCAGTGGAGGTATTCCGCGAGGGAAGGGGTCGCAGTTCTACCAGAGGAGCCTACAGACCACATATTTAGCCTGCTGTACGCCCCAGTGAGCTCGGAAAGCGCACCTTCGTACTGAGGCGGCACGGCCTGGACCGCGGAGACCTCTGCCTGCGCCTTCTCAGATTTTGAGGTCTCGTCCATCGGCTTCATGTCGTCGGCGGGTGTGTGAAATTGAGACATGAGGACGAAGGAGATGGGGGATAAGGAAGGAGGCGAATTGCGAGGGACGGGGGAGGTGGGGCAATTCGAATCGGCGGCGACGCGTGGAGAGTCCGGCTCCCCCGCTTTGCAACTCTCTGACCGCGCGTGTGGAGGGCTATTTCGAAGTTCGGCCCTACTTTCAGCGCCTATCGAGCGCCTATCGCAGGCGCTGGCGGTTGGCCCTTGTTGAGACCACCTAGCGTCGTGCCTCTGCCGGTCGGCGCGGTTGCGTTCTTGACCTGGGGACCAGCGCAATCGACGTGTGTGAGTATTCCTGGTAGTCTCACTGAATGTATTAGTATGTGTACTCATATGTGCACCGGTGTCGAACGTCGCCGCCTCCCGCCTTCTTAAGCGCACCCAAATGGGAACTCGATCGACGAGGATGAGAGCATGTCTATTATAATCTCGTTGACCTGGGTGCCGCTATTAGCCACCATGTGGATGATTACTCGGTGCACCATCATCCTATTTCCGAGAAAGGTCCTGGGTCAACGCTCAGCGCGAGCGGCCGGGCTCAGCCGCCGCCGATGCGTCCGATGTGCAGTCGCGCCGCGCTGTCAACCATGGTACGCCCACGAATCGGCAACTCGACATCCAAAAAGAGCCACGTGAGCGTTCTAATTACCAAATGTAGCGGTCAGTGGTGACGAAAGGTGATTGTGATGATCGAGAACTCGCCGAAGTGGACGACCTGGCCAGCACCACCCTTTCCAGCCACGATACCGGTGCAGGTGCATGTAAAGTAGTTAAAGTAGTCATCTGCTTCTCCGATGAGCATAGCATGAGGCGCAGTGCCGCTCGTCCGTGTGCGCGCTGTGCGCGGATGGGCGAGACCGCGGGCTTTTTTTTGAGCCCACAAGGCATCGGTGTTTTGCGAAAGCAGCTGAAAGTGATTTCAGAATGGCTGAAAAAGGGGGTGAGATTTAGCAAAGAAGCTAGATGCAAACCGCGTGTGCTGGAAAGCGCACCTCAATAGTCCGAGTTGTCGCACGCGCCCTCACAGTACGACCCGCAGTTTGAACAGAAGTCCGACTCATAGCCTGAGCCATACATGCCCTCCGAGTCACACTCCATGCACCCTTCTCCTCCACAGTACTCGCACTCGAGGATTTCCTCGCAGCACCCTTCCCATTCGCATGCGACGCCGCGTTGCGCCAGGTCGGCTTCAAAATCCTCGAGGCAATCATCGTCTTCGTAGAGGGGGAGACTACCGAGATTGAGGTGCTCGAGTTTAGGAAGCGTCGATGGCGATGAGAACGCCGACGTGAACTCTTGGACGTCGAGGATGGAAAAGTCCCAGGTCGATCGCTCAAAATCTAGCTCGCGAAGGTCGGGGGACGACTTGGCGATCAAGCTGATTTGGGCAGAGGTAAGCTGGCGGAAGCCTTTGAGGGAAAGGTGCACGAGGTGCGGGAAGGATGTGAGAAGAATGTCGGGCGCCCGCGAAGTGGTGTTGTAGGGTGGATATTGGGGAGGGTACTCGTCCACGGTGACTTCCTGCGATGGGTAGACTTGGCAGTCGATCGACAGTGATTCCAAAGTCAGCGGGAGGTGTGTCGCGAGGGAGGTCAAGATGCTGGGGCTCATGTGGAACCTGGTGGTGGTGATGGTGAGCTGTCGCAGTTGGTCGAGTTGGCGAGGGATGATTCGACGAAAGTCGTTGGAGAAGATGTCTGCGTTCACGATCGAGTACTGCCGAGCGAAGATCATCGACGAGCGCTTCCACTGCTTTTGTGTCGAGGGGACTTCGACCGACCGCCACTCGGGATGAGTAAGGACGAGGTGTTCAAGGACTCTCGGCGGCGAGGCGCGACGGAAAGCCTTGGCGACGATTTGGGAGAATGTCAGAAATATGCCGCGAGTGAGTTTGTGGGCGCCCATCGAGTAGAGCTCGAGAATTTCCACGCGCTGGTGAGCCGCGACGAGGCGAGCGAGGTGTTTCGCGTCAAAGTAATTCCCGATCGCGATCGAGATTCGGGTGGCGTTCCAACAGAGCTCGACCATCCGAGCCTGCCAGCTGGAGCGTGACCGCGACATGGCGGGGGTGCCGCCAGTTCGTCCCGAGGACAGGCTCATCCACAACGGGAGCGAGTCGAGTGAGCGAACGCACGCCGCCAGATGAGGGCTTGATTCGAGTGTTCGCAAGATTGACTGCGTGTCGTCCCAGCTCGGACGCTTGCCGAGCAGCGGTGCGCGGTAGAGGGCACGCCGGCCGCTGTCGAGCCAGGTGCGCGAGACGCGGCAGAACGCGAGGGCGGTCGCTTTCGCTGTTGGGTACTCGACGAACGAAAGAATGAGGTCCTGCGCCTCCTCGCTGAGGTGGAGCGCCGGGTTGTAGGAGGGAGGTGCGGGGAGCGTGGCGTCCGACATGGCTCGACGGTGAAGGCAGAACTTCCGGGTAGCCTGAAGAGCACAGTACCGGTCATTAATGGTGCGAAGGAGAAGTAACAGGATTGAGCAAGACGAACGGCTTCACAGGAGCTCTTCACGGGGCGACTCGGAAGGCCGTCAGGTCACTCAAGGGCACCGTCTGCGGAGTATACAGAGAGTAGTCAGCGCTCATTCCCAAGGTCCCATCTCTTGCCCAGTCGTGGTGGGGACGCCCCAAGGTCAGGACTTGCCCGCGCTGAGCTGCTGAGAGCTCGCCAGGCCAAACGCTTGTCCTTGCAATGGGAGCTCGCAGGACGGGGCACGCAGTCTGCAGAAAGAGGTCTCGGCTCACCTGGTTGGCCGATCTGCAAGTTGGTCGGGGGCGTGCAACAACTGGACGCGCTCCGGGCAGTCAAAGCTCGAATGAAACGAGCGCGTAGAGTGTATTGACCACCCCTTTCCTCCTGTCTTCCGCACAAAGCACACCCTTAGACGCTGAAATCGCAACCGACTTTGCGCACAGACCACAGACGCTACTGTTAACCGGGGCAAGTGTGCCGCAAACAGAGGATTCGTTGAGTCGGGCAGTAGTATTTGCTATGCGAGGTGACAGGCGTCATCCGGACCACGTTGCTGAGTCGTGAGCCGGACAGTGGGTCCAGCTTCCGAGGCAATGGCGCAGAAGACAAGTGTGCGGGCCTCAGCTACAGCTGCGGGGTCACCAAATAGCAAAGATACAAGGCTGACTAAATTACCCGCGTCTTTCTTGAAGCCTAGGCTTGAAGTCCTGCGCCTTCGCCAAGTTAGCGAGCTGCGAGAGCGGTTGACGGGACTCGATCCTCAGCGCTCAGTGTTATAGCCAGCTCGATTGGACTTCCTGAAAAGAGCCATTCGGGAAAAGCTTCGTTGATCATTCATCGACGACCTTGGAAATTGTAACTGGACCAGAAAACCGCCGCCCCGCGCTCTTCGCCTGTGGTGTCGCGTCCTCCTCAATCTCGCCCTCCTCCACCTCGGGATCTGTGGAAGGCACCAAGTAAGCATCTGAAATTGATTTAAGATGAAGAGTTACACTTGCCTGGCACTGCCGGAGCCCGGGTCTGTACAGCCGCATCGAGGCTCAAACGTCGGTCGGGCAAGAGGGACCTGCGACGGTCCGGCGAGCGCGATCTGCGACGGTGGGTGGACGGCGTCGTCGAGCTGCCGCGATTGTGCTCTACCAAGTAGGAAGCGTTCCATTCAACTGTCACGGGCGCCTCGTCACGCATGAGCGGCGTACCCCGTTCCCTGAGTACCTTGGTGCACTCGAGAACGCTCCCGACGTCGCTGCGAGGATCCAAGCGAACGAACGCGAGTCGGCATTTGGCGGAACTCGAGTGCCGTATTTTGATACTTTCGATTGCTGACGACTTGAAGTACGGGCTGAGGAGCGTCCGGAGGTCGGCCCGGAGGAGGTCTTCGTCCTGGACGGAGCGGTCGGGGACCTTCCCGATGAAGATTTGGGTTTGGTGGACCTGATATTTGAATTGTTCGATAGGATGAATAGGCTCGAGTTGAATTTGGGAGAGTAGGGGTCGACCGGACGGGGAGGAGGCAGCCGTGCTCGGGCTCGAAGTTGGGGGCATCGCGTCCGGAAGGCAGACCGCGAGTGCGATCCAACCTTGAGGGAAGTCGCCTCCGATACCAAGTTTCACAATACCGAGCTTCTCAGCTTCTCGCGTGTAGTTCTTGAAGGTCCGAACCTGCAGCGCACTCTGGATCTGGACGCCGATGTCCGTGCGACGAACACGCTGGTAGCCCTTCATTCTGAAAAACTCGACGAGCGGGACGAACCTTTTCGGGATTCCGATCATCACTGTAGGAGGTGGAAGAGGCGGTAGACGCAAGGAAGAAGCGTTTGAGGCGCTGAAGGGGCCTGACGAGTGCGCGTCACGGTGCGCGAGCTGTCGCACTGGCGGAGGGAACGTAGTGGGAGAGGATTTACAGGCAGTGTTTGAGAATTTGGGCCGGAAATTCGCTGGGTTGAGTCGTTCGATGAAGGCGTTGACGTGTGATCGAGAATCGGTGTCGTCCTCGACCGTCTCCTCGCGCGCGTCTGCACGAACGACAGGCGAGTCGGCCCCCACACTCTCGGCATAAACTTCTTCTCCGGATTCGTCCGCAACGTCCTGGACGCTGCGATCGAACCCGTTCCTTCGGAGCCAATTTTCGAGGTCATGGACGGGTGTCGAACGCACGATTTGTGCGCTTGACCCTGGGCCGAGCACACGAAGTCAACTTCATTGACTGTAGGTATTATGAGCTGGCGCATTCAATGCACATTCGACCGTGCCCGAGTCCCACTCAGCGAGCAGCCGGACCGCGACCGTGTCGCAGCCCGCCTCGACGTGGTTCCACACGGTCAGCCCGCCTGCGCCAACCGCGGAGGGTTCAACCCCAGCGAGTAGCAGAACTTGGATGATTAGAGCGTGGGCATTTCGGAGCCGCTCGAGGACGTCCGGCGCCTCGTCGAAGTTTGGAAACGGTTGGACGGCCGTCTCGAGCGCGCTCAAGCCGGTTGCGGTGTCTTCAGTCATAATGTGAGCCTGCGGGAATCCCTATTCTACCTCTTGAAGCCTACCTGGAAGCGAGATTGCGCGTCGGCCCCTCGCTGGAGCTGTTCGAGCCAGAAAAAGCTCATGAGGGCGTCCCGCTGTCGCACGGCTTCGAGGGAGTCCACCATGGCCTGGAGCTCCCCGTCTATTGCCAGACCCATGGTCGTCCTTGATGCTGGGGTGAGATGGATGGCGAAAATTGGACAGCGCGAGGTCGGGAATCAATCGGCGAACGGCCGCGCACTGGCCGCTCCGTGACCGGCGCATGTCGATACATGCGCCACTCGCCAACGTCGCGTTTGGAAAAGCTGCTCATCTGTTTTCATCTAAAACTTGGACATAATGGTCACTCTAGTACTTGAATTGACTGAGATCGCGCTGTTTTGGTTCGCATCATTGAGATCTGGCGACCGGGACCGTGCGCGTCGCTCGGCGAACGTGCACCAGTCGTTTAGCAACTTGGTCCGCTCGCTTCTCTGACCACTTGCCTCTCCTCTTCAGCGCCCTCCCGTCCGCCAAGCTCGCCCGGATGACAGTCGACGCTGAGTCCGAGACGCCGCCCGACTCGCCCTCGAGTCCTCAGACCCCAGCGCCCGTGGAGCCGATTGCGTCGAAGCGCAAGGTCTCCCCACCTCCAAGCGAGTGGCCGCTCTGCTGGGGACACCGCGGGGTGCGTCCCGTCGCTGAGGGTACTGCTCGCGCACGCGCGCTGACGGAGGCGGCGTCCACAGGCGTCGGCAGCTTATCCCGAGAACACGCTCGCGTCGTTCGAGGCAGCGATCAGGGATGGTGCAGAGGGACTCGAGAGTGGTGAGTCTGACCTGGTCCGCGCTCAAGTTGGCGCCCGTGGCGCTCGCGACAAGGCCGCATCGTGCGAGCCGTCGGGAGGCGTGCTCGGGAGATCTGTTGCTTATCGTACATTCTGCGTGCAGATGTCTGGATGAGTCTGGATGGGGAGATTGTCATGTTCCATGGTACGTCCCAACCAGAGTCGAAAGGAGACGGACCATCGCTGACGCTCGCGACCCCTCCGCCTAACGCCGTCCCACTCTCCGCACGATCTCAACAGACCCCATCCTCAACCGCACCACGAATGGCTCCGGAAGAATCCAAACGCAAAACTACGTCGGCGGGATCGACCAGCTCAAGACGCGCAAGACGCCATCGCAGCAGATCCCGACGTTCCGCCAGACGATGGCGCTCCTCATGCGCACCGAGAACCGCCACGTCTCGATCAACATCGATATCAAGCCCGGTAACGACCCCAAGCGCCTCTTCACGCTCATGCACGAGATCGTCACGGGCTACGACGGGTACGAGACGTCCCTCGGACCGCGCCTCGTTCTCGGCCTATGGCATCCGCGCTACCTGGGCCCTGCACTCGACATTGTGCCGTACATGCGACGAGTACACATTGGCGTGTCGCCGAGCTTTGCGAGGGAACACTTTTGGGAGGCGTGCGACGGGTTCAGCCTGCGCTTCGCCGCGCTGTCGTCGACGGATGGGGCGGCGTTCAGGGCTGAGTGCAGGGCGGCTGGCAAGGATCTGTGTGCGTCCCTTTCAAGTCCCTCATGTTACTACTACTGATTCTCTCCGGGTGGTGCAGTCGTCTGGACGGTCAACACGCGCCCACAGATGATAGACGCGACCAAGTGGCACGCGAAGGGCATCCTGACGGACCACACGGCAAAACTGCTTGAGCTTCGCAAGGAAATGAAGAGTAGGCACATACCGTCTCGCTGCTTGTACTTGGTCCTGACGCTTTGGCCGTGTACAGACGACTGGCCAGCCGTCAGCGCCGAGACGACCGGTCGCTTCCCATGGTACACACCGCTGCTGAATGTGCGCCCTGGTCTCCGCAGGTCACGTAACCCCTACTGACTTAGTGTATGCCTCCAGATCCTCGTCGCTTTCCTCTTCCGCTGCTTCATCCGCTACATGGGCGGGCCCATCAAGAAGTGAGGGTGCTTGAGTCGGGACGTGTGCGATACATGGACTTGCAAGGGGTGGCAGGTCCACCTTGATACTTGAATGTGGTTGAATCTCGCTCTCCTCTGCGTGACCTCGGGTTCAGGAAGCACCTACTGCAGGCGGAGGCGACTTGGGGATGGCGTCGGTGGCACAAGCCGGGGGCTTCCACCCCCGATTCCACGCCAGACGCGATGCGGCTGTGGTTTTGTGTGGTTCCATTCTCTTCTCCTCCCCGTCCTTGTCGCACGCGGCTTCTAGCCTTATACGTACCGAAAGAGGTGTACCACCGCATCGGTGAGCCAAACTTCCCTCCTCCGCCCTGGCCCTCGGCGTGCGGCGCTGCCACATCGACGGTGGTAAGGTCCACGTCCTTGCGTCAATCATCCACCGGTCTCTTGCATATCTGACTGCCGATCGCAGATCGACTTCAGCTGCCATAGTCTCCCAGTTCCGCCACTACTTCTGCGGTCAGACGCTCAGAGGTGATCTCAACGTCGGATTCGTGCCGTTGCCACTGTGGGTCGCGATGCCCTGCTTGAGATTACCTTTCCTCAACTCAGCTGACACTTCAGCTATCAGATGTCACCTCCGATGACGGTCCCGTACAGCTGCCACACATGCAACAAGGTGAACATACGCCCCGCCCTGTGTGGTCGCTGTCACAGTGCAGCTTATTGCTCAGAAAGCTGCCAAGTTTCTGCCAAACGTCTACACCGTCGACCTGAAGTGAAGATGTGTTCTTATTACCGGTTGTGCAAGTATCACTGAATCTTGGGTGCGCTGGACTGTGTTCGACGTTGTGCGACTCGGCCCCCCACACAGCTTCCGGGTACACGCGTATATTTCTAGTGCCAACCATCTATCCTTTGTGATCCCACTCTCTTCATCTTCCTGTTCGGTGACGCAGTTAACGCTGCAGCGACACCTGCGAGACCACATGAGGTGAGTAGAGCGTTCTCCGGAGTTCCCGGGGCGGCGGACGCACCTTGCGCGATCAGGTTTTGCACCGTGAAGGTAGCGTGGTAGGCATTAAACCAG
>ERZ1463038.849-NODE-849-length-10857-cov-12.650065_pt1 | contig 10857 bp, 13 predicted proteins | sample MGYA00564479_ERZ1463038 | MGnify/ENA primary metagenome ERZ1463038 (study PRJEB39244, sample SAMEA3635134) | Helicobacter pylori | study: EMG produced TPA metagenomics assembly of PRJEB11511 data set (Assembly of a 5300-year-old Helicobacter pylori... | reverse complement strand
ATCTACACACCTAGGACACTCTTTCCCTACACGACGCTCTTCCGATCTCGCATCCGCGCTCCTGGATTCGCACACCTGGCTGGGATCGACTTCATGGCGCGGCACGCGTTCCTCCCCGATGTTGTCACTATCATTGGCACCATGTGCCTGACTTGGACCCCCCAAAGAATACCTGGCCATGGCCCAGCTGACTCGAGCTCAACCTGATAGAGATCTCGTGTTTGGAGAGGTAGACCGGTGATCTCCAAGACGGAACTGCGAATGTCTTGTCTTCATGCCTCAGAAGGCAACTTTTCCGGACAGCTTTCTAGGCGAAGTCGTCAGTCTGCAGAATGGCGACTGCGCGAGCGCAGTGACTTTGCACGCAAGAAAGGGTTGCCATGGCATTTCAGGCAGATTCCTCTAGATGTGAGTGTACAAAAATCCTCTTCCTCAGATGGTGTAGCGAAACCCTGGGTTCCCCTCAATCACGAGCTTGCCCTCGTCCGCGAGCCGGTTCTGGCGCTTGTAGTAGATAGTGAGGGCTCCAACGATCAGGATAAGATGCGCCTGAAACGCGATTGTGCCTGTTTTGGACAAAGAATACGGCGGTCAGCACGTCTGTGCGCCCTGCTCTGAAGCGACACCCAGGTGACCAGTGAGAAAGAGGGCTGAGTGCTGACCTGAGATTCCAGGGATGTCTTCGTTCGGTCGCAAATGTCAGCAGGCAGTCTCAGAGAGAGTTAGTGAGGTACTCTGCGTACAGTTGGGAAAGTCCTGCTGCCTGAAGATGAGCGACGCGATGATGCCTCCAACGCCTCCGCCACCGACGAGGAGCGCGGAACCAACGGCGCGCTTTGAGAGCGAGCAGATGTTGTTGGCCTGGTAGCTGGCTGCCGTCGGAACATTTGCTGAACGTTACGAACGGTCAGTCCTGATCTCGTGGAATTAGGGCCAGATGTGACCCGCCTTGGCATCCGGACAGCGCGATGAAGCAACCAGCGTAGCGCACACCAATTTTGCCCTGTTCCCGCGAGAGTGGTCAGCGCCCACGAAGAAGCGTCACGGACCCTTAGCTGTGCTTACGCCCCATCCCATCAGAATAAGGCCAACTATCGTAATAGTGGCATTCAAGACCAATATCGCTGCGCGCTTTTGCGTCTTGTCGGCGATTGTGGCGGACTGGCGAACCGGTGAGCACGTTGAAATTTCCAGGTATAGAGGGCTCTCACAATCATTACTCAATTTAAGGCAAGGATGTATGGAGGTGCGCTTAATATGAGTGAAAGGCGGTCGCTGTATCCGCCGCCTCCCAGACTGCCGACCAGCCAAGTCAGCTCGCCGCCGCAGACGCGGAAGGTTGCGCAATTACATGATTGGGAGGAAGAATGAGAAAGCATAAGGTCCCACTGTGATGCACGCAAAGCATACGCCGTATGCCCACATCTTGATGTCGCGAAGATGGAGCAGGACGGAGCGCAAGGTGACGGCGTCCGGCACCGAGTCTCCCCGGTCTCGCTGGATGCGGTCGCGCACGACCTTGATCTCGGCCGGAGGGAGGAAGGTGGCCTGCAAGGATGTTGGAATATATAAATTCTACAAGGCCGAACGAGACGCACCTTGTCCGGGAAGTCGACGATGAGGAATGCGCCGACGAGTCCAAGTCCAATCGTAATAGCGCCGTAAACGATGAAGACTGCAGATACGTATCGTCAGAGACTCGCTCAAGTGTGATTTATAAATGTGCATACTCCATCTCCATCCCTGTAGGCCATTTCGACCCTTGAGCAAGGAGATACCGTACCCCCTTCGCTGCGGACATGGTCAGCGCACCGCCAACGAAGCTTCGCGGACCCCCAGCTGTACTCACATGATGTTTGAGAATCCACTCATGATCAGACTGAATCCGTAAAAAGCCGCGAGCCGCCGCTGGGTTTCGTAGCGGGTGTACCAACCTGGTCAGACGTCGATGCGGGTCAGGTCGTCGGCTTTGCAGAGTCGCCGAGCTCGGACGCACTCGTAATCAAGAAGAGGCACGCCGGGAAGCTGTCAATACGATCGAGTGAGCTAAAGTAGGCATCAGGGCCAGCTGGGATGGCAAACAATCCGGCTTCCTGCGCACCCGGTGGCGTCAGCGGGTGGGTTCGACTTGGGCAAATGGCGTTTCAGGCTCACAAATACCCCAAGAACGGCGCGAAGTACTAAAAGCTGTACCCAGTTGGTGACAAATCCCATCCCAAGCATGCTGCGTTGGGAGACTTGTCAGAGTCATCACCGGCGCCACCACTGCAAACAGTGTACGCACACGGTCCCCCACGCAACCACGATCCCGGTCATGTGGAGCCGAGCACCCAACTTACGCAGTAGAATGTTTGAAGGTAGCTCAAACTAGCAGATTGAAAGTCAGAGCATGCAACCAGCGAAACAGCTGCGGGGGTGGAACCTACGAGGATGCTAGAGGAGTAAGGCCCGTATCAGCATCCGAGTCGGCGCCTTTTCAGTCATCTTAGATTCTCACTAGGTTACGAAAAAGATTCTGAGATGAACATGTCAGCAGAGCTCACTTTGGGTTTCGTGAGCGTGCTCACAAAGAGATGAGGGAGTAGCGCTCGTTGATCGAGAGGTGCACTATGAAGAGGGCTTATTGAGGCTTCCAGCTCATATCAGCAGGGCTCTGATGTACGCACGGCCGCCTTGTGCTTGAGGGAGCGCCATTCCGGCGACGCGCGCGACAGAGATCTGGTCGAAGTGGCGTCAGAGCGCGTCAGTGGTGACACTCATCCCATGATCGGACACAGGTAGAATGTATGATGGTTATCTTCGACTGACATTGGTGCGGTCGATCAGTGAAATGGAGTACAGAACCGAGAGGACCGGAATGAGCCGCCAGTCGGTCGACCTTGCGCCTGTCCCTCTCCAATCATCAGCGACCTGATGTGGATCAGGTGGGTTGAAAGCTCACATAATACGAGCCTCATTTGCGGTATCGACCTCGTGAGAACCCTCGAGGTCCTTGTCGGGGCTCGGCGAGCTGCGTTCCACATGGTTTACGGACGGCTTGTCGTCAATGGAGGTAGTTGCGGGACTGTCGGCCATCTTCGAGAAGGTGGAAGTTGGTAGGAAAGCGTAGATACATCTGCTTGACTGTGATTGACCATGGGACTGCGCAAGCAATACCCAGGGGCCCCAGGTTGCGGCTAATGGCCAAGGATTACTCGCCAAGGACCGGCGACTCACTCGCAAGGTTTGTTAGAGTATCGAGGGGCGAGACTGTTAATCTTTCAAGAGCTTTCGTCATCGCTCAAGCGCTGGGGTGACAATCCTCTGGTCGTTGGGTCGCCTGGGCGTGAACCTTGGTGGCAGTGCCCAGCCGGGCAGACGCACCCCGCACTACCGGCTCGGGTAAAGTACTTGCCAGGTCCCCCACATGGAAACCCAGCCCAATTGTGCCCTTTGTTATTGATATGGGAGTTCGGGCTCGCAAAGCAATCGTGATTGCTCAAGCTCGTTGCTCCGCAATCGAGCGGGCCAGTATCAGTTCACGCATCAACGCATCAACGGTGACTGCGGAGCAATAATATCAGTACCGGCTTAGTTGTTGATTATACCCGAGACGTTACTGTCAGATTCACGTCAATCGGGCTGAAGGTTGCAGGCTCACAAGGCCAAGAGCGATTGAGCAAGATTGAGCTCAGGGTCTGGACTCTGGATCCATCATCTTCTCAGAAGTGAAATGCAGACTCAGCGTCGATGTAAGTATCGAGACTAACAAGCAACTTATCCCTCGGGTTCAAGACAATGCTGCAGGCCTTCTTACAACCCTCACAAAACTACAGCTGCTTTCCCAACCCACCCCGAGTCCCAACACACTATACTTCGGCCCCTAGATAGTGTACCTAAAGCCCGGGGTGCCTTCGAGTACGACCTTTCCTTCGTCCGCGAGCCGGTTCTGACGCTTGTACCAGAGCGAGAGCGTGCCGACGATGCTGATAAGCAATACCTGGAAGCCGATGGTGCCGCTGACGCCGGGAATGTCTGCAGTAACGGAGTCAGATGGAAGCCCAAGTAGTTTTACTGAGCAGTGCTCACAGTGAGGGTAGTCCTTCTGTCTGAAGATGAGCGACGCGATGATGCCTCCGACGCCACCACCGCCGACGAGGAGCGCGGACCCGACGGCGCGCTTCGAGAGCCCAACGATGTTGTTGGCCTGGTATTTAGCGGTGGTAGGGACGTTGGCTGTGGAGCGAGTAAAGTCAGCCGCGTGCTCCGTAGAGTCAATCCGTCGCAGACGCAGGAGAAGACTCACCCTGGCATCCAGCGAGTGCGATGAAGCAGCCGAGGTACCGAACAGCCAGGATCTTGCCCCAGCCCATCAAGATCAAACCGACAATGCAGATTGAAGCGTTCAGGACGAGGATCAAGGCGCGCTTGTGGGTCTTGTCGGCAATGTAGGCGGACTGCAACGCGACCGACTGTCAGCGCCCGGTGCAGAGTCGCTCGTTGATAAGGGGAGACGAACTGTCATGACCCAGACAAACGCGAGAACATATGGTGGGCAACTCAGCAAGAGTGAGAGCTTCACGCTGTATCCACCAGCGCCAAGACTGTGAAGCGAGGGTGTCAGTCGTTGTTTCACGACTGCGGAGGCGAGGCACGCGACGTACATGATGGGGAGGAAGAACGAGAAAGCGTATGGGCCAACGGTCACACATGCGTACATGACCATGTATGCCCACATCTTGATGTCGCCGAGGTGCGTGAGGATCTTGCGACCCGTGACGACATCCGGAACAGAGTCTCCTCGGTCTCGCTCCTGAGTAGTGCAAGTGGGTTATACGGATGCTCAATTCACGTCACAGAGCAAGGAGATTGCTTACAATGCGGGCACGAACGACCTTGATCTCAGCCGGGGGCAGGAACGTCGCCTTGTCAGGAAAGTCAACGATGAGGAAGAATCCTATGAAGCCGAGTCCGACAGTGATTGCGCCGTAGATAATGAAGACTATCATGAAAATATCAGTGCGAGGTCTTAGAAAAGCGGGCCTCAAAAGGATAAACGCACTCCAACCTAAATCGAGGCAGGCGTCAGCAAGGTGCCAGTGTCAGATTGGAGCGAGAGGAAGACGCACGCCATCCAGGGAGACCATGCTTCCCCTTGAGGAGGGACATTCCGTAACCCATGATGTTAGAGAAACCTGGACTCGCGCTGCGTCAGAACTGCTCGAGCTCGACGGCCGAGGACGGAGCGGAGAGAACGCACCAGACACCACTAAGGAAAATCCGTAGAAGGCAGCGAGCCTCTTTTGGGTCTCGTAGCGCGTGTACCAACCTGATTGCGAGCGTCAGTCTACGATTGCGGCGTCGTCCAAGCGAGCAGGACTCACTGGTAATAAGGAAGAGGCAGGCCGGGAAGCTGTGGCGGAGAGGTTGGTCAGAGGTGGCTTCATCTCAGATGTAAAGGATTTGGCGAACAATCCAGCTTCCTGCAGGCAAAACGGGACTCGGTCAATATCGGCGGACTCGTCTGCTAGTCCAGGGCGCCAGACTCACGAACACTCCAAGTACCGCACGGAGCGCCAGCAGCTGTCCCCACTGCTTCACGAATCCCATTCCAAGCATCACCGACCCCCATGCAACAACGATTGTCGTGAGCCACACTCGGGCGCCGAACTTGCGGAGAAGCATGTTGGACGGCAGCTCGCAGAGGATGTAGGTGATGAAGAAGATGCTGAGCGTCCGGCCCGGTCAGTGCAGCCCTGGAAGTCAACTCGCCGCAGGGGTGCTCACAGCGAGATGAGGGAGTAGCGCTCGTGGATGAGGAGGTTCACTGCGGGAAGCGGCGTCAGTCGCGTGCTTGGAAGGTGCTACGCGGCGGGACGCACGGCCGCCCTTCGCCTCCGGGAGCGCCATGCCTGCGACACGAGCTACCGAGATCTGAGGGGCGCAAAAGCAGAGCGTCAGAAGAGCTAGGATACGCGTGGGAAGTACTTCGTACGTTTGTCCGATCAATGAGCGAGACAGAGTACAGAACGGCGAGGATGGGGATGAGTCGCTTGTCGACCTTGCGCCTGCGAAGCGGGGACGATCAGCGTTGGTCGACCAAGCCGTGTGAGTCGGAGTCCATTCGATCCACGTACATGATGCGAGACTCTTCAGCTTCGTCTACAGCGCTGGACCCCTCGAGGTCCCGGTCCAGCGAAGGGAGGACCCCCTCCGCGTGGGTGAATGACGGCTTGTCCTCGTCGAATGAGTTGGGCGCCATTGTTGTCGAAGCTGGTTGGATAATGAGGAGAGAGAGCTGCAGCGGACGAGGCGTTATGGGGACTCCACAGCTCGATCGAGGAGCCCCACGTCCGCAAGGCTCTCCCGGGCGGCGCCAAGACCCGGCGTCTACGTCGCAAGGAGTACTCGAGTCCAGGCCTGAGAAATCCAACAAGCAGCCGTTCTGCAGCAGGACACCGACGGGCCGTCGGTCAGAGAACAGGTTGTGTGGGTACTTTCGCAGCAGCCCTGAGCGGGTTTGGGCCGACGTCGAGGGTCTGGGCTACCGGGTGGCGTCGCCCAGCCCGCTCAACGCCCAGCACCGACCCGGCAAATGTTGACCCGACTAAGCGTTAGCAATGTAAAGCAGATCTGCACCATCGCTTTCTTGGTGAACCGCTGGACCGGGTGCGCGTGACTCGTGGAAGCTGCCAGTGGCGCTGGGCGCGACCGGGAACGGGAGGCGGGTCGCCGGCCGCGGCGGCGCGACGTTAAGAACTGAAGGTGAGGGGGGCGGAATGGATCTGTAGCTCTACAGAGGTATGAGGGAAGGAGAGAGAGCCCTGAAAAACAAGCAGCTTGTGCACGAGAGGCAGGAAAGAGCGGCGAGCACGCGGAGTCGCCGGGCGCCGCCCCGACACGCGCGAGCGCTCCACGCGTCGTCCACATGCCGCACAGAGCTAACTTGATGAGGAGATTACACCTTGGACTCTGATATATCAGATTGTCACGAGGCAGAGATGCGCGGCACCGCTCAGCAGTTCAGAGTAGTGAGTCCGCTGCAAAGGTCCGTGGACCTCTTGAGAAAGACCCGCCGATGATGAGTGTTAGTACAGCGCAAGCTACTCCAGCGTCGTAAAATGAATACTCTCAAGCTCACTGAGCTCGTACTTGCGCTGGCGTTTCCGACGTGGAAGAGTGAGGTGACTCCTAACTGGACCGAGCTCAAGGAGGGCAGCGGCACTCAAGACAACTCACGATGTACACGCCCCCAGGGCCCCAGCCCCCGACGTTCTCAGTTCTCGCTCTGCGCAACTTCCTTCAGCCATCGTGACCCCTCAGCCTGAACCAGTGCGCCCCAATCTTTGGTCCTCGCGGACAGCTTGAGCTGACCGTAGAACCGTGCAGTGGCCGCCCACCTGCCCGTTGAGCTCGCCCGAGAGATCCTCACCCTCGCCGCCGCCTTCCTGGACTCGCCCCTTACCACTCCCGATTACGCCACGCTGCGCAGCGCCGCGCTCGTCTCCAAGGCGTGGTGCGTGCTTGCCCAGGAGCTGCTCTGGTCCCACGTCGTCCTCCGCCGCGACCGTCACCCATTCTTTGACACCACCGAAATCATACTCTCCGACGACGACGCTCCCGCCCAGCCGCGAGCAAAGCGTGACCCAACACTGCGCGAGAAGTCGGATCGGGCCGCGCGTCGCAGGATGCGCGACCTGAAGGCGCAGGCGGATGGGCAGACGAAGGCATATCACCACAGGCTTCTCTCTGAGTGCTCTGCCACCAGGTGGATCAAGGGCACGCAGGCGCTGAAGCGACGGCGCAAGGGAGCTGCGCCGGGCACCAGGACGCTCGTGCTGGATGGCCTGGACAGCTACTCGGGAACGGGAAGGTCGTGGATCGAACTTGTCGGGATGACGTTGCTTGCTCGGACGGCGGGTCCCAAATTGAGGACCCTTGTCCTCTACTACGTCAAGTCAGATTGCGAAGTCTTGCGGGACCGTTCGCTCAAGAGTCTGTGGTTCCCAAAGTTTAAGCGTATATCCTCAGGTGACCCTCGTGATCTTCCAGGCATCGAAAGACTGGAGCTGTACAACTGCAGCTTGCGGGGCCAGCTCACTGGTGAATCCGCTGACAGAGGCCGAGTTGAACACCGCTGACGCCTATCCAGGTCCACCGTCCTTCTGCCTTAGCACCATACTAGTATACAGGATCCTCAAGACTTTTCAAGCACCATCCTACCTGATCCTGGCGTCAGCCCCGACGCTACGCCACCTCAGTCTCGGCATGTATTGGCTTTCATTGACGTGGGGCGAGCCGGAGTTCGACCTCTCGATGAGCGCCATACTTCCGAATCTTCAGCAAGTCGACATCGCCCACTTTGACGGCTCGGCCGACAACGTCCTCGCCCTCCTCGATCGTTGCGCGTCCCTACGCGTCCTTCGCCTGTCGGTGGACCAGGGCCGCCTCATCGACGACCTCACTTCCTATTTGCTCCTACTCGAACTCGCGCCAAGCCTCACCTCTCTCATCATCGTCATCGACGTCCCCTTTACACAAACCTGGGATCGGCTCCCCCAACAAGTCATCGGCAGGCTGAGGTCCGTTGGCCGCCTACCCGCATACGCAAGGCTCGCCGAGTGGAAGTTCGAGGGCATCGAGTGCGCCAACGATGGAACTGACACGGAATGGAACATTTTCGAGGACGAGTGCAAGGAGCGCGGGACGAGGGCGAGCTGGGTGAGCGAGGTGCCGTACGCGATTGAGCTTTGAGGATGATCCAGTACATTTGTTCTCTAGTTGACTACGCGCACTCGGAATCGAAAACTTGATTTTGGGACGCGGTGGTCAGACGGCGAAAGTCACGGTGGCACACCGGAACAAGCAGGCACCCGTTCAGATCAATGCATCAGATCTGAGACTTTTCAACATGTTCTTGGGACCTCGTCACACGTCGACCACACGTCGAAAGAGAGGGTTCGACGTCGAAAGGAGGTACGCAAGGCCGCCAATCACAGCGCGCCGCCGCGTTGGAGACGCCAGCTTCGACTTATCACCAGCTTCAGTCGCCCGCAACCTCGAGCATGTCTTGAATAGCTTCCTTTGCATCTTTCCCCGGACAGGTCGTCCTGCTCGATGCGCCGCCATCGCGCCGTCGCGTCGAAGCGCTGAAGCCGAGTCGACCTGCTCCTGCCACCTCGACACCCACGGGCGCTGGCTCCTCGTAGCTCCGGCTCGTGCTGGCGGGTCTATCAGTGGGACCATGTCGCTGAGCACGATCGTGGCAGCCTTGCTGCTCGCGTGTGCGCCGCCGAGACTCGCGTCGGCCGTCGAAGTTGTGCGCTCCCAACCGCTCCCGAGCAATCGGTGCATGGCGAGCACGGCTGCTACGTGCGGAAGAAGTGTGCGACTGATTAGGTGGTGAGTGCGCCCGTCTCACAGGTAGGGGAGAAGCGCGGAAGCTGACGGAGCCGACTGTGTTCCAAAGCATTTGCCGAACGAGCGGATAGTGCCTGAGAGACAAGCATACCGAAATGGATTACAGAGTGCATGTGTCGACATGTTTGCACCTTATGCTGCCATTCGACGCACGTCAGCCAACGCTCAGCCAACAAGCGCCGCACGGACGCTCTACGCGGTGATCTTTCCCCCTCGCCCAAGCCCAGCCCGATCGTGGTCGACGCGTGAAAGCAGACTACTCGGGTGCGTTGCGTCAACCGTCCCAAAATTCCACCGATCCGATCCACCCGCGCGCGACGACAAGCACGGCGTCCGCGACGCGCATTCCTGCTTTCGTTCCCCCATCTCTGGCCCGGCTCCGTTTCTCCGACTCGTATCCCGTTTACTCGGCGACCCTCCACGTTCGTTACATCACACACTCGCTCGCACACCATGCGTATCAACGCAGTCCTCTTGCAGGTCGCGGCGTTCTCGCTCGCGGCCTCGCCGGCCTTCGCTCGGTACCACGAGGAGAAGAAGCGACTCAGCCCCGCGGTCAAGGTCGACACGAACGTCAACCCTTTCAGAGCCAACCTCGATGCCGTCGTCACCTGCCAGCCTCGGTACCCGCCACCAGCAGCTCAGACCGTCCGTGCGTTGCGCTCCTTGGACCGGCGGCACGCGCGCTCGCTGACGCTTTTGATCCAGTCGTCATCATCACCTCGCCATGCGAAACTATCGTCCCTGCTTTTCCCCCTACGACGACTACCATCACTCAGTCGGGATCGGCCGCGCCGCAGGTCACGTCTGCGCCTGCCGGAATCACCATAACTGTTTGTCTGCAGCTCCAGCGAGTCTTCTTCCGGGCGCTGACGAGGGGAATTGGCCTCATAGAAAACGGTCCCCGCTGGAGGACAAACAATCACGCGTACGGTTGCGGGACAGGCAACTATAACTCAGAGTCTTCCCGGAGGACAGGTGCGGCGAGCTTTCCGTCCAGCTGGCGCGTACGAGCATCGAGGAGCCTGCGAACTGACCGCGCTTTCCTCTTCACAGGTCATAACTCGTACCTTGACGCCAGGCCAGGTCGTCACCGAAAGTTGTGCTCTTTGCCCGCCTCATTCCCCGCCCTGGCTGACGTCGAGATCTCTCAGCCGTCGCTCCTGGGGCTACGATTACCATCGTCGAGCCTGTCGAGCCCATTACTATAACTCGCACAACCACGTCGCCTGGAGGTCCCCCGAGCGTTATCACGGTGCGCCCTTCGATCTCTGCGAGGGAACGCTTGCTCACTCACCGCTTCGCTTTTGTTTGATACCAGGTCACGGTTCCTGCGAGCGGGCAAACAATTACTCGGACCGTTAATCCAGGTGGTGCTACGGTCACGCAGACCCTGATCGGAGGCCAAGTACGGCAAATTTCCTTGGGGCCGCTCGACTGGGGCGCGCCCGGGCTGTG
>ERZ1463038.848-NODE-848-length-10857-cov-14.857804_pt1 | contig 10857 bp, 20 predicted proteins | sample MGYA00564479_ERZ1463038 | MGnify/ENA primary metagenome ERZ1463038 (study PRJEB39244, sample SAMEA3635134) | Helicobacter pylori | study: EMG produced TPA metagenomics assembly of PRJEB11511 data set (Assembly of a 5300-year-old Helicobacter pylori... | reverse complement strand
TCCCTGGCGTCACGAGGTTCCCAGCGCGATTAGGAGAACGGAGCCAGCTTCAAGCGGCGGCGAACAGCAACTGTCCAACAGTACATGGTTTGCTTGGTTTGTAGTGTATCCGGGTCCTCCGTATCGCTATGCTGAGCAATGCCGTCTCGGGTCAGCGTTGCGAGATGATGTCTTGGTGGAGCGCGGAGCCATACCAGATCCAGCGGCTCCATCAGCTCTGTCCCTGCGCCGAAAGGTCGCTAGAAATCGCTTCTTCCAGTGAATTCGAGTGCGGTAGCCAGGTCGGAGCGTCCAAGAACTGTGATTCTCTGTGAGTACTCGACGCTTCAGATGTCAAGATCAGAAACGCACCTCCTTGACCTGTGACGCCAGAAGTTTGTGCACTCGAGAGCTAGGGTGAAGCTCATCCGTCCAAAAGTACTCGTTGACCGGATTGACGCATTCCGGGTACAGAGTCGTCAGACTGGGAGTGCCGTTGCGATACTTCGGACACGAGTGAGAGGTATTCTTGAATCCTTCCTGCCAGGAATTGTCCAGGATCTGCTCCAATATATGAGAACTGAGCTTCAGGACGGATGTGGGGCGTAGCTGACCTCGCCGAACGTGGTGAACGCGTCGAAGAAGAGTACGACTGCGTCCGTGTGGTCGTTCTGAAACGCAATAGCGTTCTGCCGCAGCTGGTAATTGTAGTCCTCGATCGCAATTTTAAGATCTCCGCGTCCTCGGTATAGAGGAGACGCATAGGTAGGTGGCACCGTCATGAACAAGAAGTGCCGTGCTGCGAAGGGAGGAACAATTCCAGGCCAGATTGACAAGTCAGCATAACCTTGCTACGGCATAGAATGAACGTTGTGCCCACCTCCTAGACTGTACAGCTTCTCCTGGAGGCTCGTCCAGACTTTGAACTCGCGGCGATGCCACGCCCCCTGCGACTTTCGCTCGTACGTCAGGTCGCAGTCCTGCGTCCAAAAGTTGCTCAGTGTCCGAGTCCGACTCATATCCACGCAGATATATATTGAGGCCTACATTTATGCCAACCCAAACGCTGAACAGAGTATTGGTGCTCTCCCACGGAAGGATCTTGGGTGGCGGACTGAGGTACCGCTCGAACTTCAGGACCTGGCAATTGGTTAAGCCTGAGCACAGTTTCCGATGATGCAATCGGAATCATTCTACCTGCTGAGCCACACCGGTCTCGTGATCTGTAATCGCTACGAGGTCGTTGTCGATCGACGCTCCGTTTGCCGCGAAGTTCCGTAGCAAGACATCGCTTTCGTTTAACGTGCGAGAGAGATGCTGTATCCAGTCTACAGATGTGACCTGTTAGCTTGCGCACCTACTGAGGTTTCGCCCCTTTGGCACACGACGTACTGGGGCCGTTGCTGGTCGTCTTTCCGTTATCCGGGCCAAGAACACCCTTCGCGACATCAAAGTTCGACGCAGAATAGCCTATGGGAAGTGCTCAGATTCTTCCATAGCTAAATGAGTGGTCAAAGGAGGTGCTCACTGTCCCCAAACGCAAAGATGTAGCGCGTTGACTGCCACGAGAACGTGCCCAGCGTCCCATTGCCAGGGTTCAAGGTGGCGAGGATCTCAACCGGGAGCAGCGTAACGATGGAAGCGAGGGAGGCAAGCGCCCGGGTGGAGAGGTGCATCCTTTTGTGTCTCGACCTGCGAGCGGGAGCTGGCGCGGCGGTGGTCCTGGCGGGCGAGTCGGGTGTCGGGCGTCGGTCTCACGCTCTGGTGAGGGTAGCAGAAAGGGTGCGACGTGAGAGCAGCTCGGCACAGAACCAGCGAAACGGAGGAGCGGCAGGTGGCCAACGAGTCTCGTCGGCCTGGCCACTGCCAATAATGGATGTCTCACCCGTGCCGCATCGGGGTGGCGTGTCTCTGAGTGGACGCTGTCGACGAGTATCAGGCAGAGCGACAACGAGAAATCTGACTCCTTGTGAACAATCGCACACTGTTGGTTGAAGCGAGTTCTTTGCGAGGGAGCGCGCGTGAGTGCTATCAGGTGGCAACTCGTTTCGCAGGCCGGACACCTGACTTTGGGTGCCTCAAAGTACCCAAGGTCAAAGATGTTGGGGAGGTATCGAATTACCAGCAGCACCTCGCATCAACCTAGTTTCAGGCAGGCCTCTGAATCTCTTCGCGGCCGGCGCCGCGCGCCGCGCGACGACCTTGCCCGGAGTCCGAGCCTCCAACGCCACTGGTGGGCGCCGGGGACCACACACAGATACAGCTCCGAAAACCAAGAGGTCACCCAAGCTAAGAAGAAGATTCTGTGGGATGTCCGCCAGATCACGCGCGCGATGCGCGTGCCAACGCGAGCAGGGGGCGGGTGTGTCCGGTGCCGTTGCGTAGGTCACACGACTGGGACCGCCGGTCGAAATAAGAGGTACAGCCGTTCAAGTGTAGCTAGAAGCCTACCAGGTCAGTTGTGTCCACGCACTCGAGCTGGGTAAGGTTCAGCAAAGCTGATTGGAGCGCGGCGGACTCCGCACTGTGCGATCGAGCGATCGGCAGGCAGGTGGCTCGTCAGTCGCGCCCGGCCCTTGTGCTGAGGAGGGAAGGCCGTGATTACTGTGTCCAGAAAAATGAGCTCGTCCAGCCTGTAGAGAGTGCAGCGAGCAAGCTGCGTTGCTCCGTACGCCTTCCGACCGTAGTGCTCTGTCGTCAAAAGGTTATTTTTGGCTCGCCCATTCGTGCTCAGGCTTGACCAGCGACCGGTTCTTGGCCAGAACCACTCCACCCCACTCGAGAAAGCAGACGTCCGAATTGCTGCCAGGTGGCCACGGGGACCAGAGGATCGGCGCAGGACCCCCTCCTCTATTTGCGTGCAGAGCGCACGTGCGCGAGCTGTGCCCCCCCGCCGCGCTCTCGACCTTTCAGACTCCACCAGGCTCACCCAGCGTCCGTCCTTTGTCTTCCCGCCTAACCGCACCCGTCGACCACGCCCCGCCACCGCTCCTCTTGAGCTCTCCGCGCCTGGGCCCCCGCGATGAAGTTCGGCAAGACGTACCTCGAGACGCTCAACGGGCCTCGCATCCCAGCAGAGTGGCGGCAGACTGCGATCGAGTACCGCAAGGTGGATCCTTCTCAGACGTCCAGCAGTCGACCGTCTGCTGATCGCTGTCGTTCCCCGTCCCCGTCGCAGCTCAAGAAGGTCATCAACCGCGTCGCGTCCGAGCTCGCAGAGCTCGGGCTGACAAGTGACGTCCTCAAGGACCTCCTCGAGTCGCGCCCCAGCACCCCCGAGCCGCCGAGAGGCGACGAACGCGCCGGCGGAGCGCAGCCGACGGCTGGGCCGAGTCGTCTCGGCCGCGACGACGATTTAAAGGACGATGCGAATGTGCACGTTGCGGTCGCATCGGTCGAGGAAGCCGCTCTGGCGCCGCTGGGGCGCAAGATCGAGTGGGACAGCTCGGACGAGGAGGCGAAGGACGCGACGCTCAGCGCGAAGGCGAAGGGCAAGCGGAGGGTCAGCAGGCGGAGAGCCACGGCCAGCTACGAGCTGGGAGGTGCGTTCATTCTTGTTTATGGGTGGCGGCGGTGCAGGGAGCTGATCGTGGCATCGGCCGTACAGGAACGACGGTTCAACCTGAGCCGCGCATCCGCCTCATCTTCGAGTCTGCGTCGTCCGGCGACACCGACTCGTCGACTTCCGACTCGGGACACCCGCTCTTCTCGCACCACTCGTCAGACACCAACTCGTCCGCCGCCGACCCGCGGTTCACCGAAGTGCACTCGTCCGAGGAGGACTCGCTCGCGAACGCGCGCGACGACGACGACGACTCGAGCTCCCAAGTGACGCAGGAGCCCGCGGGAGATTTCGAAGGCGCCGGGCCGAAGGAAAACGCGCTTCTGAAGCGCGTGTACGGCCTCGACGTACACTCGGACGACGAGCGCGACTGGGCGTCGATGAAGGTCGACGTCGACGGCAGCGACGAGGCGCGTGGAAGACGCGCGAGCGAGGAGACGGTCAGGTGGGAAGACCTCGACGAAGACGCGAAGAAGGATGTTGTCGCCCGGGCAGAGCACGAGACGGTGCACCACAAGGCTCGGGTCACGAGCGAGCGCGAGGAGATCCAAGCCGAGGCGGTCGCAGCGAACGAGGCCGACGACGAGGGCAGCTACTCACCCAGGCCGAGGTGTGCTTCTCTCGCACTGTTCATGGTCCGGACGGATCGACACTGATCCTTCGTGCGCCAGGCGAACGCACCACCGACCTCGCCGCCACCGCAAAGAAGTCTTCATCCCCCTCACCTCCGAGACCGAGTTCCTCACCCTACTCGCCAAGGCGCTCGACTCGCTCGCCGCACTCCAGCTTGCGCAGAAGCAGCAGTTTGCCCAGGCGGTCCAGCTCCTTGCGCGCGAGGTCTCGAACGTCTCGTCGCCGTCGCGGCCCAAGACGGACCTCTACGTCTGGCGCGAGATCTTTTCGCTCTGGGTCGAGGCGCAGATCTTTGAGAGCGAGCGCGAGAAGGACCGCGGCGAGCGGAGCGTCGACGACGCCGAGGCGAAGCTCGACTGGTTCGTCAACCAGGTCGCGAAGCGGAAGCTCGGCAAGAAGATGAAGCACAAGGAGAGCAGGGTCGCGCTCGAAAAGTTCATTGGGCTCAACGTTCAGCTCCTCGACATGAAGCGCTTCCAGCTCGCGAACGAGGAGGCTGCGCGCAAGATTGTGCGTCGCACTGTACCAACCTCGCGCCCGATGCCAGCGCTGACCTCCTTTCTCGAGTAGCTCAAGAAGCACGATAAGCGAACAGCGCTCACCGCGTCGCTCGGGTTCCCGCAATTCATCGCCGCAGCCTCGACGCTCTCCTCGCGCGCGGGCATGATGCCGGACGGCACCCAGTCGACCTCGACGCGCGTTCTCATCCTACCAGGCTTTCCGAGTCTCCCACACATGCTCCTTACGACCTTCACTACCACCCTCCTCCCCATCATTCCCCAGCTCGAGGACTTTGAGTGCACCATCTGCGGCGACGTCGCGTTCAAGCCGTGCGTCGTGCCGGTCAAGTCACCCGAGTTCGCGCAGCTGATCAGCTTCAATCAACAGGATCCGTCTCGACTGCAGTCACAAGTTCTGCGTCCGCTGCCTCGTCAAGATGCAGAAGCGAGGACAGGACGCCTGTCCGCAATGCCGGCAGCCGGTCGTGCTCCGGGCGAGTGCTCGTGAGTCGCTACAGCCACGCACTTTCCGGTGAATCCACTAACTCTGAAGTGTCAGGCAACCTGGACCAGGCCATGCAGCAGTACCTCGAGCTGTGGTTCCCCAAGGAGGTCAAGGAGAAGGAGAAACTCAACCACGCTGAGGCGGCGAAGGAGGAGTTGCAGGCGATGGGGCTCGACCACAAGTGCATCGTACAATAGATAGTACGAGTTAATCGTGGTCATCGTGGAGACTTTCGCGTCGGGGCGCGTTCTCAGCCTGGTCGTGGTCCGTGCCCGCAGCCGCCAAACGCACTGTTGGGAAGAGGCACTCTTCTTCGCACCAACAACACGCAAGCACCGAAGCTCTACACCAACCACGCCGAGCTTCCGATCCCGCTCCAACTTTCGACCCTTTGCCCTCGTCACGCGTCATCCGCCGAGACTGGGACGCGTCCTCATCTCCCCTGCCCGAGCCCACGCTTCCACGTGCCGGCGAGCCTGACGAGCGGTCACCCTTGCTTGGGACCTCCTCTGGGTACGCTGCTGAATTGGACCGCATCTGTGTTGGGCGCGCTGGCGGCGCGCGTTTGGACGAGGAGACGCCGGCCGCGGCTCGCAAGGGGCAACTGGTCGGTCCGCCGACTCCGAGGCTGACAGGCCACGGTGCTGGGTTCCTGATGTCCCTCGTCACAAAAGCACCGGGGCGGAGAAGCTGGCACGTCTCGCTTGGCGGACGGTGCGCCCGGCGCGGAGCAGCCTCAGAGTGCTTCCGGGCTTGAAGGCTGACACTCGAATCATCAAGGATCCAAGAGGTGGCGAACAATGATCACTCGGCATCTCCGGCCGAACAACGTCCTCGGAAAACTGATCCCACCGCTGCTCGTCCTGCTGGGAGTCAAGGGACATTCGCTGGTGACTTTCGAGACGTGTGAGTCCCCAGGTATCCACCCGTCGAAGATGGACTGAAGTTCTGACATCCAGCAAACTACCTATCGCTGATCCGAGGCCGCCCCATCCTCGCCGCGATTTACCGCTGGCAGTTCCGCTTCCTCCTCGCCGCGCTCACCTACGCGTTTGCGCTCGTCTACTTCCCATCCCGAGATCACTCGAGGCCGCCAAACGATCCTCCCCCGGCAGTTCTCGCTCGCACCGTCGTGTACCAGTGCGACAGCGCCGGCGAGCCCGCGAGATGCCATCGCGACGAGTGCGGAGGGTCGTGGCGTTCGGGTGAGCTCCTTATGATCGGTGTCGAGTTCAGCTCAAGAAAAGCTTCTCTCTTGCAGCTCGGACTCGGCATTGCGCTGACTGCGGCGTCTGCAAGTGGGTCTCCTCCGTCGGTGTCGCGGAGCTCAGCTGACACTCCTCGCAGGGAGACGTTCGAGTGCGCCGTTCCCGTTTGTTCACCCGCAGGCCATAGCTGATAAAAAACTTCGAATCAGTCATCACTGCCCCTTCATGGATTCCTGCATCACCGGCATCCACACGTTTAAGCCTTTCGTCTGCTTCCTCTTCTTCGCTGTCGCTTTAATTGGCCTCGCCATCATCCCGCTCGTCTCAGTCGAGCTTGCGGCGATAACCGAGATCCGTGCTGCGACATGGGGTACCGAGTGGATGCAGGAGCGTTGGTGGCGTCACTGGTACAGCTGGGCCGGTGGACCCGTGTATCGGTACAGCCTACGCGTCCTGAGGTCTGAGCGCCGGATGCTGACGTACAGCCGAGCAGATACGCGATCGCATTATTCCTTGGCTACTATCTGTACCCGAAGCTCGACCCTCAGCGGCCGCCACTCATCCCGCCGCTCACCCACCACTTCGTCGAGGACGGCGTGACATACGCCTACGATGAATCCCCGTGTCCCTCGCTCGCCTATCCGAACCTGAGCGCTCTCCTCATCGTCATGGGTGGAGCTTTTGTGTTCTGGGTCGCCATCGCCAGTACGCACTCTCGCCTCGACTCCTGGAAAGGATCCAAGACCGACTTGCTCTCTCTTTGCAGTGATCGTCACGATCATCCTAAACGTTCGTCGGGGCCTCGGAGCCGTGCAAGTCGAGCGGTCTCGACGGTGGAAGCTCCAGAAGAAGTCCGGGGTCGTGGACGACGCGTGGGACGCCCGCCTCTCGCTCTTTGTGCCGCTCCCGGAAGGTGGCGGCGCGGTCGTGCGGGTCGACCCTGCGATCCGCTTGTACGACCTGGGGCCGTCACGAAACTGGAGGAACCTCATGGGGGAGTGCTGGTGGCAGTGGTTTTTGCCATGGGTGCCCAGGTGAGTGATCCGGTCGCTCTCGGTGGCCATGTCGGCCGAGAGCACACGCTGATTCAATACTCCAGTCGGACTAGCGACCTCGTGTTCAACGAGGATGTACTGCAGAAGCTTAGTACAGAGGTGAGGGAGCGTTCGGAATGAAGCCCTCCCAACACGCGAGCGAGCGCCGGAAGGCTCGCACTCCAGGAGCGGCACAGCGAACACTCGGAAAGCAGTTGAAGCTGGTTGAAGGAAGGGTGAACGACTCAGGCACACTACTCAGAGCCTGCACACAAGTGTTTCCTGACTTCTTCGACGTTGTAGCGGAGAACTCGACTGCGGTGTAAGAGGAAGCTGGGGACGCAATCTGGAGGCCGCAGGCGCGCGCATTTGGGCTGATCCGGATGCCTCTTGGAGCCTCTTTTTGGAGGCTTTTGCTTTGTTTCTTGACCTCCACAGGAACGACGAACTCGGCTGCGGGACTGCACGAACACGAGGACTCGGGACAAGGGAGGGCGGAGGGCCTTGCTTCCGAGTCATTTTAAGTGCAACTCTACGACTTGTGTCGTACTACTCATACAGTAAGAACTCCACGGTAACGTTGACTGACCGTGCCCGACTTGTCCGTGCGGGTTGAGCGTCTGCAGCAATCAACGCCAAACCACCTGTGCGACGCGCCGGTCCTTTCGGTGAAGCAAGTGGAGCGGGAGCCGAGAGCTAAGTTTTCAGATGTGCTGTTAAACTCGCTCATGAAGTTGCGTCCTGTCTTTCCCCGCTTTTTAGCAAGGAGAACTCGACTGCGCGGGCCCGAAGAAGATAGCGACAGAATTGGAGCTTTGTTGACAGCTGGCGCGTCAGCTTGGACTAATCGGAATGACTCTCGGAGCTGCTTTTGCCCCATTTTGCATTGTTTCCTGGCCTCACAGGAACGACGAACTCTACTGCACGAACACGAGGACTCAGAACTGCCCGTGAGCCTCCAGAGCACAACGCCTGCTCTTCCGCATGTAACGCAAAGAGCCCCACCATACTTGGATCAAACCAGCTTAAGAGAATTCATGCCATGGAAAGTACGATTGGGCATCCAATGTGCTCCGAGCTTATACGGATAATTCGGACGGCGTCACATGGCTCTTGCGGCTTATTTGGGGACTGTAGCACGCTAATGGCAGTCCTAAGGGGCCAGGAAACAGTTTCGAAAGAAGGTGGGCTTGGCTTGGGCGCCGCGAGAGCCGCCAGTGCCCGCACCACCCGAGCTCGAGCGCTTGAGAGCTCAAGCTCGCACAGGCGTCGGCGCCCACGTTTGCCAGCTATGCCAAAGGAATACAACATCGTCGTACTATACATCATACAAGTAACTCTGACCCCACTTCATCCCCCGAGCAGCTCGACCAAAATGCTACAGCCGGCGACGAGCGCGGCGACGGCGATCGTCCACCGCTCGACGCCCTTGACCGCGTGCTCGGCGTCCTCTTCCCTGATCCACCTGCCCCACCCGCGCGCCTGTAGTTTCCGAATCGTCGCTGGCAGCCACCCGTTCTCCTCGGGTGGCGGACGGACGCCTTCCTCCATTGCGAGCGCGGCTGGTTGCGCGTGGAGGCAGCGCAGGAACGCGAGCAGGATAGCTGAGCCGTCGAGTCGGGGAAGTGGGAGTAGGTTAAAGAAGGCGAGCGCGAGGGAGAGCGAGATGATGTTGCTGAGCGGGGGCGGGCCGAGTCAGTGACTGAGCCTATGTGAGCGCAGAAGACACGCACGAGTAGAACGTCTCGAGTATCCGTGGTAGCCATAGTGGTACCCACCACGATTTGGCGACCATAGACGAGATGGTCACTGCATGACATGGAGCCAAAGGTCAGCTTCTTGCACCTCCCACGGCCCGCGAGGGACGTACCATGGTTCAGCACGCCCTTGCGCTCGCCCTGCCATACGACCGTCTTCTTGACGCCCTCGGTATCCTCGACGCCGATCCTGAGCACCTTCTCGCTACCCCTCGGCCGGGCGCACGCAGTCCCTTCCGCGCACATGGAGCTCTCGAGGCACCGCGGCGGGATGTCTGCCGCCGGAGGGAAGAGCGGCATTGGATCCCGGCACGCAAAATGCTTCGTGATGAACGGCCGCGGCGGGAGCACGAAGCAGAGCTCGTGCGAGGGCGTCGTCGACTTGCAGCACGCCGTCTCGGACGCGAGGAAGTCCGAGGTGGGAAGGCACCAGCCGAGGTTTTCGTACGAAGGAAATGGGGACGGTGTTTTAGAAAGGTACGAGGACCAGAGGAGCGAGGGGGTCGAGGACGAGTCGAGCTCGAGGTCGTTTAGGTGCGTGATGAGCGTCGAGGGCGGCAGGAGATCCGCGAGTGGCGAGGACTGTAACGTGCATCAGAGGTCAGCGGCACGCTCTGGTCAATCATGTAGCACTGAATGGAAAAGGCCGCTCACGGACTTGACGGAAACGACGAGCACGCCGCCGTCGACGGCACGAAACATGGGGCTCACCGCGGCCTTTGCAAAGCCGGCGCCCTGCTCGCTAAGGACCCAGTACACGGCGACGAGTATGAGGTTGTGCCACACGCCAGCGGTGGCGATTCTGAGCTCCGAGGTGGGTGCGGTGGGCGCTGCGGCGGGCAGAGAGACGTAGAATGTGGGGAGCGCCACCCAGAGGTGCACGCCGATCGAGAGGAGCGGGATAGACTCGCTGTGCCAACCGTGTCAGCGACATAACATTCAGTATTGTGTCAAAACGCACCAGGCAGCAGCGAGGGCGTGTCCGAGCTCGTGGAACGACTGGGCGACGAAGAGTGCGAGGACCATGAGCGGCAGCGCCGACAGCGGCAGCGTGAGCCCGGGGATCTGTCGCCCGTCTCATCAGCTCCATTCCACCTCGGTCCACGAGATGTGACTGACCATGGGCCGTAGGACGAGGTCCGCCGCGCCACTGCCCGTGGCGGCGACCCTCTGCTCGAGTCGTCGACGGACCAGCCCCCCAACAAGACCCTCCTCGGGCTCGCTGGGGCCGAGCGCGATCGCGACGAGCACGCTCACGCTCGCGCAGGTGGCCCACAGCAGCACGCCCTGCGCGACGAGCACACCGGCGACCCCGGCGAGCGCCGCCGCGTCCCAAAACACGCGCCAGCGCGCGCCCTCCGGCTCGTCGTCCTTGTCGCGGTCATCGAACGGATTCAGGATCCGGTTCGGCAGGCCATTCAGACGCGTCGTGGAGAAGTGGAGCGAGAGGCCGTCGACGGTGAGGGTCGAGTGCTCCGGGTGCGCCGAGCTGGACGTCGGGCGGTGGCTAGCTCTGTCGTAGCACAGGTGGATCACCGTCCACGCCACGCCGAGGCATGCCGCACCCCGGGTGAGGTCACCGAACATGCACTACCTACGCAGCACAACCGAATGCTCGTAGAAGACGCGGACGAGGTAGATCGGAAGAGCACACGTCTGAACTCCAGTCACCCGTTAGA
>ERZ1463038.847-NODE-847-length-10866-cov-14.123485_pt1 | contig 10866 bp, 15 predicted proteins | sample MGYA00564479_ERZ1463038 | MGnify/ENA primary metagenome ERZ1463038 (study PRJEB39244, sample SAMEA3635134) | Helicobacter pylori | study: EMG produced TPA metagenomics assembly of PRJEB11511 data set (Assembly of a 5300-year-old Helicobacter pylori... | reverse complement strand
GATCTAACGGGTGACTGGAGTTCAGACGTGTGCTCTTCCGATCTGAGCCCTTGCCAAAGTCACGAATATTGCCGTCACTTCCACCAAAACGCTTTGCGGCGAGCTTCGGTCTTGAATTGACTGGGAATGGGAACAGAAGTGTAAGTCAGCGCAGTGGATCCCGCTGAGAAAGGTGCTTACGCGAGACCAGCATGGAGTTGACTTTCACCAAGCACACAGATCAGTGGATGGCCTCTTGTGATCAGCTTCAGAGTGTGTTACTCACAGTACAATTTTACGAGCGTGAGCTGTGGGATAACGTGGTATGAATCGCTAAGACACCCGAATAGGACCGCGTCGACCTTCAAAGGTCACTGAGGTATCAGCATTTCTGTCCGCGTGCGAGGATTCTCACGCACGGCAGCCACGACCATCGTAAATCCATTGGTCTCAATCGTGTTTCGACTATAGAAAGGTGTTAGGTTAGTCCACTTCAAACGTCGTCAGTAACGGCGGCACGTGCATGACAATGTCAACGAGACTGGAGGGCCGCAGATTCAGCCGTCGCCTTGAAGCATGCCTGGGCCATAGATGAGCTCACGAATTCGCCTGCTGTAGCTCGCTGTCGTTCTTGGCGTAGTGCAGCTTCGTGCACATTGTGAAAGTGATGAGGACGTCCGCCGCACTGGCGCAGCCAAGCCAGGTGCTGACTCCGTATCTGCATACGCAAAAGTTAAGCTTTCCAAGCCTTGTCATACAAGTGAAGTCACTGACGTCCATATCTGGAAGCGCGAGACTGAATTGGGGCATGAGTGGGTCTGTGCACTGGCGCGCCGTCCCGGAGGGTGCTTACAGTCGCTGTTCAGGTGGAAGATCTTTTTGTGATTGAAACGCTCAGCTTATTGTTCTGATCAGCTTCAGGCTTGTCAGACACTCACCATACCCGTGGCCCCAAAGGCGAAGCCTGTGGCGGCGAGGTCCGTGAGCAACGGTGAAGACCCAAGGAAACTTCCTACGGACCGAGTTGAGTGAGGCTCAGGGCACAAATCGCACTAGGGACAAGCCACTGCCTATCACATATGAGATAGACTCGAGCAGCGTCTGCTCGGCGACGGTGAGCACGAGGACCAGTGAATGCCCCAGGGGAGTGAAGTGGACGCACAGAACAGCTGCACCCAGCAAGTGACGAGGCCAGTAATTGCGGGTCTATTTGACACAAATTGAGCTTCCTTTCAAACAGGTATGGTAAATCTCAGGCATGCTCAATCGTGAAGGTCCTGCGCCACCGCGTCGAGGTCAGCGTCTACGGACCATTCAAGATTACCTTATCAGAGGTAAGACCCACCAAGGAGACTTGGTGATGTGAGAAAGATCCCCATAGTGTGTAACAGTCCAGTCTGAACGCGATCGACGTTGTCAGCTCCCAAACTCCCGGTGCCGGCGGGACGCGCGCGATGGACCCACCGTAAACCGTGCTGAACGGTGACCACAGTCGCGTGAGCTCATATAATTAGATCATAAAACACCAACTCTTACAAGCCTGTCGGCGAGTTTGAGTGCGTCAGCTCAGCTCTGTCCTCCCATCCGCGATGAGCATCCACTCACAAGATATGGCCGAGTGGAAGATATCGATGACCAGCAGAATCACGACGCTCCACCAGTAGATTGCTTTGTCCTTTTTCGTGGTAGTGAAGTACGTGTACGCTGTGGAGCCTGTGTCAGCCCGAGTTGGCGGCGGCGCCCAGCCCCCGCTCAGCCACTCACTCTGCATGCCAGTGATGCCGAGGAGGAAGGCTGCATGAGGATCGAGATCAGAGCGAATAGGAGTCACAGAAGATCCATACGCACTGTTGAGGAAGGTGCCCACGACCTGGCTCCCCGCTGTCCATCAGTGACCGTTGCGACCGTGCGTGTGGCGAGGGTCGACTCACGAAGCTGCCGATGCTTCCGTTGATGATCGATTGGACGCTCATCAGATCAGAGTGGATATGAGAGAAGGAAAGGGAGGAGGAGGGGCGAGCGGAAAGGAGGACGGCCGCGAGCGGTCGCCGAAAAGGCGAGGTACGCTTCCGCACCTTGCAGCAGCGAGAATCGTGGACGGTGCGGTTCCCCCACAGCAAATTCGAGCGAGTCTCAGTCCTGGCGATCACGGAAGTGCAAATGCAACTGCCCGATCGCGAACGGACGTCGGATGTTGACCGGGTCATCAAGTGGGGGATGATCTCGCCGCGCGACATCGCGAACGTTCGCCATGATCAAGAGTGAGAAAGAGTCGGGATCCTCCAGCTCAGATGTAAAGGAGTAGGGAGACGCGGGCGACACGGACCCGGGCCCCAACGAGTAGTTGACGAGTGGTGCCGTCGCCGCTCAGCGCACATGGAAACGGTGGTGGGGTTTCCTGACTCCTGTACGCCGCACACCCACACACCGATTCGAGTTTGACTGTGAAAAGCTCGCTTAAGGTTCCGTCATTAAAGCAGTCCAGCTCGCCAGTTTGGGAAGCTGGCCGCCACTCTCAACCTGTCCTCAAGCGACCTCCGAGTCGAAGTCCCGTTCTAACCGCGCCGTCTCGCTCCGCACGGCGTCCCACCGGCACTTGCGCATCGTAGCTGAAATTATGAAGGATCCATCCGGCATCTTGCCGAGCTGGATCAGGAACGGTGATCAGTTGATTTCGCGACGCGAAGGCCTCGCGAAAGGCTCACGCTGAGCGCTCCTGGAGGAGATACAGGAGGATTGTATGACCTGATGCAAAGATGTCAGACAAAATTATGAGGGTAAGAATAATAAAATGCCCGACCAGCATGAAGCCGCGGGGCTCTCGACGCCGAATGAGATCGTGTTGATGGGTGCGTCCACGAAGCTCGACAGCGACCAAAGGTCCACGCCAGTGCTTGCTTGAGCCACGCCCGCCATCGAGACTTTCATGAAATTGAGAGTGGAGATGAGATTGGGAACAGCGCGAGCGCCCGCGATGGTGCGGCGAAGGACGAGGGCGAGGGCGCCGACGCTGGTAGTTGCGAGGGAGGCGACGGATACCGGCGGAGTACAGGCTGGTACAGAAACGCTGTGAGGATATTCCAGGAGTTTTGATCGACGGTGAACCGTGCAGTCGGTTGACTCGAGTAATTGGCGGACGTCGACGACTGTGGCGAGCTGAAACGACTGCGTACGCGAGGGTTCGTTGAGGTACGATGACTGGAATTTAGAGGGGTAGGATGAAGTATCTGGGCGGGACATTGGCTAGAAACCGAAAGCGCACCTTAATGAACCAAGAAGTCAGAGCATCCGAGACGGTGAGGTCGTCGGCCCCCTCGCCCGCAACATCGCTCCTCGCCCCAGCCACAATCTGCTCCACAAGATCCCGTCCCAGTACCATTGTATTCGAAGAAGATCCATGGAGATATGAATCCATCTGCGCAAGCCATTCGAGATCGTGCGTGAGCCCAGTTGGACGGCGCACCAGAGTCTGGTGGGCGCACCACCGACTGAAGGACCACCTTGGCGCTTCCAACGAAACTCGCCGGACGAAAAATGTTTCTGATCTGATCCAAGTGATCTGAAGGGAGCTCGAGCGCGGCCCCGTTCGAGATGAGCCGTTCGCAGGTCGCGACGATCGGGTTCTCGGTCTCGAGGCGTGGCACAGTCCACGAGAGGCCGTTCAGCTATCCCCGAGACCCACACAGTCAGCGATGCTTTCTAGAGTGAGAATTAGAGTTCGACACACTTCCGAATTAATCGCATTGACGACCATCCCAGCCCCATGGGCGTCGAACAGCAGCTTCGGCAGCGTGAGTCCCACGCACGTCGCGTTGGCAAACAAAGTGACGTGCGTCGACACCAGGGCCCTGGGACGGTCCTCGTACTCTGCGATCGTGGACGCCGTCCCGTGCTTGCTAAAGTGCTCGATCGGGGGGCGGGGGAGGACGCGCGCCTCGCCCGCCGCGAGTGGCGAGGTGGGGAGCTCGAGCGCCGTGCCCGGATGGCGCGTGATGTCCATCGTGTGCGTTTGATACATCCAATACAGCTTCCCGATGGGGATTTTGAGGGACCAGGGGGCGCCGAAAGGGCCCTGTGCAGCTGTCAGCGGAGTCGCGGGGAAGAGTGTCGCCCGGCGTACCTCGGGCTCCGAGACTTGGATCGTACCGGCGAGGAGACGCCATTTCTCAATCACGCGAGAGACGGCAGCGTTGAATGCTTCTGGATCAAAGTTGGAAGTGGAGAGGACCCAGCCGAAGACGAGGCCGCTCGAGACGCCGCATGCGTCGAGTGGGGACAGCGGGACGCGGACGTACTCCATGTCATCGAAGGTGAAGCTTTCCATTTCCGAGTGTATCGAGTGGAGCTGAGGTGGAGCGGGAGGAGAGGGGTGAGCTGCCGCTCGCCGAATCGTTGAATTCGGGCAGTGGCCCCGCAGCCCCCCTGCGATCTGTCACCGGCACGGGGTGCAGATGCCTCCGCAAGGTGTTTGACATGAAGCGCAGTGACGGGATGCGGATAGGAGTCGGCACGGAGCCCGCCTCGATCCAACGGGCGGGCGGGCGCGAGCGAGACACTTGCGGCCAATGGGCGTTGCGCACGGCTTCCACTCCAGATTGGGAGGCGCGTGGCATCTCGTGTGGCCCCAAACTGGCAGCGATTGACGGTAGTTGGCCTGAGTTGAGAAGGGGTGCAAGTCAGGCCCAAGCAAGAGCCAACCGCGCAGCTTGTGCGGGGCTCCGAGCCGCGATTGTACTCCAGCGTCGCGCGGGACCCTGCTGCGCGACTCGCCCCTCCTTCTCAGCTGGCTTCTAAAGACACAAAGTTTTCAAGTTGCTTCGAAGGCTCAAGCTTCTGGCGGGCACGCTTTGGGGTTCGCTCCTCTCATCTGCGAGTCGTCCGGGCAGCCAAGCTTCCGTCGCGCTGGTACCGTGCTCTTCTGGCATGAAGGACTTTGTTTGACGCACAAACATCATTCGGTTCAAGAACACTATAGGTAAGATTCACTCCCAAGTCACCTCGCTATAGGCGCCTTACGAAGCCCGACCCAGTGCTAGATGTTCGCGACGAAGACGAACTATGTCGCCCTGCAGTCAGCGAAAGGGGGGACATGATCGGGAGAGTACTCTCCTTAGACTCGTTTGTATTTGCACTGCGCGAGACCCCCACCGATGGACGCCGCGTTCGCCGACCTCGCGCCTACTTGCCCACATTGACCTTGTGCGCTGCCTTCTGCTCGCCCTCCTCCCCAAAGACGTCAATGTTCCACGTAGGCTCATAGTCGTTCGCTGTCCCTCAAAAAACCTCAGTACTCTCTCCGTTCGAGCGCGGGGAAAGGAGGGGACTGACGGATGTTGAACCGGTGGCGGCGCTCGCCGAGCTTGGAGATCTCGTCAAAGTCCTCCTTGGGGAGCGTGATCGGGACAAAGTTGGACGCGATCCGACTGGGCGTGATCGACTTGGGGATGACCTGCGATCTCTCTCCTCGTCAGTAGGCGCTCGGGGTCAAAGGGAGGGAGACGAACGGAGTGTCCGCCGACTTGGCCCCAGGCGATGAGGACTTGAGCGGGGGTCACCTTTAGCCTGAGTTTTGCAGGGAGGTTAGAGAAGGAAGGAGGGGAAGGGATGGCCATACTTGTTGGCGATGGCGATCACCTCGGGGTACTCGAACAGCTTCTTCGCGCCGACGTTGTTGTTCCCGAGCGGCGAGTAGGCCGTGATGTGACTTTCAAGTCCGTCACAAAGCATCAGTAAGTCTTGCATTCGACCCAAAGCGGGCCAAAACGAACATGTTCTTGGCCTTGTGGTGCGCGACGAGCTCGGGCTGGATGAGGAGCGGGTGGCGCTCGATCTGGTTCGCGGCGGGCACATGGCCAGTCGCAGCGATGAGCTGGTCAATCTGCTCGCCCGAATCACGACATCAGTCGCCGGAGGCCAGTAAAGGAAGGAAGGGGACTCACCGCCTGGGTCGAGAAGTTTGACACCCCGATCGCCTTGACCTTGCCCGTCTTGAGCAGCGCAATCATCGCGCGCCAAGTGTCGATCAGCGTCGTCGAAAGGTCCAGCGCGACCTTGCCCTCGGCGTCCTTGGGGAAGAGCTCGGTCGTGTGCGTTGAGCGGCCCTCGAACGCGACGGGCCAGTGCTGTCGTGCCCCATCAGCGTCAGTCCGATTTGATTTTTTAAAATCTGGAGTATGGGAAGGACGAACGATGAGGTACAAGTCGAGGTAGTCGACGCCGAGCTCGCGGAGCGTGTCGTCGAGCGCCGGCTCGACTGTCGTCCGGGAGCGTCAGCGCTGCGTTCCGAGCTCGAAGGCATGGCAGAATGGGCGCACCAAGGTCAGGCCGGTGCGACGTGTTCCACAGCTTGGACGTGAGGAAGATCTCGCTGCGGGGCACTCCGGCGGCCTTCATCCCCGCGCGCACCTCCTCTTGGTTCTGGCTGTTTCATCCGTCAGGTTCAGGCTCGTCCCCTGAAGAGACCCGATTGGAACCGCACGTACTAGATCTTGGCGAGGTCGAGATGACTGCGTGCGGGGACGGGGTGGGGCAACGCGTTAGTGAGGGGGACCGAACATCTTCGCCCGGCGCGGAGGGTGTCGGAGCGTCCCGGCCAGAGGAAGAGGAGAGGGGGAGAGACGTACCGGTAACCAGCCTTGAGCGCCTCCTCGATACCGACCTTGACCTCGTTCGGGGCCGCTTGCCAAGTGCCGTAGCCGACCAGGTCGAGCTTGTTGCCGGAGTTGAGCGAGATCGAGGGAACCATTGTTTTGGACTAAGTGATGGGGGGAGAAGAGAGGGTGGGGAAGTGAGGTGTAGGAAGGCAAGAGGCGTGCGCCCGAATCCGCGAGGACGACCCCGGCCGCTCCGGCCCGGATGCCGCCGCCGCCTCGTCTCGGCTCGCTGGCGTCACCGTCACCGTCACCTTCGCTCCGTCGCGCATCGATCCTGCACGCCGACTTGGACGCTGAGTTCGAGCGTTCACGCAGCGTGAATGTACGCCATTGGCGCCTCGAACCGCTTCGTCAAGTCGGCGAGCGTGTACGGCGTCGAGGAAGTGGCAGCAGGGGCTCGGGGCTAGAGGAGGCGGAGGTCGGTTGGGCCGATCGGACACGTCGGGAAGGCGGGAAGGGTGGGTTTACGGGAACGTTTGGAAGACGCTGGGAGCGAGCTCGGTCGAACCAAGGGCGCGCGAGGGTTGTGAGTGGCTGGGGGAGGTCGCGTTGAGCGTGCAGCCGAAGATGAGGCCCGAGACTGCTACGCCGTTCAGCTCATATGGCCGAGGAGAAGATGCCGTGGTCCATTGCTGGGTCGGAGAGCATCCAGCCGGTGTAGAGAATGGGGCAGGTGAGAGCGGTTGCAACGTTCAGCGGACGGAAGGTCGCGAGTCGCTCGTCGGTTCGTACGCATGTATACGCAAACGTACGTGGCATCACAGAGAAGTGCGGGGAGAAGCAGCTGGGTTGATCGCAGCAGAGGCTCGGGCCGAACCCGCGTCGCCCAAACGGCCCTCATGCAGCGGGCAGGTGGACGAAGCGGCGGGAAGCTCTCTCGCTCCGCGTTGGGAGAAGCAGCACACGTCAGCTCCGGACGTCCCCACCCGACGAGCCTGGGACGCGTGCTGTCACCTCGAGGCGGGACAGCCTCCCGCGCGCGTGCAAGTCCGAAGCGGAAGTCCCTGCGCCTCGTCCAGTCCCTATCCAGCCAACCTGAGCTCGAGCGAGGTGCGGCCAGAGGGCGATTTGTTGCATGTCGAGGTCGGCGGGTGAAGTGGTGGAGCCCAAGACCGGTGAGAGGCCTCACTTCTTGTCAACACGCCCTCATCCTCACTTCTCGGAACCCCATGGCGCATCGACCTGTCCACGCCGCTCGGTGCCCGATGGGCTGTCAGGACGGCTGGGCGAGCCCTCGCTTGCTGTTCATCCTCGAAAGTAAGTGCGTCTGTCGGTGCGCTCGCGTCAACACCTACTCACCAGCGACCGCACTCGCAGCGACCGCCTTCGTCTCGGCATCCGACATCGTCGACGTCGTGCACGCGGACCCCTCCGCCGCCGAGCTGCTGCTCACCGGTCCTCCGCCCGCCGACGATCCAGACGAGGCCTGGGATGACCCCCTCACCGCGCACGGCCCATCCGACATCCCCTTCGTCTCGTACCTCCCGTACGACCTCATCCCGACCCAGCCCACGCCCTTCAAGCGCTTCGTGCGCGGGTGGTCCTTCGCCTTCAGCGCGATCGCGCACCTCGCCGAGATCGACACGATCCCAACCCTCGCCGCGCTCGAGGCGCTCCTCCTCGGGCCCGAAGCGGACAGCCTCGCGCTCACGACGACCCCGGTGGGCACGATCGGCGACTTCCGCTTCTTCCGTCGGTGCGGCGGCGGCGTCGAGCAGGCGCTCGACGCGCTCCTGACGACGATGGAGGACGAGGCCGCCTCGGGCGAGTTCTACGACTGCTTTGGGGTCGAGCTCGACGGCTTTGCGCGGTGCGACGCGCACGACGAGGATTGGGTGAGGGCCAGGAGGGAGCTGCTGTGGGCGCCGGGGTGGGCGCGCGAGGGTGGGTACGAGAGCGGTGCGAGTAGTGTGAACGATCTGGGCGAGGGGATGGAGGAACTGTAGACCGGGGGCGCCCGAATCAAGCGCTGATTCAGAGTCTCATCTTTCGCACGCAAGTCTCGCAGCGCGATCGCTCTCGCAAGTAACAAGCTCAGCGAGTACTCAAAAACAAAACCCGACTTGTCTACAATCACAAATGAAGGCCTCGGGGGGTAGCACTCTATCAGATGCTCGCGAAGGGGGGACAGGAATCACGGCTTGAGGTGCCCGAGCGGCGAGAGGGGCGGGTTCGACGACTCGTCCTTCTTGACCGACTCGTACCTGCGCCCGTCTTTATCAGCCCCGAGGACGTAGGAAATCAGAAGAAGAGGGACTCACACTTGGCCCATGATCCCAATCGCTACGGCCCGCATCCTCAGCACCTTGAGCGGCTGGTCCTCGCCCAGCACGCGGTCGCACACCTCGCGGATGATGCTCTGCACCTCGAGCTTGGCGCCCTACATCCACACGTCCGTTAGCCTCTTTCCCCCCCACCATCTCCCAGACCGAACACGCACCTTGAACAGCGCGTGCAAGCCCATCTGCGCCGCCTTGTCCTCGAGCTCCTTCTTCTTCTCGTCGCTCAGCCCGCTCGCCTCGGCCGCCGAGAGCTTCTCAAAGACCTCCTTGAGCGCGTAGGCGGATCGTACGGTCGACACGGTCTCGTTGACGATGTGCACCGTCGAGCGCGCAGAGTGGAACCAGCCCGCGAGGCCGAACGGGACGGGCCCGGTCGAGGCGAGAAAGTGCCTGTACGTCTGGGTTGGTACGGAATCGGAACAAGGGGGGGGGGGGGGGGGGGGGGAGGACGGGACGCACTTTGACTTCATCGAGTAGGCGAGACCGACGGTCTGGAGCAGCTCGACGCCGTAGCTCTCTTGCTTGAGCTCCTCGGCCTTGATGGTCCACATGGCCCTGACTGCTCGTACGGGTCACAGCAAAGGCACATCAGCTCTCGTCCTCGCCCCTCGACCGCGATTCCCAGCCCACGAAAGTTGCTCGACGCACCTCCAGCAGCAGTCTGCACATCATCCTCGTCCGTGGCTTGCTCCGTAAACAGCGCGAGCTGGTTCTTGAGGCGCTCAATGAGCTTGACGACCCTCGCCTCGCGAATCCTCGCCTTGTCCTCGGCGACCTTCTTCTCGTGCGCGTCCTTGGCGGCCTTCTTCTTCGCGCGCCGCTCAACCTCCTCGGCGCTCAGGACGGGCTTGCCGTCCTTGCCGAGCGTGACTTCGGTCGAGCTGACCGGCTCGTCGGCCGCGTCCGCGTCGTCGTCCTGCATCGCCGACTTCATCTCCGTCCCGAGCGAGATTGTGCCGATAATGTCCTGCCGGCCGCCGCCGCGTCGTCAGCCTCTGCCCGTGAGCGAGAAGGGTGGAGAGGGACGGGACCTGGAAAGCGGGCCCGCCAAAGAGCTGCGAGAAGAGCGCCTCGGGGTCGACCATCTGGTCCTCGCTCGGGCCGTCGCCCTTGCCCTTGCCAAACTCATTGTACGAGTGCCTGCCGGGGCCCCCGAATCTCAGCATCGCTCCGTCATTCTCAAGGTAGCGACCAACGCACCGGAGGCCCTCGTCGGAGAGCGTGGCGTAGGCGATCGCAATGTCCTTGAACTTGTCGCCGGCCGAGGGGTCGTTCGGGTTCTTGTCCGGGTGGAACTTGATCGCCTGTTGGAGCCCGAACGAGGAGCCTCAGTACAGCCGTTCTGGGACAAGGGGAGAGGGAGGGGGGGCGGCGCCGCACGAGTCGTCGGTAAGCCTTCTTGACGTCGTCCGTCGAGCACGTTACCGGCAGTCCTCTGATGCGCGTGCCGCAGCGCGTCAGCACCATTCGCGCGAGCCCAGGCGCGGGGGAGGCGACGCACAGTAGTTCATAGTAGCCCAAGTCCAGCGGGCGCTCATCTGCGCGGCAGCATCAGCTCCCCGGCGAAAGGAAAGGCAGCAACCCCCCGACGCGGCAAGACGGACCAGTCCCGATCCGACGCTTGCCCGCCGTGCGCGCCTTGGGCGGCCGCACGATCCACGTCTGGCCGCACTTGGCGCAGCGCAGCTGGAAGGGCTCGTCCGAAGGGTGGACCGACGTGGGCAGCGCGAGGTACTCGACGCGCGTTTGGCAGTGCACGCACGTCGCCGAGAGGAACGGCTCGGGCAGACGCGTCTCGAGCGTGGGCATGCTGGTCGAGGTCGTCATGGCGCGTGGGAGACCGGCCGAGCCGAGTCGAGCGTGCGGCGGTCTGGGTGGATGTGTGGCGGGAGTCCAGGACGAAAGTTGCGGCGCACCGAGGAACGAGATCGGAAGAGCGTCGTGTAGGGAAA
>ERZ1463038.846-NODE-846-length-10871-cov-13.686483_pt1 | contig 10871 bp, 20 predicted proteins | sample MGYA00564479_ERZ1463038 | MGnify/ENA primary metagenome ERZ1463038 (study PRJEB39244, sample SAMEA3635134) | Helicobacter pylori | study: EMG produced TPA metagenomics assembly of PRJEB11511 data set (Assembly of a 5300-year-old Helicobacter pylori... | reverse complement strand
CGGGTGCGGCACGAGCGAGTCCTCGCGCTCCTCGCACAGCTCGCGGATGATCTGCGGGACACCCTTTGGCGTGCGCTCGGTCAGGATCCGGCACGCGCGGATGAACTCGCCGCGAATCTGACGCAAGCGGAGAGATTAACCGTGGTGGCGATGCGGTTAGTTGGGAAGGCGCGCACGGTGTAGAGCCCGTCTCGGGTCACGGTGCGGGCAACGTTGTAGTCTTGCTGGAAGGGGTCCTGTAACACCATGCGCGTGAGCACAACGCTCGGCCAAAGGTAGGCAGGCCGACGGACCTCGATGCACAGCTTGTGCAGGTCACGCACGATCACCTCAGGATCGTACTCGGTCTGTCTCGCTCGCCTCGTCAGTTTCCATAGCCGCTCACCCACCCAGGAGGGCCAGAAGGGACTCACGTCGGTAAACCACCCCTTGACCTCCTTGTTGATGAAGCCCGTCTCGCTGCGAATGGCGATGACATGGTTCGCGTACTGGAACCCCTGCGCAAAGTAGCGGAAGAACTCGACGAGCAGCTCGCCCACGCTCTCGTGGTTGCTCGTCTGCCAGAACCGCGGCAGCGCGTCGAGGTCGTCGAAGAAGTAGATGTCGGTCCCTTCGACCGAGAGCTCGTCGAGGCGGTACTCGCGCGCGAGCGGCAATCGTTGGAGATTTCTGGTGGCCGGGCATGGCGTGAGTGGGGCTGCAAGATAATTGATGGGCAAGACGGAGAATTGGGCGCACGGGAGGACGGCGGGCGACTTGACGTGGGTGAGGAAGTGGATGACGAGGAGCACGTAGCCGTACGAGCTGAGCGTGCCGCGGTACGGGTTGTTGATCTGCCGCTTCTTCGTCCACACCTTGACTGCACCGGTCCAAGCAAGGGTCAGCTCCCGCCGCACAATCACGCGCAGAAGCACGACGCACGGAAGAGGACCATGACCTTGAGCCGCGGGTCGACCTTGGCGTACGTGTGCAGCAACCTCGTGTTCTCGAGCGCGAGCCGGTTCTCGAACCCAATGTCGCAGGCCATGTGGAAGTGGAACGTCTCGGTCGGGGGCATGGTGAGCTTGATGATCGGTATTCGCGCGCGCGGCAGCATCTTGACTTGGAACGGCGTCTCTGCGCTCGTGGAAAGATCGACGTTCGCGGCCAGTCAGCGGCTGGTACGTTGCTGCCCGGCCAACGCGGGCGCAGTGGGGCGGGAAGAGGCACCTGCTTGGATGAGCCGCCCGAGGAGCTCGACGAGCTCGGCCGCGGATTTCTGCGGGTGCGCCTCGCTCTGAAAGCAGCACAGGTCCATATCTGCACATCAGGCATCCGGCAGGCGTCAGCGCCGAGCTCCCTACCTCGCGCCGCCCGTCCAAAAAATGGGGGGCCCGCTCGTCATTTGCGCGCGCGACGTACCCGAGTTGCGCAGCGCGAAGCCGTTCACCATCGACCTGGAGTGAGCGTGAGTGGGTACGGAAGACGGTACAGGGCCAGAGAGGCGCACCCGAATGGCTTGAGCGTGGCGCCCGGCGCGACCCTGTGCACGAACGTCTCGAGGTAGACGAACGCGGCGTCCTTGGCCGCGAGCTCGTCGGGCGTCGGTGCGACGGCTGGGATGAAGGACGTCTGGATGAACGAGGTCATCTCGATCGGGTGCGGTGCCGACAGCGCGCCGCCGCCGCCGGAGCTGGATGTCGAAGCCTTGGGTGCGCGGGCGGCGGCGTACGAGTCGCGCGGCGAGTGCGAGTGCGAGCTCGAGCCGCTCGCTGACGAGCTCCCGTTGCCCGTACCGCGGTGCGGTCGTGTGCTGCTCGACATGGCGCGCGCGTAGGAGGTGGGAGACGACACCGAAGAGGGGACGACGCCCGCGAATCGCTTGCCCGCCGCTGGGCCAGACGCGCATACGCCCACCAAAGTCGTGTGCTGCCGGACATTTTCCAAGTCGATCAAGAGCTCGCTCAGCGTGGTCGTGGATGGCCGTGCATCATAATAAAAGACTGCCGATCTACTCCTCATCTCGCTCCCTCCCGCCTCGCGTCGTCGCGACCTCGTCTACAACACTCGCCCCGTCCACTTTTACCGCGAGAGGTCAAGGAACGCCGACTCGATACAGTTCTTGACCTGGGCTCGCGCCAAGATGTCAGTGTGGATCCAGAGCAGGAGCGAGCGGCCGACGCACCTCGCGATAGCTAACGATCAGGCAGCTCTGCTCATCTCGCGACACGAGCATGATCTTCTCGTCCACGCCCGCATCGAGCTGCTCCGTGCACCCAGTCAGCTCCTGCTTCTGACCCCAGAGAATGCAAGCCGCACCTTGTTGAGCGCGGTAACGACGTGCGACAAGTCCGTGACCGGCCGTCCGTTTTCGTCGACCTGGTGGAAGACGTAGTCGCGGAAGAGCTTGATGATGTACCGATCGCCAGTCTCGGCCCAGCGGGGGTCGTGGTCGAATCTGCGCCGGGTCTCCGTCAGCGCCCGCTTGTCCGAGGGAGTCGCACGGAGCGCTCACTCTGGGCGCTCGTTGATGAAGCCAAACTTGGTCAGGAGCCGCACCAAGCGGCCATTCTCCAGCTCGCGCATCAGTTCTGCCTCGAGCGTGTCCTCGGCTCTGTTTGTGCCGGATCAGCACCCCGAACTGGCGGGAAGGGGCAAGGAAACCAACACAAAGCTCGAGTTGAGCTCGTCGAGCACGCGCCCGCCCATGAGCGCGAGGACCTCGTCGATCGTCTTCCGCGGGCCGGGCTTGGAGAGGAGGTACAGGACGACGTTCTTGAGGTCGGGCGCGTACGCGCGCGCAATGTGGTCGACCGACTTTGGGAGGTTGTGCTGCGCCGATGTGCTCCCGCACGCGAGCGCGATGATGAGCTTGCCGAACGAGAGGAGGTCGTCTTGCTGCTTTCCGCTGCTGTCAGTAGAGGTTCCGACGCCGGCGAGGACAGGAGCGGACCTGGTAAGCGCCAGGGACGGACCCGTCGAACGCGAGGACGTCGAGCACGGCGCACCCGCCGATCCGCACGCGGTTCTTACCCGTCACGACGACGCGGTTCGGCTCAAGGCCTCGAACAGCGAGGCCTGAGGCGTGTACAGCCTTGAGCGCGCTGCCCAGCTGCACGACGTAGCTCCACAGGACGCGCTCCGGCAGTCCGATCCCGCCGCCGCCGCCGACTCCGCCGGCCCCGATACCGACGGGGAGGCGTTGCCGCGAATTGAAGGGCGCGGGCGAGTTGTTGCGTGGGGAGGCGGACCAGGGGTTCGGCGGGAGCGCGGCGTGTGGCGAGAGGTGCGCTTCGTAGAGCGTCTGGGAGAGCGGGTGGAAGTCGTAGATGAAGATGATGGCTGTGCAGGTTCGCCGACAATCAGTAGGGACAACGAGAAGCACGGGGGGGGCACAGCACGCACAGTGGTCTCCGAACGCGCGGGTCGTGAACGCCTCGCGCACGGCGACGAGGCCGGGATGTCGCACGCGGGTCCACTTGTCCACGATCGAGATGGCCGCTTCGTGCTGCAGTCGGAAGCCTGTGTCCACGCTCATCAGCGTCCTTCCTCTCGCACACCCGGACAGACCACGCACCCTCTATCCTCCTGAGAACGTACACGCGCCCGTCGCCGCCGCCCTGGCTCCCCGCGCCCTGTCCAACCTTCCAAGCCTTGTACAGCCAGCTGCGGTACCCGTTCCAGCCGTTCTCACTCCCGCCGCCCCCGCCGCCGGCCTTGTCGAGCGGGAGCAGACCCGTGTAGCCGCCGACGTCGTCTGGCAGCTTCATGTCGACGGACGGCGCGAGGTGCGTCGCCTCGCTCTTGGTCGTGAGCGCTTGATGCAGCGAGGGGGCAAGGAAGAAGGACGGTGTGGACGCGGCTGTCGAGGCTGCTGTGGGGTGGTAGAGGTGGTATTGGAGCTGGAGGCGCAGGTCAGTCGGCGTCGCGCGCGCGCGCGGACGGAACGGGGTTCACGCACGGGGTGGCGCGTGAAGGCTTGTTGCTGCGCGCCGTAGTACCCAGCGGGGTCGTGCCCGTTCTGAGCGTGCTGCTGGCTCGCGTAGTCGTACTCCTGCTGCTGCTGCTGCTGCTGCATCATCCAGTCCGCCTCGTTTGGTGCCTGCATCGCCCCCATGTCAGCATCGCGATCCAAATTGAGCGAGTAGGAGAGACGCACTATCTCCATCGCGTGGTTGAAGTACTCGTGCATCTCGGGCCGCTGGCCAGTGTCGAGGCTGGGCGTGTTGCGCGAGCTGAGGCCGGGCACGGCGGTCGGGGTGAAGAACTGCGCATCCTCGGACAGTGCTGGTCTGCTCAACCTGAAGCTCAGCTGCCGAGCCCACGCTCCTAGCAAGAGAGCAACTCACGTCTCGACGCGCCGGGGCACAAACTCCTGCGCGCCGGCACCTCCGACGCCGGGTGGGCCCGAGGGTGTAGGGGGGGCCGAGGCGGGTCCCGAGCCAAAGTTGGGCACGAAGACGGCCGCGTTGGCGGCGGACGCGACGGAGAACTGCGTCGAGGGCGCGATCCTGCGCGGGAACGACCGGGTCAGCGAGCTGCTCGGGATGAGCTCCACAGCTGATCAGTGGCCGAGTCCCAAGCTCGAGCAGCCAATCCGCTCTGCGCCACGCTGGACGTGCGGACGCTCGCCGGCCCCTCTCGGCCGTCCTCAGCCTCGCCGCGTGACGACGCGATGAGCTCCGACGCGGCCTCGCAGAACCCTGCCGTCCCCGACCAGTCGATGGCACTCACGCTGCAGCCGACGTCGGCGACACGGGCGCGTTCTGCTCGGCGTTCGTTCGTCTCGGTCAGCATCCGGCTCGAGCAGGCGGGGGCGCGCGCGCGGCTCACAGCGTCATGGGAGAAGAGGCAGCCCGTGTCCTCGAAGCGGCACTGGCCGTAGATGAGCACATTCCGACACAGCTTCTTGTCCTCTGGCGGAGAGGCGCGGGGGTCAGCACACCTCGGGGAAGGACGCGGCGAGCGCGGGCGCGAGGCGTACTCTTGGTCGGCGAGTCGTGCCCTGCCGCCCCGGGCACAAAGTCCGACGTCGTCGGTCGCAGGATCGGGACCGCGCTGCTGCTCATCGAAGCGCGAGGGGAGGGCGAGGCGCAGCGGGGCCAAGCCGCGACGGCCGGGCGCGATTGATTTGGTCGACGACTCTCTGGTCACGTCGCTCATCGTTTCAACGCGATGCTCGTCGATCCAACTTCGACCGTTGACTGCTGCAGGCCTGGGTTCATCTGGGCTGTCGCGTCTAGCGCCGCGCCCCAACTGGCCCGGCACCAGCCGCCAATCACCTGGACTTCGGCCGTCCGCTCCAGACGACCTACTCGACGGTCACAACCTCCAGCACCCTTACTACCTGGCGCGTTCGCAGCCAGTAACCTCCCAGTCGCGCCCAGCACCAGCTCACCCACGTGAGCTCAGCGCGCGCGGCCCGACTCGACTCCCCGGCGTCCGAACCCTTGAGGTACCTCCTTCTGCTTCTCCTCACCGCTACCACGCTACTTTGCTTCAGACTCGGCCCACCACTGCGCAACAGCGTGCCTCAGATCCTTTCCGTTAATAGTGGCCGAGGGATGCGTGCGGAGCGGAGTGGGTCCAGATCCCCACCAGTAGTTTACATCCTCGAGCATGCGACGACTGACCCGGCTCAGCTACATCCTCCTCCTCACAAAACGTGCACGACGACCTTGCCCTTGCACCTGCCGGTTCAGAGGTCAGAAGGGGCCAGACCATCACAGCTGCAACACGCAGACGCACCGTCCACTCAGCACCCTCTCGTACGCCAGCTTGGCATCCTCCATCTTGAACTCGGAGTCGATGGTCGCCTTGAACTTGCCTGCGCTCCTAGGTCATCAGGCGCCCACGTCCCGCTCTCCGTCCGGAAAGGCGGCGCACCGCTCCAAACCAGCTCCGACGCGTCTTGCAGCGCAGTCCCCTGTAGCGAGCTTGATCAGCGTACGCCAAAAAGGGAATTCCGCCGCCTCCCCCGCAGAACTCGCCCAAAGCTCCTGCGGCACGAGCACGAACGAAAACGTCCGCGGCGTCCCGCCCAAGAACGCCGGCAGGGCCGTGTACGCCATCCCAAGCCCAAACTTGGCACACTCCCACACGGACCCTCCTGGCCCACCGATGCTGCCGAAGAAGCCTGCGGGTTTGAGGAAGTGGGGACTGGCGCGGTACAGCCTCGCGCTACCGACCGTGTCGAAGACGGCGTCGAAGGACTTTTCGCCGGAGTAGGTGGACGAGAGGTGGGAGCGGAGGTGGACGGAGCGGTAGTCGATCACTTCGTCTGCTCCGAGGGAGCGCAGCAAAGCGGACGAGGTGGGCGAGCCGGTCGAGACGACGTAGGCGCCGAACGCCTTTGCGACCTGTGCTGTCCAAAGTCATTGATCCTTCCTTCGGGCTCATTATCTAACTCTGTGGTGCACCTGAAGAGCTCCTTGGCCAACACCTCCCGACCCACCATTCTATGATCGCATCGTCAGTATGTCGTCCGCGACAAGTCTCGCAAACACGAACGACAAAGACGCGCGACTTCTGTCCGACCGTCAACCCAGCCTCTTTCACGAGACCCCAGAATGGGATCAAAAGCGCCATTGTGATCGACGCTGCCTCAGCATGCGACATTGTGGCCGGCTTGCGGAGGAGCAGCGACGGATGGATGATCGTGTACTCCGAAAGTGCGCCTACCCCGGACTGGATGTGACCTCTGAAGCCTTTCAGGATCAGCACATCGCGGGGGACTTCAAGCAAAAAGGCTCACGGGAAGGGAGGATCCCGAACACTTCGTCACCGAGTGCGAATCCTGTGCCATCCAGCTTGCCGCCCGCAATCTCACCAGAGAACTCGGACTCGGGGACTCCGGGGATCTTCTGGAGGAACTTGATCGGGAACGCGAACATAGGCTTTGCTCTGCTCGCCGAAAGGGCAATTGGCTGCAGATCTGCGAACTCGAAGCTTCGCACCCCGAGCCAACTGGGAGGAAGTAAGCGCGCACTCCTTCAGCCGTCAAGCGGAGCAGCCTCGTACTGTTGATGCCAACGGCATGAACTCGGACCAGTACCAGCTCTCCCGTTGGAACGGGCCTCGGGTAGTCGAGCTCGAGCTGGAAGTGCGGCGAGGTGCTGGGCACGCCAGTCTTGCGGACGACCCACGCTTTCATGTTGCGGTAGGATGATGAAAAGAAGAGATCAAAAAGGGTTCATCTCTTCCTTTGTGTCCTGTTTTCGGCCATCAGAGACCGACCGAGGAGATCCGATGCACAACGCCCGTCGCCTCCGGGCTTTGCTGTGTGCCCGACGCCGACCACTGTCCACATCGCCCTTCATCACGGTACACGTGATTTAAAGTGATCAAGTTCACGTTCGTATCCCATCAATTCGATCCCAAATGGATTGTTCTTAGCTCGTTGAGAAGGGCGATCGGAAGGGTCCTGTCCGTGAACGCTCGCGGCGCGCGCCGCACAGCTCGTCGTCGCGCCTCGCGCCTCATTAATTACCCAAGTCGACAGTGTTTGAGCCTGGAGCAGAACTTTTTATTGACCACTAGAACCTCGAACCACTTCAGCCTTCATAAGTGCGCAATCTCTGGGTCGCAATGACTCGAGCATGATTTCGGGCTGATCGGGTTCCCGACTTCCGCATGGTCCGCATCGCTCAGCGATCCCCTCCTCCTGCCCTACCCCAACTTCCGCACGATGACAGAATACGCGCCGCATCAGCTCACAGTCGTCCTCGCCAACGAACAGCAGCGGCAGCGAGCGCACCGCAACACGTTCCAGAAGTGGGGGAACGCGCTCAAGCTCAGCGAGGAGCAGTGGGAGATCCTCCGGTCGGAGCTAGACGCAGGCTCCTGGGCAGAGGGCAACTCGGTGGTGACCTGGTGGGCAGCCGGCACCTCGGACGGAGGAGTGGCGTGGCTGACTCTCGAGGCTGTAGGGTACTGGTGCCTCGAGACAACACGAACGGCACAGAGCACATCTTAGCTCATTGTCTAACGTGAGTTGTATCTGAGCTCCATGCACTCAACCCTCGTAGACTCACATCATCCTCCAGCTACCGTCGAGACGCACTAATCGCGCATCCCGCCGCCGCGTCCGCCAGCCTGACGACCTCCTATGTTGTTGGATGGGTCTACACTCCTCCAGAGTATCGTAAGGCTGGCCATGCGAACCATCTTCTGTCTCTTCTCCACTACGTCCTCGCTCCCAAGTCGTTCCTGCCGACATTCCCCGCCGAACTCTGGGGTGCCGAGCCCCGCGTCGATGGGTACCACGACGCGTCCTTCTCGGTGCGGCGTCTCTTCAGATGCGGGAGAATGAATCTGAGAAAAAAAAATCACTTCAGGTACTATACAGCGCAATCGGCCCCTCGTACTACTCCAAAGTGCGGATCGGGCGTGGCCCAGCTTCGCGAGACGGCTGGATGCCGAGCAACGTAGTCAAGCGGATCTGGGATGTTGAGCAGGCACTCGGGAGTCTTTCGCCGGATATGATGGGGCTAGAATGGCTGGATCGGAAAGGCTTACTCGGGCTGGCGGACGCGGAGGCCCGACACGTCCATCTGGAGGTCGCCGACTCCCTCTCGCAACAGACGGGAGACACCAAGATTGCGGTCTTACCCTCGAGGTGAAAATCTGCTATATAGTCTTCTGGAGACAACGCTGAACAAACAATGCAGAGGGATCCTCGACTACTCTGCCTTCGTGAACCAGGCTGCGAGCCCATCGCCAGACCGAACCTACGCAGTCCGCCTACCCGCCAAATCCATCGCCGTAGATCCATCTTTTATCACATACCTACCCAACAACGGCACACTCGTGGTCACCTTCGTCGTGCACCCCGTTCCGTGGACCGTCGTTCTTCAAGCAGCCCGAAGGGAGTCGTGCACTCGCGTCTCCCTGTGGGGGAAGGCGGGAAACGATTGGGGTCACGGGTGTCACGAAATTGTGGACGAAGCCTCGTATCCTTCGGTTGCGCTCTACGATGCCGGCGCTGGAGTTGCACCCGTGGAATGGGTCGCGAACGCCAAGTCAGTCCCTTGCCCTGCTTTTTGGTGGACCTCCTGACTCTAGTCTGTGCAGATACGGATCCTTCTGAAATGAGAGAAGTTTCCTGCACCTCCTCAGACTGGTCACTTCTTTGCTGAAAGTGCCCGTGACGCCATTCATCGCCTTCGCGCCTACGCATTGTCTGGTTCGAATTCGCAGGAATTTGAAGCTTAATAAGTGGCATTTGCATGCCTTTGTAGGGAGCATCATCATCGAATGCTAGGTGAACTTCTCGAGCCCCTAATGCGCTCCCGAAGTTGGCAACCAGAGGTCACGTCTCTCTCCCTCCCGCCACCCCACGGCTCCGAACCCCCGCCACGATGGTATCAAAATGACAGTGCCTCGGAAGTTTCGAGAGTGTCTCCCTGCTGTGGGTCCTCGGGTGCGTTACACGGTGTGCCGTCCCCGCGGCTCCACAAGGCTCAGGCTGACACCACACTTGCCAGACTTGTTGCGTACGGCACCTACGCCGTCATCTGCGGCGACGATCTCAGCCTTTTCTTGGCCCTCTTCTTCATTCTCCTCTGGCTGCACTCGGTCCGAAAGCTCCGACACGAGTTCCTGGCCGAGGTTGACACCAACGAGTCCAACTTCTCGCTCGCGACGTGTACCCCGATCTTGAGTACGTCGGAGGGTGACTGAGAGGGTTCAAATCCTCTAAATGATCGCACTCTTATCGACAGCGCTCGCTTTCGCGGCCTCGTGCTTGAACGACGTGCTACAGGGTGGCCATAGCATCGCGAACGACTGCGTCCGGATCGTTGTGATCGGCGAGTCAAGTGCTTCCCACCCTTCGGCTCGAGGCTGATCGGAGTCAACTACAGTTACTGTTCTGCTCTTTTTGCTTCGCATGTTTGTCCCGCTGGCCGGCTTTGACAGCCCAACGCTCAACGCTCGCATCACAGCTTCATCGCACTCTTCCGTCACTCACGACACCAGGTGGCTCGACACGCAGCTTCGGCTCATCGAAATGAAAAACATTCCCGGCGAGATCGAACCGGAGACGTTCGCCGAGCAGCGAGACCATCTGGAGCACCTGGCCGAGTACCTTACGGAGAGGACCACGCCACCGCCGTCGTCGAAAAGGGCATGAAGGCGACTCGGACAGCCCGCCGAGAACAATCCAGGTTTATATTAATTCAGTTCCTTGAAGGCAGTAGCTGATTCAATTTGCCCCGCAGGCTACTTTCGGGACAAGCTCAGATCGGAACGTACGGCGCAACGGCGGAGGAGTCGGTCTGATTCTCGAATGTACGAAGCTATACCTTTCATGTGCGATTGAACGTCCACCTCGCATCAACCCACACTGCCTGGCCTTTATTGGAGAATCAAGCCATTGCGCGAGTTTGGGCGGAATCCGTTCCACGCCGCTGAAGTACCGCGCGTCTCCGCGAATTCACTATGGCATCCAAAAACAGCCTTTTCTAGTAGCGCAATCTAGGATGAGCTGGAAGGGAGGGCGAGTGCTCTGCTCAGGTGCGACGCTCGCCCTCGAGAATCTCGAGACGCTTGCGACTGGCGAGCCGGAATTCGTTCGTACGCCATCGAGTCGGTCAGGGTGCAAAGTCAAAGGTGACAAGAAGATTTCAATAGACGGAAGGCTTTCAATTTTTACTCGAAGGGTGAGATTCGCCCACCCCTGAGCCTCGAGCTGAGGCGCTGCGAGACTCGCAACCCGATCGTCTCTCTTACCTTCCTTCCGCACACTACCGACACCGCGACCGGAGACGATGGTAACCGCGTGGCAGTGCCTCGGAAGCAGGACACAGCTGCTCCTGCTGTTCACCCTCCAGTGCGTGGGCCCGTCAAGCCATTCCGAGATCGAAGAGCGTCGTGTAGGGAAAGAGTGTCCT
>ERZ1463038.845-NODE-845-length-10878-cov-13.738797_pt1 | contig 10878 bp, 19 predicted proteins | sample MGYA00564479_ERZ1463038 | MGnify/ENA primary metagenome ERZ1463038 (study PRJEB39244, sample SAMEA3635134) | Helicobacter pylori | study: EMG produced TPA metagenomics assembly of PRJEB11511 data set (Assembly of a 5300-year-old Helicobacter pylori... | reverse complement strand
CCTCACTCACGCTTCCCCTCATCCCAGCTATCGACGCCGCCCTTCTCGTCCCGACCCGAAACATCGTTCTTCTCTGCCTATGGTCGCTGTTCACGGGCGGATTCGGGGTGCTCGTGGGCGTCTGGCTCCCACTTGGCGCGGTGAACCTGGTTGGTGCCGCAGCGGCGTTCGAGGTCGAGCTCGCCTCGTTTTACCAGCGCCCAATTGCCATCCCACAGAGTCCAACAATCTCTTACTCTTCCAAACTCTCGCCAACAAGCCCATCATCGCCACTCGCCCCCGCCACTGCCTCGCGCCTGCACGCCACCATCGCACTTCTCCCCTTCGCGACATTTTTTCTCCTCCTCACCCCAATTTCTCCCTTTCAATCTCCATCGCGCCTCCAGCCAATCTGCACCTACCTTGATTCGCCCTCGCTGCTCTGCGACACCGCCCAGCTCGGATCCATTGACATCGTCGTGAGCTACCTCAACGAAGAGCCGAGGATGGCGCGGGAAATGATCGACCGCGTACGATCCCAGCACTTCACAAGCTTGAGGAACGCGCAAGTGGTGGTGTACAACAAGGGTGGCGCGCGGTCTGAGGAGCTGAAGTGGGCGTTGGGAGCGGACGAGGTCGTCCGGCTGCCAAGCGTAGGAGGCGAGGGCGGAACTGTGCGTACTCGTGCCTCACAAACGCACTAAAATCTGACCTGAATCATCTGCAGTATCTCCACCACATCCTCTCCCGATACAACACCTCGATCGCCGCCCTCGAACGAGCGCTTTTGGCGACCCCTCCCCAGTCGCAAGTCTACGACCCTCACGGCCTCGCCTCGCACACCATCTTCCTCTCGCCTCGCCGCCTAGATCCTTTGGCTCTTCGTAAGTTCCGCCTCGTTGGCTCTCAGACTGGTTTCGTCAACTTTGGCGAGAACACTCTCACCAAGTGTGGGAACACCTCGATGGTCGTGGACTACAAGGTGCGCTTTACTTCCTCTTTCTTTCGTTTCTTGACTAGACTGATGCTGAGATGTGCCACAGCACTATCAAGAGATCCACGGCGTCTTTCAAGGAGAGCTTTGCCCCACGGACGGTTACAAATCGATGCAGAGCGTGCGCCTCCAACGCGAGCTCTCCATTCCTCAAAGTGCTGACTTGGGCACTTACACAGATGAGCGAGTCTGGCCAGTTTGCAGTCTCGCGGCGCCGGATCTTGGCGACACCGCATCACCAGTTCAGCGAGCTGAAGGTCTTGCTCGAGGTCAGTGCCTCGATTTTGTCCGGTCAGGCTACCGTGCTGACTTTGACTCACTCAGTCATCTCACAAAAGCTGGATCCACAAAGTGCGTCATTCTCCCGCTTTCTCACAGAGTCCGTGCTCGAACTCAACTTCGCACCACAGAAATGGGGCCCGAAAGCTGCGTTGGCGGGAGGACCAGGAGACCCACCCTTGGGCACCACTCTCAGAAAGGCGTGGTCTGTCATCTTTGTCAGCTCCATCTTTTCGTCGCTGTTTGCAGTGCTGACGGTGGTGGTTGGTTCAGGACTGCGCGTGAGTGTCCCCGACGCATTCTTGACATTGCCTCAACTTACGACATATCTAACCCAGGGATCGTCGAATAGCGGATCAATGCACGTCCAACATCTGGGATCGTCGGAAATGCCAGTGCCTTGACTGACAATGCGAAACACGGCCGCTTCATTCCGAGTCTCAGTCGAGCCAGTACGGGACCCGCCTTGGGTCTTTCACGGCCCCAGGCATGCCGCCTCCCAGCAGACTCGAGCCACGCTTGAGGTACTCTCCATCGCGAGTCTTGCCCTTCAGCTCGCCATTTGCCCACATGACCTTCCCGCGGAGGATCGTGTAGCGTGGCCAGTTTTTGAACTCCATGCCCTCGAACGGGGTATCTGGGGAAATGGAGGTCACACAATTCAGCGGGTGGTGATGAAAAGTAGCATGGCTACCTACAGTCAACATTGTGGTGCAGCATCAAGTTCTTGAGCGTGAATGGCGGCAGCTTGCCATCGGGGTACCAGATGGTGAGGTCCGCGTCACTCAGCCCCGGGAGGAGCGCTCCTTTCTGTTTGAGATAACAATGTGAATAGCAGTTCATTCCTTCCAAAATACAAGAGGTGCTCACTTTGGGGTAGATGCCGTACAGCTTCGCCGCGTTGGTCGACGTGAGCTGGACGAACTTCTCGGGCGAGATCCGCCCCATCATGAGGCCATAATTGAAAAGCAGCGGGACGCGAGTCTCAATCCCAGGGCATCCCTGATTTGAGCTTGTCAGAAGTGTGGAGATGGTTAGGCGGTGATGGACCTGGACCAACGTTGGGGACGTAACGGAAGTTGCCCGGCTTGTCGTGGGCGAAGTCCTCGAGGTGCTGGTGGTCACACGGAACATCCTTTATCTCTGGCTGGTCGATGATTCCAAGCATCTTCCCACGACGATCATTGTACCTGGTCAAGGGAGTTTCAAATTTCAAATGAGAGTGAGTGTGACATGAGCGAGGGACGCACCGGAAGGGGCAGTGATCGCTTGAATAGATCGTGAAGGTGTCGTTCCGAAGTCCTCTGAATACCAGAATGTCAGGAATCACTTAAAATGAGAGACTTGGTGTCCACTCACGTCCAGAGCACTTCCTGATCTCTTGCGTCGGGGCCTGGCGGCGGGGAGCAGATCATCTTGGAATTTTCAAAGCACGTCGGGCTGTGGAAGCGTTTCTGGAGGTAAGCCGTCAGTAAAGTACGTAGATGCATCAAGTTTCAATGAGCTCACGAGGTCTTCCCAGGTCAGGTGGAGATCTGAAAGGGAGAAGCGTTGAGCGTCAGATGTCGTTGGTCAGAGGTTAGGTGAGGGAGAGATTTAAGCACGACACACATTGAGGACACGTCTCCGCGAACACAGGCAGTCCGCGAGTCTGCGCATTCCGGTGACTTCGGTCGCTGACTGGAAGCAGAAGTGTTAGCTCAGATCAAGATTGTAGAATGGAGGACTCACGGCGGCCGAAACGTGCACAAACAAGATCGGATTGGACACCAGCTCTGCGAGAACGATCGCGCGGCTGGTTGCCTCGCCCTCCGCGATCGGGATCCGGGCTTGCGAATGGTAGAAGGGCTCCGTAAGACCCTTCTCCTGGAGTTTGTCGGTGAGCCACTCGATCATGTCGCCGTTCTCGGCGTGCACCATCTGTCCAATTTGAACCGTCTCGTGAGCTGCCACCACGAATTGGAATGTGTGGGACGCACTGTCGTAACAGAGTGCTTACGAGCCTCCGTAAATACATCAAGGAGCTCGTAGTCGGAGAGCTTCATTGTGACGTAAGTGAGGAACAGCTTGCAGCTCGTGATTCCCCATTCGCTTCGCAAGATCGGGAACTCCCTCGCAAGCATCTCCTTAGGTCCATTGGTGATGATGATGTGGAACCCGTAGTCGATGTAGCTCCCAGTCTTCTCGGAAACGGCATAGTAGTCCTCGACCACTTTGAGCAGGCTCGCGTCCTCTCGGGTTTGGGCTGCAAACGCCTTGGGTCAGCTCGGCCAGGGTTCAGGCTCCGCCAGATGGATCAGAGGAATACTGCGTTTAACCTCAAGCATCAGATCTGGTTCGACTTACCTGCGAAAGCGATCATGGTGGTCGTACCGCCGCAGACCGCCGACCGCGAGCCCGTCTCGAAGTCATCTGCGATCACACCTCCCAGGGAGGAGCTGTTTGGCCCAGTGTTGAGCTCCTGCGCGAGATGAACATGTGCGTCGACGCCACCGGGGAAGATGAATCCACCCCTGCGGACCGCCGTCAGCTGCTGCCCACTCCGCTCGACCTGCTACGCACTCCGCGTCAATGACTTCGGCGCCCTCCAGGTCCGCCACAGAGAAGGCCGGGGCAAGCACCGCTATCTTGCCATCCTTAATTGCTATCGAGTACGCGCTGTGGGCGATAACGCGATCGTCAGCTCTGCCCAGAGGTAGTGGAGCCCCTCTCGACGCACCCGAGGTCTCCTGCCGTCGCGACGATGCCGTTGATGATCACGAGGTCGAAGCCCATGATGAAAGGTAGCTGTCGAGTGTGTTGAAACGTTGAAGGACGGCAAGAGCCGATCGTCGGTCACAATCGCAGCCCGGCCGAGCTTTGCCCGTTCGGCAGATTCCGGCAAGGCGCCTATTCCCCGGGATGAATCCCTCTCGCTCGAAAGCCTTATCGCACCTCTTCCTGCACCCAACACCATGCCTCGACTCATCAAAGTCGCTGCTGCTCAAGTTGGTGCCGTCAACAGGACGGACAGGCGGGAGGACACCCTCGAGCGGATCATCAAGCTCGTTGAAGACGCCGCGGCGCAGGGTGTCAAGCTCGTGGTTCTGCCGTGCGTTGTCAGTGTCCACGCATAAATTTAGGATCACGGGCTCACCAGCGCAAAGTATGCAGTGAACTCGCCTTCACCACCTTCTTCGCGCGGTACGTCGGCCTTGACGAGGACCCGGCCGAGTTCGACAAGTGGTTCGAGCAAGGGGAGATTACGACGAGCAAGAATGTGGCAAAGCTCTTTTCCAGAGTAAAGGACCTAGGTGTTGCGATCTGTGTTGGGTACGGAGAGAAGACCGAGGATGGGCGGCATTTCAACAGCTGTTCGTATGTTGATGGGGCTGGAATCGAGGTGTCAAAGGTAGGCATGGTACTTCAGGAAAGCAGCCGATACCTTATTTGACATTCGGAACTTCCAGTACCGCAAGGCGAGACAGGCTGATTCTAAGCCTTCCGTCGTGCAACGCTGACCCGCTCCGCGGACAGGTCCACTTGCCCGGCACAGTCGAACCCTTCGCGCATCCGGGGGCAATCAACCAGCTAGAGAAGCGATTCTTTTTGCCTGGTGATTTTGGGTTCAAGGTGAGCACTCTGCTGCTCTCGCGGGAAGACAAAAAAAAAGCTGACCCCCAACTGATCACATGTCACAGGCGTTCCGTGCCCCAGGCCTCATCCACACGGAGGATCGTGGCGATCCGATTATGGGAATGATGATATGTAACGATCGTCGGTGGGCTGAGAGTTGGAGGTGAGTCCCCGCCTAACGAGCGCCTGGATCAGCGAGACTGACTGAGACGAGCACACCAGGTGCTTGGGTCTGCAAGGCGCCGAGCTCGTACTCTGTGGCTACAACACTGGTCAGTGGCGGGAATCAATCTTAGGATCTTTGAATTGATTCACTCCTTGTAGTCAACTGGTCCCCCGAGCTGTTCGGCCACCCGCGAGGTTCGTCCGGGTCCGCTCATGCCTCATGTTCTCGCCGACGGCGCTGATTCCCCGCGTAAAGACATGCCCGTCGCAAAGATGGAAGCACGTGCGGTTTTCCAGCACCTGCTCGTCATGCAGGCGCACTCCTACACCAACGCGTGCTTCTCCATCAGCGCAGCGCGAGCGGGTTACGACGACGGCGTGTACGGAATGATTGGCGCCAGCGTCATCATCCACCCCGAAGGACACATCATCGCGCGGAGCAAAGGGCTCGGAGACGAGTTGGTCGTCGCCGAGATCGACTTGGACGACGTCGTAGACCCAAAGGGGCGCATCTTCGCCTTTGAGAAGCACCGCCGTCCGGAACACTACGGCATCATCACGCTGCAGGCGGGGGTGACTGAGCCAAACCGTTTGTAGATGTCTGTAGCGCGAATTGCATCTTGCCATCGCTTTTCCAGGGACGCTTGTCCAAAAGGTGCGCGGGTGGCTTCGCCCCAGGTCCATCGTCGCGCACCCGAGCCCAAGCCTTATCTCTGATACTCAAAGAACCTACAAAGATACTGGGCAAAGGAACCGCGCTGGTAGCGTCTCCCCTTTGAGAGGTTCGGGTGAAGCTGGTCAGGGGTCGCCGCGAAGGCCAAATTCAGTTTGACGCTCTCCTTGATCCGTGGTTGGGCATGTCAGGAACTCGGAAAACTAGTAATGAGCCGAACGAGATGAGCGCCAAAGTCAACGTTCAACAGCACGCGCGTTCGGCCTCGACGCTCTCCCATCGACCCCCCACCCCTTCCTCTGCGGGTCCGCCGATCCAGCCCTGATGCCGTCGACGAAGCTTGCGCCGTCGCTGGTGCTCTGGGTCAACTCGCTCGAGCTGCCCTCGCTGCAGGACCTCGACGCGCAGACGGGCAAACCGAAGCGCGTCGTCAGCGAGCTCGCGCACCTCGCCGATGGGGTCGTGCTCGGTGATGTGGTTGGTGAAGTGTGAGTCCGTTTCTGGATTGGTCGGAGCCGCTTGGGGATTCGGGGCGGCTGGAGGAGACATGGCATGTGCGTGCCAGTGCCAGGCGGACGACGGGGACGGTTCACCAGGTTTGGCTGAGCTCACAGTCCTTGGGTGGCACTCGTGTATGTTTCTGGGGTCTGTGCAGCTATCACCGCCGGTGGTGGGACGGTGTCGTCGTCGCGCTCGGCCCCCGCACGTCAAGCACACCCGCAGCCGAGCTGATGAGCGCCACCCGAGCTCCAGGCTGGGTCTCGAGCGAGACTTACCAGGTTGCTGGTAGCTCTCTCTGGCCGGTCGGCTCTCCAGTCGCGTCTGGGGCGCCGTGCTCACTCGCCGCAGGCGACGACGGGGCCGCACGGACGCAGGTGGTCATTCCCGCCCTGCTCACGATCTTGCATACCGCCACGAGCTCCAGACAGAAGCAAACGTACTGACCTACCTGCTTGCCCACAGCGACCCGGCGTACTTCCGCCCCCTCTCCGCATCCTCCACCTCGTCGAACCAGAAGGCGCTCACGGAGAACCGGGTCCTGCGGTTCAACAACCTCAAACGGCTCTACAAGCTGCTCATCCGCTACTTTGAGTGCGTGCGCTCCTACCCCCGCACTTGTCTCTACTGACCCGGGCGCGTGCTGACAGGGACGTGCTGCACGCGACGACCGTCTCGCTCCCAGCGCCGAATCTCCAGCTCATCGCGAAGGGTGGAGAAGGCAGCGATGAGGAGGTCTGCAAGCTCGCGGGGATCGTCCTGGCGCTGGTGGTTCAGGTGCGTTCGCGTGCCACCGAGCTGTGCGAGGGGAGCTGATCGCGTTTCTGGGGAAAACAGTCGGAGAAAAGGCAGCAGCACGTAGAGCGAATACAAAGCTTGGACGAATGGGTCCAGCGCGAGATCATGTGGAGCATCGAGCAGGTGCGCCCAACTGCCGGCACTGCGATGGATCCCGTGAGCTGATGCGATGAATGGCAGGTCATGAGCAAGGTCGGCACGAAGAGTGACCGGGACAAGGAAGCGGCCGTTGCTGCTGAGTACGTTTTCCCGTGCCTCAGCGATCCCAGCCAGTTGCTAACCGTCAGACCCACAGCGCCGACTCGGAGTTCTACGCACTCCAGCACGAGCGCTCGCAGCTCTTGAACGACAAGGAGACGCTGCAGGTTGTGTACGAAGAGCTCGTTCGAACCTATAGCACGCTCAAGGACGATCACGTACGTCCATGCGCTCCCTCCTCGTGTGATGTACGCCAACCTGAGGCGGGATCCACAGGAGCAAGCGCTGAGCAGCCTGGCGGCGGCGGAGGCTCGGGCGGTCGATGCGGTCGCGAGTGGGAAGAATGACCGGGCCGACGTCGCGTTCAAGGCCGAGTTCGACCGAATACGGATGGACCTGTGAGTAGCCCTCTCTTGCGCTCCTACTCAGCGCAACTGACCTTCGTCACGCAGGCAAAAAGCCGAGAACGACCTCGGCGAATCGGAGCAGCTCGTCGAGCGGCAAAGCAAGATGCTCGAGGACCTCACGCGCAAGGTTCGTCTCAACCCCGCTCGTGCTGCTCGCGTCGGGGAGGCCTCCACCACGGCGCTAAGCCGCCTTCCTTCTTCCCGCCTTCCAGAGCTCCGTTCACATTCGTTCCCTGATGCTGCAGGTCGACGACCTCCAACCGCGAGCGGACGAGGCCGCGCGGCTCAAGGACCAGATGGACGAGTACCGCCACGCGGCCGAGAAGGCCAAGAAGACGGAGAACGTGATCGAAAAGTACAAGAAGAAGCTCGAGGACAGCGCGGACCTGCGGCGCACGATCAAGACGCTCGAGGACCAGAACTCGGACCTGCTCGACAAGAACGCGGCGCTCGAGGAGGAATACAAGAAGGTCTCGGCGTTCAAGCCGCTCATGGAGTCGTACAAGACCCAGCTCGAGTCGCTCGAGCTCAAGTCGTCCGCCGTCGCGCGCGAGAACGACTCGCTCCGGCACGACGTCGAGCGCGCGCAGGGGAGGCTGCGCGTCGCCGAGGACGAGCGCGCGAAGGAAAGCGAGGCGCTCGTGCTGTACGAGGAACGCGTCAAGGAGCTCGAGCTCGGTGCACCAGCGGCCAAGAAGGCCGCGCGACGGCCGAGCGTCGATGCGAACGGCGTCGAGGAGGACGACGATGGCAGCTTCGATGGCGTCGGCGGAGAGCTCGACGACGCCATCTCGGGCACGACCATGACCGACCTCAAGCTACGCGTGCGGAGGCTCACGAGGGAGCTCGAGACCGCCAAGGCGAACAAGGCCGACGGGTCGCGCATCGTCGTGCTCGAGAACCTGCTCGAGGACGCGAACCGGATGAAGAGCCGCTACGAGAGCGACTACCTTCGCGAGCACCGCGAGAAGCTCGTCGTCGCGAGCCAGCTGGAGGAGATTCTCAGCGGCAAGTCGAAGCATGGCGACGGGTGCGTTTCTCTCCCGAGCGCATGGTATGGATGTCACTGACCAAGTTCTCCAGACCCGAAGTCGCGATGGCGCTCCGGCAACGGCTTAATGAGACGGTCGAGGAGCTCGATGCGCTGCGACGAGAACACGCCGAGCTCGACGTCAAGGTCGACGGCCAGTGCCGCAAGCTCGTCGTCGCCAAAGCCGATCGTGCGCCTCACATGAGCTCAGCACTGTGTCTAACACTGACGCGTTCGTCACGACAGTTAACCTCGTCAACAAGGACCAGGTGGATATCCTCAAGTCGCTGCGGGCATCCGTGTCGGTCGAGAAGGACGCGCTCGCGAAGGAGGTCGAACGCCTGCGGGCATCGGCGCAGGCTGCCGACGACAAGTCCAAGATGCAGATGAGCCAGGTACGTTTCTCCTTACTCTGTTTCATAGGTCCTGGAACTCACGCTTTCCACCTCAGATCAACAGCCTGCTCATGGAGAAGGTCTCGCTCCAGAGCGACGGCATCGGCCAACGCGAGCGCATGCTGCAGCGGGAGCGCGACGTCGGGTGAGTAGCCAGCTTTGCCCTACCAAGAGGCCTTTGCTCACATGCTCCGTCTCGCAGTGACCTCAAGGCGTCGCTCTCCGGCAAGGGCCTGTCCGCGGCCGACCAGGCGCGCTTCGCCACTCTGCAGCAGGAGCACGCCAAGTACCAGTCGGACGCGAAAGACCTCAAGGAGAAGCTGGCGGCTGCTCGGAAGGCGCGTCATCCCGTGACTTTCACAGGAGGCGACGACTCACGATCTCCCTCATCAGTTCATCAAGGACCAGGACTCGCTGCTCAAGAAGGCGCATGCGTCCGAGCACCACGTAAGCCCCCTCTTGCCACCTCGGACTTCCTATTATCTTACTTCGATTCCGACGCAGGGCAACATGGACGAAGCGGAGCAAAGCTACCGATCCCAGATCAGCACCCTGACCGAGCAGCTCGAGCGACAAAAGGTGCGCCTTTTCTCCCCAACCCTCTTCCTTCCTCGTTTTAATTTCTCCACGTACGACCCTTTAGTCCAACAACGCCGACGTCGAAGCCCGCTACCGCCGCGAGCAGCAGCTCATGCTCTCAGCCTGGCACGACCTGAGCATGCGCCAGATGCGCGAATCGGTCCTCCAGAGCGCCGCGAACAAATCGAGCTCGCAGCCCGCCTCGTGGCTCGCCCAGCAGCGCGTTCGGGCGAACGGTCGTGGCTTGGTACGTCCTGTCCGTGCTGAGGGGGCTGGCGGGCGCTGACCTTGGCTGACCTCGCCTTCGTTGCAGCGCAACGCGTAGACTTTGTCGGAACGCCCCTTTTTTCTCGGACCGTCCGAGCCCATACCCCTCCCTTTGTTATAACCAGATATGCCGCGATACCCTCCAGTAACTTCAAGCACCTCGCAATCCACTCGTTGCATCACCGGTACCATGTTTGACAGGCCTGACTGAGCGGCTCAGACATGCTGAGAAGCCTGGTGCCCCCAAGTGTGCGGCCCTACGGATCGCACAGATCTGAGTGTGAGTTACAATATCAGCAAGGTCCAACGACCATCGCAAATCTGTGCTTTGAAACCACGAAGATCTGAAATCAAATGGCCAGCTTAGCGGCAGCCGGCCAAGCGCAGCCGCTGTTCCTTCGTTCACTCCGTGCTCGAACTCGCGATGGCTTCCTCTGCGTCTGACCGCGATCAAGCTACTCCAGTCGACCAGGTACCCTCTCAGGGCCTACGCCGCTCGAGTCGGCATATCAAAGCAGCACCAGGCGGCGAGCACCCCAAAACTGCGTCCGACGGCGACGAGGACGGTGACTCGCAGGACGAAGGATCAGACGGCGAGGACGACGAGGACGAGGAAGGTGACTACGAGGACGAAGACGAGGAGGAAGAGTAATTGCACCCACCGGGGCGCCCCACATCGCTCAAGCTTACCGGCTGCGGCCTTGCAGGTACCCTCGGCCGGCACCAGTCGAGATCGAGCTTCTCCCACTCGAGCAGCGACTCGTTCCGCCTCCAGAGGTCATGCTCAACATCTTGGGCCAGCTCGGTCGTCGCTACGCGAGCCGGTCCGACCCGGACCGCGATTGGCTCTGGCTCGAGGGTAGACTCGGTTCGCATTACTCCTCTTGAAAGCGGGTAATTGGTCTACACTGATGTACCCTGTTTGCAGTGTGCCACGCGTGGAGAGATTGGATCGAGGCTCGCGCTCGCGAGGAGTGGATGGCCTCGGCTCGCTTCACCTC
>ERZ1463038.844-NODE-844-length-10881-cov-10.975060_pt1 | contig 10881 bp, 4 predicted proteins | sample MGYA00564479_ERZ1463038 | MGnify/ENA primary metagenome ERZ1463038 (study PRJEB39244, sample SAMEA3635134) | Helicobacter pylori | study: EMG produced TPA metagenomics assembly of PRJEB11511 data set (Assembly of a 5300-year-old Helicobacter pylori... | reverse complement strand
GCTCTCCATCGCGTATCTGAGTGGCTTCTCCCACTCTTCGTACCCCGCGACGAACGGCCATGCTGCGACCTTCTGGAGGTCGCCCTTCTTCTTCGGCGGCTCCAGTTCCGGCTGCATTTGGCCCGTCACGACTCCGCCGACTCTCGCGAGGAGCTCGCGGACGTGCTCGGTGGGGTATCGGGTCGAAGGGTCGACGACCGGGCGGGCTCGTCGAGCGGTGGTACTGGTGACGGCGAAGCGAGGAGATGAGGGTTCGGCGGGCTTGAGGTGGTAGCCGTTCAGTTGCGATTGGAGCTGAGTGGGCGTTTCGATGATGGATTTGAGCGAGACGGGCAGGTTCTGAAGCCGGTCCGAGGCGTCGCGGCGCGGGGTGAGAACGCAGCGGTAGGCCGAGTCGCCCACGCCGGTGTAGGCGCCGTACTGGATTTCCTCGTCCTCGTCTTCCATCTCTTCGTCGCCCGACAGATCGGCGGCGGGAGAGCTCATGCGCTCGTCCTGACCCTGCTCGACGCGATCCGTCGCGCGGGAGCTCGGGCCGGCCTCGGTGCCTCCCTGGTGGTCCTGGGCCGTGTACGGCCGAGGAGCAGTGGACGGAGATGCCAAATTTTCTCGCTCGTCGTCGGGGGTGGGAAAGGTGTCGGTGCGCTGCGCTTTGGCCTTGGTTGATTTTGGCCGTGGCGTCGACTTGGTCGGAGTGAAGGGAGCGGTCGCGGCGACAGGTGCAGCAGCACGAGCGAGGACAGGCTCGTCTTCGTCTTCGGTAAATAGGTGAGAGTGGGAATGTTGCGAGGTGAGGTCGAACGGGGGCGGTGTCGGTGCGGGCGACGAGTCGCGCGGCCGCTTCCTGGACGCGGTTGGCGGCGGTGACGGCAGGCTCGAAGCGGCATTCAGCTTGGCACGAGAGCCGCTCGCGACCACGTCGGGTACCTCCCCGTCCGACTCGGCGTCGCTCGGCTCCTCGACGACCTCAGGCTGCTGCCGACTCGTCGACGCCGCCGCCTTCTTCCGGCCTGCCCGGGGCTTGGCAGCCTGCTTCACGGTCGTCTTTACGCGTTTCGCAGGGCTCTCGTCTTCGCAGTTGTCCACCTTGGCGTTTCGGCTCCGACTCGCGCGCGGTGGGCGTGACACTGATGAGCTCGCCGACGCGCGGGGCGCGCTGGCGGCTACGAGGGTCTTGCTGCGCTTCTTGTGCTTGTAGTCTGGCACGGAGAGGGCGACTGGCTTCTTGGTCGGCGTGGAGGGCGCGGCTTTGCGCTCCGGCGCGGCGGGCTTGGGGCTGTAGAAGCTGGCCATGGGTGTGACGGGCGCGCCGAGCGGGTGGGCACGAGTCGAGCGAGTCGTAGTGGCGGACGCAGCTGGTGCCATCGTCCTGTAGTCGACTTGAGGAGGTGATGTGGAAGGGAGAGAGCTCAGCGTTATTCACTCGACCCAAATCACAGCGTGGCGCTGCGGAACTTGATCAAGTCGCGTCGGACGGTCGCGCCCCTACTTTGCGATCGAGCGCTTTCGAGACAAGTGGGTTTGTTGAAAAGAACAACCTGGTTCAGAAAGCATATAGGGTCTGAGTAGCTTGGCTCGCCTGCTAAGAGTGATTGAGTTGACCCTGCAAAGTCCGCGGACCATCACTCGAGCGCTTGAGCACCGCTCCGAGTCAACTCAGGTCGAGCGCTCAAAAAGCTCACCCAAGGCAATCTGAGAAACCTTCCTTTGCACTGATCCGAGTTCGAGTGTCTGTTTAAGCTGCCCGTCCCACGCCATCCTCCTCGTCGTCCACCCCGTGCCCGTCGCTCGGCGCCTCGACGCTAACCCTTGGCGGCTGCGCCTGGCCCTGCAGCGGGTCCCCAGCCGAAGCCATCGTGCCCTGCGACGCGTCCCTCGAGACGGTCGGCGCGGCCCTCGGTCGCGGTTTGCGCGTGACGACGAAGCCCGTCTCGCCGCCTCCGCTGGCAGCGGCATCGTCCTCCGCTTCCTCGGGCATCGCCTCGGGCTTCTTGCCACCGAGACCACCGAAGCGAAGTCCCCACCCACGCGCGGGCCGACGTCCCTCGTCGTCCGAGTCGGAGCCGTCGTCGTCGCTCGAAAAGTCGCCGCTGGGCTTGCGCTTCGGCGAGCGGAAGCGGCCGAAGAAGCCCTTGGGGACGGCGACGATCGACGGGCGGCGCTGGGTCGGGTACGGCTTGACCGTGTTGGACAGCAGAGTAGACGAGCTCGGGAGCGAGGGTGGGCCGGGGCGCGAGGTGGAGGGGTCCGTCGCGGAGGCCATCTCGATGATGGCCGACTGCGACATGCGGCGCGGGTTGCCGGGCATTGATCCGCTCGTGGGTGTCGTGGGCGAGTAGAGGTCGGCGGACGAGGCTGGGTAGGGCGGGTACGCGGCGGTGGCGGCGTTGGCGAGCTGGTACGGGTTGCTGCTCGACGCACGCCCGCCGCCTACGCGGGTGAAGCCCGAGCTCGCCTTGGGCGGGCTCGAGTACGTCGACATGGCAGGCTGCTGCGCGACCGTCGGCGCGGGTACGACGGTCACCTGGTCGCCCCACGCCGGTCCAGCACGCAGGATCGGTTGCTGGTGCGGCTGGGGCGCGGGGAGGCCCGAGTACGCGCCTGGCTTGACGTAGCCGGGTGATCCGCCCCAGTTGTTGGTCGACATGGCGCTCATAATGAACCCGTCGTCCTCACCGCCAAAGTTGATTGGCTGCTGTTGCATCGGCGGGCCCGGGCGCGAGTAGTCGGCGTAGCTCGAGACGGACGACGACGCGCGCGACTGCTGCGAGTGATGCGTCGGCCGGCCGGGGAGCATGCGCGTGTGCGTGCCGATCGTGTCCTCGCTCGGCGACATGCGCCCCTGCCGCTGCAGGTTCCGCCGCCGCCGCTCCTCGACCTCGCGCCGCCGCTGAGCGCCGCCCGACCTCGCCTTGTGCCCGCCGCCGCCACCAGGCGCGTTGTTGTACTTGCGCAGGGCGCCCTTGAGCCCGCCGGACCGCGCACTGCGGCTCTCGTCGAACGGGACCTGGCCAACGAGCCGGATCGCGAGCTCGGCGATCTTGAAGGCGAGGACGAGGAAGAGCAGCAGCAGGACGAGGCCCTGGATGAGCAGGATGATGTACGCGAGCCACGCGGCGGCCGACGTCGACACGGACACGGCCGGTGAGAGCACGACAAGGAGCACCGCAACGATGATCCGCGAGATGGACAGGACCTGGGTGCTCGTGCGGGTCAGCATCTGGAAAGTGCGCAGGAAAGGCCAGGCAGCTCACGAAGGCGAGTGGTCCCATCGCGGCGTTGTCGCCCCAGGGCAGCCAGAGCGATGTGACGAGCGTGTCGGTGACCTCGACGAGGAGGATGACGGCGGCCTGGGCGGTGCCGACGGACTGGGCTGCACCGACGACGACGCCGACGACGATGTTTGCGGCGAGGCGCACCGCGGCGAAGAGGGTACACTAGGACGAGGTTCCGTTAGTCTACCTTGAAGATGCACTTCTCAACAATAACATTTACCTCGTCAGAAAAAGTAGAGTAGATTGTACCGAGTGCGAGAAGGTGCGGGAGCGAAGTGTACAGCTCCCGGACTGGGGTGCGGTGCACGCGCCAGACGACGGCGGCGGGCGCGAGCACGCACACGAGCGCGAGCGTGAGGATCGCGAGGACGAAGGTCGAGGTCCCGTTCGGGTGCGAGGTGATCTCGTACACGCTGAAGAGCGTCAGCGGGAGGTGGAACAGGAACAGCACGCGCATGAGGTTCCCCTGCAGGAGCGCGCTGTGCAGCTCCCACGTCGCGTAGTCGTCCTCGGGCCTGGCGCGCATCTCGTAGATCGCCCGCTCGCTGAAGCCCTCGTCGCCCGACTCGTCAAAGTTGGCGTCCGCGCGCCCGCCGCCGAGCGAGTCGCCGTACGACGGCCGCGACTTGTCGGACATGCCCGTCGCCTCGCTGCCCGGCCCGCCGGCGTCGCTCGACAGCGGGAGCGGGCGCTTGCGCGGGTTGACGCTCTTGAGGATCGAGTCGACCGCGAAGAAGACGAGGTGGAAGCCGATGACGGCGGCGCAGATGACGAAGAACGTGAACGCGCACACGCTCCACAGGTCCTCGTGCCGGACGCCGACCGCCTGGGCCCACTTGGTGATCCCGTGGTGCGACGACTCGAGGTCCAGCAGCACGTTCGGGAGCGACGAGTTGAGGTACAGCGGCGAGGTGACATCCGTCATTTGCGTGGCGAACGTCGCGGGCGCGGTGAAGTTGCTCGGGAGAATGCTCGTCGCGGGCGAGGTGAACGAGAGTGTGTTGTCTGTGAGCAATGGGTCAACATTAAGCTGACTAGATCAGCTGCGAAAAGTCTGACTGTAAATGAGACTGGTCCAGGCTGTCCTCGCAAAGATGGGGTCTGCGGGCGGTGCGCGTCAGGAGTTCGTCTCACGGAGTTCCCGACCCGGGTGGTGGGAACGCACAGGAGAAGTTGGGCCACTCGACGGCGACGGTCCCGACGAGGCTCCACCAGAGGGCGACGTGCCACAGCTCGCGGAACTCTGCGGTGAGGTATCTCCTGAGCGAGCCACTCCCGACGACCTGGCGGCCCGCCCAGGCGCCCCACCAGACGGACCCCCAGACGCGCGACTTTGGGATCGCGGTGTCGGTCGAGGAGAGCTTGAGCGTGAGGCTCGTCGCGAGCTGCGTCTCGCTCTCGTGGACAAAGTCGGTGTGGGACGCCCAGACGCGCGCGACGAGGTACGCAAGGCAGTACGCGGCAAGAAGGCCGACGACGAGGTACCGCACGAGGTTGTACGCGAACAGGTCCGGGTAGTACGGCGTGAAGTCGATGTCGTAGCAGGCGAGGTGCAGCGGGGGCACCGACGGGTCGAGTACGAGCAGCCGCGTCGTGATGGTCGTGAGCGGGTACGAGCTGCCGAGCGGGACGTCGTAGCCCAGCGCGATCTCGCCTGGTCCGTACGGGCAGCCCGAGTCGGTGACGGTCGCGGTGCCGTTCGTGGTCGTGCCCGTCGTCGCGGAAGGGGTGCGGATGGACGAGCACAGCGCGCTCTCGTTCGAGTAGACGGGGAAGGTGAGCACCTGCGCGTCGAGGTCGATCGTCGACAGGAAGCTGGTGCTGTTGCTGTAGCCCTCGCTTTCCTCGCCCGTGCTGCCGGTGAGCACGATCCGAAGTACGCGCCCGCCCATGCCGGCGAGCACGCCCGAGCTGCCTCTGATCTGCGGACGAGTGGCGTCGTCGAACCCGTGCGCGTACTGCCCCGGGAACGCCTGGCCGACGTCAAACTGCGCCCACACGCTCCCGAACGTGAGCTGCTGGCTCGAGGGCGCGGTGAGCGCCGAGGATTGGTCGAGGCATGAGGTCGGGTTTGGTCGGTAGACGACCTGCGCGAGCGCGCTGGCCGCTGCCGCTGCGCCGGCGACGAGCGCGAGGTCGGTCCTCATGATGCTGCTCCCAGTCTCCGTGTGCTCAGAACGACATGCGGTGGGGTGTTGGTACGAAAAAGAATGACACCGCGGACTGCGCGTCAAGATTTCTGTGCGCTAGGACCGCGCCCCTCTCTCACCGACCAGAACCCCCTCGACGACCACCCCCGGACTCGACTCGGACGCGACTGGCGTTCTTGCTTAACGACACACGATGACGAGCCAGCGAAGACGACCAACCGCGCCCCTGCTGTCCCTATTCGTCCTACTCGTCGCGCTCTGTAGCTCAGCAGCTGCGTCCGCGCTCACAACAACAATCCAGGCCTCGGAGCGGACCTGCTTCTACGCTCTTGTGGACAAGGTTGGCGAGAAGGTGAGCTTTAGCCCTGCTCGAGCTTCGCCGCTGCATCCCGGTCCGCGCGACTGCCGGGGAGACGTGGACCCCGCCGCACGACCACAATGCTCACTCGACGCCTCGTTTCATCCAGGTCGGATTCTACTTTGCGGTAGGCTTCATTTGCATGCGGAGGTTACGCTCGAGCTGCTGGAGCGCTCGCGTCCGGACGAGTGAGCGCGTCACAGCTCGACGCGTTCCCAGCTGGGGAGGGGCAGGGGCCCACGAGTGGCACGTAGAGCTGACGCGCGCAACCACAGGTGCAATCCGGCGGGTCGTTCGACATCGACTGGACAGTCACAGACCCGAAGGACACGATCGTGATCGAGGGCGAGCGCGAGCGGCAGGGCGACTACATCTTCACCGCGCACCTCGTCGGCGAGTACTCGTTCTGCTTCTCGAACGACATGTCGTCCTTCTCGGAGAAGCTCGTCGACTTTGACATCATGGTCGAGAGCGAGCCCCGACCTGTCGCGCCCGCCAAGCCGACCGCGCTCACGGAGCAGACGAGCAGCCTCGAGGAGAGCATTTACAAGCTCTCGGGCAGCATCTCGAGCATCCAGCGCACGCAGAAGTACTTCCGCACGCGTGAGAACCGCAACGTGCGTCCCTCTTCGACAGACCCGATCGCGGCGGGAGCTGACCCACACCTCGCCGCCCCGCGAACAGGTCAGCACCGTCCAAAACACGCAGTGGCGGATCTTCATGTTCAGCATCAGCGAAAGCATCCTCATGTGCGGCATGAGCGCATTCCAAGTCTGGGGTCCGTCGTCTCTCCAAGCCTTCGCCCGACCGACCCCCCGCTGACCCCCACCTCCACCTGCAGTTGTCCAGCGCTTCTTCTCGGGCCCGAGTCGGAGACGGCAAGTCTAGGACGCGCAGCTGGACTGTCACCGATGGACTGTGTGGGAAAGGGGTGGTGCAACGCCGGAGCCGCACACACATGGAGCTCGGTGCACTTCGTCGGCCGGCGAAGGACTGGGCGCAGGACTCGCTTCGGTTCCCTTGCCCGGATCGGGAAGGGTGACTCCCTGTTCGTCTGGGTGTTTAAGTCGGAAGTAGCACTGCCCGGGATGGGACTTGGGCGACAAGGGCACAATGGCGTGGTCACGCCTCCACGAGCCGCGCGCCGGCAGCTTCTCGCCTCAACCGTCTACTTACACCGCTCTGCTCCTCGGCCGCGGATTTTTTAAGGGTGCTTAATCATCTCTCGATGCTCTCAGGACTCTGGAAGCTGCTCGGCCGTGCGAAGGAAGCACAGGGATCATTTTCAGTCATTTTCAGGCTCGCTACCAACGGGGGATGGGGGACGCATGTTTGTCCGAATAACTATGAAGAGGGAGTGAACGTTGACCGCACGCCGGCACCACCGACAGACCTCGAGGCAGGGTCTCCACCCGCCAGCCGAAGAGCCGCCCTTGCGAGCAGTCCGACAACGGCCAGCGCGCTTCCACCCCGCCCCTCGTTCCGCCAGCAACCACCGACGCGCGTTTTGAGAGTCGTTCCCGTCTCCAACTCTGATAGACAACCTGGCCTTGTGAGGGCCTGGCTCGCTGATCCCCGGCCCCGTGAAGGGCTGGAGGGCGAATGGATCTTCCACGAACGTAACGGTGATCACGCCTGACTGGGTCCCCCGAGGGGGCAGCGTTTAACCTGACTGTCATGGTGATGGAGGCGGGGGGAGAGGGGGGGAAGAAGCGGAAGGAAAGCGAACCGAGCGGGTGCGGCAGGTGCTGCAGAAGTTTTCTTTTCAATCGCCGAGAGGCGGCGATGGGGGGTTCGTGGCCAGAGCGGTCCAGTGCGAGTCGATCATTGAATGAGGGCGAGCTGAGGGGTGCTCGGTCGAGGGCGCTGGTCGGACGACACTGGCGAGTTTTTCTTGTGGTGAGGTCGAGGCGGGCGGGCGGGGCCAGGCCAAAGGGACAGGGCTGAGGGTAGGTGCAGAGCGGTGCTTGAGCTGGAGAGGCAAGTGTGGAAGTCGGTTCGGTGTGGAGCGGGCGCAAGAGGAGACCTCAACGCAGCACGGCGCGGGACCGGCCCACTCCGGCTCGCATCCGACCGTCGGCCGGGCGCGTCGCCCGGCCAGCCACGGTGGCGCTTTCGTTCGAGTGCAACCTTTGTTCGGGAGCGACTTGGGAGAGAAGAGCCAAGGCACACATCGGTACCAAATTTTGGCTCCCTGTGAGCCGACTCGAGCTCTCTGGGCGCCTCCAGTACCTGGTGGCGGTCGCACGGTGGCGACGGCGATTTACTGGGCCCAGTCCGCTACTTCGCAGCTCTACAGCCTCCGGATCACTTCGATAGTCCTAAATTCATACGGGGGCCATATCCTCCGTCTGCGACAACCTGCGACGTCCTCACTTTCCCGCTCCGCCATCTCATCAATGTACCGCTCGAGCTCAGGACGGGATGCACTGCCGCGCGCATTTGGCTCAGGCTTGTAGGATACTTATCAAGCCGTGTTCTTTCTCGCTCATCGGGCCAGGCGAACCTGGATTGGAGCGCAATGACGACTCCGCGGGTAGAGCCTCGCAGGTTGATCTGAAGCGGCCCGAAGCAGAGGTCGATGACCAGCCTGCTTGTAAAAATTTAGACTTGAAACTCGGATCAGAATGGTCTCGTGGCCGCCTCTGCACCCGCGGGGTACCGGTGGCAAGATGGAGAAGGGAGGGGTGTCCGCGTGGAGGAGTTAATACAAGTAGCTCCAGCGTGGGTTGCTTCGAGCTCCCGGCCCTCGAGAATAGTTCGTAGGTGTTTTCAAAGCGACCAAAAATCCAAATTGCCGAGCTTCACTTGGGAAAGGAGCGAGATGGGTCCAGCGCCTGGCGGCCACTCGCGCTCCTGAGCTTCAGCATCGTGGCTTGGCCAAATATATTGGAAACGCACGGAGTACAATTTTGCTCCCAAGATCGACCTCCTTCCGTAGCGAACATCCCATTTTTGGCATATCGCCTTGCAAGCTCAAGGCTCTCAGATCTCAGATGCCGCACGTCCTACAGTATTCTGCGTCCAGTTCTGTGTTCCGAGCGTGTATCCCGTCACGAGTCACTCAAGATTTGCATCGCGTAGCTCAACCTGCCTAGCCAATCTTTCAACGTCACTGAATCGGTGGCTTTCTCTCGAGGCCGCGTCGCGAACGGCCCTTGCAGCTTCACTGCAGGCCGAAAGACCTTGGAGCAACATGGACCTCTGGCTTTATCTGATACATTTCTTCTTCTCGCGCATGTGGCCTCGAGGCTGCGCTGTCGCAACTCGCCGCCAGGCCGCGATGGACGTTGGGGTCGCGGTCCAGCTGTCGAACTGCCATGCCATACGAACGTAACATTAGAGCAACAACTGCATACAGTAGAGTACTATCTTTTTAAGCGGGAGAGAGTCTTTTGAGGTCAAGGAGTGTCTTGACCCTAGGGTAGTTCGACGAGTGCCGTTCGCGCTGGGCTTCGCAGTCCGGCCACCAGGCGCTGCATCGACGTCCTGCGGTCAGCGGTCAAAGAGGCCCTGAGACACCGAGAGCGCAGGGACGGTCTCACGTAAGCTTAAAACGTACAAAATCAGTCGTTCAATGTGCCCCAGCAAGGTGCCCCTGGTCCCAGTTGAACCCTTGCCGCTCGCGCTGCAAACACCACGCCGTGCGATGCCACGAGCGCTTGATCCCACTCGGTCTCCAGCTGCTATGGTACTGATGAAGAAAAATCGATATTCGCCGGTCGGTGTTGTCTACCTGCAGCGATTTGTGTCAGCCAGCCATCTCTTTTTCAGGTCGCGACGCCGGGGCGGATGGTCCCTGCTGACCATCCTGGGTACTCGCTTGCAAGGTTCCCCATCTATATAAAAAGTACATTGAAGCGATCACGCTTATATGAAGTCACCGTCTCGACCCCAAGCGTCAAGAAGAGCCGTGCAAAGCAGGTCGCGGACCGGACCGACGCCACCGCACCGGCGACCTGCTCGTCTGGGCAAGGAGCTCGTGTCGTCTGGCAAGTCACGGCGACCTTGACGAAGATCCCATCAGCACACGATCCCTTGGCCGTCTTCACACGATAGATTTCCGCCGGTGCTGCCAGCGTTCTCACGAATTACCTCGTCCGGTGAGTCGACCTTGCCTCGCTGCGCACCTTCGAACTTGCACCACCGTGCGCAACGGGCGCAACGGCACCCACGCAGGACCGGCAGGCAGGCTTACCCACACCTTTCGCTTTCATCATAATTGAGGGCAGGTGCGGTTGGTGCGGGCTTCGCTCAGATTCGAAGCTCAGCCCGTCTGGGCCCTGCGAGACCTCCGCGGACCTGTTTAGTCCAGCCCGCACCCGCCCCGCCCGCCGCGACTTTATCGCCCAAACCGATACACCGGCCAGCGAGTTAGAGTTAGGATCACCCTGCTGCCGCTGTCGTCGTCCGCTTTGCGTCTAGCCGCCCGCGGACTCGTGCGCCCAGGTGCGCCAGACGGGAGCACTCACCCGCGCGCAGGGGCGCGGCGTGGCGATGTCCTTTGCCACCATTGCGTGCACAAACACGGCCCGGTCTTCATCTACTCTTGCCGTGGTGATAACCAGTGGGCTGGGAAACTGTCAGAGGGCAGGGAAAGTCTGCGAGACGTGAAGCGGAGGCGGCGCCCTACCTTCGCTTTGATGTATGGGACTGCCTGTAGGGGCTCGCCGTGATCTACGGCAGTGAGCGACATAGAGAGACCTTGAGCCTTGCAGGTCTCGTCGATCCCATGAGGATCTGCGTGTCGTGGTGCAAACACCCTGTCGCGGCAAAGCTGATCCGGTCGCGACTCAAGCTTTACTCCGCGGTGCTCGACATCCGGACTCTAGGCACGTGACGATTGTGAGGCTGATCCTCGTGAACACCTCCGATGAATGAGGCAGAGTGGAGCAGAGTGGACCTGTGCTCTAATCTCAATCCGACCAAGGTGAGTTGCCCTGGGCAACACCGCGCGCAAACACTCTGCGCCCAGAATTGTAAAGTATCTTCACCCTGTGGCAATTGCCGGTGGCCCACAAAGTGCGGTGGGAATCTTGCGAAGGTGCGGGCGGTGGTGAGAGCAGCGGCGTAATCCCGTTCATGAAGATCCAGGAAG
>ERZ1463038.843-NODE-843-length-10886-cov-14.906103_pt1 | contig 10886 bp, 10 predicted proteins | sample MGYA00564479_ERZ1463038 | MGnify/ENA primary metagenome ERZ1463038 (study PRJEB39244, sample SAMEA3635134) | Helicobacter pylori | study: EMG produced TPA metagenomics assembly of PRJEB11511 data set (Assembly of a 5300-year-old Helicobacter pylori... | reverse complement strand
AACGAGCGCACACGCGTGCCATCTTGCCACAGGGATCGCTCAAGATAAGGAAGCGTGTACCATAATGTGATCGGGCGGGATGAGTGCACGATTCCAGGTGAGTGGCCAAGGAGTGGGATGCACGCTGCTGCTGAAAGCGTGAGGTCCGACCTCGCGACTGACAAACTCCGAGTCCCGCGCCCTCAACCGCTTCACCAACGAAGTGACGTACAGATGTCACATAGCTATCTCATTGACCCCAGCTGAGCGAACCACAGAAGGTGGCGGTCGTCACTAGGCGCCGAACAACAAGGCCTCGAACTTGAAGACGGTCCCACGCGTCCCCGGTTGCTCTCGAAGTGGTTGAGCGCATCTGAGTCCCGGGCCACAGGCTTTGATCGAGAGCTTCAGCGGCAAGGTAGTTGAGTGAGGGTGTCGAGGAAGGGCGAGTGAAAGCGTGAGCAACGTGAGGAACGTGAGAGAGGGAATGATCGTCCCGGGCCCTGTCGTTCGTTCGCCCGCACTCACCTCGCTGGTTTTTCTTCAATCACTCTATGCGCGCCAAGGAAGCTACAGCACGCTCTTCCACTCGCGTACGTACCAACTTTGAGCCACTCACCAGCAGGAAGCTGACCTGCCCGCCAGCTCGAGCATCTCACGCTCGGGTTCTGCCTCGAGGCTGTCGCTCGCGAGGGGGAGCTCGCGGTCGCCGCTGCTGAACGTGCAGCTGCAGCTGGAGAGAAGGCGCCAACAGTGTCACCCTCCCTCCTTCTCCGCACTCCTGCTCCAGCCTCCGCGACCAAGCGCCCGGCGGAGCGGAGCGACGCGTCAGCCGTCGACGACAAGAAGGCCGCGATCCTGGCCAAGCGGGCACGCACACGGGACGAAGCCAACAGCCGCATTACCCACGTCCACCTCCCCATCCCGCTATCCACACCTTCCGCATCATCCTCGGGATTCATCGGCAGCAGACCGCCTCCGCAAAAGACGCCCGACCCGATCCCATCATCCGCTCGCCCAAGACTCAGCAAGAAGCAGTGTAAAGCCGCAAGCCAGCTCAAAGCTCGCAACCCCCACCTCGCCAACTACACCTATATCCCTCGGAAGGGGACTGACGGCGCTCTCATGGGGCTGACCGACAGCTCGGGACGGCTGTTCGCGTTGCGGGAGGAGGCGCCAAAATGGATGAAGGACGAGGGGCAAATTGAGAAACTGGAGGACTTGGTGACGACCTTCGCCGCTGGCGGCAACAATGAGGGGCCGAGTGAGCATCGTGGCGACCACATGGGGTCCAAGGCGGGTGTGTCTCGCGAGGTGGGTGCCGCCGTAAGCTCTCTCGTTCCTTCGACTCGATTGACAGCTGACGATTCACCAACAGGACCCCCATTATAACTCCTACTACCTGGAACGCCAGGAGGCGTGGGACATGCTCTTGCAGCACCGGTTGTCAAGCGCCAGCATGGGCGCATCACCTGTCGGTCTCCTCGCTTTGCTCACTGGCTCCTGGATGCTGACCTTTTGGATTACCAGCCAAAATGAAATTGTTCTTCCCTCAAATGTATACCTATTACGAGTCGCTGGCGGAGTCGCTCTCGGCGTCCCGCGACCTCAACTTCCTCGGTGGCACGTTTTCGTCCGTTTGCCTCAACACCGGCGACAATGTCGCCACCAAGCGCCATCGCGACCTCTTCAACCTCCTTCTCGGCCTGTGCCTCATCCTAGTACTGGGGAACTTTGACAGTACCTTCGGCGGCCACCTTGTCCTCGAGGAGGCGCAGGTCATCGTCGAGCTCGCGCGGGGCGACATGTTCTTCCTTCCCTCCGCCATGTTCACCCACTCGAACACCCCCATCAAGGCCGGCGACACGCGCAACTCGATGGCGTACTGGACAAGCGGCAATGTCTTCCTTTGGGCGGAGCTCGACGAGAAGGCGATGAGCCGCTGCACGGAGGCCCAGAAGGCGGCATTCAGGAAGCGGAGGGAGGGGCTATTGGCGCAGCTGCTCAGTCACTTTCCTGTAGTTGCGTAGTTCCTCAGACTGCTACTTTGTCTCAGTGCAGCCCGATCGTGTCCGGGCCGTCGATGTATCTGCAGACTATGTTGCAGTGCGACGACGGAAGTTGTCTGAAAACCGGCGAAGCGCCTCCAGTGCAAATCTGAGTGGTGCGCTTCGTGCACCTAGTAGCATCCGTAGTTCATTTGCAAGGGTATCGGCCGATGAGGGCGGTCCGTGACAGTGCGGAGGCGGGGCCGGCGAGCGCGAACGTGAGGAGCGTGAGGCAGGTTGATGAGAGCATCGTCGCGATCCGCGAGCCTTCTTGAGGTGCAGGGGGGAAGAGGGGGAAGGAAGGAAACCAGGACTGGGTCCAACTTTTATGCGTGTCAGGCGGTGCAGGCCTAGGTCCTGGCGGGAGAGTCACAGGATGCGCCACTCGTCGCAGCGGGCGCCACATCTCGAACAAGGAAGAGGATGTTTGTGGGGGGCGAGTGTTGTGGGGGGCTGCTCACGGTTAGTAATTGTTCTTGCAAATGCCTTGATTCGGGGGCTCGAGCTCACCGGTACCGTAATTCCACCTCGCGAGTTCGTCTCGCGCCTCCCTCGTTTCCCGTGACTCTGCCTGGCACGCACTGAACGAAAGAGCTGATCGAATCTGGTGAAATAACTCCCGAGTCACGACTTCTGAAAGGGGTATGGGGTCCCCGCCGCCAGCCGCGATTCCGACTCGACGACGCCACCATCTGGAAGTCCGGCTTCGCAAGGCCGCCCCCTCAAAAACCAGGTCAGTCGCCTCAGACCGGGCGATGTAGACTTCCGTAGAGCTCCCACCTCGACGGGCTTGGCCTGAGAGAGAACTTTCGTGAATTTCGTGGTCGCTGCCTCAGCTGGGCGCGTGGTACAGGTCCCGAACAAGTGGGAGGGAGGAAGGTCAAGAACATGAGGGGTTCATGAAGGGCACGTAAGATGGTCGTAAGGCGGTACAAGAGGGCCCGGGTATTAGGAGTCGAAGGTACAAGGTGCGAAGATGCGAAGGTGCGAGTGCGATGAAGAGGTCCGGGTGCGGGTGCTGGAACTGTGGGGTGGGTGAAGGACTGTCAGTAAGAAGAAACTTGTCTTTCACGAAGAAAGGAAAGCAAGGGCGACGGACAAATGAGTCGGTGTCCGAGGGCTCAGGCGCTCAGCGCTAGCAGCGCCGGTCGCCAGGGACTGAAGAGAAGTACGACCCGACCGCGTTGACGAGGTTCGTGCTCGAGCTGACCGGGGTCGAGTACGGCGAGCTTGATCGACTCGAAGCCGGGGAATGACTCGGGGACGGCGTCGAGGGCGTGGGCGACGACGTGCGGCGGGCGCGGAACGGGCGCAAGAACGCCCGGCGGCGCTTCGCGGCAGCACTCTCGGTTGGTGCGAGGGTCGGGAACGGGACCGGACTTTGTGCCACGACCTCCGATGGGACTTTGAACGCTGGGGGTGCCGATACGACGCGCTCGCCGTACATACGCCGCTGGAGGGGTTCCGAGTGCGAGCCTTCGAGCGGCGGCGCGGCGCCCCATCCGGGAAGACCCTTGTAGCGCCCCTCGAGCGTCTGCGCATCCGGGAGGGTGTCGACCTCGGAACTCGTTTCTGAGCTCATCCCGCCGTCGAGCACGAGCGCAGGGACGGGCTCGAGCTCGCTCGCGACGTCAGGGCCGCCCCAAGTCCCACGCCGCGCGAGCTCTCGACTGGGCGTCGCGGTGAGCTCGCCTTCGTCCTCCGACACGCGCTCGAGCTCGACTCGCCAGCTGTGGTTCGACCTGGCGGACTCGCGCCGGGCGCGCGGTCGCAGAGCGGTTGATGTCCCTGTCGACGTGGGGTCGAATGGCGGGCTGGCGGACGGTGAGGACAGCGGAGAGGTCGTGAGAATTGGGGGTGGGCGACGACGAGGTGGCCGGCGGCGATATCGTGCGTCGGGAGCGTCCTCGGTCGCGGGCGATGGCTCCCACTGGCAGACGATCGCGACCAACGATACGAGGAATCCAGCGAGCGCAGCCGTGAGTCCGATGAATAGGTAGGGTACCCAGAGGACGTAATCCAGCAGCGTCTGCGGCAGCGAGCGGCCTCCGCCGTGGTCGTTCGAGTGGCGCGACCGAGGCTCGCGACGCTCGCGGCGCGACGTCGCGGACGGCAGGAGCGAGCTCCGACGCTCTGAGCCCTCGCCGGGGCTCTCGAGCGTCAACGGAGACAGCATCGGTGGTCGGACGCGGGGGTTGTGCTCAGAAAAAGTGATGGGCGGAGGCCAAAGTGCGCCAGTCCGGGCCCGTCCGTACTCAGCGCGCGCGCTCGGACATCCAAATAACAACATGGCCCGATCGACCGAGTGCGGCGGTCGCGCCCCTGTCAGCCTCCCTCGTAACCCCGAGCCTCCTGGCTTCATTCCGGCAGGAAAACTCCTCCTGCTAGACAACAAGCAGTAGGTTGGCGGCGCGTCGGGCTAACGTTCCGGTGACAACGATCCCTCGGGTGGCGTCCCCGTGGCCGTCTCTCGTAATTGCCGCACACGACCTCTACAGCTCCTCCTTGACCTTTGCGGACGCCTTCGCAGTCTTCGCCCCCTTCGCCTCCGCGTACGGGGTCAAGAATGTCTTGAGCGCAGCGTACTTGAGCGCCCCTGCGAAAATGAAGGGGGAAGGGAGGGATCGACGCGAGTCAGCGCTGGGCACCACCTGACGCCCCTCGCGCTCTTGGAGCCCACACGGCCCACCGTGCGATCCTACGCATACACGCATCCAGATCTGGGAATAGGGTCGAGTACGCACCGTCGTAGATGACCGTCTTGGCGCCGTCGAGCACGACGAGCGCGGGCACCTTCTCGACGCCAAACTCCTTCATCGCCTCGGGTCCAACCTTCGTGTCCCTCGCGGCGTAAAAGTCCATCGTCTTGTGGAAGTCAGTCGAGAGCGCCTTGTACAGCGGCGTGACCGTCGCCGCGGACGTGAACAAGAGCGCGATCGGCTTCTTGAGCGCCTGTGGAGACGGGAGCGGGTTGGATCCAGGCGAAAGAGGTAGACAAGTAGCGGCGTACCTTCGCCTTGAGCTCGCCGACGTCCTTTGCGGTCGTCGCGCGCTTCACGAACGTCGGCATCTTGCCCGTCACGTACTCGACGATGCCCTTTGCCGTCCGCGGGCCCTCGTAGTCTGCATTCCACATTTTAGCAGTCTTTATAAACGCAATTACAGCACCGATAAAGGCGCACCAGATGGAGGAGCGGATCCGCCAGGGAAGAGCTGCGAGCGAGCCATCGAGGTCCGCGGGTCAGTGCGTGCGAGGAGCCCGTGAGTGTTGATACGCGCACCTTGAGCGTCGGGAATCCTGAACACAACGAAAATGAAGAAAACACAGTTAGCGCCGCTCTTCGGGCTCACGGCTGCCGCATCCCGAGACTCCGAAGGCGCACCCTTGATGCCCATCTCGCCGCAGAGCGGCTTGTTCTTCTCCTCATCGCAGTCCACCGCGACCTGTTCGACTCAAGCTCAGTACGGTCCGGTAGTGCATGGGTGCCGAGGCGCACAAGGTTGACGAGGCCGGCAAGGTTACCAGCGGCTGTGTGGGGGTCGCGTGAGCCGGTGGAAAGGCGGGATCGCGTGGCGAGAACGTACCCTTCTCGTAGTCTGGCGCGAGCTTGACGCAATGACCGCACCTGTCTCCAGCGGATCAGTGACGAGCTTGAGATGCGGGGGTGGGACAGCGAGCGCACCACGGCGCGTGGAAGGCAGCGAGCGTGAGCTTCTGCGCAGGTCCGGGTGGACTGGGTCAGTATGCAGCTGTAGACATAAGCAGACAGGACGGACCTCGGAGCTCTGGACGGTCTTCTTAAAGTCCTTCGTCCCGAGCGCCTTGACAAGCTTCGAGTCGTAGTGCCCGCGCGCGACCGCTGACGTGGCGAGCGCGAGCAGCGACGAGATCAGTGGGGTCGAGATCCGCATTCTGAGCTGTGGTTTCTGTAGTGGGCTGCTGAGATGGAACGCGCGAAGACGGGTGATGAGGGGCCAAGGTCAACCTGCGCGACGGCGGCCGCCTGCTCTTTCGCTCACCCCACGTCGATCGCCCGACGTTCGATCACCCACCGGCCCCCCGACTTCGGACAGCAGTCGGACTCAGTAGAAGCGGGCTTAGACGGACCACGACCCCCACACCGACCGCCCAGCCGCGCACTCGACAGCGCTCCTGAGCCCGTCGACTTCCGACCCCCTCGTCAACCACCGGCGACCGCTCCCAGCTCAGAAGTGGCCTCCAACTAGGTACGCACGGCGTCTCAAGCGAGGATCCGGATGGGTACGGGGGCTGGGGGCGCGCTGCCGACCGAAGGCGGTGACGAGACGGCGGCCGAGCTGCGTGCTGCTGCTCGGCTCACCTGCGCGAGCGCGTGGCTGCCGGGGCGCGGCGTGGGCTGGAGCTGTCGAAGAGGCTCAGCTGTGGTCAAGTGGGTCATCCAGGCGGTGCGAAGGACGGCGCTTGTCGCAGACCGAGTCGTGCTGCGACGCAGGTGGTGCGAGCGCTCGCTCCGCCCGGCGTACGTGTGCGGACCGGTCCTGCGAGCAAGGGCGGCGGAAGCACTCAGAACGGACCAAGGTATAGATCCGGACGATAATGCTGACGGGAGCTGTTCGCCTCGCAGGTGCTTCCGCCGGCCATGGTCAACTACGCCTACCCGCCCCCGAGGCTCTCGCCAGCGGCCTCGACCGCGACGTCGTCCTTCCTGCGCACGATTATCCTCTTCCTCATCGCAGGCGCCGCCGTCTCGTCGCGAGAGTTTGCCGTCGTCCGCTTCGAGAGCATCATCCACGAGGTGCGGCCCCCCGACCGCGTTCTTCCCGCCGAGCGCAGCTGATTTTCGGGTCGTGCAATCGCAGTTTGACCCCTGGTTCAACTTCCGCGCGACCAAGGTCCTCTCCAAGGACGGCTTCTACGTGAGCGGTCCCAGCTCGGGCGGGCAGTCCGGCGCGAGCACGCACTGACCGGGCGCGAACCCCGCAGGAATTCTGGAACTGGTTCGACCCGACCGCATGGTACCCACTCGGCCGCGTCGTCGGCGGAACGCTCTACCCCGGCCTGATGGTGACCGCTGGGCTCATCTGGAAGGCGCTGCAGACGATCAACATCCCGGTCGACATCCGCGAGGTGTGCGTGCAGCTCGCGCCGGCGTTCTCGGGCCTCACCGCGTTCGCGACGTACCTGTTCGCGAAGGAGGTCGGCCGCGACGGCAGCCGCGAGGGCACCGGCCTCTGGGCTGCGCTCTTCATCGGCATCGCGCCGGGCTACATCTCGAGGAGCGTCGCCGGCAGCTACGACAACGAGGCGATCGCCATCTTCATCCTCATGATGACCTTCTACCTCTGGATCCGCGCGGTCAAGCAGGGCTCCGCACTCTGGGGCGGCGTCACCGCGCTTTTCTACTTCTATATGGTCGCCGCGTGGGGTGCGCTCTCCTTCGTTTGATCGTTTGAGCGGGGCAAGGTCGCACACTAACCTCGAGATCACAGGCGGATACGCCTTCATCACAAACATGCTGCCGCTGCACGTGTTCGTCCTGATCCTCATGGGCCGCTACTCGTCGCGACTCTACGTCGCGTACTCGTCCTTTTACGCGATCGGGACCCTCGCGTCGATGCAGGTCCCGTTCGTCGGGTTCCTCCCGCTGCTCACGTCCGAGCACATGAGTTCGCTCGGCGTGTTTGGCCTGCTGCAGATTATCGCGTTCGTGCAGCTCGTGCAGTCGCACGTGCCACCGAAGCAGTTCAAGGTGCTCCTTAACGCGTTCGTCGGCTTCGGGATCGCCGTCGCCGTCGCCGGCCTACTCTTCATGACCAAGAGCGGCAAGATCGCGCCGTGGACGGGCCGCTTCTACTCGCTCTGGGACACGGGCTACGCGCGGATCCACCTCCCGCTCGTGTCGTCCGTGTCGGAGCACCAGCCGACCGCGTGGCCGTCGTTCTTCTTCGACCTCCAGATGCTCATCTACCTCTTCCCCGCGGGCGTGTACATGTGCTTCCGCGAGCTGCGCGACGAGCACGTGTTCGTCATCATCTACGCCGTCCTCGCGTCCTACTTTGCGGGCGTCATGGTCCGCCTCATGCTCACCCTCACTCCCGTCGTCTGCGTCGCCGCCGCGGTCGCCATCTCGAGCATCTATGAGACCTACCTCGACCCCGTCGAGCCCAACCGGCCCGCGACCGCGATCGACGAGTCGGCGCCCGACTTCCTCGACGCGCCCGAGATCGCGTCGTACTCAGCCACCGCCGGTGGGACGCCGTCCAAGAAGAGCAAGAAGGCCGCCGCGGCCGCCGTCGACGGTGGCGCGGCGCCCGCTGCGCCGTCGACCCGGCGCTCGTTCGGGGGCAAGTACATGCCGGGCATCTTCGGCCTCGACACGCGGCTCGCGCCGGTGCTCACGTTCACGTTCCTGCTGCTCATCTTCGTGCTGCACTGCACGTGGGTTACCTCGACCGCGTACTCGAGCCCGTCGGTCGTGCTCGCGAGTCGCAACCAGGACGGCAGCCAGGCCATCATCGACGACTTCCGCGAGGCGTACTACTGGCTCCGGCAGAACACCAAGGAGGACGCCAAGATCATGAGCTGGTGGGACTACGGTTACCAGATCGCTGGCTTTGCGGACCGCACCACCCTCGTCGACAACAACACCTGGAACAACACCCAGTGCGTGCCGCGCTCCAGCTTCTTCATTCCGCTGCGCGAGACTGACTCCAACCCGCACCGTGCAGCATCGCGATGGTCGGCAAGACGATGTCAGTCCGCGAGGAGGTCGCGTACCCGATCCTGCGCAAGCACGACGTCGACTACGTGCTTATCATCTTCGGCGGTCTGCTCGGCTTCTCGGGCGACGACCTCAACAAGTTTCTCTGGATGGTCCGCATCTCGGAGGGCATCTGGCCCGAGGAGGTCAACGAGCAGAAGTTCTTCACCAGCCGCGGCGAGTACAAGGTCGACGGCGACGCGACCGAGACGATGAAGAACAGCCTCATGTACAAGATGAGCTACTACAGGTGAGTCTTCTTGGTAATGGCTGAGGGCTGAGTGGGAGCTGATGCGCGCTTGGCAGGTTCGCCGAGCTGTACGGTGGAGGACCAGCGCAGGACCGCGTGCGCCAGCAGACAATCCCCAACATCAGCCCAACCCTCGACACCCTCGGTGAGTATTCTCGCTGTCTTTTCAAAACGCCCAAGCAATCTCTGACTCAGGTCGCAACAGACGAGGCCTTCACCTCCGAGAACTGGATCGTGCGTCCTAACTCATGCTCCCGCTCATTGTCCTAGTGCTAACCAAAGTTCCCCGCAACTACTAGGTCCGCATCTACGAGGTCAAGAAGGAGGACATCCTCGGACGCGACCACAAGGCAGCGAACGCCTTCGCGGGCGGCAAGAGAAAGAAGCGCACCAAGGCGCCAAAGAAGGCAGCCCGCCGAGTGGCCGCGTAGACAGTAGACAAATTTCTACGCCTCCACTCCCTCCCCCGAATGCAAAAGACGAAGAATCAATGTCGCACCCCGGGCGAACCAAAGCTTCGCGTCAGAGAAGCTCTCGCGCCTCGCGAGAAGTCCCGCCGAACTTCTGCGGGTTCTGTGTCGCAGGGATCGGTGTTTCCTGACTTTGCGAAGGTCACCTTCTCACTCGAGAGGTTCCAGCACGCCTGATCGACGAGCACGACATCCGCCGCGCGAGCTCGCCACTCTGGCGCACGGTCCACAATTTGGATCGTCCCGGCGAGGGCGGGCGACCTTTGTTTGCCGGTGCCCCTCGCCTGCCAGATCTCACGCCACGCTGGGCGCTGTCGTACACGAGTGTCGAGGAGCGGGTGAGACGGTGTCGCGCCCTGCCGGAGCCCATCGACGGGCTGGCGGCGCGAGGGTCGGAACGGAGGCTGCCGCCGCCGAGGACGGCAGCGAGAAAGGGGAGGAGCGCACGACGAGGCGCATCGCGAACGAGGACGACGACGTGAATGGGCTCGAGCCGAGGCGGTGGCCGAAGGGGTTTGCGAGCGAGCTCAAGTACCGCGTGCTGTACTTTTCTCCAGCGTGAGTGCTGCTGGTGGTGATCTGTGGGCCATTCGCTCACAATGTCCCCTGTGCAGCTGGTTTTCGGTAGGCAGTCGAAGCACGTCACCTCTCGATGCTGTGCTGACGTTGCTTCGCAGTGCAACATGGCCTTCGGCAAGCCTTCGTCGTCCGCCGGCGCGATGCCAGCTTCGTTGCGCTGACCACTTCAAGTTTCGCACGCAGGCATCGTCTCGATCCTCATCCACAACCTCCCCTATCAATTCCGAGGACTTGTGACTATCTCCCTCGTGGTCTTCTTCCTGAACCTGGTCTTGTTTTTCGTCTTCTGCCTCGCGTGCGTTCCGCGCCATCCAGTCCCCGCACAAGCTGACGGATTGTGCAGATGTGGTGCGAGGTATACTATATGGCGAGGAGTATGGACCAGTATGATCACGCATCCCATTCAGTCCATGTACTTGGGCACGATGCCGATGGGGCTGTCAACGATCGGCGACATGGTTGTATTTGCAGTCGTGCCCGCATTCTCAGGCTCAGGGTGAGCTTCAAGCTTTTCCCTGGGACAGAAAATCAATGGGGATTAAGCTGATCGACCTTCAGCTTCATCAATCTTGCCTGGGCGATCTGGTGGATCCAAGGAACCATCGCGATGCTGCTCGCAATCTTCATACCGTACTGCATGCAAGTCGAAGATGAGGACATTCATATTCACACTGACTAACATTCAACTGTTCAGGTTCACGAAGCAGCTGCACCTGGATTCCGCCTCGGTGACGTCCGTATGGCTGCAGCCCGTCGTCTCGCCAATCATTGGAGCGGCCGCGGGGAGATCGGAAGAGCACACGTCTGAACTCCAGTCACC
>ERZ1463038.842-NODE-842-length-10900-cov-13.822868_pt1 | contig 10900 bp, 5 predicted proteins | sample MGYA00564479_ERZ1463038 | MGnify/ENA primary metagenome ERZ1463038 (study PRJEB39244, sample SAMEA3635134) | Helicobacter pylori | study: EMG produced TPA metagenomics assembly of PRJEB11511 data set (Assembly of a 5300-year-old Helicobacter pylori... | reverse complement strand
CGCCGCCCCGAGCGGGGCCACCCGCGCAGACGTTTTCAGTGGAAACAGTGGAAGCGAGAGCGAGGAAGATGGTGCGGAGGGCACTTACTTCAGCCTTGAGCGCACGCTGGATCTCGTCGTTGGCGTGCGTCTTTTGCTCCTCGGCTCGCAGGAAGTGGGGAGGCGCGCAGCTGACACTAGTCTTTCTCGCGCGTCGCAGCTCACGGACAGCTACCGATACGGGGTACTTAAACCGGTCGACGGCATGACTTCGACGAGCGACCCGACCGACGCGGCCGCCACATTGTGGGCGCGCGGAGCGCAAGTCGCCGAGGAGACGCTGCGGCACCCGATGATCCGCGAGCCAACCGCGTCTTCCTCCCACCCCGTCGTCGACTCGCCCACTCGCTCCGCCTCGGTGTCGTCGTCGCCTTCGCCCACGTCGCACATTCCCGGCCAGATCGCATTCCCAACGATCCGCACTGCGTCCCCGCGCCGCGCGACCGTCGAGCGCTCGTACACGCACCCATCGACCTCGATCCCGTCGGCCACCTTCGTCTCCCCGAAAAAGTCGCAGTCGCTCCCGTCCACGATCCTCTTCACGCCCCAAATCAAGCACCGGCTTACGATCGAGATCCACCTGCTGTACCTCCTCGCGCTCCAGAAGTACCCCGTCGACCGCGCCCAATCGGAGCGGTACTGGACCGAGATCATCACTGTCGCAAGCCGCACGGGCGGCGTCGTCGGCACCAAGGAGGGCAACGAGATTGTAGCCAAGGCGTCGCGCCGGTTGCAGGCGAGCACGGACCCGACCGTCGACCAGTCGTGGAAGCTGTCCAAGCGCAACAAGACGACCTCGAACGCGAGCTCACTGCGCAGCGTCGGCTCGCTCGACAACCTCGAGACGAGACGCGGCAAGGGCGCCTCGAGCGGCGATGCGCTCGTTGACATGTGGTACGAGCGCCGCCACTCGGAGGACAAGGGCAAGGGCAAGGGGCGCGAGACGGAAGATCGCATCGACGAAGATGGTCCCGAGGCCGAGTCGGACTACAACGCGTCAACAGTCACGCTCCGGCCGTCGCGCAAGGAGGCCTCGACCCAGTCGGACGAGACGATCCGCCCGAGTCGCGCGTCCACCTCGATGCGCGACGTTGCCGAGCTCGTCGCCTCGGTCAAGGCGGTCGTGAGCATACCGAGGAGCATGCCGAAGCTTTCCAAGTTCCACTTTGCGACGACGATCTACTACCCCTCGCCTCCCGACACGCCCTCGCCTTCGCCGCCGACGTCGATCACGACCCCCGCCCGCGAAACCTCGCCGAGGCGGCGCACGACGGCGGTTCGGTCGCCGCCCGAGTCGCCCTCGCGCGCGCACAAGGGCCCACTGCCGCAGCGCCTGCGCCGGCTCTCGTCGACCGCGTCGTTCCAGGCGCCGACGATGCCACGCCTGCTCCGGCGCGCCGAGTCGAGCGCGAGCGTGTCGACACTCCCGCCCGACTTCTTCAGCACAAAGGTGCGCAACCCGGCCGCCCGCCGCGACTGGCGCACGAGCTCGCAGCCAACCCAGTCACCGTTCGGCCTGCCCGACCCAATGCTGCTGCCCTCGGTGCGCGCCAAGCCGCAGAGCCCCGCTGGGTGGTCCTCGGGCTTCTGGCACGGCGTCAAGTCGATCCGGAGCACATCGTCGCGCGTGGCGTCGAGCATCAACCCATTCAAGCCGGACCCCGCCCCGTCCGCGATGGCCGTTCTCCAGCGCGTGCTCATCAAGGACGAGCAGTCGGCCGGCCCAGGCATGTACTGGGGCGATGCGAGCGACGCCGAGTCAGCCGAGCTCCTTAGCGTCGGCGACGACGGCAACGCGACCTCGACGCTGGAGCCCCAGACGATCTTCGAGGAGCCAGCCATTTTCGCACCCGTCGCGTCCGGGTCGGGCACGACGACGAGCAGAAAGGATCTCATCAAGTCCGAGTCGCGCCCGTCGCTCTCGCAGCGCCGCTCGTTCGTCGACGTCACGTCCTCGACGTCGTCCGCGTCCGCGCTTTGCCCCCGCGTCGTCTACACGCCCCCAACTCCCGAGAAGGGCTCCTCGTTCACGCACACGACGAGCCGCTCCGTCTCGTCTCCGACGCTGTCCAAGCACCGCGGCCAGTCGGACATTGACCCGCTCCTGCTCGAGCTCGAGCGCAAGAGCCGCGTCGGCGTCAAGACGACGTGCGGAGCATGCGGCAAGCACGGCCTCAACTTCCCCGCCATTCGCTCGGGCCAGACGTTCTGCTCGAGGGAGTGCAGGCTCGGCGCGAGGGAGGCCGCGATGGCGGGCAAGGGCAAGCTCGCCGAGGTCGAGATCCCCACCTTTCGTTGAAGGACCTGGCTAGGCTTTTGAACGCACACAGCAGTAAAAAAGTAGTAGTAACAGTAGTCTCAAGAGTAAAACCACCTTCGTACACGCTTCACGTCGGTACCTCGCTTGCATGGCATGTCTTCGCGCTCCCCAGGACTGGCATCAGACGAATGGATCCACTGCATGCAGCATGCCGAGGTTCAAGACCCAAGCGACGACCAATACCAGCACTGCCTTCCGTTTGGGGACGTTCAAGAGAGCTGTAGAGCTTGGGGGTCAGCTTTGGCGCTGTTGCTGCAGTGGGAGGCCTGCCAAGCTCACCCGAAATGCCGACGACGGCTGAGCTCCCGCCCACCACCTTCCGCACGACCGCGTCGTTGGCCCAGCCAGTGACATTCCCAACTTGGGAGACCTTGCTCCGGAGGTTCTCCCGGCTGAACGACGCGAGCCAGGCGATGGCGGGTCCGAACTCCGAGTGCGCGAGCGAATCCGGGTCGGACGGGAACGCGGTGGGGAGCCCGGAAATAGCCGATGGGGGTGATCGTGTGTATTCGGTATGCCACACTGAGGAGATGCACAGGAGGAAGAGCACGGGAATGAAGGCGTAGAAGAGTGTCAGGGGCAGGAGCCTGAGGCTGCAGGGGGAGGTATCAGGCGGGAGATGTTTTCGACCGGTCTGACAGGACCCACGTATTCACGTCTTTTCGCTTCGATACTGAGAGCAGCAACAGCCAGGCCGATGTTACGACGCAGACGTGCAAGCTGAGCGTTTCTGGCGGGGGTCGCAAGAGTGAGCACGCAGTGGAACAGCATTCACGGGCCCGGTACCTAGCAAACAGTACAATGCGGTCGTGGTGAAGAGCTTAAAGGGCTGGAGGCTGTCCAGCTCGTCCACAGCGGCAGCGGCCGTCCGAACGTCTGGCGACGCGCAAGGGCCCAGCATGTCGGCACAGATCCGAGACCCACTCTTTCTACTAAGGTGAGAGACTCACAGGCATCCAGGAAGATCACGACGGCCCCCAGGCGCAGCATGCTCCGTGTGCGCTCCGCCTCGCGCTCGTCGTCCGTCCCGGTCCCTCGATTCCTCAACAGATGTCGGAAGACCTTCGAGCGCAGAAGGAGAAGATCTACAAGCACCACCTCGTATCTGTGGGTCTGTGGAAGTCGGGTCAGTCTTGTCGCCCGCGAGCGCGTGAGTGGGGCCGACCGACCGTGTACTCGTCCAAATCGTACCCGCAGCGTGGGCATTGGATGGGAGCGGTGTTCTCTGGACTTGGGTAGATTATGTAGAGCGCCTTGACGTCGAGGGTGCAGGTCACGCATTGAAGTGACATGAGACTCGTGACAGACGAAGGGCAACCCGTCGGACAGCTCGCCTCTTGTCCTTCCACCGCTTCGAGCTCACCACTGCATCGACGACGGGGACATGCTTCAGCTGCAGGATCTCGTCCCACGCGACCACATCGAGTCGCTCCCGGGCGGGCGCCACCCGTTCCAGCTCCAGTCTCTCCCGCTCGAGCTGCTGAGGTTCGCGCTGTGCGCTGCACTCCCCTCGCTGCCCCCGCTACTTGCCAATTTCCCCACATACCTTCAACAAGCACTCAACCACCAGAGAGCGCTCACCAACCTGCGCCTCGTAAACAGTGCCTTTCGCGACGCACTCGGCCCCCCCACTCGTTACGCCGCCACCTCGCTCGCTGCTGCCGCTCGCTTGGCCGCCTGGCTCGCGACGGCGCCGGACCAGGGCGTGAGGATCCGCTCGCTCGTCCTCCGCGGCGACAATCTGCACGCGCGCCTCGTTGCGATCCTCCACGACTTGACTGGGTGGCCAAACCTCGTCGACTTGACGTTCAGCGAGAGCGGCCGCGGCAGGGTCGAAGAGCAAGACGACGACACGGAGGACAAAAAGCCATGCCAGGTCAGGGCGCTCTTGGCATGTGCCACCGGGTGCCGCGCTATGCGCAGCTTCGCACTCGCAACAGTCCCGTATTCGCGTGCGAACGTCGCACGCGTTGAGAAAGGGTACACCGCTCTCTTCTTGTAAGTACTCTCTCTGCCCTTCTTGCGAACAGGACTGAACTGGGACCTGCAGCACTGCTCTCTCCCAATGGTCGCACCTTCGCCGCCTTTGCCTCGATGGACTCGAACTTGACCTGCGCCGCGGCCAAAGTCTTCCGCCGGCCAGTTTCCGACTCCAGTCCCTATCTTTAAACCTCACCATGGAAACCGTCGTGTTCCTTGTTGAATACCTCGCTCAGCACTCGGCGCTGTGCGAACTCGAGGCCGTCGAGATCCAGGTCCGCGCGGGCCCAGGCCAGCGGCAACAGTGCGTCGACCACCTCGAAGGCATCTCGGACACACTGGCACAAGGAGCTCCTCGCCTGTGTGATGTCGCCATACTGGGCGGCTCGCGGTCCGTCACAGTGTTCTCGGTCGCCAAATTCCCGGCGCTGCTCCACCTCACAGTCCACAACCTCAACTTCTCGCCCGCCCTTCTCCACCTTCCTCGCCTTCGCGAAATCACCATTATCCTCATGTCTACTTACTTCCAGCGCTTGTTCGACGAGGACGAATCGGATGCGTGCCCGCCATTCAACTGGAAGTCGCACGCACAGGCCGTGCTTGCGCTCAGCGGTACGCGCTCTGAACCGCTCGACATCCGCCTCGTCTCGAACATGGCGTTCGGAACGGACCTCGCCGGCGCGTCGTTTGCCTTCGGGATGATCATGCCGCCGGGCAGTGCGCCGCAGATCTCCGTCTCGCTCGTGGACAAGTCGTCGGGGTACCGCGCCAGTTTGTGGCCGCCGACGCTCGGTTCGAGGGCTTCACTGTGCCCTCAGGAGATCATGCCGACTTTCTCCGCGGATGACAACGACCTTGTTTTCCAGGGTCGGGTGGGAAGCGGTAGGGGTCATGCGGAGGAACATCTGCGGTTAGCGCTGGAGAGGTGCAGCTGGTGAGCGGTGCTTCTGAAACAGCCTCTTTGTTCTGTGCTGTACAGTGTGTCCTGGAATGACAGGGCCGTCTCCGCAAAAGTCTCCCAGCCAGAGTTCTTCCACTTTGCCCGTCTACCAAGCCCTCGCTCAAAGGTCCAACAAAATCCGAGTGGTGTCGCGACGCACCTGGACATAATTTCAATTAGCTTCGGAGGACGGAGAGGGCGGGCGGGGAGATGCGCTTACAGCCTTGATTGGCAAGTAGACAGACAGAGCGGCGTTCCCGCCGCACCACTCCAGCGGGTTGGCCTTGCAAGCGTACCCGCAGTTGCTCGAGGCGATCGTACTGCTCGTGTTCGCGAACCCCGTGGTCGAGCTCCAGCATTCTCCCGAGTACGACAGCCCGCAGGTGGTGGCGCCCGCGGTCGTGCACGCGTTGAGGCACGCCTCGACCGTGGCGTTCGCCGTTTGAAGGCCCTTCGGAAGAGTCCGAGCTCGGTTCGGTCCCGTGAGGTCGCTGTAGCAGGTAGAGTAGCCCCAGCCTCTGTACGAGGCGAGGTTGGGAGTGGTTGGCGTGATCTGCGACACAACCTGGTCAGCTTGTGCACGAGCCTCGAGCTGCAGAGGGTTATGAAATATACCAGAGCGGATACAACAGTGCTCTGGTAGACGTCGAGAGCGCCAGATCCTCCGCAAGTCTCGGCAGCGTTATTGTCGCACTTGAACGTGCACGAGGAGGCGGGCAGAGTCGTGCTCGCGGACGAGATTGCAGCTCCGCCATAGCATTCTCGGTAGTATGATGAGCCGCACACGGCAAAGCCAGCGTTCTGGCACGCGAGGAGGCAGCTGTCGACGGTGGCGTTTGCGCTGAGCGAGTTCGGGAGGGAGCGCCCGCCGTTCACGAGGTCGCTGGCGCAGTTGACATCTACCTCGGATCGTCAGCAGACGTCGGTTATTACGAAGAGCGAAGCCACTCACACTTCCAGGCCTTGTTGGTAGTCACCTTTCCGGTGAGCGTTGTGGCAGGCGCGGCCGAGCTCGTGCTCTGTGTCGCCGAGGAGGGAACTGACGTTGCCGAAGATACAGAGGAGCTCGTATCTTTCGTGACTGAGGAGAGAGCAGACGAGGCCGCGATGGAGGAGATACCCGCGCTTGCCGTCTACGGGGTAAATCGTCAGTGCTCGACGCTCAGCAATTTTTGACAGGAGCACCCACAGGCCGAGTGTACAGATCCATCGCGTTATTCCCTCCGCAATAGCTGGTGCTGTCGCCGTTGCAAACGAGGCCACACGAGCCGTAGCCAATGACCGTGCTGTTGCCACCGAGTGTGTTCGCCCCCCAGCATTCCCCACTGTGAGAGGAACTTAGTTTGGTATCGTTGATCGTTTTGTGGTTCACTCACTGGTATTCGATCCCACAGATGGAGTATGAGGCAGAAGCGCAGGCTGTCAGGCAGCCCTGCACGGTCTGCGCCGGATTGGAGAGGCCGTGCGACAGCGCGCGGACGCCGCCGACGTTGTCGGAGTAGCAGTCGACGTAGCTCCAGTTTCCGTAGCTCATGAGCACCCGTGGCGAGTTGGACGGAACCTGAGCGCCGGGCGGTGGAGCTGAGCCGGTGTAGGCCGCCGGACTAGCGAACGTCGCGGGAGTGGTGGACGCCGTGCACGGCGTAGCATTTGCTGGGCCGGGATTGACGGGGTTGCAGCCAGGGAGGCTTGTGAGAGTTCCAAGTACATTCTCGTCGACATCAGGGGTCTGCGCACAGAGGTTCAGCTCATCCCCAGGCCGACTGGAAGCGCCGCACCTTCGAGCACGTCGCTGCCGTGTCGTAGAGGTTAAAGACGGGGCCTGTCAGAGAGGACTTCAACATCAAATTTGACCTCACGAGGCAGGGCTAAGGATCCTACATTCTTGAATGACTCCAGACGCGGATGTACAGGTGTTGATGGCGGACTGAAGGACTGCGAGGTGCACGGTCAGCTCGGCTGACATTGAACATGGTACGATAGTTAACCTTGCTTGTCCCATCCGTCAAGGAAATCTGGTGAGCACAAGCGGTTGCGTAAGTGAGTGCCTTGGCATCCGACGTCGCGGCCGATGGATCACAGACCAGCATGGTAGCCATAGCTGAAGAGTAGAGGGTGAGCCAGTTTCAATCAGTAGCTGGAGAGAAAGAGAACCAACCCGGTTGGGTCACCCGAAGCGAGTACGAAAGGCTGAGTGGTGTTCATTCCCTGCGATCTCACGCTCGCGAACGGATTCACACTCCACATCATCTCTGTGAGAGGAGAGGGGTTAGGAATCGGCGTAGGGTTTGTAATGATATGATGTTACCATAGAACAGAGTGACAACTCGCTGCGGGTGGGTGGAAGGACACGGGCCTGACTCGCCGTCCGAGTAGGCCATGTGGCTGAAATGGTCTGCTGAATCTTGATTGACGCCGTCTAGTAGGATGAGAGTCAGCGACCGAAACAATGTATCATAGTTTCTGACCACTCACCCCAGCAGGATGGGAAGCGAATCTCCCCGCGCAAACCGTTCGGGCAGTCGTTCGGAGGGAGGAACCCGTTGCGAGTGGGACTCGCCGCCTGGCCGAGGCAGTTCCACCCGATCGCCTGGGCCATCCGGCTTGACGCATAGGAGCGCAGCCTTGGGTTTCCGGTCAGGATTTTCAGGCCATCTTCAAGACGAGGGGGCGTTAGCTTCAGCTTCAACTTGAAGTGCGAGAGCACAGGAGGGTCCCGAACCGGGGAAAGCGAGCACGGGACCGGTGTCAAGGCTGTTGTTTCGTGGAAGGTAGTAGCTGAAGGAATTGAGAATAAGGACGGCTGAAGACCAGCCCTGCATTGAATGCGCACATTAATCCTCCGCCGACTTGATCGACCGAAGTGAAGCTGCCGTTCGCCCACTGGCGTGGTGAGAGCGTTCATCAACATCAGGCGGTAAATATTGCCGCACCGAGCTCACCTGGAAGTATAGGCTCGGGGTCCAATAGGCACTGAGATCTTGCTTGACCAGGCAACTGGGAAAGCGCCGGGTCAGCTCCGGTCGCAAGCTAGCTCAGCCCAGTCTGCTCGTACCTCGTACACTGGCTGGCGCGAAGGCTTTCGAACGTAGAGCTCAATGTTATCCCAGAAGCACCTGAAATCCTGGAGACCGAAACCAGGTTAGTGATTCACTCGTCCAAGCCGGCGGAGCTGGACTCGCGTGTGGACGTGACCGGAGACCTTTCCAGGCGAGACGATGGGATCGGCCCTCTCAACAACGACTGGTGCGTTGCAAGGTCTGCAAGATTCGGTCGCAAACGTTAGTCAAGCAGGCGGGAGGCGAAGCGGGACGGCTCACAGGCGCCAAAAGGCTGACGCCTGTCCAACGAGCAGCAGCGCTGCAAACGTGGAAGCGTGCATGCCGCACGCGTAGTGTATGATACGAGTACACGAAAGGCTGAGCTGAAAGGAAGGGCTACCCGACGTCTCGCGCGACTGAGCAGCCGACAAAGCTCTGACGCCGTCCCGTTGTTCAGCCGCTGTGGCGGGAGGGCTGGGGGCCGGTGGCTGCCGGTGGTGTCCGCATAGAGTTTCATGCCCTAACGGATGCCTTCCGGATTGGCTAACTCGTGCAACAGACTGCGTGGTGGATCTTCAGCGGCAGCGCGTGGCCGGCCAGGGCTGCGACGCCTCGTGCCTTCCCCGGGACGCATCTGCCCTGCCGGCCGGGCTCGCCTGCGGAAAGAGCATCGCGTCAATCGCGACTCTGGTCCTTTATCGGCTCGCAATCTCCATGGTAGCGGGGTAGGGCGAGAAAGAGTTGGCTTAACCACTTACCTACGTTATGGGCGAGACCTCACGTCTGCTGCCGCGGCCGACAATTTGAATCGAGGAGGGAAGGGGCCATTCGCAGATTCACAACTCTACCCATGCGCATACGGGGAACCAAGGCGAGTCCCACCGCGCCGGCGGAGCCGCCTGCGCAACTGTTCCCTCGAGCTTGGGGAACGCCGCGAGCGCGTTCTGACTCGCGAACGACGTGCGGCGGAGGCCCGCGATCCACTGCACCCATAATTCGTGTGAGTGGCGGAAGTTCGAGGCAGTCTGGACAGATATGGACGCACGCGAACGTTGTGCTCTGGGCGCACGGTGGCGCCGCGCGCGGCGAGGGGGATGCTGGCGAGCGTGGTGAGGCCGGACACCGCTTCTCGGTATGCGGATTGGGCGATCTGTGCGTGTTGTTCCGACTGAGCGCATCCTGTTCAGTGCTCGTACCTGAAAGTGGCCCGGGGGGAGAACGTACGGGGAGGAGCGCCAACGCCTGGGAGGCAGCGACAAACTCGGGCCACGGCGCCAGCGTCTCGAGCTGGTTCTGCCCTCCGTACGAGCCTTGCAGCCAGGTAAATCTTCTCTCGAACCTCGCACGATCGGTGACACCGGGCTCGTCGTAAGTGAGGAGTGGGGAGAGCATCTTCGCAGGCGACGGGGGCTTCACGGAGAATGCCTGCTCGGAAGCGTGAGCTCGGGCGCGAAACCAGGACCGGGGGTGAATCAAAACGTACCGAGATCGAGGCGGCGCACATGGCGCGGACGACGCGCACCTCGTTCCAGCGCGCCTCGACGTACACTCGCTCCGGTGCGCGCAGCTGCGCCCAGGTGTCCTCGAGCCGGCCCGCGAGGCGCTCGCCGACCCACCAGACGCGGATCCACTCGTCGCGAGCGTAAAGTTCGAGCTCAAACCCGCACAGCAGCACCTCGAGGAGCTGGGCGAGGTGCAGGGCGGTGATGGCGGGCGCGAGGAGCGCGAGCGACGGCGTTCGCGGGAGGAGCGCGGTCATGATCGGGAGGATGTCGGCCAACTGCAAGCAAATTGTCAGAACTCTGATATACGAATACATCTGGGAAAGGGAGCACAGACCTCGTCGACGAGCTGGCCTGCCGCTGCGCGGTGCTTGACGACGAGACGCCGTGCCCGCGCGCGGTTTTGGCACGCGGTCGTGAGCGAGGCGACAAGCAGCCCGCCGGCGCGGTCGGCCCAGCCGAGGCACTTGCGTGCCGGGCTATTCCACGTTTGCTCCGTCGCGCGGATCCGGCTGAGCTCGACCCAGGTCGACGGCGGCACGCCCGCGAGCGTGTAGAAGAAGGACGAGACGAGGAGGACGGGATCGTCGGTCGCGAAGAGGGTGCGAGACGAGAAGGTGATGGTCTGTAAGAGGTCGACTCGGTCAGCGCTCCGAAGCTGGTGTGACCGACCGCGAGCCGCGCTCACCTGTAGGATCGATCGAGGGTACGGCAGCGTTTCTCGACGACCGAGCGAGACGAAGTATTCCTAAAAACAGGAAAAATCAGCACTGCTTCTGAAAGACTTCAAGGCCTTCCGAACGACTCACCCTGACGCCAGCCCAGCCCAAGCCGCTTCTCCACGACTCCCAGACCTGCGCGACATTCTCCAGCTCGGCGAGGATGTCGCTCCAGCGGTGCCATGCTTGAACCAGAGGTATTGGGGGTATCTCCCGAAACGGCTGCGGTGTCTGGAGCGGTGGTTCTGGTCCCTGGGCGAAGATGGCCTTCAGGTTCGCCGAGGGGATGAGGCTCGAGGGGGCATTCAAGGTGACGATGGCGGGGCGTATGCGCGAGAAGTGCACGAGGAGTTGTTCGG
>ERZ1463038.840-NODE-840-length-10905-cov-16.543041_pt1 | contig 10905 bp, 13 predicted proteins | sample MGYA00564479_ERZ1463038 | MGnify/ENA primary metagenome ERZ1463038 (study PRJEB39244, sample SAMEA3635134) | Helicobacter pylori | study: EMG produced TPA metagenomics assembly of PRJEB11511 data set (Assembly of a 5300-year-old Helicobacter pylori... | reverse complement strand
TCAGACGTGTGCTCTTCCGATCTCTTCGCGGGCCTCCACGGCGGCGGCTGGGCGATCAAAGTCTTTGCGATCCTCGCGAGCGAGTACCAGCAGGTCGTCATCATGGATGCCGATGCCGTGTGGCTGCAGAACCCCGAGATCGTGCTTGACGAACCCGGGTACCTCGAGACGGGTGCGTCGCGGGGCTGCGAAGTGGGGACGGGGCGCTGATGGTGATGGCCTAGGCACGCTGTTCTACCGCGACAGAGAAATATTTCCGGGCGCGGATGGAAACGTTCACAAGTGGTGGAGGGGTCAGATGAAGGGCCGTGAGCCGAGCGAGGAGATGAGCAGGAGCAGGTGGTGGACCGACGGCGCGTCGAGGGAAGAGATGGAGAGTGGCGTGGTCGTCTTTGACAAGCGCAGGAAGGAAGTCGTCCAGGGTCTTGTTTTCGCGGGATACTTGAACACCAAGGCGGTCCGGTGCGTTGGTTTTGGCTCGGGCGAGTGACCACCACGGCGCTGAGTTTTGCTCCTCAGGGAACCGGTAACCTACAAGATGGTGAGTTGGTTAAGTAGAAGGCGTCCGCTGTTCGTGGCTCATTCATCCTGCAGACCTATGGAGATAAAGGTGGGCCTGGCCTGGACTTCGCGACTAGCAGCGGTCGCGCTGACGCCAACTCCTCCCTAAGAGTCCTTCTGGATGGTCCGCGACTTCCGTCAAACTGATCCGCAGATACTGATCTGACACGAGTAAAATCTTCAGGCGTTTGAGCTCGTCAAGATTCCCTATCACTTCGACGTGCCCTACGCGGCGCTGATCGGGCAGCTCACGCACCCAGACTCGAAGTCACACTCAATCGAGAGCCGGTGCGCGCTCCGTCGCAAAGATTGGCCCTTGAATCTTTGAATACTAAGTGCGCTACTCACAGGATCTGCTCAGATCACCTCTTTCACCTGTGCCACAAGGTGCGTCGACTCGGATTGCCTCGGCTGTCCCCAGTCACTGACGTTCGTGCGCTCTCAGGGGAAACCACTCTGGTTCAACGGGTCACTACGACAAGAAAAGCGAGTCATAAACATCGGGTTAGTCTCCTTCCTCGCCAGAGTCGGGGTGCTCTTGCTGAGGGCTCGACGCTTCGCAGCTGGTTCTTCGCAACACATTGGGCGGTACGCTCCGTCTCAGCTCGCTCCTCAGCGTGGCTCCACGAAAATGTTACTGATCTGAGTCGCTCCTTTCCAGTATGGCACGGTTGACTGGCGATGCGATTTCGAGCCCTGGTGCATGGTGAGCCGTGTCCCTCCTCTGACCGGTGCCGCAACCTGACAACTCCAATGCCCAGGCGAGCATCCGAGAAAAGGACGTGTTCAAGCTGAGCGACAGCCCCGAGCGGTTCGACCTCGTCCTGCAGCACATGATTGGAACCGCGATGCACTGGGAGGCCCAGTTTCCGCAACTGATTGAGAAGGTGAGCTTATCGCAACCTTCCTGGTCAAATAATCGAGCTCACTGAACCCCCATTTTAAAGCACTATTGATTGGGGTTGCTGCAATTAGCCGTGAGGTAGACTGGACCCGGACCACGTCGATCGACGGGCTGGCGCCGTGGCGGGTGACCCAAGTCGTCGCGGCCTCTCCGACTGAAGAGCGCGACCTCGAATAACAGGCTGTGTGAAGTGACGCAAGACTGCCGCCGCTAGCGCTCGAGCCTCAAGAGCTGAGGACGGTCGGAGCTCCGGATCGCGAGGCATCGCGACTTGCGATCTCGTTTACCCATGCGTCCGGAACCCGCGAGTGCCGGACCTCAAGTACACGACCGAAAACCAACTTCCGCCATAAGTCGTGGGCGGACCGTTCTACCGACATCCTGGGCTTGCGCGGCAAGTCCTGAACTCACCCTCGCTCGCCCGCTCGCCCCTGTGCTTCTTGCGCGCCAAGCTTCCAAGGATCACCGGAACTGCCGGCGGGCCTGCTTGGTGCTCCTGACCTGACTAGTGTATCTCGCCTGTCTAGCGAGACCTCCGTCGAAACTGGACTGCAGGCTGCCCCACACACCGGTGCGGAGACCCGCGCCGGAGCACTTCCTCACACTCCCCGTCGCCGCTCTCTCTCCTCTCCTTCATTCACACTCTCGCTCACCCAGTAATCAACAATGTCACCATCAGCCTCTTCGGCAGGTGCTATCACCTCCATCGTGGGCATCAAGAACAACACGCACCCGTCGTGGTGGCGAGACCCGGGGCTGCGTAGCCTCAACTTGGTGATAGCGTTGTGCGTGGTGCCGATACCGTAATGCCATGATGAGCAGCTTATTTCCTCTTCAACAGCATCTACCTCTCGAGCGCACTCGGCGGCTACGACGGCGCCGTGAGCCGACCTTCGCACAGGGAACACCGGACCGGTTGTTGACTCGCCTCCTTGCAGCTCATCGGTGGCCTGCAGTCCATCCCTCGTCGTGAGTGTGGTTTTTTGAGCCTGAGAGTTGAGTCTGACCTTTAACTTCCAAAGGGTTGACGGACCTCGGCAGCCCAGACATCCAGCGCGAATTGCTTCTCATCGCCTCACAATCCATCGGTGGCGTGGCGGCGTTCGCGGTCGCCCCTTGGCTGCCGGACGTCCTTGGCCGCAAATGGGCCATTGCTATCGGAGACGTCATTCTTGTTGCTGGTGCCCTTGGCCAGACTTTTGTCAACACTTCGGGCGGTTATATCGGTAAGCTCGCCGCCTCACGCATTTCAGTTGGGGCCGCGAGGACTGAACACTGTTTGGCAGGCACTCGCCTCATCATTGGATTTGGAGGTGAGTTCTCACCCATACTTCAGGGCTTGCTTCAGGTGGCTGACTAGCTGTTGACACAGGCGTGATCAGCGCTGTCGCAGCGCCGGCTCTCGGCACTGAGCTGGCTCACCCAAGGCAGGTTCAGAACACTTCCCATTTCAGATGCAATCCGGGTTGCTAATGTCGAGCCGATACCCTAGGATGTTTGGCCGAGTGTCCTCCGTGAGTTCAACTTGACCCGCGCTCGGCAGAATTGATCTAACTCTTCACTTTATTAGTACTACAACTGCTGCTATTGTAGGTTTCCAAGGTGGCTCGCAGCGTGATCACGCGAGCTGACAATCAGCGTTCATCGCTCCCAGACGTCGGAGCCATCCTTGCTGTAAGGCTCAAATTCAGTCACTGCCGATGGGCGTTGAGGTTTGACTGTCTTGCAGGCTTGGATCTCGTTTGCCACTCTAAACATCTCGTCCAGCTGGTCGTGGCGACTCCCGACCCTTTGTACGTTTCGCATGCCAAAGAGGAGCCGCTCGAAACTGACCCTGTATCCCCGACAGTCCAGGCGATCCCCGCTGCGCTCCAGCTCGCCATGCTTCCCTGGTTTCCCGAGTCGCCTAGGTACCTCTTGCGCAACGGAAAGGAGGACGAAGCCAAGAGGGTTTTGCTCAAGTATCACGCGAACGGAGCCGAGCAAGACGACCTGGTCGACTTCCAGTTGATGGAGATCACCAAGGAGTGAGTCTTACATTTTTTGTCATAGGACACACTTACTGATACCCTACTTCAGGACTTACGCGGACGACCAGTGCGACGAGAACGGGTTCAGCATGTTCTTCAAAACGAAAGGCATGAGGAAGCGCCTCTTGATCATCATCATCGTCGGATTCTTCTCCCAGTGGGCCGGTAATGGAATCATCTCCTACTACTTGTAAGCGCGCTCGACCGCCTGACGCCAGCGAGCCCTTTTTGATCACTGACCGCGACGCGACGCTGTACTCAGCGCACCCATTCTTCGATCCGTTGGCATCACATCCTACACCCAAACTTCAGGACTCTATGGTGGACTGGCGATCTGGAACGCATGCTGGGCAATCGCAGGAGCCAGTCAGGTGCGTTCAGATGTAGCTCGAGCTCGCCGTCCATATGCTCACCAGGTCGACCGGCTCGGACGACGCGCGCTTTGGCTCATGTCCACCGTTGGCATGCTCGTGTCCTATGTTCTCGTCACCGCCCTATCCGCTACCTACGCGCGGACTCAGAACGTTCAATGCGGGTAAGTCACGCCTCGAGGCCTCAGGCCTCAGGCAACGCTGACCCCGTATCCTCTGCAGCTATGGCGTCATCTGCTTCCTCTTCAGTGAGTCGAAAAAGTTCTGCGATATTCAGCACACTAACCCTCTTCTACAGTTTCCTTCGCCTTCTACGACATCGCCCTCACGCCGCTCTTAGTCTCTTTTCCAGCCGAAATACTTCCGACCAAAGCACGCGCCAAGGGACTCGGAATCACGCGTAGGGATACTCAGACTCTCAGTGAGGACGTGAAGCTCACATAACGACGCTCAGATCTCGCGGTCTACATCGCGCTCGTCTTTAACACCTGCAAGTCCTCTCCGCGAGCAAGCCATGGCTTCCGCTAACCCAAGTCCTTGCGCAGACCTCAACCCTATCGCGCTCCAGGCAATCAATTGGAAGTAGTACGTCCATGCGTCTATCAAATACACCTGAAGTTGAACCTGAGCCTTTTTTTCAACAGCTACATCGTGTACTGCGCCGTGCTGTCCGCTATGATCCCAACAATCTACTTTATTTTCCCGGAGACGAGGGGTAAAAGTCTGGAGCAGGTGAGCCTGTCAAGATCCTGGATCCGGTGCCGGAACTTACAACACTCGTGCTTCAATAGATCGCGGAGATTTTCGATGGATCGTTGGACGACGTCGCTCCTGAGCCGGAGAAGTTTAAGGGCGAGATCGAGCACAAGGAATGAGAAGGATGGACTGGGTATGTGTGGTAGTGCTACGCCAATAGATGGGCTTGATGGAAGGTTTGAACCTTGTGCGGTGACTTTCGCGGAACCCTTCTGTTCGACCTCATGATTGAGCGCCATTGCTCCACACATTCTGGGTCGGTTCAAAACATAGCTCCTGACACCTTGATTTTTGTAGGCTTTCGGGTGGAGCACAGTCCCATGTGCTCGTACTTTCATCCAGTTTAGAATCGGGATCAGCTCCAGCGAGATGCACCACCTGAACAAAGTGCTGAGCGAGGGACGCACATTTGACGAGCTACCGAGGGTACAAGATGCCAGGTGCATGGTATGCGCACGCCTTGAGCACCGTTCCGGACGGCTTCTCGCAGTCCCACCAGCGGCACCGGCCGTCCTTCACAAGGTCGTCGTCCTGCTCCCACCCAATCTTCTCCCGCCCACGCCGATCCCAGATTTGCTGGTAATTTTCAGTAAGCAGGTGTCGTCACCAAAGACTCTGACTGAACAAAAGACCCACGGCGGGCGTCTTTCCGCGGTTGAGCTCCTTCTGCGCGACAGCGCCGTGGCCGATCCCAAGCAGTTCCTCAGAATTCATACTGCCTGCGCTCGCCCACTGCGCGTGCACCTCTGGCCACTTCATGGCCTTCTCCTTCATCTTGGCCGCGAACACCTTGGCATCGTGAGCGGCCGTAACCTCCAGGTCGCTGGGGTCGACTGGGGGCAAGCCGGCGAAGCGCCTCCGCTCCTCTGCTGCGTCGGCGAACGCTAGGATGTAGTTCGATCGCCATTGGTTCTACTGAACGTTGGACGTTGGGTCTGGAGGGCGACGCGACGTCCCACCTGGACCGACGAGATGACGGTCGGCACGTGTGGGGGAACGTGGGGGGAGGCTTGCGCTCTGCAGCACGGGCTCCCACGCGACTCAGACGCGTTGGCAGACGAGATACGTCGAAATGAGCTCGAAGGCAGATTACCTAGCCCGAGATGGAATGCGGTCGTGACGACCAGACGAGACGGCGAGGGCGATCTGCACCGCCCGCTCGGAACTCCGAACCCACCCGCTTGGCTCGACGACGATCCGTCCAAGCGTCTCTCGCTCTCGCTCCCACCATCTCGGCACCAACTTGCAGTGTCTCCGTTCTTCGCACCGACCAGAGCTCACCCTCAGCGATCCCACACTTGCTGGACATGGTGCGTAGTACGCTCGCACGGCCCGCTCTTACCCGCGGCGACCGATGACTCTCGAGACCTGTGCTGACGACTCCAACACGTCGCAGGCGTACCCATACAACAACCAAGGTGGCTTCCCGAACCCCCAGCAGTACGGAGCGGCCGGCCAGAGCTCGAGCCCGTATCCTCCTGCTGCACCCAGCGCTGGCGGCAACAACTCTCCTTACCCACCACCGCCCGGGACCCAACAGCCTTACGGAGGATACCAGCAGTCGCCATACCCGCCGCAAGGTCAAGGCGGCCAGCAAGGTGCCGCCTACCCGTCCTTCCCGTCGCCGAACGCTGGCTACAACCCCGCATCGAACTCGCCTTACCCGCCCCCATCTGGCGCTCAACAAGGTTCTTACCCCCAGTACCCTCAGTCACAGTGTGAGTTCGTCTTACTTCGAGGTCGTGAAGACCGACCTCTAACGCCGCGCCTCCGAACAGCACCGTGCCCCACAGGCCCGAGCCCGTACGGACAGCAGCACAACCAGCAGCCACCAGCAGCGCAAGGAGGTCGAACCGGAGAGGCTTCGTCGTTCTACAACCCGCAGGCGCAGTCGCAAGGCCAGAACCCGTATGGCCAGGCTCCCCACGGCGGTGCGACCCAGCCCCCGTACGGCCAGGTGATGCCTCCACAGCAAGGTGGTCAAGGTGGCTCCGACGGAGGTGAGCCTTGTTTTCTGGCCGACGATTGGGGAGACCAGGGCTGACTGCGACGAGCGCAGACCGCGGATTGTTGGGCATGGCCGCGGCAGGAGGAGTCGCGTACATGGCCTACAACGCGTATCAAGCATCGGGCTCGCACCAAGGCAAGATGTTTGGGGCTGCTCACCAAGGCGCCGGCCCCAATGCCGCCTCGGACCCCAACTACCTCCTGCAAATCCTCCGCCACACCGTCCAGGAGCAGGTGCACCCATCCCCTTTCGTCGCACTGGAGAGGCTCATCGGTGATCTCCCACTCTCGCAGAAAATCGGCGCATTCTATCCGGCTGGATCGCTCGAGCAGATCTCGCAGAAGGTCGTTCGCGAGGGGAGCCTCCAAAGGATTGCGCAGCAGTGGCAGCTCCCGCTCGAGGCCGCCATCGACCTCGTCCGGCTCGCACTGTTCGACATTGTCATCTACGCTGACGACTCGGGAAGCATGGTTCGTACTCCTTTCCTCCCGACCGAACTTGAAGGCCTGGATCTCATGCAGTCACTTTTGCAGTCGTTCGAGGAGAAGGGCTCGCGGATCAACGACCTCAAGATGATCGTCGGCAGGACCGCGTTCGCGGCCTCGCTTTTCGACCAGGATGGAATTCAGGTGAGCTTCTCTGCATCCTTCGTCGCGCGTGTTCGTCGCTGACCTCGAGCGCGCCACAGATCCGTTTCGTGAGCCTGACAGCTACTAACCTGTCGTCGGAAACTGACCCTGCGCTCAAAAGATGAACAGCAAGATCGAGGCGGCTAGCAACACCGAGGCAGCAGCTCTCAACAGTGAGCCCTTCCGCCATTCTCCTGCGACTGCAGCTGATCGCTCGCTGCTGCAGTCGTCCAGCAAGTGCAGTTCAGCGGCATGACGCCCCTTGGCACGAGCCTGCAAAAGAAGGTCCTCGAGCCGCTCGTGCTTAGCCCGGCGAAGCACGGCTCGCTGCGCAAGCCTGTCCTGATCGTTATCATCACCGACGGTGCTCCCTCGGGCGAGGACCGCCACAAGATCGTCTCGGTCATCAAAAGCGCGAACCACGACCTCGCCAAGACGCGGTACGGGCCCGACGCGGTCTCGTACCAACTCGCGCAAGTCGGCAACGACCAAGCCGCGCGCGCGTTCCTCGAGGAGATCGACGTCAACCGCGACATTGGCACCCTCGTCGACGTCACGTCCAACTACGAGAACGAGGCGGACAACCTCCGCAAGGCGCGCAACCCGTGCGTCCCCCCCCCCCCCACCGCAGTTGACTCGGAGCGCGGCTGACCGGGGCGCATGCAGGATCAACCTCACGCCCTCGCTGTGGGTCATCAAGCTCCTCCTCGGTGGCATCTCGTCGGACTACGACTTCAAGGACGAGGCACGCGCATGATTTTGCTTTCGGGAGTCTCGCACGCCTCCACCTGCTTACGCCCTCGCTGCTCCATGCAGTAATTCCTCCTTCACTCATGTTTCCTTCCCCTGGCCCCCCCTCTGTACCCTTTCTGTGCCAATCAAACCCTCGGCCCTACTGGTCCTCACCGTTCGGGGGATCAGTCGTCGGCTGTATCGGTAGTCCGGCTCGTGAAGTGCCTGTGACTTGGTGCTCGATAAAGTGCTTTGCATGCCTCCAAACAATGCATACTATGCTGCCCGAGCTTACATCTGCTCAGAGGCGGTAGTCAAAGTGGGGGAACGCGGCGACGGACGCCTTGAGGTGCGAGAACCCGGGCTTCCATCCGAGCACGAGGTCCTGCACCACGTTGAGCTTGTCCTGGCCCCAGATGAGCGTGGAGCCAATCTGGTACGTCGGTGCCTGTGGATAGAGGGTATGGGGGTGAGCACTGGGACGGAGAAGCGAGGCTAGCGAACGCACACCACAGATGCCTAGCTTGATCGCCTCCTCCGTGTTGGCGCGGAGCTTCTCCTTCACACCCTGCATATTCACACGTGATGAGAAATCAAGTGGGTGGAAAGGAAGGAACAGAAGCGGACCTCGGATTTTCCTCCGGTCGTCGCGTCCAGGACGAGCTTCGCGCCCGCAAATCCAGCCGCATCGAGCACGTCGGCGAGTACCTTGTTGTCGGAAATGGGTTTGTTGTAGCACCATGCCGCACGGTCTGAAGCGCCAGGTAGGAGTTCGCTCAGCGCTCCAGAGGCAGGGGAGGATGGAGCGCACAGATTGCGGGGATCGTCTTGGGCTCGAGGATCGCAACGCGGAGGGCGGTGACGCTCTTGATCGGGAACTCATCGGGCCACTCGAATCCAACCGGGTCCAGGGGCGGGTACTCCTACAGATCGTCTGCAATCAGCGCAACTCCCCACTGTCACCGCAGAGGCGAACGCGCCTGGAGGTTGACCGCGTTCCAGTACTTGGCCCAGACCTTCTGGTCGTCGAGAATATACTTCTTCTTCGCCTCGGGCATCGTCTCCATTGGCACCATTGGGGTTCCGATCGCCTTGAAGAGCGCGCCGAGGAGGAACGGCTTGAGGTGGATCTTGAGCCCCGAGCCCGACTCGCGCTGCAGGCGCGCGAGTTGCGTCCAGCCCTGTAATGCAGTCGTGTGAGTTACCTTTCACATACTGTAAGACAATCGACGAACGAGGTAGGCCCACGGCGAGGAAAAGTCGAACCAGAACGTGAGGTTTCGCACGCGATCTGGAGCGGACTGGGTCAGCGGCGGTGCGATGGAACCGGGGAGAAGGTAGACTGACCCTCGGGAGGTGTCCGCAGGCAGCGGGGGTGCAGGCGCTCCAACTGACGGATCGTCTCCATCGGGCGGCCAAGCTTGAGCGAGATCAAGTCCGCCTCGAGCATGTGCATTCGGTCCTGCAGCCGCACCCCATCAGCTCCTCGATCGTCGCCTGCCCAACTAGAAGTAGACTGACCTGGCCCCACAGAAGCCGTTGCCGCTCCTCAATCCAGAAGCTGCGTACGATCGCGGATCAGCGTCCCGCCCTCGCCAGCTTCGCAAGCAGCCGCGCACCTCGGAACTCCAAATGCGCCGCGCTCGAACGCTTCTTGGGTGTTGGCCCTCAGCTTCTCCGACCACTGAACATCCAGGAAGACCGTCTCATCCAGCTCGAACGGAAGGTTCGGATCCATCGAGAACGGTCCGGCGTGGGTCGGCACCGCGCGGCTGGTGAGCTTGAGACTCCTTGCAATACGCAGGAGGGTACTCCTGTTGTTGATGTTGGCGCCGTTGAACCAATACTCGCGGAAGAGCGCGTGGGCGAGCACCCGTCGGTGGATCGGTGGGAAGGCGCAGAGGAGCCGGCCGGCGTCGACCGACTTGAGCGGGTGTTGCGGGTGGAACTTGAGCGGCAGCTGGTACCGCTCGAGCTCGAGCTTGAAGTCCGCGGCGAGGATCGCTTTCTTTTGTGGTGATGCCGGGACGTCGGCCGAGGATCCCGCCTTGCCTTGCGGCGCGTGCGTGAGGTCGTACAGTCCGCCGAGCAGGACCGGCACCCAGGTCACTTCGGCGCCTGGGTTTCATGCAGGTCAGCTAGCGTTCCGCGAGACATCCTACTGGGGCGAGGACGAACCAGTGAAGCGCGCGATGTCGTCGATGCGCTCCGAGGCCTGCGGAGGCGACGGTGAGCTTCTCGGAGGGCGGCAAGCGCGGGTGGGACAGGAAAGACGCACGATCATCGCGAAGGGACAAACGATGTCGAAGTACATCGTGACATGCGGGACGACGAAACCCTTCGGGTCCTTGGGCGTCGTGGGTGCCATGGTCGCGTTTGCGGAGAGGTGCGTCGGGAGTGCGGAGGCGCGGGTGGCAGCTGGGTGCTGGGCGTCGGGGCGAGCAGGTGGGCGCTGCTGAAGAGCTTCTAGGATGGTCGAGGTGATAGGTGAGATAGAGTCGAGGAAGGTCAAGTGGGATCGGTTCTTGGTTGGCCCGGCTGCCGAGTCGTGCGAAACTTTGGAGCTTGCGCGGCAGAAACCGTTTCACCATTGCAAAAAGTGGTGATCCTCTTGGCATAGCGTGGCTCCTGCACACGAACCAGAACACATGACGGAACCAGCAGCAGCACCAACAGACGGAACGGTCATCTACTGGCAAGCCCGCGCCGGGATCGCTCCGATTAAGCCAGAGTGAGCTCTGCGTACTCCGACTCCGCGGCCGTTCGCGCCAGCTGACTTTCAATCGAGCCAGGTATGTGCTGTGGGACAAGATGCGCTCGGGCCCGTACGTTCCCACCGGCGACGCGGACGACGCAGCCGAGGGTCGCGCTCCGGACGAGATCGGAAGAGCACACGTCTGAACTCCAGTCACCC
>ERZ1463038.839-NODE-839-length-10908-cov-22.121625_pt1 | contig 10908 bp, 15 predicted proteins | sample MGYA00564479_ERZ1463038 | MGnify/ENA primary metagenome ERZ1463038 (study PRJEB39244, sample SAMEA3635134) | Helicobacter pylori | study: EMG produced TPA metagenomics assembly of PRJEB11511 data set (Assembly of a 5300-year-old Helicobacter pylori... | reverse complement strand
GGCGTCTCGCTGCACTTGTTTATCAGCGCACTGATACTCGCAAACATCTCCTCAGGGAATCTCCAAGCTCAAAGGCGACCCCAGTTGAGCAGCACGAAGCCGCAAGGGAGTTCCAGTTGCGCTACATCGAGAAGAACTCGCGCCTGGACCCGCGTGAGCGGCCCGTCGACCAGGACAGTGATGCGGAGAACCGTCCCATCTACTTTGACCCCCAATACTTTCACTCGCCCTGCGAGGGAGTGGATGACTGGAGGTACACGCCGTACACCTTTCGCGCCAGCTCGCCGGCGTATCGGCGGTGCTTCCCTTCGAAGTGACCGGTTGAGGGACCGAAGTGCGAGCATACTATCTATCAGTGAGACCAATCTGTAAATATCGTATCATAGTCGATGAAGAGAAGTTAGCGAGACTGAGTCACAACTTGTGAGACTCGTTTGACCCGGCCCTCGAGAGCCGGAGCGAACCAGATCCCAGGGAAGGGCAGCCGGCCCTTTGAGCACTCCAAGCAGCTGATATCGAGAATACAAGCTTTCAGTAATACAACGGCGCCCTCCGCTCTCATACAAGGAAGTCCAGCCCAGCCGTCGCTCGCCTAGTTGCGCTCGACGGCCCTGCCCTTGCCCTTCCGGTCCGAGCTGTCGCGCTCGTCGGACCTGTCGTCCCTGCGCCGTTTGGTGTCCTCGACGGAGCGGCTGCGACTCCGGCGAGACGAGCGCTTCCCGCGGCGGCCCTCGTCCTCGCTCTCGCTCTCGCTTCCACTTCCCGACTCGCTCCCGCTGCCACTGCCCGAGCCGGACGACGAAGACGACCGCGAGCTGCCAGAGCTCGATCCCGAGCTGGACGAGACGGACGACGCGCGCTTCAGCTTCGCGAGCCGCTTGGCCTCGTTCGCGGCGAGGATCGCGGCGGCGGTGCCTTCTCTGAACGGGGTGGGCCTAGTCAGCGACCGTGAAGGTAGACGGAACGGTTGCGCGCACTTTGGCATCTCCTCCGTGCGCGGCGGGGCGCTCTGCGTGAGCTTGGTGGCAAGGCGCGGGTCCTTGAGGATCTGTGTGCGCGTCGGGCGGACCTTGTACTCCCTGCAAGTGATCGAGTGAGTACGAGCCAGTGCAGCACCGCGGCGAAAGCGGACCGTTGACCCTTGCACTCGTACGTGAAGTGCCCAAGCTGACGAGCATCGGGCATTAGCTGTCGCGCCTTCCTGGACAGCGAGAAAGACACTACCTTCATGCACTTCTGGCATTTGGTGTCTGCGCTGGCCTACACACGGTGCAAGGGTCAGCTTGGCCGCCGTGGCGCGCGGTCCCGTGGTCGTGCGGCACCTTCTGCTGCGTGCGAGCGTATTTTGAGCCTCCCGCGGCGCCCTTCTTGTCCTTGTTGATCCCGAGGTAGCTGCCGAACATGCTGTACGCTGAGGTGGGTAGAGGCGGGGTTAGAGCTGCGAGGAGTCGGGCCAGCTCGTCTTCGATCGCCTTTTGACTTCGCCCGCCCCACTTCGCACCAACACCCACCACCTCCACATACTCGAACAGTGCGCCTCTACCTGCTGTACTGCTGGACCAAGCACTGACCCAAGCCGTCTACAGTGGTCTGCAACGTCGCTTTGATCGGCGTCGGGCTCGTCGGCTCGCAGGTTGTCGCGCAGCTGTCGTCGCCGTCGCTGAGCAAGATCTTCCGGATCATCTCGCTGAGCAACAGCAAGCACACGCTCAGCCTGTCGCCGTCCGCGTCGCCCCTCGCCCCGGCCGCGCTCCTCGCGCTGCTCCCGCCGTCGTCGGCGTCGCTGCCGACGAGCTGCACCCACCCGGGCGCGACCTACTCGCCTGCGGCCCCGGCGACGCTGATCCCGGCCCTTGCGGCTGCTGCCCGGGCGTCAAAGACGTCGACGATCCTGATCGACTGCACCTCGGACCTCGCCGTGACCGAGCTGTACCCGCTCGCCATCTCGTCCGGCCTCTCCGTCGTCACGCCCAACAAGAAGGGCTTCAGCTCGTCCAACGCTCTCTGGGAGCAGATCCTCGAGGCCCAGCAGGCGCCCGGCGCGGGTCTCGTCTACCTCGAGGCGACCGTTGGCGCCGGCCTGCCCATCATCTCCACCCTCCGCGACCTCGTCAAGACCGGTGACGAGGTCACCAAGATTGAGGGTGTCCTTAGTGGCACGCTCAGCTACATTTTCAACGAGTTTTCCAAGCCCGGCGGCAGTGGCGGCAAGGGCCAGAAGTTCAGCGAGATTGTCAAGATCGCAAAGGCGAACGGCTACACAGTGCGGCTCTACCTCTCGTCCTTGACCCAGAATATTCAGCTAAAGCAAGTTTTAAAACTTGTAGGAGCCCCACCCGGCGGACGACCTCTCCGGCTCGGACGTCGCGCGCAAGCTCACTATCCTCTCGCGCCTGCTCTCTGCCTCGCCCTCGGCGCTCCCGTCGCTCCCCGCGCTGCCCGAGGGCTTCGCGTCGCTTAACACCGAGACGCTCATTCCCGCCGCGCTCGCCGACTGCAAGACCGGCGACGAGTTCGTCGCGCGCCTGCCCGCGCACGATGCCGAGTTCGACCAGCTCAACGCCGAGGCCGAGCAGAGCGGCGAGGTCCTCCGCTACGTCGGAGTTATCGAGCGCGAGACGGGAACCGTCAAGTGCGGCCTCAAGAGGTGCGCTTCCCCTGTTCTGACTTCCTCGGCGGGCGGACGTCAGCAACTGACCGCTCAAATAAACTGCAGGTACCCCTCTGCCCACCCCTTCGCGTCCTCCCTTTCCGGTTCGGACAACATCATCGCCTTCCACACCCACCGCTACAGCACCCGCCCCCTCATCGTCCAGGGCGCCGGCGCAGGCGCGGACGTGACCGCCATGGGCGTCGTCGCGGACGCGATCAAGGTCGCCGAGCGCACGGGCGTCCGGGTTCACCTTTGAGCGCGTAATCGCCTCGAGTCGGAGCATAGAGATCTGCGAAATCCAAAAGAAGCGGTTCACGCGAAGCTGGGGGCTGCCCTTCGCCGAGACCGGGTGTCGAGCCGCGGTCAGCTTGCGGCGACGCGCTGGTCTCGCTCGAATCATGCTCGCCCTCTCCGCTCCCGAATTCTCGCCTTGTCTCTTGATCACTCACACCTTCTTCAGCACCATCCTCGCCTCCAGAGCCCTTGCCGTCTTCTTCACACTGGTTGCATTCGAGCGTTCGAGCCTTTGAGCTGCAGCACAAAGTCGTTGGGTGTGGATCAATGATTAGCCCATTTTCTCTCGAACTGATCCAGTTCCCGCCTGTAGACTAGCAGCCGGGCGCGTGGCAGATCCAACGCGCCGGACGTCGCGGGCTTCCGGCCGCTCGTCGCGTTTCATCGGACACGCGGAGCTCCTACGACCCCCGCACTCGCCCACCTTCCCCAGCAATCGCCGCAGCCGATCATCTTGCTCCTCCATGGAGCTCGCGACGCCTGCGGAGCTGCCAGCGCGCAACGCCCACGCTTGCGTGAGCTGCCGCACTGCGAAGGCGCGTTGCATCCGCGACCCGAGCTCGCGCGAGGGGCGGTGCCAGAAGTGCCATCGGGCGGGTACGGAGTGCGTTGTGCCTACGAGGCAGTTTGGGCGCAAGCGCGGGTCGACAAAGTGCGTCTTCCGACGTCTGCAGTGGTGGAGCGCGTTCGGGGCCATCGCTGATCTCTAGCTCGCTCGAGCAGCAAGTTTACAGAGCTCAATCGAGCGCTGAGACAGGCTACACAAGCTGGCGGTGGAGCGGACGTCCTCGCCGACGCTCTGCGCGAGATGGCCAAGGGCGGACCCATCTCGCCGCTCACTTCGCACTCCGCTTCGCCGCCGATTGCCTCTGGCTCTGGAACCTCACCATACCACAATCCCTCTCCAACTTCTGCCTTACACGACCCTGGCCGCGAACTCGCGTCCATCCTTGGACTCCCAACAGAGTCTACTCGAGCGGACAATAGCGACGGTAGCGAAGGCGACGGCGGAACAGGGGTTCTCAGCAACCCGCTGGGGCTCCTCTCGGATGTCTGTCTCGAGGAGAGAAGTGCGGGTCGGAGAGCTCCGTCGGGCCCGACCGCGGGAGCCAAACTCACGCTGGCCGACCTCGGAGTGCTGCCGGACGACATCGCGGCGCACATGGATGGATTCGAGTACATATATCAAGGCTTTGATGCGTCAGGAGGTGCTTCAGCCACGAGTGATCGATCGGACTATTTCCGCCCGGTTAATCTCGAACGACTAGGTGAGTCGAAGCCGCTCGACAGGTTTCTTTACGCGGACTGATGCTTTTCTCGCGCCAGAGATCGACGACGAGGAGCTCGATCCGATATTCCAGGGGGTAGTGACAGAAGAGGAAGTCCGCGAGCTAGTTTCCTTGTAAGTTGAAGAGCTTGGTGGCAGAGTTTGGCGCTGACGTCGTCCCCAGCTACCACACCTACCTTCGCCCAGTCACGCTGGCACTCGACCCAGTCGTGTGCAGCCCAACTTTCTTGCGAAAGGTCTCTCCCTTCCTACTCACCGCAATCTGTGCGGGAGCCTCGAACTTTATCCCGACCGGCAATCCGGGACTCACCCGGCGCCTCTACAAGCGTGCGCCGTCCTGGCTCTATGGAAGGCGTCAGTCTGCTGATACTACTTCCAGAGCACAGATTTCAGCAAGGTGTGCAGTACTGGCCCTGTGAGAGAGGTCGCCCTGCTGACCTTCCTGACAAGATCGCCGACGTCGTCAAAGTGCGAGGATACCGCTCCATCTCCATCATACACGCATTTACGTCAGTCCACTCCCTCGTTCCATTATTATCTCTATTGACACTGCTCACACGTTCTGACGGCAGATTGGGGTGTGGTTGGGCGAGTCCGGCTCAGCACATCTCGCGGGAGCAGAGCTGGTGAGGTTCCTTTTTCGAATCAGCTTGACTTCTGTCCTGATGCAACGTCGCAGGTCAAACCTGATGCACGCGGCGTCCCTCGCCGTTGAGCTCGGGCTGCACTGCATGTTTTCCGCGACTCCAGCACCTCACCTAGACTCTGTTCCCTGGAGTGAAGAGCTCCGTCTTTGGGGCCCAGACCTGCGAGAGGAGGGTGCTGAGCGACTCGAACGACACGCTGCTCGTGTGCTATCTCGCCCTTCGCAGACCACTCCACGTCCTGACCTTTCATGAACGCAGGTGCTTGGCTTCATCTCTATATCTGGGGCTCTGGACTGGCCCGAACGATGGGACGCCCTTGGGTCACCCGGGCCGACGAGTTCGGCACCCGCCTGGACGGCTGGCACGACGCACCGTTCGCCCTCCCGGAGGACAAGACTACCTGCGCCATCATCGACCTGCGGGTCATGTGCCAGATTAGGCTCATCCCTCGTATTGTTTCGGTGGCGATACAGTACTCTGAGCTTCGCTACGAGCTCAATTTGGCGTTCGACCACTGGAGGCGAAAGTGGCTTGGCCTCGCTGAGGCCCCTCGTAAGTCTGAGTCTCCTGAGGATAAGACGACGATTCCGAGCGCTAACGAGCTGCGCAGTCTATTCGACGTCCAACCCAATTGAGCGATCATATCCACTCTTGCTCCTCCGGCACTCCAAGGTCCACCTCTTCTCGCTCGCTCTCAAACACCACCCGCGCGCCGACGGCACGATCCTGCTCGACTGCTTTCGCGCCTCGCTCGACGTCGTCCAGCACGTCGTGAACGAGCTTCAGGGGAAATCAAATCTCCGGTACATGGTGAACAACATTAGCGCCATGTGCCTGTGTAGGTCCTCGCCACTCCAGCTGCTGCCGCTCGGGTCTGACCCTCGCATCTGTAGATTCAGCCGTGTGCGCGGCAAAGGTCCGCAATTCCTCCAAATCTGTCAATTTTACTGAAGACCTTGAACTCACAGTGTCTCGCCCTCCTCAAGCCTGAGGAGCAGACCATCTCGCTCTATTGCACGTCGCTGCTCGGAAAGCTGTCCATGCTGATGGTCGAGGCGGGTACGACACCGAAGCACCGAATGGGAACTTGCCACCTTTGCGGCGAGCACTTGCGTGCTTTCTTGGTCAAGCACGGTCACACCCTCCTTCCCACCCAGCTCCCGCAGAGCGTCGTGCACAGCCCTGCGGCAGGTGAGGAAGTCGTCGACTGGCTTCCGTTCGTCGACGCCTCCGGATGGTTTCTCGACGCAAGCGATATGAGCACTCCAGAGCTGAACGGCGATCTTTGGAATGCACCGTCAACGATGTGAACACCCCGGCCGCACTTCTGATGGCCCCCCGGTGGCAAAGATGACTCGGGGAGAACAGCGTGCATCTGAATCCACTGCGAGTGCCACACGTGCTTCCGCTCGGCTTCAGCTGACTCTCCGAACGTCTCGGCCGACTCCCCGACCCCAGTCCACCAATCAGGTTGCTGAACGTGCTCCCGACAGAAGTCGGCCTGCGCCCGTCACCGCCCCCTCTCGATCGAGTCGCGAGTGCTCGACAGCGGGCATCCGCATGTTCGCTCTCAGAAAAACAGGGTGTCTCTCTTCACCTCCGTCCCTAACTTTCGGTCGCGCTCGCTCGATTTCCCGCCATGCTTGCCTTTTCACGCGCCGTCGCGCTCATCCTTCTCTCCGTCGCCTGTGCCGAGGCTGAGCACACATCCCGAAGCAAGCACACCACCGCATCAAAACCTTTGAGCTTTAACCCCCTTGAGCACCTAGGCGGCCAAACGCCGTACTTCTCTGCACCGTCGCAATACGGCATCGACGCCGCCCTGCCGGCGGGGTGCCACATCGACCAGGCATCCTACCTGATGCGCCACGGTGCGAGGTACCCGACGACTGGATCTTACGGAGGCTGGATCAACCTTTACAACAAGATCCAGAATACTTCGTTTACAGCAGTTGGCCCGCTCACGTTCCTGCCGACCTGGGTCCCTCCTTTGGACGACGCCGTAAACCAGGAAGAGATGCTGGTCAGTCCTATCGCCTAGAATTCTGGCGTGCATTTCTCACTCTGGCGTGTATCCAGTCCGGAATTGGCGCTGCGGAGGCTTTCGATCTTGGCGTCTCACTTCGCCACCTCGGACTCACGCCTGGCGGACACAACTTCACGGTGTGGTCCGCACATCTTTCTCCATTGAGGTGCGGATTTTGGAGCTCACACGTACTTCCTTAGGTCTGCAGGCCAACAGCGAGTGATGGACACCGCTCAGCAGTTCCTCGATGGCTACCTTGCACAGGGTCATTACAGCAGTGGCAACAATCTCGGAAACATCGTCAGTATGGCAGACTCGGTCAAGTACACGTAAGTCACTCACTGTTGCTTATACCACTCTCCTTGAGCGTTGTCTTTCCTTACAGGTACGCGAACTCGCTCACCGCCACCAACGGCTGCACCGCGTTCAAGGAGAATACCACGCTGGCAAGCACCTTCCGTGCTGCTTACAAGCCAGCAATTGTTGCTCGGCTTAACAAATACCTTACGGGACTTACGCTGGACGTGACCGACGTCGGGGAGATGATGGATCTCTGCGGCTTTCAGACCGAGATCTCAGGGTTTTCACCATTCTGCAGCGTGTGAGATTCCCGCCTTAACATAATCTGAAGCTTTCTCATGAAGGGACTTCAGCTTCACCGACGCCGAGTGGGAGATGTTCGAATATTCGCAAGACCTGCAGTTCTATTACGGATCAGGGCCAGGCTACAAACTATCTGGAACCTCTTTCTGGCCTTACCTGTGAGCCCGAGTCAATCAATCGGCACGAATGACTGATTCTCCTCGCCACAACCAGCAAGGCTGTCACAGACCTCTTTCTCGTCGGTCCTGGGAAAACGACTCCCGGGTCGCCTTTCGTCCCCCCTCCCCTTCTAATGGCTTTCAGTCACGAGTGCGCCACTTAATATCTGGACCTCGGGTATCATGAAGTAGCTCACCTTCCACCACTCCCAGCAACGACATTTCGCCGCTCATCGCGGCTCTCGGGATCTTCAACGAGACTATGTTGGACGCGACGCATCCAAGCTCTGCTCGCAAGTTTCGTTCGAGCTATTCAATCTCTTTTGGTGGTAGAGTGGCCCTAGAGCGACTGGCCTGCGCGCCCGTCTCACAGACGAACCCCAGCACAGTCAACCACGTCGCGCAGGTCGTTCAGAAGGCACCTACCTACTCGACCTATGTTCGGGTCAAGGTGCTTAGAAAACGCTGGGTCCGGTTTGAGTTCTTCTGACTTGACGCATCTGCAGGTCAACGATGCGGTCGTTCCGCTCCCAGGCTGCACGAACGGCCCGGGGTCCAGCTGCTCTCTCGGGGCGTTCTCGAAGTACGTTGCACGGCGAGGAGCGCTGGTGGGCGAGTTCGTCGAGACGTGTGGTGTGACTGCGAAAAATGCTACGTCCCTATTGTAAGTTCGGCACGGCCCGCTGCGCTGCTGCTCGTGACTGAGCCAACGAGCGCCGAGACCCGCGAGCTGACCCGTTCACGACTTTCCCAGCACCGCCTTTGTGGACCCGGCTTCCGCACAATAGTGATCGAACTCTCACAAGAGTTTCGGGCTTGCAAGTCGCCATCGCGGTTCACGATTCTACCTGCCTGAAGTTACAACTGTCCAAGCAAGCCTCGTGACAACCGCCTTGACATTACTCATGCATTCGAGCCGTACCATGCAAAGCTCTTCCATGCGAGCAGAAAGTTCCAGATTCTTCAGCTGGGAGGGGTTTGGATCAGTTAAGACTGCGGTAGTTCTAGCTTGTGGAGGGGCGGCCTGACTCACCAATCAAACGATGAATCCACAATAGGTCCAAAGCGCTCAATACCAGTAGCCGATCACCCGGCCGTTTTCCCAAACAGGCGTCTCCCACGATCCCGACGGCCGGGACCTCTCGCGGCGCTCGGCTTCCTTCTCCGCCTCGGACTTGGGTCGAAACAGAGTGCCAATGGGCGGGCCCTTCTTTCGAGGCGATCCCGGTTTTGCCTTGGCCGCGAGCTTTTGCTGGCTGGGTGGAGTCGTGAGTGTGAGGTCGCCACAGCGATGCAAAGGGGCGTGGCACGCACCATTCGTCAAAGAGAGCCTTTCCCTTCACCAAAAACTCCCGCTCCATCTTGTCTTTGACCTCTGGATCTTGCTCCAACTCGAAACCGAGGTCGACCAGGCCCGCAAGCGTCGCATGCTTGCGATACGCGAGCTTCAATAGCTCCGCATTGCGGTACGACCGCCCTGGGGTCGATGGATTGTGCTCGTTGTGGAATTGATAGTGAGGTAGAGTTTCGAGCTCGTGCGACTGAAGCCGGTAGGCCTCGGTGGCTGGGGTAAGGAGGGCTGGCCGTCAGCTTCAAACATCCACTGGCGCCTGACAGGCTCAACATACGCACCCCCGGACTTTGTCATGACCTGCCAACCAACTTCCTGCTTGTACTCTGGGTCCCGCACCCACTTGTGCTGCGTGCACCAGTCCTCCCACTGCGCCTTCCACCGCTTCTTGTTCGCTGTCGCCTCCTTTGCGAGCTGAGCCTTCGTGGGTCCCTCCGACTTGCGCTTCCGCTTGGGTGCGACCGCCTTGCTGTCAGAGTCGTTCCCACTCGATGGCGTCGTCGCTCGGCGCTTCGGCTTCGCAGTTCGTGAGGTGGGGCCCGGGGTGGCGGGTGCCGGCGGCTGAACGGCTGACAAGCTCGCAGACGATCCTGCACTCGGAGAGGTCCGGGTTTGACCCCCCTGGCCAAGTGGTGGCGACGCACCTTCGTCACCAAAACACATGCTTTCTTCCTGATAATGGGTTTCAGCCGACGAGAGGTAATCCTTCTTCAGACTGCGTCGGCGGCGCGGATCACGCCGTCACAAGACGCACGGCAACATTGGTTCACAACAGCAGTACAGTACACCAGCGACTCTCACCCCCTCTACACGAACTCAAGCTCCTCCACCCAGTTGTGCACGAATCCTGCGCTCAGCTCTGCTGGCGAGGCGAAGATGGCATTGAGGGTCGCGGCGAGGCGGATGCCACCTTGCGCGAGGAGCTTCTCGATCGTCTTGCCGGCTAATCGCTCCCGAAATCAGCGTTGGCATACTCACACGAAAAAAGCAGACGCACCTTTGATCGGTCCATAGTACTCGGGCGTTAAGAGGTCAGGTTGCGGGTCATCCGACGAGTTGTAGTTTGGCGGGAACGGCATCGCGCAGGTGATGGCGTGCGTCTCGGCGGCCCACGTCTCGGGGCACACGACGTCGTGCGTGGCCAAATGTGCGCCCGAGGAACTCGCAAAGAGGAGCTGCTGGGACGAGCTGGAGAGGCTCGCGCTCGAGAGTGGCGCCGGGCACGCGAGCCAGGCCGGGAGCTCGCTGCGCCACCAGGTGCGGACGCCCTCCCAGAGGATGAGCCGGATGTAGCTGTCGTAGATCGTTCCGCGCAGATTGTCCTCGATTTGACGCCTTGAATCAGATGCTCAGTGATTGAACAAGTTTAGGGAGCGGACGACGCACGACGGCAGCGGCTCCGTGTAGTTGTGAAGCTCGCGCACGGCCTTGGTGATGAGGCCCGTGTCCCAGAGACTGTGAAGGTTCATCTTGCGCCCCTCGAAGACGACCTGGTCGCTGTTGCCTCCTCGGTCCCTGTTCGTGAGGTGCAGTGGCTGGTGCGCGTCGCCTATGAAGTGCACGAGGAATTTCAACGCATCCAGGCTGGAGCTCAGTCAGCTTCCTGTATGATCTCGCGCACAAGGAGAGGTACTCTTGGGCATTGTCCACCAGTCGTGAGGTGTAGTTGCTGATCGCGTGAAGGACATCGTGCTCCGTCTTGAAACCCCGCTCGCCGAAGAAGCACGAAGCTGGCGGATAGTCCTCAAGCGGTGAGGTGTAGTGAAGCTCTCCGCTGAACCGGTACGCCGCAACCTGCGACGTCGAGGCGTCAGCGCGTCCCACTGGGGCCCTTGTCGGATCGCGCGCGAGATCGGAAGAGCGTCGTGTAGGGAAAGAGGGTCCTAGG
>ERZ1463038.838-NODE-838-length-10912-cov-25.499862_pt1 | contig 10912 bp, 12 predicted proteins | sample MGYA00564479_ERZ1463038 | MGnify/ENA primary metagenome ERZ1463038 (study PRJEB39244, sample SAMEA3635134) | Helicobacter pylori | study: EMG produced TPA metagenomics assembly of PRJEB11511 data set (Assembly of a 5300-year-old Helicobacter pylori... | reverse complement strand
TCTACACACCTAGGACACTCTTTCCCTACACGACGCTCTTCCGATCTGTTTGGCCTTCGTCACACAGACCACCTTGTCCATGGATGACACCAGCCGGGTGATCGATGCCCTGCGCACACGCTTCCCTGCGATCGGCGGCCCACGCAAGGACGACATCTGCTACGCCACGCAAAACCGCCAGGATGCGGTCAAGCAACTGGCCGATGAATGTGATGTGGTGTTGGTTGTCGGCAGCCCTAACAGCTCCAACTCCAACCGCCTGCGTGAACTGGCTGAACGCATGGCCACGCCGGCGTACCTGATCGACGGCGCCGAGGACATGCAGCGCAACTGGTTCGATGGCGTCGAGCGTATCGGCATCACGGCGGGCGCCTCGGCGCCGGAAGTCCTGGTGCGCGGCGTGATCCAACAGTTGCAGGCCTGGGGCGCCACAGGTGCCGATGAGTTGGCCGGTCGTGAGGAGAACATCACTTTCTCCATGCCCAAGGAGCTGCGGGTTCGTTCGCTGCTCTGAGTCCCAGGGTGTCGAGCGAGCCCTGGCATAATGCCTGCTCGGTTTTATCTCGGCGCAGGCTGATGCGCCCGCTGGGGGCCAGCACTACTTGAAACAGGCTTTGTGCCTGGTCCGTGGCGCATACATGCACGGTGCCGGCACGAAAGCCCCCGCCAGCAAAGACCGGCTCGCCTAGCCCGCTGAAGCGTACCTGGCTCCTGACCGGTCCATTGCCCACGATCTGCACGCGCCCATTGTCCTGGTGCTCCAGCAGCACGGGATTATCGTCGTCCAGATGGCCGCGCCCGCTCAGATCCACGATCACCCGCCAGCCTCGGCTCCAATCATCGTCCACGGCATGCATGACTACCGTCCGGTTGCGTGCGATGGCTTCGGTGCGCGCATAGCGCAGGCCGCCAACCAACGACTGGGCAGCGCTTTGTCGCTGCTGGGATTCCAGCAAGCCCCTGAAACTGGGTACCGCCAACTGCGCAAGGATGCCGCTCAGGATAAGCCCGAGCAGTAGCTCGATCAGTGTGAAACCTCGCTGTGTCATGTGCCGTCCCTCCGTGGACGTGATGGATTCTCAGATGGCATGCCTAGGTATAGCGTCCAGCTCGTGGTGTTGAATGCTGGCCTTTATGTCCAAAGTATTTCCCTTTGTTCCGGGAGCAGCGCAGGCCAAAAACCGGCGCTAGTCTTGGGCCGCACAGCAGGGTTTTCCTGCTTTTTTTCCGGCCTTCGATAGGGATGACGACGGTAATGCTTGCTTGCCCGACTGCCTTTTTTCGACCTTTAACTGCCCACCACCAAACCGGCATGACCCTGATCGAGGTGGTGGTGGCGGTGCTGATTCTCGTGATCGGCCTGTTGGGGGTCGCGGTGGTCCAGCTCAACGCGCTCAAGTACACCGACAGCTCGCGGATGGCCAGCCAGGCGAGCTTTATCGTCTACGACATGCTGGACCGTATTCGCGCCAACTCCGGCGCCGACTACTCGTGGGCGCGAAGCGAGCGTGCGCCACCGTTCACGTCGACGGCCAGTGTGCGTGACCTCGACCTGCACGATTTCGAGGCCAATATCATCGGTTTCGCCGGCGATAGCGGCAGTGGCTCGGTGGTCGTGCGTGCCAATGAAGTGATCGTCAGCATCAGTTGGGATGACGCCAGGGGGGCAAAAAATGCAGGGGCGAGGGAAACGTTCACGCTCACCAGTCGCGTCGCCGACGAATCGCAGGTGATGCAATGAAGCGGCGGGTGCTGGGTTTCAGCTTGCTGGAGTTGTTGCTGGCATTGACGCTTGGGCTGGTGCTGAGCCTCGGGGTCAGCCAAGTCGCCATCAGCGCTCGAACGACCCATGCCAGCCAGCAGGCCGCCATGCTGCTGCAGGATGATGCGCGGTTTGCGCTCGGCAAACTGATTCAGGACATTCGCCTGGCGGGCATGTTTGGTTGCCTGGATACGGCGTTGATCGAAGGTGCGCCGTTGGCCTTCGAACGGCCCATCAGTTGGAGTGCCACGGGCGCTTCAAGGTCGCTGACCCTGGTTAGCGCCGAGGTCGGTGAGGACGGCGGCAAGCCGGATTGGACTGTGTTGTCCGACTGCTCAGGTTCCGCCCACGCTTATGCCGGCACCCCACCCCCTGCTGCGCCGGGGCAGATACGCTTTGCGATACGTCAGCTTACCTACACCTACGAGGCTGGCCAGTTGAAAGTCAGCACCCCGGCAGCTCCGGCCAAGACAGTACTGGTGGACAACGTGCAGGCGTTCGAGATCAGTTTCGGCGTGGCGGCCAAGCCTGACTCGACGCATGTGGTGCGATATGACCCCGGCCCGGCCGACGAATCGCTGATACGCAGTGTGCGCATCCTGTTGACGCTGCAAGACCCGGCAGGGTTGGTGAAGGCGCAAACCTGGAGCGTGGTTGCGGCGCTGCGTAACCGGCTGGGGTAGGGCGACCATGGCGCTGTTTCGCATTGTTGAACGACGGCAGGCGGGCATGGTGCTGCTGATCAGTCTGGTGTTCCTGTTGTTGCTATCGCTGATCGGATTGTCTTCGATGCAAGGTGCGGTGTCCCAGCAGAAGGTCGCCAGCAGTGTCTGGCACCGCAACCAGTCGCTGCAAAGTGCCGAAAGTGGCCTGAGGCTGGGGGAGGCGAGTGTGCGTCAGGCCGGTGGTGCGGGGCCTGTGTGCTCGTCGATCATCACCTGCGCGCCGCCGCGCGAGTCGTCTTCGGTGATAAGCCCTGGAACCCATCCCGTTTCGGCGGTGAACTGGGTTGCCATGAGCGGCGGTCTCTACGCTGTTCAAGCGCTCGGGCCGGCGGTGGGGCTGGTTCACTTGCCCCCGCAGATGCCGGCAATGGTGTATCGAATCACGGCGGTGGGGCTCAGTGGCCAGTCGCGCACGGTGCTGGAGGCCATGTATGCAAGGGTGGATGAAGGCGGGCGCTCGCGGTTTCGGCGAGTGATGTGGCGGCAACTTTATTAAGGAGCAGTGCAATGGGCATGGATAGCCAGGGTTTTACGTTGATTGAATTGCTGATCGCCGTAGCGATCATCGCTGTGCTGGCCGGTATCGCTTATCCGGGGTATGTCGGCCATGTAAACAGGGCCTACCGCGCGGAAGTTGTCGTGCTGTTGACCGAGCACGCTCAGCATCTGGAGCGGTATTACACGAAGAACGCCAGTTTTATTGATGCAAGCGGCGTCAGCGTTGGCAATGATCGCTATAGAATCACTGCAGTATTGAACCCTCAGGATTTCAGCCTGCTGGCCACACCTGGCGTCGACTCTGTCATGGCGGGCGACGCGTGCGGGGCATTCAGCCTGACCAGTTCCGGTGTGCGAACCAATCCGGGAGCGGCGCCGGGAATGTCACGCAAGGCGTGCTGGGGGCAGTGATGGGTGTGCTGAATGAGTGGGCGCCGAGTGCGCTTTTCCCTTTTTATCGGCTGGATCAAATGATGGCTAAGCAACAGCGAGTGGTGGTTGTCGGTGGCGGAGTAATCGGCTTGTTGACGGCGTTCAATCTGGCGACCCAGGGGCAGGCGGTCGTACTGCTGGAGCGCTCGGAGCTCGGGCAGGAGTCCTCGTGGGCAGGTGGCGGCATTGTCTCGCCACTGTATCCATGGCGCTACAGCCCGGCGGTCACGGCTTTGGCCCATTGGTCCCAGGACTTCTATCCACAACTGGCCGAGCGCTTGTTTGCTGATACCGGCGTTGACCCTCAGGTTCACACCACCGGCCTCTACTGGCTGGACCTGGAAGATGAAGCCGACGCATTGGCCTGGGCCGCGCGCGAAGGGCGACCATTGAGCAAGGTGGCTGTGTCGGCCGTCCATAATGCGGTTCCGGTGCTCGGCGGTGGCTACTCCCAGGCGATCTACATGGCGAATGTGGCGAATGTGCGCAACCCGCGCCTGATCAAATCCCTCAAGGCGGCGCTGCTGGCGCTCCCTGGCGTGACGGTTCACGAGCAGTGCGAAGTTGACGGGTTTGTGTTGGACGGCGACAACGTCGTCGGGGTGAATACGCCCACTGGGCCGGTTCTTGGTGATCAGGTCGTGCTTGCTGCGGGTGCCTGGAGTGGGGAATTGCTGGGCAAACTGGGATTGTCACTGCCGGTTGAGCCGGTCAAAGGCCAGATGATTCTGTACAAATGCGCCTCGGACTTTCTGTCGAGCATGGTCCTTGCCAAGGGACGTTATGCGATCCCCCGTCGTGACGGGCACATTCTGATTGGCAGTACCCTGGAACATCAAGGGTTCGACAAGACGCCGACCGAATCGGCGCTGGAGAGCCTGAAGGCTTCGGCCGTGGAGTTGATTCCCGCCTTGGCGGATGCCGAGGTGGTGGGCCATTGGGCGGGCCTGCGGCCAGGCTCGCCGGAAGGTATTCCCTACATCGGCCCGGTCCCTGGTTTCAACGGGCTGTGGCTCAATTGCGGGCATTACCGCAACGGCCTCGTGCTGGCGCCTGCGTCCTGCCAGTTATTCGCCGATTTGCTGCTGGAGCGCACGCCGATCATCGACCCGGCACCCTATGCGCCGGCAGGTCGGATCAACGTTGGATAGCTTTCGGCCCTTGTTCCAGGTGCGCCTGGGTGCAATACCATTCTTGCCGTGAGCTCAGTGCTCGGTCCTGCGGCAGATGCACGCCGCAGTGGGCGCAGCGCACCATCGGCGTGGCGTCGGGTTCGCCGGAGCGCTGCTGTTTGATGGCCGGGTTTTTGAATTTGCGCCAGAACCATACCGCAGCAGCAATGACGGCAATCCAGAACAGTAGACGAACCATGATGGGTAGTTTCTCGACAAGGAATGCGCCAGTTTAGCCAAGGACGCGGCAGGCGCACAGCGCAATAATGCTTGCGCATAAAAAAAGGGAGCCCCGAGGGGCTCCCTTTTTACATTGCGTCGAATGATCAGTCGAACACGCCGAAGGTCATGTAGCTGAACCACGAGCGATCCTGGTTGTTGCCCAGGGCTTGGGGGGCTTCTTCTTCGATCACATTGCCATTTTCATCATGGGGCTTGAGGTCCGCAGGGATGGCTTCCTTGGCGTCCTGGTACTGCTTGATCACGTCCTGGTTGGCGCGGGTTTCGCCCGGCGGCAGCGGTGGGCGGGACTCGATGAGGCCCAGGGTGTACTTGCTCAGCCACGAATGGTTGTCGGCTTCGGCAACCTGAGGTACGAACTGGCCGTCTTGCAGGCTTGGGTGGTCCGGGTAGTTGAGTTTCAGGGTTTCCAGGCTGGTGGTCGCCAGGGCGTCCAGATGCAGGCGCTGGTAAGCCTCGGTCATCACCGCCAGGCCGTCACCCACGGAAGGGGTTTCCTGGAAGTTTTCCACTACATAGCGACCACGGTTGGCAGCGGCCACGTAGGCCTGACGGGTCAGGTAGTAGTGAGCCACGTGGATTTCGTAGGCGGCCAGCAGGTTGCGCAAGTAGATCATGCGCTGCTTGGCGTCCGGCGCGTAGCGGCTGTTGGGGTAGCGGCTGGTTAGCTGGGCGAACTCGTTGTAGGAGTCGCGGGCAGCGCCCGGGTCACGCTTGGTCATGTCCAGCGGCAGGAAGCGCGCCAGCAGGCCCACGTCCTGGTCGAACGAGGTCAGGCCCTTGAGGTAGTAGGCGTAGTCCACGTTCGGGTGCTGCGGGTGCAGGCGGATAAAACGCTCGGCGGCGGACTTGGCAGCTTCCGGCTCGGCGTTCTTGTAGTTGGCGTAGATCAGCTCGAGCTGTGCCTGGTCGGCGTAGCGTCCGAACGGATAGCGCGACTCCAGGGCCTTCAGCTTGGCTGTGGCACTGGTGTAGCTATTATTGTCCAAGTCTTTTTGAGCTTGTTGATAAAGCTCGACTTCGCTCAGGTTTTCGTCGACGACTTCCTTTGTTGACGAGCAAGCAGCAGTCATGGCGAGGATGGCGATCAGCAGCAGGTGTTTCACTTGCATGGCGGCTTGCGTCCCTATGACGGCCGCTGTCTTGGGCGGGGCCGTCCTGTTATGATGAGCGCCCCGTTGAAAGCATCGGGGCAAAAGACGCCGTATTTAACCACAAGCGCGCAGCCGAAACCAAAGGCTGTGCCACGCCTAGTCTGAGCATGTCCGATAAAATTGAACTTCGCGCAGAGGTGCCGTCCGAATTGGGCGGCCAACGCCTCGATCAAGTCGCCGCACAATTATTCGCTGAGCACTCGCGCTCGCGCCTTTCCGCCTGGATCAAAGACGGCCGCCTGACTGTGGATGGAGCGGTTATCCGCCCGCGAGACATAGTCCATGGCGGTGCGATTCTTGAGCTGACTGCCGAGCAGGAAGCCCAGGGAGAATGGGTCGCCCAGGACATCGAGCTGGACATCGTCTATGAAGACGACGACATCCTGGTCATCAACAAACCCGCAGGCCTGGTGGTTCACCCGGCGGCCGGGCACGCTGATGGCACCTTGCTCAATGCCCTGTTGCACCACGTGCCGGACATCATCAATGTCCCGCGCTGCGGCATCGTACACCGCCTGGACAAGGACACTACCGGCTTGATGGTGGTGGCCAAGACCATTCAGGCCCAGACGCAGCTGGTTACACAGTTGCAGAGTCGCAGCGTCAGCCGGATTTACGAGTGCATCGTAATCGGCGTCGTGGTGGCGGGTGGCAAGATCAACGCGCCTATCGGCCGTCACGGCCAGCAGCGCCAGCGTATGGCGGTGATGGAAGGCGGCAAACAGGCCGTTAGCCACTACCGTGTGCTGGAGCGTTTCCGCTCCCACACCCATGTGCGGGTCAAGCTTGAAACCGGCCGTACCCACCAGATTCGCGTACACATGGCGCACATCAACTTCCCGTTGGTCGGAGATCCTGCCTACGGTGGTCGCTTCCGTATTCCGCCAGCGGCCAGTGTCACCATGGTTGAATCGCTGAAATCCTTTCCGCGCCAGGCGCTGCATGCGCGTTTCCTGGAGCTGGATCATCCGACGAGCGGTAAGCGGATGAGCTGGGAATCGCCTCTGCCGGACGATTTGGTCTGGTTGCTGTCGCTACTCAAGCAGGATCGCGAGGCATTTGTCGGGTGAGTAACTGGCTGATTCCTGACTGGCCCGCGCCGGTTCAGGTCAAGGCCTGCGTCACCACCCGTGCGGGCGGCGTCAGCCTGGCGCCGTTCGACAGCCTCAACCTGGGCGATCACGTCGAGGACAGCCCTGAGGCTGTGCTTGAGAACCGCCGTCGCCTCACCGAAGCCTTTCATATCCAGCCGGCGTGGCTGCGCCAAGTCCACGGAGTGAGCGTGGTCGAGGCCGACCCCGGGCGCATTGCCGAAGCCGATGGCAGTTGGACCAGTACGCCGGGCATCGCCTGCACCTCCATGACTGCTGATTGCTTGCCTGCGCTGTTCTGCAACCGCGCCGGCACGCGCGTCGCCGCCGCTCATGCGGGTTGGCGTGGCTTGGCCGCAGGCGTGCTGGAAGCCGCAGTCGAAAGTCTGGAAGCCGAGCCTGCCGACATACTAGTCTGGCTGGGCCCGGCCATTGGCCCGCAAGCCTTCGAAGTCGGCCCGGAAGTGCGGGAAGCGTTCGTGCAGCAACTGCCGGGCACCGCCCAGGCCTTTGTGCCCAGCCGCAATCCCGGCAAGTTCATGGCCGACATCTACCAACTGGCTCGTCTGCGCCTGGCCGCACGCGGTATCACTGCTGTTTATGGTGGCGGGCTCTGCACTGTGAGCGATCCGCGCTTCTTTTCTTATCGTCGCAGTCCACTTACGGGTCGGTTCGCCTCCCTTATTTGGCTGGAGCGCTAGACTCTTCTGATCTACGTCAATAGTTGGAAGCTTGAATCTCCCAGAATCGACCACATCTATAGTGCTATCTGGCAGGTTTCTTCATTCAGGATGTGTTTGTAGCTCCGGCCTGCTCAAAAGGAAGGTGACTAATGCGTATTGATCGTTTAACCAGTAAATTGCAATTGGCCTTATCCGACTCCCAATCCCTGGCGGTTGGCCTCGACCACCCGGCCATTGAGCCCGCGCACTTGATGCAGGCGCTCCTGGAACAGCAAGGTGGTTCTATCAAGCCCTTGCTGATGCAGGTGGGCTTCGACGTCAACAGCCTGCGCAAGGAGTTGAGCAAAGAGCTCGACCAACTGCCGAAAATCCAGAATCCTACCGGCGACGTGAATATGTCCCAGGATTTGGCGCGCCTGCTCAATCAAGCGGACCGTCTGGCCCAGCAGAAGGGCGACCAGTTCATCTCCAGCGAGCTGGTGCTGCTCGCCGCCATGGACGAAAATAGCAAGCTCGGCAAATTGTTGCTGGGCCAGGGCGTGAGCAAAAAAGCCCTGGAAAACGCCATCAACAACCTGCGTGGCGGCGAAGCGGTGAACGACCCCAACCACGAGGAGTCGCGCCAGGCCCTGGATAAATACACTGTCGACCTGACCAAGCGCGCCGAAGAAGGCAAGCTTGACCCGGTGATCGGCCGTGACGACGAAATTCGTCGCACCATCCAGGTTCTGCAGCGTCGCACCAAGAACAACCCAGTGCTGATCGGGGAGCCTGGCGTGGGTAAAACCGCGATCGCAGAGGGCTTGGCCCAGCGCATCATCAACGGTGAAGTGCCAGACGGCCTGAAAGGCAAGCGTTTGCTGTCCCTGGACATGGGATCGCTGATCGCCGGCGCGAAATTCCGTGGCGAGTTCGAAGAGCGCCTCAAATCCCTGCTTAACGAGCTGTCGAAGCAGGAAGGGCAGATCATTCTGTTTATCGACGAACTGCACACCATGGTCGGCGCCGGTAAAGGCGAAGGCTCGATGGACGCTGGCAACATGCTCAAGCCTGCCTTGGCGCGGGGCGAGTTGCACTGTGTCGGTGCCACTACGCTCAACGAATACCGCCAGTACATCGAGAAGGATGCGGCCCTTGAGCGGCGCTTCCAGAAAGTGTTGGTGGAAGAGCCGAGCGAAGAAGACACCATCGCGATCCTGCGCGGCCTGAAAGAACGTTATGAGCTCCACCATAAGGTGGCGATCACTGACGGCGCGATCATTGCGGCGGCTAAATTGAGCCATCGCTATATCACCGACCGGCAACTGCCCGACAAAGCCATCGACCTGATCGACGAAGCGGCCAGCCGTATCCGTATGGAGATCGACTCCAAGCCGGAAGTGCTCGACCGTCTGGATCGGCGCCTGATTCAGCTGAAAGTCGAATCCCAGGCACTGAAAAAAGAAGAGGACGAAGCGGCGAAAAAACGCCTGGAAAAACTCCAGGAAGAAATCCTCCGTCTGGAACGCGAGTATTCGGACCTCGAGGAAATCTGGAACGCGGAAAAAGCCGAAGTACAGGGTTCGGCGCAGATCCAGCAAAAGATCGAGCAGTCGCGCCAGGAGCTGGAAGCCGCACGCCGTAAGGGTGACCTGAACCGCATGGCCGAGTTGCAGTACGGGGTGATCCCGGACCTGGAGCGCAGCCTGCAGATGGTCGACCAGCATGGACACAGCGAGAACCAATTGCTGCGCAGCAAGGTGACCGAGGAAGAAATTGCCGAAGTCGTCTCGAAGTGGACCGGTATCCCCGTGTCGAAAATGCTCGAAGGCGAGCGCGACAAGCTGATGAAGATGGAAAGCCTGTTGCACCAGCGCGTGATCGGCCAGGAAGAGGCGGTGGTCGCGGTGTCCAACGCGGTGCGGCGTTCCCGTGCCGGGTTGTCCGACCCTAATCGTCCGAGTGGCTCGTTCATGTTCCTCGGCCCGACCGGTGTGGGTAAGACCGAGCTGTGCAAGGCCTTGGCCGAGTTCCTCTTCGATACCGAAGAGGCCATGGTACGGATCGATATGTCCGAGTTCATGGAGAAACATTCCGTGGCTCGCCTGATCGGCGCCCCACCGGGCTACGTAGGCTACGAGGAAGGCGGTTACCTGACCGAAGCGGTACGGCGTAAGCCTTACTCGGTGATCCTGCTGGATGAGGTCGAGAAGGCCCACCCGGATGTGTTCAACATCTTGCTGCAGGTGCTGGAAGATGGCCGGCTGACGGACAGCCACGGGCGTACTGTGGATTTCCGCAACACGGTGATCGTGATGACCTCCAACCTGGGCTCGACACAGATCCAGGAACTGGTGGGTGATCGTGAAGGCCAGCGCGCCGCTGTGATGGATGCGCTGACCTCGCACTTCCGCCCGGAATTCATCAACCGGGTCGATGAAGTGGTGATCTTCGAGCCGTTGGCACGGGATCAGATCGCGGGTATCACCGAGATCCAGTTGGGTCGTCTGCGCGGCCGTCTGGCCGAGCGCGAGCTGTCGCTGGAGCTGAGCCGCGAGGCGTTGGACAAGCTGATCGCGGTCGGTTACGACCCGGTGTATGGCGCACGGCCATTGAAGCGTGCGATCCAGCGCTGGATCGAAAACCCGCTGGCGCAGTTGATTCTGTCGGGCAGCTTTATGCCAGGCACCAGCGTCAAGGCCACGGTGGAAAACGACGAAATCGTCTTCCACTGAGTCCAGTCCATAGGGCTATAAAGGGAAGGCCTCGCATTGCGAGGCCTTTTTTTTCGATAGGGCGTTGAACTGTAAGGCAAAGACTTGTAAAGTGCGCCCCGCAGCAACGTCAGCCCACGGGTTTCTTCTCCCCAAGAAGAAATCAGAAAGAAGCGCAAATCATTGTCTTAAAAGCAATTTAAAGGGTTGACAGGGGTTTTTAAGATTGTAGAATAGCGCGCCTCAGAGACGCTAACGTAGCGATACGGAAGGGTCGAAGAGAAGGTTACATCGCAGTAAAAGTTGTACATTTGAAATGTGTAGTTCCGTGATAGCTCAGTCGGTAGAGCAAATGACTGTTAATCATTGGGTCCCAGGTTCGAGTCCTGGTCACGGAGCCAATTTCAAAACCGGGGTATAGCGCAGTCCGGTAGCGCGCCTGCTTTGGGAGCAGGATGTCAG